>Ga0179593_1421182_pt1 | contig 16123 bp, 19 predicted proteins | sample CZODoug2_1_08_16_FD_185931 | JGI IMG/M metagenome (GOLD analysis project Ga0179593, IMG submission 185931) | Vadose zone soil fungal communities from Angelo Coast Range Reserve, California, USA - CZODoug2_1_08_16fungal (PacBio error correction) | ecosystem: Environmental > Terrestrial > Soil >...
GGGAATGAATCGCCAGAAAATCCGATGTTCGCTAATTGAGATGGGGGGGCGGTGATAGCACGCTTGAATAAAAGGGGGGACGACTGGGAAAGAGGGTCAGTCTGGCTTCTGGCTGATGAGCACTGGGGACTCAATTAAAACTTAAGGGAATGGGAAGAGAGGTTCAGGAAGGGGGGAAAGGAAGGGAAAATGTGTCGTGCCTTTACTGAGTGGGTTTTTATACCTTCGTGCAGACAGGAACAAGTGTAATGAAGCTCCGGCCTGGGTACGACAGGCCTGGCATACTCTATTCCTTTGTGGCGAATCTGGAAGGGCGGAGGAGGGGGATATAACACGTGCCCACTGGAGGTTCGTCGGATATGCGGCTCTGCAACAACAAGGACTGGGTCCCGGAAAGGACGGGACAGGGGGGAAGAAGAAGAAGGAAACCTGTAAGGAAATCATACTTGGATGGCCTGACCTATTTATCGGCATTCCGGGGTTTTTCTGAGCGTCCAGCCAGAGCTAGGCGGGGGGAAGGGAAATGGCTAGAGATATGTCGGGTCATTCAGCATGCTCGTCTCGGCGTCCCTGACAGCTATAGATGAAGGAAGCTATTTCTCGTCTAATAGTTAGTCCACAATTTCAAGCATCTGTTGAGAAGTGTCAGCTGTACACGTTCTCCGTGCCCGCGGTTGCCTGTCTGAACCAATACGAAATGAGCCAAAAGCTGACGGTTGGGCCTCTGACTTGAAGAGGCCTGGTCTGAACGATCACCGTGCCCGTGACAGCGGAATGTTGTATTCCGGTCAGGGTAAAACACCTTATGGCACAGACGAGCCTGCTGGATGCACAGAGCGGACAGAATGCGGGGAGCAGGAATGGCGATGAAGAATCTTTCTCTTAAATACACTTACAATCGGCAAAAGGATTTCCATTGCAACAACAGATGGAGAGGAGTCCCTCGCGACCAAACGCTATTTTTGCCTTTAATCACGACAAGGAGAATGCTCCTCAGCGGCAAGGAGAGAGGGGAAGGGGGAATAGTGAAAGAACTACCTGAATCGGTCGTTTCCTACGAGGGGACGTGTGACTCCGAGCGCTTAAAAGAGAAAGCGCTACGATAGCATGCTGGCGAAAATTGTACGTCCAAAGGCCATGGGCAAATTCTTCGGGCTACTGGCACGTCGCGGGGTGCAAGAGTCAACGGGAAAGAGGATCAGCAAAATTACAGGACCCATTTGAGCGAAAGAAAGAGGAGAGAAGGCCATTGGCTCCAGGAGGCAGAACAACTGACATGATACCCTCGTCTATTCGGGTTGGTTGCAAGCAGGAAAGTGAAACAAACCGGAAGCCGACGGGAAAATTCAGAAGCGCTTCGAACAGAAAATGATGTCGATCGTAGAGGAAGAAAACGAAAAAGGAGAAGGAGGGTAAGGGCACCTTCCTGAGCTTTTTCAAAAGAATGGGCCTGGAGGCGCATGGGGTCGAGGTTACTTGAGGGTAGTTGAGAGGGGGGGGGAGCATGAAGGAAAGAAGGGGGGAGCCAGGGGCCGCGGCCCTCTTTGCTAAAAAGCGTGTCGGTCAAGCCTCGTCAAAGGTCAGCAGCGGGATCTGCGAAAAATCGACGAAGATAAAAGAGAAAAAGGGTGAGAAGAAACCCGACGGGGGCCGGCGCCTATCAAGTCCTGATAAAGAAGGGCGATCGGGGGGGTGAGCACCACCTGGTAGGCATCTGGAGGGAAGTCGAAAGAAGGGAATAATGCAAAAAGGTGTCAATGGTCTTATGGGTTCCGGGGGGGTGCCGAAAAAAGTTCAGACATACGATCGCCTAAAAAAGAGTGCCCAGGAAGAGAAAATCGGACAGCAGGTGTGCTGGCAGTGTGGTTTGGCTGGTTAGCCAGTCTCGTCGTCAGGGGGAAAAACAATGATCCTGCTCAAGTCGATCAAACAAAAAAAAAAAAAAGCCGTGTGAGGAAGGAGGGCGGCATTAGGGATAAGGAAAGGGAGGGAGAAGATGGGAAACACTAGCGAGAGAGATCTCAACGGCTCAATCCAACAGTTCGGCGAAGCCAAAGGTGACGAGGGGTGAAGAGAGTGAATGATTTTCACAGGGAAACGTGTCGAAGAGGTCTTCAAAAGAAAAACTGGGGGGGGGAAGAAGAAAAGGAAGCACCGTTTGGGAGGAATCGTAACCGGCGGAGCATCATAAGTGCGGGATGCGGTGCGAACGAAAAGTGGAGGAAAGCCAGATCCTGAGGGTCAGAAGCGACGGGGATAGACTATAAAGGAGAATGCACGACGGATTGGCCGAGCCGAAATGACGCCGAACACGTCCTACCCGGTTCCGCTTTTGGAGCCTACAGGGGGGGAACCGCCAACAAGGGAAATGACCATCACATAGTTCTCGGGCGAATGACCCACCAAGCGGGGGAGACGGTAGTCGCTTGAGACCAGAAAGAAACATCTCTCAGCGCCTGAGGTATTGTAAAGAACGGAGCGGCGAAAGAACCGAAGGGAAAGTGGAAACATTGGGCAGAAAAAAACCGAGAAGGTGTGACCCGGTCAGACATTACCCATCCAGTTTTGGGGACAAGCAATCGTGCAAAGAGGGTGGGAAATCACCCTTTACAGCCGGGAGATTCGAGCTTCTTTCACGCAAGCAAGCGGGGACTTGCGACTGTTACGAGACTGACCAGCAGAGGGTTTTCGCAGGAAAAAGTAGAGGTCAGAGGCCGAAGAGGAAGTAAAAGAAGTGTGTCAAAAAGGATTCGGAAATGCAAAACAATAAACTCACCCAATAAGTAAAAGATCGGGAAGGATATAACCTTGGAAGCCCCTCTTCCTTCAGGAAGAAGGCGATGCAGAGAACATTACAGCAAGTTAGCCGTTTCGCGTAAGTGAGACAGGGAAAAAGCAAGGGCGGGTCAGAAATCATCGAAGGGTTGAATGTCGGATGGTGAAGCTGACGTTTCATTGTTTGGAAAGTGTGTGTAGAGAAACAATAAAAGTCGGAGGAGGTGGCCGTTCAGTTGGGAGGGGGGGTGCCTGGAAAAGGGGGAGGCCGCTTCCTTTGGCATGGGCGATCAACCGGGTCCAAAGGTCGACCCGGCTCTCCTAGAACTAACCGATCTGAGGTCATACAAGAAAGGAGGCCTTTCAAGGGAAAACTTCCAGGTTTCAACCCTGAGCCTACGAAAGGGGAGAAGGCTGCGGCGAAGGGCGGCAGCCCAGCCCGGGACGGGGTGTACAAACATAGCAGTATGTTGTGGGCCAATATACCCGCCCGCAGGAGTTGGTGCATGAGGAAAAAGGTCCGACCGGGGGGAGGTCGATCAACAATCAAAAGAGGCCCTCGGTCTCAACTTGAGGTGTTGCGAAATGACGATTGTTTGCCCCCAGGGGGATCCTGGTTAGGGGTTTAAGGTGAAGCAGGAAGGGAATAGGACGAAAGAGGATCACTCCGAAATTCAAGGGTCAATTTGAGGCGAGTCAGACCCTTAAATGGCCAATCGCGTTCGTCCTGATAAAGACTTTACTCCGGTAACGTAACAACCAAAGCATCCATACGGGGAAGCTTAACAGGATAAGACAGCATTCGGTCAGAGGCCTGCCGATGTCCACGTCAGAGGGGGGGGAAAAAAGGGACATCTAGTGGACCTAACTTTGCCTCAGATGTCTGTAAGGGAAAACCCTGTGGTCACCTTCGGTAACGAAGGGGTGCAGATGGGGGCACGGACATTAACCTGGGAAGCTACTACTCTGATCCAGCTCAGACTCGGGAGTTTCTAAGACAAAAGCGAACCGTCACTCGGAGCTCGGCCATGAAAAAACTCATATCTTCTCAAAAGCCTCTTTGAGTCAAGGAAGACGGGTCAAAAGTGGGAACACCGAATGAAAAGGAAAGAGTCTGATCAACTAAAAGGGAATCATTTACGGGAACAAGTACCGCTATACAAATTTTGTTACAGCCCAGTGAGGGGAGGGAATCGCCCGCGGGTGGGTCGGCCCAGAAATGCAAAGAAATGGGACGCCCATTTACCCCGCACCGGAGGAGGGGTAGAAATGTATCACCTATGTAAAAGGATATGTCTGAACGTTTCCATGTGAACGAAAGTAAGCATCGCAGCTGCAGAAAAGGAAAACCGGCAATCGCCGGAGGAACTCCTAAAAGAGAGGCCCTAATTTTTCATTCTCCTTAGGTCCAAAAAAGGGCTCATAAGCCCTATAACGATATAACGGACCCGCGTTGCGAGGTTCGGGAGATTCGATTTTTGATGAATTCAGCAAAGAAACCCCAAAAGCAATGGGAAAATTGGAACGAGACATCTACGGGGAGTCAGAGTCAAGTGGCCGCATCTTCAAACGGAAAAACCGATGCCTTGAAGTGGGGGGGGTAGTGGAGAACGACTTCAGACGAGAGGAGGGTGGCAAGAAACGAACGCATCTCTCAAGGAGGGAGGGGACAAAATCAGACGTCTCTGGGAACCAACGGGCAAAAAAACAGGGTTATGGCGCAGGGGGTTTCCCTGGGGGAAAAGTCAACAACCTCCAACGCCGAGTGCACGGGTAATCGATCATCACGGAAAAAAAGAAAAGGCTGTTGATAGCTACAAGAAGCGTCCCAACAAATCGAAAAGAAGGGAGGGATGCCGTCGCCGGGATGCTAAGACGCGCGAAAAACTACAGAAAAACCTTTCGAACATCGGACTCAAACAGGAAGATCGGCAAGAACAAATTGCCAGAAGACCGGTCAACGATAGAGCCCGGAACAGGTTGGGAGCTTTTATTTCCTCCTATGGGTAATATTAATCAGCAGACGAAGTTCGTGATCGCTTAAATAAACCTGGTTGGAAACTCCACCTGAGGGAAAAGGCATCCGGGGGAAACTGTATTCGGGGAAATCTCCCAGAAAATAATTAGAGGAGGACGGTGAGGAGGGATCGACCAACCAAAGGAAGAAACAAAACAGATAAGAAAAGGGGGACTCACTTCAAAACCCGCCTAGGAAGAAGAAAAGAGCAGGAAATGAGGCGGTTTCCCTGGCGGCGTTGTTGGGTAACGCACCGGGGGTGCACAAGAAAGATACCAGAGGGGGAAGAGGACCCCTCTTGAGACCAAGTTCCTTGGGGGAAAAGAAAAAGTTTGAAAGGAAGTTTCCTCCCGATTCCCAGTCGAAGAAACGTGCACAACGGTTTTTAAGAGAGCATGTTCTATAATTATGCAAAAACATGACAAAAGCGAATAGATTACAAACCAAGAAAAGCGCAAAGAAGATCAGGAAAGGGAGGGGGGTGACCAAACCGTTACAAGAAGACCTGAAAGAGATCTGACAGAACAGCCCCGGGAACGGATAAGTCGTCCGGTAAAGTTGCTTCAATCCCCAAAAAATATTCGGAATCCAGGCTCTTCTCGGTTGCGCAAGGCCAATTGTGAAAAAGAATCCGAGGACAGGTCTCAAAAAGTATATTATGAAAAGGGAGAGAAAGCATGAGTTTTTGAAAAAGTTAAGTGAGCACTGGTCTGACCTTTAGTTAGAATATTTTTTTGACGGCATGACCGACCTACTTGGACTCCTGGGAAAACGGTGAAAAGGTCTTTCGCCGGGGCTCTGCAATCTACGGCGCTTCCGACCTTGGCAGGGAGAGGGGGTTTGTAAAAACTTTTCTCGTGAGTTACGCATTCTGTAACTCATTCCTGCCCGCTGGAGGCCAAAAAAAAAAATGGTCAAGGAATGATCGCCTATGGTAGTGCGAACTGAGAATTTCTTTTCAAGGATGATAATAGGGCAAGAGAAGGCGAAAAAACCTATGACCGAAAAGTGTTTGTGCCACCATGAAAAAAGGTTACCAACTCAGAAAGAAAAGAGCAATCTTAAAGCCTCTTCCCAGCGAGGGGAAGAGGGTAAATAGGGTTCGGAGTGTTTGATCGAGATCAGGAGGTGCTGTATGCAAGAGACTATACCGTGCACGTCAAAGAGATGTGCGCCAGGCTACCGCCTGATCCGGGAAAGGGCAAAGGAGGAAAGTCGAGCAAGGGAGTAGCGGAAAAGGTGGTCGTTTCCGGCTAAAGGGGTGGGAAAAAAGAAAAAAAATCCTTCAAAAAAAAAGAACGGTTCATCCGGCTTCCATTCGAACTGCCAAGGGCCTGTACTAACCCGACCTAAAACGGAAAAGGAATGGGTGGAAATCGCTTGGGGATTTTTCGAAGCTGCGCGAGGGGTCGAACCCCCTGAAAATAGAGAAGCGACGGAGTCAAAGGGTAATGGGAAAAAGAGGAGCTTTCCCTCGTATAAGAAACTCCTCAAAAAGAAAAAAATTTTGTGATCGGGATTAGAAAGGTCAATCGCTTGGGAAAACCTGAAATCAGCTAGATTAGACCCGGGGAAAAAGGGTTCGCTTGGGGTTTCTAAAGACTAAGGGAGGGAGAAGGGACAGAAGCGAGGCGCGAAACGTTTGGCCCATGGACACGACAGCCGGCCAAAGACTCTTACTCTGAAAATACCATACGAAAGGATCTGGGGACGAGAACGAATGGGGCCATAAATCGAGTCCAAAAGGAAATGGGGGGGAGCGAATTAGCCGCTCGGCGTGATGCTCAAACGCTTGAAAAGTTGTGTCGTAAGGTGGAGAAAAGATCGAGTCCGGTCTCGGGGGGGAGATAGGGACAAGTTGGACCGACGCATCGGGGCAACCTAAAAGTGAAACTATAATTTTTGGCTAAGGGAGTGCAGCCGGGATGAGGTGGTTTTATCACTTTTCTGCTAAGAAGTGCAAGAGAACATGTTAGAAGTGTCGCGGGCTCTCTGGGATGCCAGGGAGGACGGGGACGGCATCGTCAAGGTGCCGGCGCTTGTCTATTCAAAAAGAATGGGGCCCAGACCCCCAGAAGGGGGGGAAGGGAGAGATGGGCGACCCAACATGACGGTATCCAAGGGGGGGACTGGGGACCGACGAAAGAAGAAAAGGTATCTCAAACTTGGATTGGCCGGCCCTGTTACATTCGGGCGGGCAAAAGGGGGCAATATCTGAAGAAAGGGAAAACGAGAAGCGGAATGGAGCTATGCTGGGGCTCAAAGAAAGGAAGGAGCATACAAAAAGAAGCAAAAAGAGGTCCGAAAATGGCGTCGCCACGACGAAGCGGGAAAGGCAACTTCCGAGGAATTTCGTGGGGAAACTGAAATAGGCTTAAGTTGGGTCGACAGGAAGGCAAATGGGATCGACGCGACTTTCAGTGGGTCATAACCATCTAGGGGGGAAAAAAAGGAGAGGTTTGGAAATCAAGAAGCAGTCCAGGGCCGAGCGCTTTCGGCACTGCCGCTAACAGCAAGCCATTTATTGGGACTGGGGTCGAGTCCGTGAGACTCATGACGACTAGTGGGAAAAGGGAAAACGGGGGGCTCAAATAAGCCGCCAAATTGCGATCCGTAGAAGCGTCAATTAACTAGTCTAAAACTGAAAAAGAAACAGAATTTGGCAAAATCTACTTTCACGAATAGTAAAAGGAGAAAAAAAGCGAGAATGAAAAGAATGGGAAAGAGCACGAAAAAGTCGAAGGCGCCATCATCTCCAGCAATGGTCTAGGAGGGGGAAACTAACGCTCCATGAGAACCATGGCGGGTACAACCCGGTTGCTGAACTCGGGAATGAAAAAAAGAACTCTGAGAAAAGCTTCCGATACTTTGGAAGGCCTCTGGAAGGAAAGTAGGGAGGGAAAGTAGGACAATCGCGCAGGGAGCTGCCGAGATAGCAAACGGGCTCAAAGATTCAAACGACCCTGGGTTAAATCGCAGCGTGGGAAGGGAAGTAAGCAGGCCATTTGAAAGGAATTCAACTTTAAAAAAAGCTTCAAGATGCCCGACAACAGCTGGATTTCGTTTGGGTCCCGTTCACACCGGGTCAAAACTTAAGCTCGGACAGTCCTCACAAGGGAGAGAAAGAAGGAGAAGAAAATGTTCTGAGGCGAAGCGTTAGCGTCGATCAGAGAGGGGCGACTTTAGGGAAGTTTTAACCGGAACTAATGGTATTGAGGAGGAGACAATTGTAATATACGGGGAGATTACGGCTTGAGTGGCTTTAAGTAGGGGTTTAAACGAATGGCAAGCAGTATGGTACAGGATGGCTACCGACAGAGGAAAAGAGCTAAGGGGGAATCGAATTCGGAAGTCCTCGTAATGTGGAGGAAAAGCGTTAATCTGCAGCAAAGCGAGATCAAAAGGGATACTGGGACAGATTACCTCCAAAAAACGTTGGGGCACGAGGCCGGAAAGGAAACTATAGACTTGAAAGGGGAGAACAGAAAAGTGGGTGTCTGAAAGGGAAGAGGTATAAAAGAAACCGCAACCGGTCAACTACATGGCCGTATGAGGCTGGGTGATGTTGAAATTGGGCTACCTACCGGAGCCGCCTCCGATAAAAGGAAAACAAGGTAAAGAAAAAAGCAGCGTGTGCTTACATTTTGGGGGGGGCTAAAGTCTCGTCAGACTTGGGGGAAAAAACTCTGAAGACTAAAGTAGATCCTCATTGTGAGGAGAGGAGGAGGGAGGAAAATCCAATGGCTTCGCGCCGATTCCGGTTCACAACAAGACGGCGCGCTCGGGCGCAACTACGGAAACGAGAAGTATCCCGCAGGAGGGGACGGACAAGAAAAAATTTTGATGGACCTGCCTCTTTGACTTATGTTCGAAAAATGGAAAAAGTGTTCGGATCTCAAGAGAACAAAAACAGGGATTAGGGAAAGAGAGAGACACACAAAAAAACCGTTGCCGGGTGATAAACGCGGCGGCTGCATCCCCCAGAGAGTTTCTTATGCGGCCGATTTTCTGGCGAGTCAAAAGATGCTGTCCCGGGGGAGAGACTAGGAGAGAGAGAGGAGAGGGACCCACTCATGCACCCTGCACGCATTGAAAGACGCCGCCGACCAATCCTCCCACAAGAAAGCGACTTGATCATCACCTATCAGTATCCTGAAAGAAAAGGGGGGGAAACTCAAACCCAACAAGAAAAAGACGCGCGGCTTCAGCTCCCCCGGCAGCGGGGGGGTCCAACTTTTCTCGGGAAATAAGGGGGAGGAGGAGATTTAACATCCCGTCGAATAAAAAAAAGCGACACAAGTGTAGGGGATAGCTTCTGGCGGCCTATTAAAAACGATGGACCGGCCTACCTCACCCCTAGTCCAATGGGGAAAAGGGGGGGGAAAGGATCATCTCGAACAAGTTGGGCCACCACCTGTAACCAAAAGTGGTGCTTGGGAATGGGCCCGAGGAATATCTCCAGGCTTCTTTCAGGGGGGAGAATCCCCGAGGGCTAAGGCGAGGACCTAAGAAGAATCGAGTTGCGGGGTCGAAGAAAAAAAAGTAGATTGGGAAAAAAAAAAAAGCACATCGAAAGACTGAATTGAGGCGAAACAGACTATAAAGTAAAGCCGTAATGCGCAACGGTATCCCAATAAAAAAGAAAAACATGAGGAGGGCGACAGCGAAGGGACTCCAATGATGCAAATTATGGGAAGGGTGTGAGAGAGAGGTTGAGGATTAAGAAGTCAGATCGGCGGGCCCGAGCGCAACGCCATTTGCGAGAGAAGCTGAGTGGTGAAGGTGTTGGGGAATAAAAAACAGGAAAGGGGAAAAGGGGGGCTAAAAAAGTGGAAAGTGGTGAACGGGGGGGTGGACTGGAAATAGCATCCTAGGGAAAGGAGTTATAGTTCAATGTCGATACCTTATCTCGACGAAGGGGGGGGGCAGAAGGGAGGAGAAGACAGGAGGAAGGGGGGAAGGCAAAAGAGGCCAAGAGCGGGGTCTCAAAGAAAAGAGCTGATTTGTCAAAAATAGGGGCCCCTTGCAGTGTTAACCCGCCATAAAAGGGAGGGGGGGCGAAGGGGGAAAAGGCAAAGATGCAAGACACAAAGAGCTTTGGGCGCGCATCCAAATTAAAAATTCAGACACTCTCCACATATTTATCGTGGGGGGCGGAAAGTGAACGGGGGGAGAGGAAATTATTGTGTGGAAACATTGGAACTGTTCCGGGGATCCGTTCAGCGAGACTTCACGACTCAGCAAGGTGGGCTGCCCATGGCAGGAAAGGAAAAGGGACAAAGCTCTGCCAGGTAAAGGGGGAACTGGAAAAAAGCAATGGCAGTGCTTGGGAGGGAAAAGGGGGAAGACAAGAGAGGAAAGGCAAAACGGGAAGATGGACTGTACCAGGCAGGTTTGTTTCTCCCAATCGCTGGGGGTGAGAACTAGCACTGTTTCGGCTAGGGAAAAGGAAGGAGGATGGGTGAAAAAACCAAACAAACGCCATTACCTTTGCAGAGCCTTCGCGAAAGAAAACGTCGGGTTCCTTTTGCGACGAAAGTCGAGACCGAGCAGAGGAGGGAGAGACTGGGGAAATAAAAAAAGAGGGAAGAGAGGGACCGATATAAAGTCAGAAAGAGCCTGGGCGTCTAAACAACCCTTGGACACGGGGGGCATTCAAAGTTCCATAAGGATCATTCAGGAGGGAGGGTCACAGACAGGCCGACAAAAGTGGGTGGCAGAGACAAGAAAAGGAGAAAAAGAAAGACGCCGGTTGTTTCTTCCGCGGTGAGAAAGCGAAAAGAAGGGAAGATACGATGGGCGAAAAGGGAGGAAAAGAAAGGAACAAGTCGCTTCATGGCTAGCCCCATCGACGGCCTGCGACATAAGGGGAAAAAACGAAAGAGGCGGGGAACCCTCCATTAAGACGCGGAGGGAAAAGGCTGTGGCGCTTCTGCAAATCAGCTCCTACATAGATAGACGAGCCTCGGACGGTAAGGAAAAAAGTGTTGATGCAAGAGGGCCTTAATCCCCCAGGGCGTCAAAAAAAAAAGAAGCTTGAGAGGATTTGCAATAAAAAGAAGGGGACCTCAGGGAAAAGAGATTCCTAAGTTTGATGGGGAGGTTAACTCGGCAGAGGAAGTCTTTCGGGGCTGCAACCGACTCATAGCGGAGGGAAAAGGCCGGGAAATCGTTCGTTATGGAGAAAAAATAACTCTGGTAAAAAGTCCTCCGGGGAGAGAGAGGTAACCTCTGGAGGGCCAAAACGTTTATTTGGCTCGGAAAAACCACTATATGGGGGAGGAGGGAAGTACTAGAGAGTCAAATCCCCCAAAAACTTTGATGAGAAGGGAAACGAAGACGCCTCCTTAACCACCGAAGGAGCAGAGGAGGAGAATCCACGCAACATGGAAAGAGAAAAACCATGGGGGGGGGAGGGTCGGGGCGTTCCTTTTGGAGCAGAGTTCGTAGGGCGAAGAAGTATAGAGCGGGGAAAGAAAAGGGGGGAAAAAAATAGGATGGGAGGAGGAACCGGCTTGGCGAGATGAAGAGGGAGCGCAGAAGGAAGGAGAGCAGGTAAAAGGATTTAATTCCAAACCCCAAGCGTCAAGAAAAAAATGTCCCCGCGAAAAGGAAAAAGAGGAGGGGGGAGAAAGAAGAAAAGTCCGCCCAAAATTGAACGGTCGTTTTGTGTGGCTCCGAGAACCAGTCCCCAACCAGGGTAAAGGAAAAACGCCCAGGGAGAGGAAAAAAGAGGAAGGAACATCGGTGTTTGCAATAAAGTGTGCAACGGCCCTAAGGTACGAAAGAAGCAGTGCACACGGTTTCCCCAAGGGATCGTTTCAAGATGGCAAAACAAAATAGCGGGTGACAGCAAACTAAAAGACGACGGCGCAAGGGAGTAGCGCCGTAATAATATCCCCCGGCAAAACCGCGAAGAGGGATCTGACAGTCCGAAGACCGAAAAGGTGAAGAGAAAAGGAGTAGAAATTTAAAGGTCATCAAACATATTTCGAAGCTAACAAGGGTCTGGGAGAATTAAAACCGAATCCTATTGGGGAAGGAGAACTCAAAAAAAAGAAAGAGGAGAGGTGTGCCGAGGGGAGGTGTCACCCAACGCAACTGTTTAAACTGTTCTGCGGGGGGGGGTTGTGATCCTGTCAATGGGGAAAAAATAGTGGAAGAATGAACTGGGAATGGAGAAGGGAAGACCTGGGTTGAGCGTCGCCGAAAGAAGGAATCTGACGGAGAGACTCCTTTCTCGGCTTGGAGGGGGGAGAAAAAGCGAAAAAGGGGGCGGGGGTCCGATGATGCTAAACGGGAAGGAGAGATGGCCCATGCACGATGGCGTCCTCAGGGCAAAAAGGTCGACTTAAGGCTGGAATGGCTGCATTGCAGAAGGAATGCGGGGGAGGGAAAATATCACTTAGGAAGAGGGGGGAACGGGGCGTAACAAGCCAAAAAGAAACTACCTGGGACTACCTCAGTCGTCGCCTCGAGGGCGGGGGGGAAGAGAGGGAGGTAGAGGGGGGGGAGAATATATCAAGCTTGTCTTTGACGAGAACATAATGAGAGAAGTCCCCAAGTTTTCGCAAAGCGACCGCTCCAAAGAAAGGAAACTTCCTGGGCATCGCCAATACTTAACAGGAGGGAAAAGGGGAGGACGAGAGGGAATGGGGAAGAAAGGTCTCGGAAAAATTCGATCCAGGCGGCAAGAGGAAAGGGTTAGGCATCAGAGGATCTCCTCGGGAAGGGGGTTCTTTCGGGGGACTGGCGCTCTCGCTGCCGGGGTCAGGGCGATCGTCAGGAGGAGAGAAAGGTGAGAGAGGGGAAAAGAAAAGGAGTGCGTTTGGTGGGGAACTCTCTTGAGAGCATGACATCCCTTGAATTTCGGATTATGGGCGTGGTCGGAGAGGGGAAGAAACGAAAGCCTGCAGCCGTCTTCAGTGCAGCATTGTGAATACTCCTAGAGTACAAAAGCCTGAGGGGCGAGGAGGAGGGGGATGAGTAATTGACGCGCGAAACACTCGAGCGACGGACGAAACAACCACAAAATCTGGGTAAAAAAGTTGAGATCTCGTCGCGGAAAAAAAGGGGGAGAGAAGCATTGAACCACCCCCGCGTCGTGGGGATCTGCCTTGACCATTGGTGAAAAAAAAACTTGGCGAAAACTAACCAAGGGACTTATATCGGTACGGATCCTGGAGCCAAGAAAGGAAGGGGGAGCAGAATGAAAAAAAAGGGAAAAGAGGGGACCGTATGGAGGGGGTTAAACAGGGAGAAAGGGTCCGTCATCCTTATTGAGTTTATCCAAGGGAAAAAAGTTCACGGTCGCAAGCTTGGAGAAGGGTCGAGGGGTCGAGATCTGTCTGCAAAATCGGAAGTTAGGCTTATTATGGCGCGTCATGGATGGGAGGTGGGCAGACCATCTCGTCGAGGGGATATCGCGAAGACAGAAAGGGGGGAGCTGCCCACCAAACGTTGAGTCGGAGTCATGGAAACAGACGAAATATACCTTGGGATCACACCTGTCTTGAAGGATTGTACAATTTTGGAAAGGGGACCCGATAACAGAGTCTTAGTCATTGGGAAGAGGTCAGAGGGAAAGATGAGGGGGAAGCTCACGAAGTAGCCCGCGGATGCGACGATAGAAAGGGCGTCGCCCACGATCGAGGGCTCCAGAAAAGAAACAAATGGAAGGCATACTGCTGCATACTGGAAGAAGGGGTTCGAAAAAAGAGTTACGGAAGAAAGCAACCGTTACCGGGGTCGAACACAATCAGACACCTTACTTTGCACCCTTTAGTAAGGGAGAGGGTAGAATCCGAGAAAAATGAAATGAGAGAGAGGGGGGGAATGTCACTTACGCTCACTGGCAATGAGTATGGGAAAGGGTACGGGGCTGCACAGAGACTGTGCGAGGAGAAGAGGATCAGAGGAAATGAGGAATATCCAGGCTTCTACAAGTAACCAGGCAAAAGGAATTGATCAACAACTTTTGCTCTCAAGGCTAAACAAAGAGAAAGATGGGGCAAAAGAGAGGGTAAGAAGAACTAAGTGAAAATCAATCGAACAAGGGGGACATGTCAAAAAAAAAAGTACTTCGAGGGTGTCGGAACGATTCTCGGAAAAGGAAAATAGAAAGAGGCTCTCTGAGGGAGAAAATAGTGGGGATCTCTTCACGCCTTTATTAATTCACGGAGCCACTTGAAGGATCCATTCGACCTATGGATAGAAAAAAGGGGGAGAGGAAGGAGAAAGGGGAGGAAAGTCACCAGAGGAAGGAAAAGAACACATCGATTTTTTAAACTGAAAAAGACTTCCACAAACTAAGCTCTTAAGATCAAAAAGAAAAGAAAGGCAGAAAGGGAGGGGGAAGGGGAGCGTCAAAAAAGACCTAAAAAGAATGTCGAGAAATACGATCGTACGACTGAAAATGCGGTGCTGTACTGACTCACCGAATGGAAAGGGAAAATTCGGAAAGGGGCATGCTCTATCAGGATTGGTGGGAGGAGGGAGATTACGAGGGGGTGGGGGGGGGGGAAGAGGTTGGTAAAAAAGAGTGGAAGAAGATGGGTTACAGATGCAGCGCTCGCTACTCGAAATTCAGAACTAGATGCGTTCTGAGGAAATTTCCGGAGTCTAGAAGGAAAGATCGAAGAGAGAAAAGGTGCAAAAAGGGGGGAGGCCACTGACCTCACTGGGGTATTGTTCACGGGTAGAATCCTGATCCAAGGGAAAGACCGGGGAAGTCAGGGGGGGAAAAAGGACTATTGATCTAATCTACGACGCAGTCAGTCTTAGGGCAGGTCTTATCACTACTGGAAAACGAGAAGAAAGCACTTCCGATTAAAAGGGGAAGAAAGACTAAGTTAGGGGGAGGGGGGGTTGGTGCATGGTAAAAACCTGGTCTCGAAGGGGAAACAATTGACTTTCCGCGAAGAGTTTCGGGAGGAGACTACTCGTGGGGACTATCAGGTAAAAAAGGAAAAGTAAGATCGGACTCCGAAAAGAACAACTCTAGCAGGAAAGGGGGGAAGACGCTCGTTGAAGATTTATCACAACCAAAAGGGGAAGAAAGAACAAAACAACAAGGAAGGAAAATATATTCAGCAGTTTAATCCTTCAAAAAGTGTTAGGTCGTCGAGATCTTATCAGTTGCCGCCGACTTGTCGAGAAGGAAAGGGAGAGGGAGATAGGGAGAGCCTACGAGGAGGATTGGAAAAAATAGAGTCGTCCCAAGAAATTAGTATACAGAACGTCGTATACCCAGTTACAAGAAAGGAAGGGGGAAAACGGAGAAAAAAAAGTGGGAAGAAAACAATGTCCAGCGGTCGCATGGAAGGAAAAGACATCTGGTGGCCGCTCGGGGGGAGAGAATTGGGACGAGGGAAGAAAAGGGGAGGGAAAAAATCCCTCGAAGCAAAGGGACTTGTGTAAAGAGGCGATAGAAAATTACCACATGTATAGACCAAGGGGAATGGGGGGGGGGAAAGAAAGAAAGAGAGGAGAAATTTTTCCAAAGCCCGAGGAAAAAAAAATGGGGGGAAAGAGGGAAAACCCCTGGAGTGACTCGTTCGATCTGAAGACCCAAGATTTCTAAAAGGAAAAACCCGACATCCTATGTGTTGGGCAGGGGAAAAAAGAAAAGGGCGAGAAAAAAGGGAAAGAAGAAGTAAAGCTGACGGAAGGATAAAAAAGATAATATAGTTCGCCATTTTCAAAACCATTAAGCCGGCATGTAAGCGAAAGGAGAGAAGAAGGAAAATAGGAAGGGGAGAGAGAGTTATAAGGTACATAGATATAAAGTTCTTTCCTTGTTACTCAGAAGTTTGAAGAGGATTTTAGCTCAGGAGGAAAGGGGGGGGGGAAGTGTTGGACAAAAGAGAATGGAGAGGGGAAAGAAGTGGGGGAGGGGGATGAAATTGCCGCCGCTTGAATCTGGGAAAGACGGGTCACTAAATAGAAAGAAATCTCGAGGCACGCGAGTGAATTCAGAAATCAAGAGGGAAGGGGGGACGAAGAAATCCAGTTTCAATTGGGAGGACAAGACCTGAGAGGAAAGCTCAGGGGTGCGGGAAACCCTCGCTGGGCAAGGGGGGGGGGACCCAGCGTATTGGGCTTGGCAAAACGGGACCTATCAAAAAAAGGAGGGGGAACAAGGGAGCAGGACTTGGCCTTCGTTCTCTAAGTCGCCCGGCCTCGTTTTTCGAAGCCTTTGGAAAAAGGTAAGAAGGGGGGGAAATTTGGAAAACCGGGGGAGGGTGAGCAGCTCAGAGGGAGATCAGAGTGCAAGTCGGAGGGGGCGGCGGAGGGCAGCCAAGGACTTCCAATAAGAGACGAAGGGGGACG
>Ga0179593_1483003_pt1 | contig 16123 bp, 11 predicted proteins | sample CZODoug2_1_08_16_FD_185931 | JGI IMG/M metagenome (GOLD analysis project Ga0179593, IMG submission 185931) | Vadose zone soil fungal communities from Angelo Coast Range Reserve, California, USA - CZODoug2_1_08_16fungal (PacBio error correction) | ecosystem: Environmental > Terrestrial > Soil >...
AAGGGTCAAAACGGATCACTTTTCGGTTCTAAAGTGTGGCTATCCCTATATAACTTTGGGAAGTGGATCCGCCATCAAGAGTAGGGGACCCAGAAAATGTCTGATCGTACCCTGTAAGGAGGGGAACAAGCCGTTCTTCTGGGAACACTGGTTCTCAGGTTGTGGCCGGGGTGGGAAGTCACGTGCTAGATAAACGTCGGGGCTGGGGACAGGAGAGGGACAACGAGACCGACCCTCCATCAGGGCGCACGAAGCGTTTCAGCAAACATTGCGGAAAGAAAGGTGTCAATTGAGGAGGCCAGGGGAAATGGGAATGTTAAAAAGAGATTTCCTCTTCAACTCGTAACTCATAATTACTGGACCTAAAAGTGAGTGGACATGAAATAAGATCTTGGGAATCATTCGTTCGAGGACCTGGGGGTAAATACATTTTGTCACACATGCAGTCACCCCAATCCCATTCGCGATAAAGGAGAGACTATTAGGTTAGTCCAACGCTCCGGACTGTTGTAAAATGTGCTATACAAAAAGGCCACACAATTTAACTGTTTTACGGTGGGGTCGCAAGAGTTCAGCCATAAGAAAACAAATCCGGAAAACGTTTTATATATCAGCAAAAAAATGATTATGAAAATAGATAGAAAACCCATTGGGAGGGATTGGTTCGGCTGAGTGAAGAAAATAGAGTCCCAGGAACGTTCCTCGGATGGGTGGATCACATGGTGTGTAAACGCGACAACGGGTGCGGGGGGCAATCCAAAGACTCAAGAAGGATGCATTCCTTTTCAGAGGCGTTAGGCCTACCAAGAGGTATTGGGAAGTCCAAAAAAGGTCGGAAGACCGAGCTCTGTACACGTCTTCTTTCTGGAAACGTCAAACTGAGCCGTCGGCAAAAGGTGCAGGAAAGGGGCGGGAAGGACGCAGTTGAAAAAAAGTGGCAGCCTTCAGGACAAAAACCTAGGTAGCAGGACGCAACGAAAGCGAACTGACGGAGGGGGGAAGGAGGGACGACGGGCCACAGCCCCCGACCGTTTAGTCGGATTCCCAAGTTAATAACCGTAAAATGACAAAAGCTCAAACGACAAAAGGGGATGTAAAAAAGCAGAAGGGAAATAAAATGTGAGTGGCCTCTCTGAAATTATGTGAGGATCACACCACAACAGGAGGCGGGAGTAACAATTGAGGCAACAAAGGGAAAAAGGGGAGAAAAGAAAGCGTACGTCCCTCCCGGAATGTGGAACGTCAAAAGGGTGGCAGATGGGCAATAAAGGCAGCCCATCTCCAAGACGAGGAGGCAGGGGGCGGGTCAGCAAGAGAGAGAGAACAGGTTTTACGTCTATGGGCGTATGTTAGGCCAGTTATACTGTTGATTCATGGCGCTGGCCGACGTGAGAAACGAGGTGACGAGCCGGAAATCGAAAAAAACTCCTTCTACGCAGGAAAGCGGCAGGGAAGGTACGCAGAAACGTTTTATTTTCCGAATCATAGCCTTTCTTACCTGCAAAGATTCCGGGACAGGGTGAGCCCAGGGGTATCCCTGTTTAAAACAAGAAGATGTTCCCGACCGCGCGTTGCTGACACCCTTCCAGTAGCTCGGAGGGAACCGGAGCAAGAGGATAACAGATTAACGCGTGGCAGCTTATTTATACGATCGCTTGTTCTCTCCGGATCGCAAACAAGTCCAAACCTTGGAATTATTTGAGGTTGTTGCGCAAGCTGCAGGCTGGTGACCTAAGCAATCCCTTTCCCAAAAGAAGGACAAAAGATAGGCTGCAAACAACGGTGAGGGAGCCATCGGACGCTTGGAGTGAGGAAAAAGCGAGGACCTCATCAAAGGTCTCATCGAATGCTCGTAGTCCGTAGTGGGGAGTGAACTGGGCTCTCTTCTACTTTGTTGGTGGGGAGGGAAAGGAGAGGGGTGGGACGACAGCTTGCTTCAGATTAAGTCGAGTGCAAAAAGGCCAGAAGACGGAGGTACCGAAGAGGAGGGAAAGGTGGGGCAGCAACCAGAGCGGGGGGGTTGGGAACGCCTGCGGGTACCTTGAGATCAAAACTTTGGGTGACAGGCGCAGTCCGGAAGTCTGGGGATCAGCCGTTACAGCCATCCTTCCGAATGTTGATGGAGAAAGGTCATACCACAAACGCGGGGGGCCAAGGCTCCTCCTTAGAAAAGGGAAGTGACTTCAAGAGCAGGACGAGGGAACGTAAGATGAGTCGAAAATCTTTCTGGGTTGGGAGCACTCTACCCTAACGTCACTGGATAGACGGTTACAAAAAGGCGTGGAAGGGGAGGTGGGAGTTCCACTGCTAGCCGAATGCAGACGAAACCCCCTTCGTTGAAAGTTTGCTCGAAGCGGAAGAGAGCCGGGAAGGAAAGGGGGACTTTTTAGCCGCGGGCAGAATGGGGGTAATAAGAATCAAAAAAAAAAAAGGAGGAGGGGGAGAGAAGAGAGCTTCCCGCAAGGCTAACAAGACCTTCCAAGCACATTAGAAGCGGAGGCGAGAAAAGACTGTACACAAGAGAATGTTAGGACGAGCATTAGGAACTTGCCCCTCCCTTCAAGTTACATGGGGACACGGAAAAAGCGGCTGTTCTTGCCATCCGAAGCAAAGCCGAGGGGGCCGTCAAAAACCGAAAAGCTGAAAGAGGAAGGCGGGAGATATATCCACTTCCGGGGGTGAGCGGCTCCCTTCCCAAAAGTTTAAAACAGATCATCGCGATGGTCGGTGGGAAAAAGAGGGATCATAAGAGAGCGAAGGAAAGGACAACCAAAAAGGGAAATACCATTTAACCGCTGTCGGTGGGGCACAGTCTCTTGGTTTGAAAAAAGGCCACGCACAAAACGGGGCAAGTCCGACTGTTAAGAGGACGAACGGCAAAGGGAAGGAAACTACGAGACTAAGCAAGACCAGATTATAGAGGAAAGAACCCTCTGGTTCCAGCAAGAACCTAAACCGGTAGTGAATGAAACCGCTCCTCAACAGCGATGCATTGGAAAGATTTAATATTCCAAAAGGTGGCAGACGGCCAGCGCAGAGGAAAAACCTTACCGGTAAAGACCTCGTAAGGGCAAGGGAGGGGCCCATTTATTCCAGGAGGAGCCTAAAAAACAAGCAAAAGGCTGAAAAAATTTTACATGAAAAGTTACCCTCTCTGCGAACAGAAGGCTATCAGCATGGAAAACGCAACACGCGGCCGGACGGGGCGGCCGGAGAAGGCGGGCTGCTTACTCACTCGGTCAAAGTGAAGTGGTGTCTGCCTCTCCGCCGAGACACATGGCGCTGTGACAGGATACACCATGCGCACGACGGAAGGCAGAACGAGTAGGGGGCAGCACGGTCGGACGCCGCCCCACGTTGAAAACGCAATATTGATTCACTCGGTCGACTAGGTGTACGGGGGGAGTGCTGTATTGAACAATGCGGGCGAGAAGGACTGCCGAGTCCGGGAGGGGTAACTGTAAAGTTCCAAGATACTCAAGAGACGGACAAAAGGGATCTGCGGTGTTCTAGTACTTGCGCCGCCCTATCCCCTAATTTTGAAGCAATGCCACCAGCCCAAAAAAAAACAAGGGGAAGCCACGTCCGAGGGACCGCTAAGGGCATAAAAAACCTTCACGAAACCTGGGGCTTGTAGAAAGTGCCCCTAGATACGTTATGGGGGTTGTTAAGAATCAATACGGCGGAGAGGCAAGACCAATGCTTCTCGGACTTCATCGGTGCCCGCAATTCATCGGTTAGGGGGTCACGTACGGTGTTAGCAGTTATATGGGAAGGAGGTTATGGTCCTCTCTGGGGAACCTCAAAGCACCTTCTTCTTCTTTGGAAAAAGGGGGGAACTCCGTCAATGGAGCACCTGATGGTCATTCCGGGTCTTACGTTTAAAAAGGTACCGGTAGACAACTTGCAAGGCACTCGGTTGAATGGAAAAGGGGCGAATAGAGGGTAATTGATTTCCTCCCAAATATCGTGTAAAAAGCGCTCCTCTCGCGTACCGGGTCTTGACTAGACATGCAGTTTTAAACACAGCGGAAGAATCCGACGAAAAGAATGGGAGCCAGGATCAATAATGGGGTTTTTTAGGTCCGATGCCTTCTTTCGCACTTGGAGAAAACCGAAAAAAGGACTACAGGGGAAGTGGAAAGAGGGTAGGCTAAAAAACCATCCAAAAGACCCCTCCTAACTCTAGATAGAGAAACAACAAAAAGGACAGAGAAAGGACCAAGGTAGTAGGCGTCCGGCGAGGATGATCCCATCGGACCCCTTAAAGTCGGGTCGCCGTTTGGACCAGACAGGCATAGGGAGAATAAAAACTACGAGCGGCTCACAAGGCAGGGGAGAGGTCGGAGGCCTTGTTTGGAAAACGGTGAGTCGCTTCAAGGAAAAAGCAACCTCCGCGATCCGAGGCGAGTCCACATAGGATGGAGGGAACACCGTATCGAAGGTCTGCCTTACGAGGCCCCCCACACAAAAGCGTGCCGTGGACACGTCTTTTCAGGGGGGGGAAAAGGAAAAGGGGCCGACATGCCAAGGAACAGGGAGGCAACTTGAGAAAACTAATCGGCGAGTGGTTCTTTGTACTCCAGGTCCGGAGCGTAGCGAATCACCCGACAGGTTTATCCGGGGGCAATCGCCAAAGGAGAGTAAACCGTAAAGCAAAAAAAAACAAGTCTTCCGCAGCCCGGCTTGCCAAAAAAAAATCTAAGCATGGCGTTGCCGCTCATGACTTATTGTAGTTAGAAGCACAGGAAAAGGGTTCTCCGGGAGTATCCCAAATTGGAGAAATACACGCCAGTGAGGCCTTGAGAAAAGGAGAGGACTTCTCAAAGAACTGGGGGAAGCACTTTTAGAGGGGGCTGTATGCTAAGAAGGAAAGTAAAGAAGATCTCACTTGGGTAGAAAAGGTCAATCATAACATAGAAATCACAGTGGTGAATCTGGAGGGCGGTGATATGTGAGGCCTTAACGACTTGGCAAGACAAATCTCTCTAGTGCATTCCGTTCAGCAGTGGGGGGGGAGGGTCTAGGGACCAAGAAAGACAACAGCAAAATCAGTCGACTCTTCGCGGGGTCCAGAAAAGCCTAGTTCGGGCGCTCAGAAGTTACTTTACAATCAGGTCAGCCTTGACCATTAGAGGGACCCAATGTTCAGCTATGCCATGGTATAGGCGCGAGGAAGTGACAAACATTTCCGCCGAGTAGGAACCACTCCGCTAGCAACCCTTACTCAAAGGGGGTAACTGATTGATTCGAGAAGCTTGTCCGCGCAAGGCTATCCAATCTGGTCACCAACGTACCTGGAACGTTTTACCCCATTTGGGTGACTCCCTTAGGACAGACGACTACTGAGTGGACGAAAGGATTGCGAAAAAAGGAGCGGCATGCACGTGTTAGGAACGAACCTCCTCTTAGGTCTTCCAAATCGGGAAGAGAGGCGGACATAGAATGTCCGAGAGGGGCAGAGGTGGCAGGGAGAATGGGAAGGGTCTGTCCTTCGGCGGGGGGAGGGCATGACGTGTGTGTCATCGCGCGTCAATATCAGATGGCGGCCTGAATGGGGTGGTACCGCACAGCGGCTGCCGGGTTTTAAGAAACCCGCACCTGTTACACTACAAGACTAAACAGGGTTACTAAACAATCCCGGGGGGGGGGGGGGGACTGGAAAGCGCGACGAGGCTTCTCTGAGGGCTAAGGAAATGGGACACGACCGGCCTCTCATTAGAAAACTTGAGAAAGGGGGGAAGCAACAGGCGGGGAGGAAGGGGGCACGATATAAAAAGCCAGGAATGACAGCGACCGCTGAAAAAAAAATCCGGACTTTCGAGGTGATATTCAGAATCTGGCGTGGGGGTGCGAAGAGTGACCGCCAAGCAAGACGGGCACAGAAGTGCTGACTGACTTGGAAAGGGAAGAAAATCGCAAACGAAAGGAGGAAGTAAACGTGGAGTGGAAAGAGTTGCTCACGCCGACATCGATCCTTCTGCTCGGCATTGCTTGTCAAAACGACCCGGCGAGGTGACTGAAGTAAGGCGTAGAGAAGGAGGGGAGGAAAAGAAGATATATACCGGAAAGAAGGAAAAAGCCCAATGGAAGCACGCTCCATTATCTAAAATGGCGCGGCGATAAAAAAAATCTTAAAAACAACTACAGTCGCAGTGAGGGCGAGAAACGGATCACGTAAAACAAGTCAGGCATTGGACTAAGAACGATTGAAAAAGCCGTCGGGGGGGGGAAAAAGACACAGTGAGAAGCGGGAAGCGCGAGAAACCCGCCTCTTTTCCTCGAACCTATCCCGGAAAAATAAATCTTTGGTTCAGTTATGGGGAGTAAAAGCAGACGTCCGAAGAGGTGGGGACAGGCCAGGGACTCAAGCTGCCTGAAAATCATGATCTTGGGTCCCCCCAACTAGAACCATACGCGAGTACGGAGCACTTTCGGACACACCTTTATAACATCCGGCAGTCGATATCACGCCCAGTATTTGGGGAAAAAATCCTTTTCGAAATCACGGGCCTTTGCTTTCAAACGGATCTGGGCCTGAGCCGGAGAATCAGATCCTAAGACAGCCCTGGCTGATTAAACTACACCTTCCCTTTAAACAGCCACGCATACACAAACTCCTCTAACTGTTGGCATCATAACCGGTTTTGAAGTCGTACCTCTTGCCACTTTCCTCGAATACTCTTAGGGCTCTTGTGGCATACTGGAAGAAAGTCTTGCGAGCATCCCCCGAAAAAAAAAGGGTCTCATGCCAGATACGAGTAGAATCACCTGGCTTCCCTTGAGTAAAGAGATCCCTCAAACAAAAAAGTTCAACAAAATTTGAACCTACGAGCCATGCCATTTCGAATACTTCGAGCAAAAAAAAGCGAGGCGAAAGGAACACATAAGAAGCTTCCGTCATCGCCGCGAAGACGTCGTCAGGAACAATAGAGAGGGACCTGGGTTTCACTTCCGGATACAGAAATTCATACAGGGGCGTCTTTGTGGGAAGGATCATCACACTGCGCACCTGAAGGAAACCTGCAGGTTCAGACGACGTACCTTCGGGGAACAGAACTTTGGAGGCGCGAATGACCGGGAGGCCGAAGTCTCGGGGTGTACCGTGTGCAGTCTTACCAGATTAACGAACGGTCATCGAAAGACCTGCCAGGCCTCGCAAAGATGAGGGGCCGACACACGGCCACGGCCAGCGCCAGAGGCGCCAATCTAAAGGGTAACCACGTTTGCTTAGTCTGGCGATGACTTTAAGAAAAAGGTCCGATAAAAGAGACGGGAAGGGGCGGGATTCCCGAACTGCGAGGCATCAGGGTGGGGAACTTCCAAACCTTAGAAAAAGTCCTACCTCTTCCGAGGCTCAGGTAGTGCAACAAATTGTGCACGGCCCCGATTATAAAGGAAGGTGGGAAGAAGGCACAGATGCACTGAGATGCCACGCCAAGTTCTTATTCAGTCCCTTCTTAGGGGGGGCCCGCCTTTAAAGCTAACGGTTTGGTGGGTCAGGTTACAGTAGGGAACTTGGGGACCTCCCGAGGAAAGGGCGGCTTGGGAGATTCAGCCCCCTCTGCTACCCTCCAGTGAAAAAACTAGCGTTTCGCCGTTAAAACAAGCCCCCATTCAAAGTGAAAAAAGAAATGCCTGCTCAGAAAGTTTCACGGGCAAGCACGTGGTGTCCAGAAAGAAGACCGCAAGACGAACAACAAGAAAAGAAAGACTGGACGCGCGAAGGGCAGAGGAGGAACTTTTGATGGACGAGACCCCATTGTGAAAACCAAGGCATAGAACCTCGGAACAGGCGGTGCTCCGAGAGAGGTGGGGGCCACTTGCCGGAAGGTCCAGAAACGGGCGACCCGGAGGGAAGACCCGTGCCGGTGGCGCGATGGAGTCATACTAGCAGACGAAAAAATCCCGAATGGGATAGGGATCAAACTAAAAACAACAACACCGGATAAGGGGTAAAAGAATTGGGATTTGGAGGGAGGGAAGGGGAAAAGAACATAGCTGGAAAACTGACACGGAGACAGAGGGAGCAAAGGTGACGCAAAAGGGGCAGCTTTTTCATCAACCAAACTCCGATCAGAAAAGCATTCCTTTTCAGAGTCATGCCAGGTGGGAAGACTGGGCAGAGTCAAAAAAGGTCGAGAAGGGAAGAGAGTTGACACGATACTTCTTTAGAAAACAGAAAGGAAAGGAGAGGTGGGCCCTGTCTGCTGCCGTGCCGTGCCACGGTCTGGGGCAAAGGGGCCCAGTGAAGGGGAAGCCCGGCCAGGAACATAAGGTGAACGGTGCTAACTTTCTGAACAATCGGCGAAATGCCTGAGGCTTTTCCCGGGGATGGGCCGCGGCCCAGACAACGACCGTGGTAAAAGACGATGGTAAAAGAGAAAAGTACAGGGGGGAAAAAGAAACGAGCCAGGAAGGGACCGAGTACAAAAAGAAGGGGACGATCATAAATTGGGATGGGAAACTCGCGGCATTAGAAGTCAAAAAGAAAAACGTTAGAGAGGGGGGGACAAAAGTGTCAAAGGAGTCTCAGAGAAGTAAGGACGTCTCCGGCCGGGTCAGGCCACTTTTCAGACGACATTTGCTGAAAATCAGCAGTAAGGATAGGAGCGGGGGAAAGGTAAAGAGACATCGAGATCACCGGGGGACTTAGAAGGAAAGGAAGGGGAGCAATGGCACGAAGGGCTCTAGATCTGCGGCCGATTCTTCTCAAATTTAGAAAACCCATACGGAAAGAAAAACAGGAGAAGAGGGGGAAAGCCCGGGCCAGAGAAGCGCCAAAGCGGGCAGCGGACCTGGGGTTTAACTAGCCCGCGGTAAACAGGAATATGCCTTGGAAGTGAGTAGACGGAGACAGGTCAGGGGAAACAACACAGGTCCCAAAAAGAGGGGTGACGAGCCGATGAGATCGAAACCGGAAAAAAAAACAAAAGGCGGTGGAGGGGGAAAATTATGGATAATCGGGGAATCGTTGGGTGGATCTCCTATCCAAAAAAAAGCATGGTCGTTTAAAGGTGGGTGAAACACAGCGATGGGGAAAGTATAGACAGGCCGGAAGGAAGAAGTTTCGACTAAGTCTCGGGCTTCTCAAAGGGAGGCGCCTCGCCCGAATTTCAAATTTCTTCCAAGAACTAAGAGGACGCATCGAAACTGCAAAGAAGGACGAGGTGGAATGGAACAACTTCGCAGTCTCTGCGAGGTTAAAGGGGAATTAAGAGGTGGAGCGGAGGCAGCGGGAAATGCGTGCGATCCGGGGCATCAAAAAAGGACTTCAATAGTCCCTAAGCTCCCTCTTAAGGGCACCGGGGTTTTGAAATAAACCACCGCTCCTGGAACAGAGGGGAACAGAAAGTTGTGTCATAGCATGTGGTGACTCATGCGACTCCGCGAATCCCTGGGGGGGTCGGGAATCAAGGGCGCTTTTACAAAGCAATCCGACCTCGAGGACGACTTTTGAGGCCGGCGTACACAAGTGGAGATGCCCGGGGATGCCGGCCCGGCCAAAGGGAAAGGAATGACTATAAAAGGGTGCCGCGTGAATCAAAGCTGGGCCAAGATTGCGGGGGGGGAAGAGAACAGCACGCAAGCCATTGGAAGCGGGGAAGACGGTAAGGGGACTGGGACGTGGAAGGGGAACTGCTGGAAGAGAAGAAAAAATTCTCCCAATCGATTTCTATGGCTACTAAAAGAGAAGAGAGAGTGAGGGCAATGGAATTGTTTCGAGGACGCGGGGGACGGTATATAGGCTCCAAAAAAAAACGTAGGGGAAAGAGATGACCCGTCTCTCCTTACGAAAGGACAATGAGCCAGGCGAGGAAAAGAGGGAGGCCAACTCGGAAAGCAGGGCGTGGTAAAAATGTCGTAGGAGCCGGAGACGGTAACCACTCAACAGGCACCGTATGGCTACAGAAGGGACTCTCTTGAAAATCGAAAATCACCAAAAATACGAGGTGAAGGGAACCACGACCGTTACTCGAATGGATGGAACCTGACTTGCTTGGGAAGGGGCTTCGAAAAGCAAACGCGGGTTAAAACCCTGGGAAGAAAGCGATCGACTCAGGAGGCGGATTCACTATTTGGCCAGCAGGTGCCAGCCGTGCGTCTAACGCCTGGCAAGGGCCACCAAAAATAAAAAGAAAAAGTAAACACAAAAGCGGAGTTCACCGGCAGCGGTTGAGTACCCACACCTCCCAATAAATTATACCGACGGGGAGACTCGGAAGATATCAACGGGAGCATAAAAAAAGCTGAATCCGAGCCACCAAAGGGCCTGTTGAAAAAGAACAAAAAAGTCAAGACAGCGAAGTTCAAAAACAATCGCAGAAGGGGGCCAGGAAAAAAAGCAGGGAGACGGTACTCTCTTTTGCAGAACAGGCCAAAGCCCTTCACGGGAAAGAAGAAAAAAGCGGAGGAGGGGCGATGAAAAGGGCAGGAAGGGAAAGTCGCTGGAGGGAAAAAAACAAGGACGCAAGACGCCACCAAAAAACTTTCACCTACCTTCCAGGTGACCCGTCGACGGCGCGCCATGCCGTCGCCCGCAGTTACCCAAAAACTCTTCCCGGGGAGGAGAGAAAAACGCACTCAAGAGACGGGAACAGGGGTTGGGCCGCGCGAGACGGTAGACCCAGGGAAAGGTTACCATAGAACACGCGCACCTGAAGTACGCCTACAGGAGTAGAAAGGGGGGGAGGCGCGCCACCCCTTTTGGGGAAAAAAACTGGCCGGGTTCCTAAAGCGGGGGAACGAATCCGAGGTTTGAGGTCCCGTGTGACAAAAGACTCCACAACAGAGACCTAGACGAAGGCCAAAGCGCCGGAAGTCTCCCTTACGGACCAAAGGCGCCAGAAAAACAACCCCCAACTTCCCCCAGTGCTCAAGGAGTGGCGGGACCGGGCCGCACCCGAGACCTATCCCGCGATCGAAGGGCAAACAGCAGCCCTTACTTCACCTGTTACGCCTGGAAGGAAAGGTCCTGAGAAAAGGGAGAAGTGCGGTAAAAAAACACACAAAAGGGGGTGGATAAGACCAAGCACTGTGCATTATCAACTGAAGAAATCCGATTCAAAATGCGATAGGACCTTATATTGGGCCAAGCAGGGCTGATGGTCATAAAGGGTGCTGGGGTGTGGGCCCAGTGAATTTTCTTCCGTGTCCAACTAATTATAGTCGTGGAAGCTCGGCAAAAGAGGACAAGAAAGACTTCGGCGACGGTTAGGGGAAAGGTTTCGCCGACCTGAGGTCGGTGGTCCGTTGAGAAAAACGGGGGTGTCCGTAACTTTTACAGGACGAAGTGGCCGAAGAAAGAGACACGAGACTCCCGTGACGGGGGAACCGCCAAAAAAAAAAAAAGCGTGGAATCTCTCCGCTCGCGTACAGGGTTCTGGAAAAACCTACGGAACCACGCGGGTCTCCTCCATCTCCCATAACAAAAGACAGTGGGTGGAGGACCCGAGAAGTTCTGGTCCAAACTGTGCTACAAGAGAAAAAAACGTTCGGAAAGCGAGGGGAGGCATACTCGCCGAATACAAAAGACTACTGGGATCTCTCAGGAACAACAACAACTTATTAAATAGCGGGGTAATAGAATGCTAGTATGGAAAAAAATCGCGTCCAAGGATTCGGCTATAGGGTCGCAAGTGTGGACCAGTCCCTGAAAGGGTTCCCCCACCACTCCGAGCGAAAACATGACGTTCTTTCTTCGTGCATGTTAAACGGGATGTCTCGAAAAAATTCTAATCCGACGAGGAAAAAAAACGATCTTCTGAGCGGAACGGACGATAGGGTAGAATGCAAGGATAACCCTCTTGGAACGGTTCATTGGCACAGGGGAACAATTTGAACACACCGTGCAGCAACGGCACATGAGAGTAGGCAGAAAGGGCTCCCAACTCTTAAGAACTGACTGCGGTCAAATGTTGGTCCTATGCGCGGACATCACCCCTTGTGATAAAGGATGAAAAACTAAGACCGGAAAACGGACCCAAAGAGCCAGGCCCGAAGACCGGCGGAAAAGGAAGGAAGTACTATCATCCATTGGGTCTTGGGCATACTTCCTTCTAAGTGAACACCAAACTTTATCGACAGGGGGGTGAAAACTGGACAACGAAACAGGCAAGTGTTACCAGGGACGGAAGTCCTAGGCCGTTTTACATTCACCGTGCCCGAGTCGAGCTATGGCAGTGTTTGGTTTGCAGCCTTGAGAGCAATCTCCTCTGGCGAGGGGAGTGGTCCATCAAGTTCCGCGTAACTTCTACTATCACCTTTTACACTGTATATGTTCTGACTGTAAGGGCGCCGATAAGATACTTAAGACGCTAAGGGACGTGGACTGGTACATACGGCAGGACCAGAGTACCAAATAGAAAATACCGGTAAAGGCTAGAAAAAAATGGCGGGCCGAAGGCAGAAAGTGCTAAGCCCCATCTTCTTCCTTAAGTGGTGGAGAAGGGGAAAATGGGCAAGCAGAAGGGGTACTAAGGGGCGCGTCAGGCTTACAACCGGGCACCCGGCTAGGATTCACCGGCATCGACTCGCTAATACCCATTAAATACGTGGTCGTGGGAAACTGCTGGATCAGGAGAATATGGGAGCGCAGATGCGAAAATTTTCACCAGTTGGGACTTTAGTGTCAATTTTGAGACCTGCCGGCGGCGGGAGGGGGTGAAGGCCTTCAAAAACGACTCAACAGGGGCCGCACATTTTCGGACTGCCAGCTGGGCCCGGAGAAAGGGGATGGGAGCCTCGCAAGATGCTGCCACTAGCATTGACCGACAAAGCAAATCAAACTGGGCCAAATATCTGGGAGTCAGAAAGGAGAGGGTCAGGGCGTTCGAGGTGGCGGGGAAATAAGAGGGGTGGGGGGAGAGATCGGGTGCGACTTGATAGGGGGGGGGCCCATGGCCTGGACATAGGACAGGCCCAGAGGGACTTCAGCAGGTGGGGGTTGAAAATCAAAAAAAACAGCTCACACTTTTGACCCTCGGTAAGAAAGCGTTCGAGACTGGTTGGACTGGGCAGGCTCGGCAGCCGACGGCCGTAATTTCCTACTTTTGAAAAGTAGACGAGTCACGAGTAGGATGATAAGGCATCTAAATAAGAACCAGAAGGGCAGTCTATCCGACTGCCAAGTCAGGAAGTACTATCACCGCAGGTGCGATCTGGTCACTTTCTCTTTTCTGCATAAGCACCGTCGGCATGGAGGTTGGGTTCCGAAATACGGAATGGCCAAACACCGCGGAAATCGTGTCGATGGTATCAATTTACGTGTAGGGCTTTTCAGTGCGACTCTCTGGCAAAAATAGGGTCTCCGCAATCATAAACCAGCTTTCGGGGGGGTCAGAATTGGTGTCAAAATCTTACCTCAGTCCAAAAACTCACCTTACGGGGGAGTCTTGTCCTTGTTGAGCAAAGGCTGTACATTTAGTCTAAATCAAAAAAAAAAACGGAAATTCAGGAAGGCTCCCGGACCGTAAGGCCTAAAACAGGCAAATGCCGGACAGCTCCCTTGACGTCTTAAGCGAGCAACAATCATCCACCTACCAAACTTAAGCGGCGGCCTTTCGTACGGATCAACTGAAAAGAAAGTCAAAGTTCACCTGGATAAGAGCCCCGCAGGGAGAGGGCAGCGCGAAACAAAGAATACTTTTCAAGACTACCGAAACGTGAAAAAAGCCACGTTTGTCGTCTTGAGGGGAAACGGGCGCCAAGGCTGCGTGGGTTCCGTCCAGGTTTAATCACCGATCCTCAGAGAAATAAGTAGGGTGAAAAAAAAAATGACGGATGACCACAGCCGATCTGCTTCTGATGGTCATTACCACCCATGGATGGACATCTCATTCTTGGGAACGGGCGGGTGTTTATTACAAAAAGGAAAGTCTTTTGCGTACCAGAAAAAGTCGAAGACGGCCGCAGAGTAGAAGCCTACTCCTATCAGCTCCCACCTCTAAACTTTTCCATGCTCAACCTCAGAAGAAAGGGCTAATGTCCCGGACAAAAATCTCCCAGGGCCAGTCAAAAGAATAAACTCTATTTCGTGGAAGAAAGGGCCACGCGCAGGGGAAAAAGGGGAGAACCGACCGTGAGCAACCGTCTTATTAAAGGGGTCACTGGTCGCCAGGGTTCGGCGGAAAAACGTCCACCATCAACCGGGGGTCAGAAAAGTTCACAGGAAAGGCCCTGGTGGAACCAGGGCAGCAGAAGGAGAAAAACAGATAGATCAACGATATCCATCTTGGGACACCTAACCACCATTGGACTGGAAAGGGGAGAGGAGAGCGGAGCGGAAACTACGAGCGGGAAAAGGTTTGGGGACAGGCCCACCAGCATAATAACCTGTCTAACCTGTCCTATGTGGGACAAGGAGAAACCGCGACCGGGGCAGAAGCAGGGAGGCTGTCAACACGGGACGCTAGGGACCTAGTTTGAAGTTCTCTCCTTGAAGACCTCCAGAGAGAAGCGTGAGAGGGAGGGGGGGCGGCGAGTCCGGAGGGAACCTGACTTCAACAGGCGAGACTTTGCCCTCCAGTCGCGAAGTAGGTAAAGGGAGCCAATCAAAGAGGAAAAAAAGTCCAAGGTACAGAAAAAAAATAGATTTGAGGGAAAAGGCGTCGCCGCCGACAAACCCTCCTGAGGCTATAAGTATCGTGGGAGGCTGAAAAGCAAAGCGCGAAAAAACGGGGAGGGACCAACGGGGAAAGGGGAAGATAAAAGGGCGAAACTAGGACCATGTGAGGGGGTCTCGTGGCTACTCTAAAAAAATATATCAACGGGGAGGGGGTCTAAATCACTTAGAGGACAAGAAAATGGAGGTAATCTTACCTCAGTGGAAAAGGGAGGAGGGCATAATGAGGGGGGGGTCAAGTGGCCGGTTTGAGGAAAGTTGCACTCCGTATTAAAAACTTCTACTGTTCGCTCGGAGAAACCTCATTAATCAAAGTCTAAAGAGAAAAGGGGTAAAGCCTAAATTGAGGCCTGAAGACGAAAACTGGGAGGATTACTGGAAAGAAACAGGGGCACTCACCGCGGTTGTCTCCATGATGCAAAGCGTAACAGGTGCACGTGGACAAAGGAAGAGGACTCGGGGGAATCAAACAACGGATAGCGGACTTTGTTTAGGGAAATGGGACCTCAGCAACCACAAGGGACTCCCTCAGGGCCCCTATTTATCCTCATATTGGAGGAGGAAAAGGGGGAAGGGGGTCCCAAAAAAAGGGAGAAAAGGCCGAACCTTTAAAAAGTGGACGAGATGGGAGGCAACGCCTACTACCCCTAACGGGAACTGAACTCTCAACACAAACATTATTATTAAGATATAGTCCCAGGGTCAGAGGGGAGTAACGACGAGTATAAAAGCAGAAAATCCATCTCAAGGCTGACGATCGTGTCGCACATTTGGGGGGACCAGACAGCGGGAGAGGTGGGGGCCCTAAAAAACCACTCCGAACCGTAACCTTGGAGATCACTTGCTATCAAAGGGGAGGGCGAGGCCATCCAGTACGAGATCACGGAGCTGCGAAAGAATAGGAGATGGAAGCGGACCACGTCAAAGGACGCTATGGGGTCGCCTTCTTCTTAAAAAAGGTTCAGTCCCTGGCTGTAATTCGCGTGCACCCGGGAAGGACCTGCACAAGGAAAGAATACTGCTACGGAAAAAAAGAGCGGCTAAGGAGAAGGTCGCCGAGGGGTACGAAATACATCCCCTCCCTTTTACATCAAGAGGGCCACCGAGTAAACCTAACAAGTTACCACCACAACCAGGCGGTCAAGACCTCCCTGGCCTCCTAAGGACGAGCCGCACAAGGTCTGAGTCTAAGGCAGATGGAAGGGTGAAACAAGCAACGTGAGAAGGGAGTAGAACCAGGTGAGCACCGAAAAGAGCGGGGTTCTCATTATCTTCTATCGGAATGGAAAAATTTCACTGCTCATGGGAGACTCACGCCCTTCGATGACTGAAGTAGGAAGGTGCGCAGGCAGAGGAAGAGAGGAAACGAGCACCGGGTGACGTCGATTGATGATCGGTGCTCCCTTTCCTAGTGCAAAGTAATCCCAACTTGCCTGCCTAGAGGGATAGGGACTACAAAACATACTTAATCGAAAATCCGTATAAGCTTGAAAAGGGAAG
>Ga0179593_1636345_pt1 | contig 16123 bp, 18 predicted proteins | sample CZODoug2_1_08_16_FD_185931 | JGI IMG/M metagenome (GOLD analysis project Ga0179593, IMG submission 185931) | Vadose zone soil fungal communities from Angelo Coast Range Reserve, California, USA - CZODoug2_1_08_16fungal (PacBio error correction) | ecosystem: Environmental > Terrestrial > Soil >...
GAGGTCTTGCAGAAAAAGGGAACGCAGTGAAGTTATAAGGGGAAGCGTGTTCGAAAAGGGAAAAGAGGGGCTCTTTTGCGTGAACGCGCGCTCAAATCCCTTGAGAGGGAAGAGGGGGAAATGGCAGGAAGAGAGAAAATGGGGAAGGACGAGCCACACGCCCTCCGGAAAGCGGCGAAGAGGTCCAGAGGGGGAGAAAAAAAGGCCGGAAGGTTACGTCCGGAAAAAAAAAAAAAAAAAAAAAAAAAAAAAAAAAAAAAAAAAAAAAAACAAGAGGGTGAGGAAGGGGAATTGAGGGCGCGACGCGAGGCAGGATTCTGCTGGAGAAATTACGAAGGGAAGGGGGGGGCGTGGAAGGTCGTGGGGGGAAAAACCGTAGAAGAAAGAAAGAGAAAGCGCAGGTAACCGAGAGGCCAGTTGACTGGGGGAGCCGCGTTATTTGCGCGATTTTGGATTTAAAGCGCCGCTTTGGAAGAAAGGGAACCGGTAACATTGCAACTGAGGGACCCATTCCAAAAGAAAACTCCGTGGGGAACGAGCTCGGATGAATGTGGCATCAGCCTGACTGATGGCGAAAGTGTCAGCTAGAGAAAAAACTCCGATTTGATATTGGAAAGTAGAAGAAGAAAGGATTCGTTGAAAAGGAAAGGGTCGAGAAGGATATCGCGGAGGGAGGCTGAGTTGGGGGTTGCAAATAAACGTCCGCGCGAGTGAACATGAAAGTGCCGGGGAAGCGCTCGGAATAGGATAGACACTAAAAAAAAGACTAAGATTAAAAAAGGTAGTAGAATGACCTCTGAAACCTCGGTTCGCTTGAAAATCTGAAGAGGGGTATTGCTGGGCCGGAAATCTCCGGAGAAAACCGCGGGCCAAATTCCAAAAAAAAAAATATTTCCAAAGGCGGGGGAACAGAAGAGAGAATATAAATATTCTATTGCCGGATGGAAAAGTGCTCGAAATCAGGAGAGGAAGGGGGGGAAGAAAACCGGCTGACCGCACCTGAATAAGAAAAGGGAAAGGGGGTAATCCCGTCTAAAGGCAAAAGGGAAAACCGAATGGGCACGAAGGGAAACGGAAGAAGAAGAGGCTGGCCAAGGTGAAATTCGGCGCACCGACTTAAAGTGGAAAGAGAGAGTTCGAGAGGCTCAGAAGGAGGGGATTTGAGAAGTATGTGAAGTGGGGAGGGGAGGAGTCGAGGGGAGCCCGGAAGGACCGGGGGGGAGGTACACCCGTGTATTTCGACCGGTGGACAGAAAAGGAGGGAAAGGAGCAAAGCTGGTCCCCATGGTTTGGGGGGAAAGAGTTGCCCTGAAGCGCGAGAAAGGGTATTGAAAAGGGGGGCGCGCCATGAGGCCGAGAGGAGGTCGCGGGGATGTTTCGTTGGTCGAGGGATGCGTTCGCGGGGGGAAGAAAGAACAAAGAAGGGAGGAGGAGAGATCCCCAAAAGAATCTAAAAGAACCAGCGCACGAAAAAAAAGAAGCAGGCTAAAATGAAAGCAGCGCCAATTAAAGGGAAAGCTCGTTTCATATCACGCGCGGGGGCTCGGGCCCCCACCAAAAAAAGAGGGCAAGCTTGGAAATTCAAAATTTCCCGTCGCAATTTCAAAGCGAAAATGTCAAGAAAAAAGAGGATCACTCCACGGGGGGGAAAAGACTTCCGGGGAAATAAAAAGTCAAAAATAGAACCACTTCAAATAGAGAAGGAAACCGCTCGCGCAAATGCTCGAAGAGCGGTCACCACTGAGAGAAACCCTTGGAAAAGATCCGAGCAGGGCCGGAGGGCAGGGGAAGGAAGAAAAAATCTCGGCGAAAAAAAGGAAATTTACAGGGAAGTCTTTAGGGGGCGCCGACTTGTAAGTAGGATGATTCCAGCAGCGCGGAAAATGGATTCCTTGAACGCGGCCGGTCGGCCTTTTCAGCATTCAGGGAAGGAATACTGAAAAGATCGGGATAGCGAGGGCCGCGTGAAAAATGGGAAAAATTTTGCCGCGGAAAGAACGCGAAAAGGAAAAAAGAAAAGGAAAAAGGGAAAAGCGCGTCGGAATGACATTGAAGAACAATCAAAAAGAGGTCGATCGAAGTCCGAACGCTGGGTTAAGAAAGGAAAGGGAAGGGAAGAAAAGTGTGTCAAAACCCGGGAGAGGGAGGGGAAGTCCTTCAATGTCATGAAAGGACCCATGGGGGCAGCCAGGCGCCCGTGTTCAGAAGATGTTCAAGAGGGGGAAGGGGAGCAGAGAACCTGCGGTCACGCCGTCACGAAATGAAGACGAGGGCCCCAGTTAGAGAAGGACTTGAACTTGAAATCAGAGGGAAAAAAAGAAGCAAAGCACCCAGAAAAAGAGAAAGCGTTAATGGTGCCGCGGGAAATCTAAACAATCCCGCGCCAACAAAAAACGAAGAGACCGCCGATAAATGGGAAAATGAAAACCCAGAGAGGATCACCGAGAGGGCACTTAAACACCGCACAGGTTTTTGAGGAAGGAATGTCGCTTCGCACGGAGTTCCCACTAAAGTCGAAAGGCCGTGGAAGCCGATCCAGCGCATCCAAATCGTAGGCTGCAGGAGAAGAAGGAACTTTCGTTCGGAAAAACAACTTGGAGAAGAGCCGCGGCGTCAAAGGGGGGAAAAACTTGTTCCAGAGACCTACACGCGCGGCGCGCGTCAGGAAAACTCGGGGGGAAAAAAAATTTTCATTCTCAGGTGGGAGGACCCTAAGGGGGGAATTATGCCGGCCCAAAACGACATCCATCGTCCTGAGCAAAAGAGTATAAATATGGGAACAACAGAGCGTTAGGTCTATCCCACTCTGTCTCAAGAATACCGTGCGAGCTCAAATTGAAAGGGAGGAAGTGCAGCTAGAAGTGGCAGTTGCATTGGGAAAAATTGAGAAGTAGGGGAAAAGACGGGAAGGGGGGAAGATATATTAGAGCATGACCTAAAACAGGAAACTGAAACTGGGGCGTGGTTTAAGAATTGAGAAAAAGAAGAGCGCACGGAATCTCAACAACAGGCTAAAAAGGGGAAAGGGGCGGTCGTATTAAGGGGAAAAGAAGGAAGGGGGGGGGTCCGAGGGAATTCAAGGGGTGGGGAAAACACAGCGGGCTGAATTTCTGGACGAGAACCAAAAAAATGGAACGAAAATCCGGAATGTTCGTTGGGAAAAAAATCTGCGAAGGAATCAATGGAAGCGAAAAAAAATGAATGAAAAGAGAAAGGAGGGAGGAAGGCCTGTCTTGTAGGGCGCGAATTGAGTTTGGATTAATCGCTGGGGTCATGGGCGCGGGGGCAGGAAAATAACTTGAAAGGGACACATTCAGCTGCGGCCCGGGAGGAGGGAGGCGCAACATGGAAGGAACCGATCAAAAGGGGGACACTTGCGAAAGTTTCCTCCGCTCTCCCACAAGAAACGGAAGGGAGGGTTGGGGAATCCGCGGCGGCGCAAAGGGGAGAAGTCTATGCCTAGGGAATATCGGGGGAGGGAAAAGACCTGATTGAAAGGGGAACAAGCGTGATGAACAGAGTCGCAGAGTAGGAAGAGAGGGAGGGATCGAACAGGACGTGAAGGCCCAAAATCCAGTAAAAAGTTTCGACATTCCCGGAAAGAGGAAGTAAAGAAATAAGGAAGTATACTGGGGGGGTGGACCTTTTCCGTTGAACTCTCCATGGAAAGACCGCGGAAAAAAGACGCCACAACACACCAGCTTGCTGAAGCAAATGGGAAGGAATATCGGGGAACGAATGAAGAACGGAAGGGAGGGAGAATCAATTCTCCGCTCTGCTTGCGAAAAGAAACGTCGAAGAAAGGGGGCGGAATCCCGAGGAGACCTTGGCTCAAGGAAAAAGACATTCAACTGAGCGTAAGAAGATTCCAGTGGGAAAAGAATATGAGTTGGGAAGTGGTGAAAGGCGCTGCGTCGAGCACTTGGGACGCGAGCCGGAATAGTTTGGGAAAAACGGCAAGGGGGAAACGAGTGGGGAGCGAAGCTGGTGATGAAAAAAATTTTGATTTCGAACAGGGTTTTCGGGGGGAAGGGGAAATTGCGAAAGCTGAAGGAGAAATCGGGTTTCCCCCCTCGGGGGCAGAGCAGGCCCGAAGCGCCTTTATGGGAAAAGTTGGCAAGGGGCATGAGAGAAGAAGGAATGGGTCGAGGGAAGGTTTCGGGTGGGGTAAAATAGTCTCTAGGAGGGGGGAATTAAAAAGGAAAAAACAAAAAACCGGGAAGAAGATATATCATCAAGCCACACAGCGCGAACGCACCAACATTCCAAGGGAGATCTCAGCAGAGTTCCGCGCAGTAATATCAAAAAGGAGAAAAACTTCTGTCAGGGGACAAAGGAACACAAATGAGGACCAGAGGGGGAACCTCATTTACAAACGAAATTTCCTACATCTGGTGTAAGTGTGTCAATTAGGAATCCGGCCGCCGAAGTACTTCAAAGGACTCCAGGAAATAAAAAACGACGAAAGGGGGGGGAAATATACGAAAACAATGGCCCCTTGCCAGCGCAGTCACGATCAGGCCTGGGGGGGGGGAGGAAATCGAGGGGTCGACATTTACATTCCTCTGGGGAAAAAATGGAGGGCCATGTTAGAAAAAAAAGGAGTTCAGAGAGTAGAATGAAGACGGGAAGGCAGATAAGGGAAAATTTTTCCTGTCAATATGAAGAACGATATCTCTCTCTGGAAAGGGTCAAGGAGAATTTAAAGGGCGGCTTCGGCGCGAGTGCAGCCGAAAAGAAGAAGGAAAATAATCTTCGTAATGAATGGGGGATCCAATTAAAGAGGAGATGCTGATTTTAATTTCAGAAAAGGGGGCACGACGCGTCGAGGAAATAACGTTTCAGGGAAGCTGGAAGACTGCCGAAAGAGTTCAATCACGAGACCGACAATCCACTCATCTCTGAAAGTTTTTTAAGAGGAAAAAAGCAGAGAAGCGGGAAAACAAGTCTCGGATAGGCCAAATCGAAATGTACGGAAGTTCGCGAAAGCCTTTGAGAAGGACTTGCGCACTGATAGACGGTCATCAGAAGAGGGGTAAAGAAAAAACTATACCGGGGTGGAGAGTTTCGAAAAGAGTAACCGGTCGAAAACGACCACCGCGCCCATCGCAGCCGATAATCCACACAAATCAAAAAAAAAGGAAAGGTCACGGGGGGGAAGCGGGGAGAACGGGGTTACTTCAAGGGGGGGGGGGGTTCTTCGCTGGGAAGGAAGGACATACAGGGAGGGGAAAGAGGAACGAGGGAAAAAAAACAATAAAGCGTCAGGGTCCGTCCCTCGATCGTCTAGTTCACTTTGAAGGACGTCAGGAAAAGGGAAGAACTGGCAATAAATTACTCCCAGGGCTTGGGAACGTAATCAGAGTCACTTTCAACGAAGGGGGGGAAACTTCGGAGGAGGGGCCGTAAGGAGGAGGAGCTGAGAAGCCCTTTTTCTCTCTTAACAGGCAGTTTCCAGTCTCAGTTTGTCCTAGCCAGACCAAAAGAAATCCTTTGCTCCGGGCTCTTGCATTAGTCCAAACTTACAAGAGGGCATTCGGCTAGAAAAGAAACCAAAAAAAGTTGAAGAAAAAAAAAAAAGGGAGGAGGAGGAAAATAGATATCGAAAGGTATTCTTGGGGGAATCGGGTATATTGGGAGTGATGTAGTGGGGGTAGGAGAGAGGGTGTTCCCGGAGACTCTCAATTGGAAACCGAGGGGGGGAGCTTGGAGAGAGAAAAAGGGAAGGGGACAGAAGAGAAAAATCCGGCACGAGCGGCCTTGCGCACGGGGATATTGACCAGTGCGCTCTGACTGAGGCCTGGAAGAGTTAGGTTTGTGAGAGGGCCCGTTCGGGAAGGTGAAACGCGACGACCAAGGGGGGAGGGAAATTCATGGGAGGAAAGAAGTGGACGAAAAAGAAGAGGAAAAAGGGGTCTACCTATTCCTTTTACGGCCAGGTTGAAAGAAACGAGAATCAGGAGGAAGAGAACTATCAGAGAGGGAGACATTAGGGAAGGCCTGGGGTTCTCTAGGGGGGAGGGTCGACGAAATTGGACGAGGTGTGGAAATATAAAAATTTACTCTCAATTGTAACCAACGGGAAAGAGGAGGGGGGGATCGTAAGAGGAAGGGGCAGGTCGCTCAAGTGTCTGTTCGGGACGATCACCGTATGCATTCAAAAAAAGGAGGCGATACAGCTGTATGACGCGAACCATGCCGTACATTTCCCGTTGAAAAAGGAGGCAGGGGGGGAAGTTCGCTAGTAAGATTTTGGAAAAAAGTAGAGGCGTTAACCAAAGGGTTATTCAGGGAACAGAAAGATGAGTCAGAAGTCAGTAAGTTTTCAGGCGCTCGGAAGAGGAGATTGAGAGAGGAAAAGTCTCGCATCCAGAAGACTCAAATCCGAGAGTTGCTGAAATGGTGTACACGAGTAGAAGGGACCCATGGAGGGAAAAGAGACCCGCTAGACTCACGCGGCCAAAATTTCGACCTGCGCAGGGAAAGGGAGAAATGGAGCATATTCGGGGGGGTTAAATTGGGAAAAACTACGGCGTTAAGAATCAATTCAAATAAGGCTGGGAGGAAAGGAACAAGAGACACCTGTAAAGAATCAATGGAGAATCAAGCGTAAAGGGAAAAAAAGAAGAATCCGAGAAGGAAAGTCACTGGAAAAAGGGAAGGTTCTTGAGAAGAATTTCGGGTGGAAAAGCGAGAGATGACGAGCAATTGGGAAAGGAGAAGGGCGGGGGGGAAGATATTTGAAGTGGGACTGGACTTGCTGGGTTTTGGAAGAGGGAGTATACAAGAAACACTGGGAAGGGAAAAACTCGGTTGGGAGGGGGACATTGAAGTTGTGTTGCAGAGGAAAGCAGGCAATTATCAAGCTGGGTTCCCAGAATAAGGGAAAAGCGAAGGGAATAGGGAGGGGTGGAACTTGGAGGGAAAATGCGAAAGAGAGGGTATTTCTAGGGTGGGGAGTGTAAGATGGATGCGTTCTCGCTGTTTGTGGATGATCTCTCAAAAAAACCAAAAAGGAAAGGAGACAACAGCAACTAGTCTAAAAGGTCAGAAATTCCCGAGAAAAAAGATCTCAACCGCAGCGCCGTGATGCCGCGATTTTCAGGGGCGCGCGGCAGTAAACTTCTCTGCCAACGAGGGGTTTGACACCAAAAAGAGGGGAGAATCAGCTGGTAAACGCCGCAATTTAAAAAATAGGAATGTCCAAGAACCTCGGGGCGAGGTGTGGAAGAAAGAAGACGGCGAAAATTAAAGGAATGAAGCCGAGGTCCCAAAAATCATCGAAAGAAAAAATGAGAAAATCGTCCAAACACTAGATGCGAAATTCCCCTAAGCGGAGATCTATCAGGCCTGGAGTGCTTGTCAAGAAAAAGGGGAAGGGACGGCAATAAGCGCTCAGGAATCTCAGGTGCGGCGAGGGAAAAGTCTGTCTTGGTCCAGCAGCGGAAGGAGATTCCGGAGGGAAAGGGGGGACTTTAAGGAGGACAATATGAATCAACGATACTCGGGTATGGCCGCGACTTCTCAAGCAGGGGGAAAGCAAGTCGAAGGAGAAAGCCGTGCGTCGGGAAGATTTCAAAAAGGGGAAAAAAGAATACTTGTCCGAGACTCGTCGGAAGAATTTCAAAAAAAAAGGTCGAGGGGAGAGAGAAACGCTTTTAATCTGGAGGAACGACGCGCAGCTACCTCAGGGGGGAATTAAAGCCGGCATTCTATCAGGTCTGTTCAATCACGAAGAACGTCAAATCCAATCAAGCCCCCGGGGCCCGCGAAGGAACGAGAGAAAAGGGTCAAAACAGTCTTCGAGGTCAAAATCGAAATTAGTCATTGGAGAAAACGAGAGGGAGGAAAAAGGGACAGCTAAAGGCTGATCAAAGGGGGGGCCTTCCATCATCCTGACAGCCCACAGCGATGGGGGGAAAAAGAGTAAAAGAAGGGCGAGTAACTCTCAAGTACCACCTCTACCCTCTGACGAAGAGAACTCCATCCGGAAATTCACTGCCGCGGTGATCACCGGGGGGGGCGTCGTTCTTCCCATTTGTTCTGACGCCCTTCGGGAAAGAATTACCAAAGGAGGTCGAAACTGCCGCGGTGGGTGCCGGCCGATCGTCCAGAGCCTTAAAAGAGGGGGGGACGCGAAATGAACGGGCAGACAAACAAATAAATTCTCACAGGTCTTTTTGCGGACGTAGCGCGCGGCATGGGGGGAACCGGAAGAGACAACAGCGAGACTTCGGAAATTCCGTCGTTGGGTTGCAGTCGGGAAGTTTTTAGGTCCCTAAGGTAAGTGGGAGAGAGGAAAAAGAAAAGGGGAACCGTCCCTGTGCTAAGACGACGGGCTCACTTATAACAAACTTACAACTCGAGGAGAGAGGCTAAAAAGGGGGCAACAAGGGGGGGAGTTGGGGAAAAGAGAAGAGGTCGAGGGTATCCTTGCGCAGCGTGTATAACTAAGAACGGAGTTGTAAAGTGGTAAGGGGTCGGAAAATTTGGGAGGGGGCAGCCGCTCGCACTTATAAAAAAAGGAACTGGGAGGGGGGAGGGGGTTAAAGAGAAAAAGGGAATTGACGAGGAAGCCAAAGCCGGAAATCTTAGGTTCCGAACGAGGCTCAAACATTTCCAAAAGGGAAGATGGAGGTTATGTTGGCCGAAAGTGCAAGTGGCCATTCAAGGTCAGCTATAAGAGGAGGGGAAAAGACTGGGGATGGACGGAAAGTGAACGCGTTAATGGTTGAAAAAGGGATCCGTTTTAATTTCGTGACAACGAAAGATCGAAGCGGCAGAAAAAAAAGTTGGAGGAAACGCGGTGATCAACCGCTGAATGTCCGTTTACTGGACGGAAGGGGGGGAGTTGCGGATATCGTCGCTGGCGCGTTTAACTGGTCGAGAATTGACGCAGGATGAACGTTCGCACAGGATAGGGACGTGGGCGAAGAGAATTCTGATGGAGAACTATCAAAAGAAGGGCGAAAGGGCCGCCGCGAAGAGGGAAAGTAGGGGGGGGGGAGGAGAAACTCAAGTAAAGGTACTGTATTTTAAGGAAACTTTCAGGAAGGAAAAGGGGACTCAGAGCGTCGATTTTATGGAGAGTAACCTTTCTCCTTATTGTGTGCCAGAAAAAAAGGGACATACGAATTCCAGCAAGAAATTGCGTGGGGGGGGAACTTCTCAACGGGGATTTTCTCTACTCCTGGGGAGGGACCCTGCGCTTCTGGAGAGGAAAGAGTGGGAATGAATTACGACGAAACTCTGGAAGTATCTTTTGCCATGTTAAGGAAAGCCGAGGAACGGGGAGCGGAAAATCGACCTTAAAATAGAACGCTTTCGGAAGGCGCCTTGGCACCGAGAGACGAAGAACTTGCCGTAAAAGGAGAAAAAAAAATCAAATTAAAAGAATGCGCTGCTGCCGCAGAAAAAAAAGAAGAAGGGCCTGAAAAAGCACCTGGAAATAATCATGATAAGGATCCTGGCCCCGTAAAGGCGAAGGATTCCGACGCGTACATTCGAAAGAAAAAAGAAGGAAATACTTCGGAAAGAAGGAAAGCGTTGCATCCCGACGTGAAGGGGAAAGGGGTTACCAAGGAGGGGAGCATTTGCGAGCCAATCCGGCGTGGGGGTTTTCCGATATTGAAGTGGAACAGCGACGGCAGAAACTGAGGCGGAGGGGGGGGCTACAACACTTTTTGACCACGATTGTGGTCTTTACATTCGTTGTGGAGGGGGTTAAAAGCTGGAATCTTTTTGCAGAAGGGCCGAACGCGCTGAAGTAAGAAGAACGATGAAGATAGTGCGCGGTTATGTTTTCTTTTGTCGATTTCAATGGGAGGCGTCTGGGGGGGTCTCAAAACGGAGAGGAGGAAAATAGAGGAATCCACCACATCCAGCGAAGGAAAAACGAACCAGAAAATGAGGAAATGCAAACTCAAAAAAATTTCACCGAAAACAGGTTTCAAAATAAGAAGGAACTTGCCAAGGAGGGCCCTTTATATTCCAGAGTTTTTCCCGCGCAATTGTCCAAGCTAATGTCAGGGGGAGAAATATCAACGCGAGGGGAGTGAAAATAATTGCGGTCGATCAACGCAAGAAGAAGAAGGACACTAGCAATCCACGAAGCTCGCGCAATCTCGACAGCGGGTAACCAAAAAGGAAAGACCCAGCCTTGGGACGCCTAGTCCCGAAGAAGGCAGTAGTTTTGAGGGGAAAAGCAAAGAAAGGAGAAATTTACGCGAGTACATTGGATTCGTTAGGTGCTTCTACGTTAAAGGATCTTGATTCCAGCAGCGAGGGGGGGCAAAGGCCGCGAGAACGTGTAACAAAGGCCTGAAATAATACTTGGCGATGGATAGAGGGGAGCCAAGAAGGGGAAATTTCCGAAATTTGGTCCGGGTCAATCTGGTCGGCTCGGGAAAGGACGACGAGGGATGATCGAAAATGTGAAGGTATTCTCCTAACGCTTAGAAAGGAAAGGCTGGGCAAAAGGCGTGTTCCGCAAGAAATTGAACTGACATCCGGCCGCATGAGGGGCAAGCACGACGAGAGGAAACTGCAAAAGTCAAATTCCGAGAAAAAGAGGGCCGAGCATAAACTGGAGGGTCACGCAAATCCCGTTACGGGGTCCAAAAAGCGGCGTATCATTGGCGCTCAGGGGGCGGGGGAAGGAACGAGCAGACTGAATTCCTTCCAAAAACGGCGCCGCCCGAAACGAGAACCGCGATGGGGGGGGGGGAGCAAAGAACTCGACCACTTTCTCAGAAAAAACAGAACATAAACCCTCCGAATCAAAGAAAAAGTCGCTCAAATCACGCCGTCCATCAATGGAGAAGGGGGCACCGGAAAAGGGAAAGTGTGGCAGGATAGTGCCGTCGTGATATCAGAAGAAGTTCTTTTCAAATTAAAGATCGGAAAAAAATCATACCGGGTTCCTGACCAAAGCGATGGTCCAGCAGCATTTTCACGCTGCGAATCAGGAAAACGGGAGGAAACTCAAAGTTGTCGGAAAAGTAGGAGATGCATGTTAGGGGTCACCTTTTGTAGAGACAACATCCGGGCCTCCAGGGCGGTCTGAGGGGGTCGTCAATTTCCCTTTTCTCTCGTTTAAACCAGCCGGGGCAAAAAAAGGAGGCAGCCTAAGGGGGGAGCCCCAATATCGCCAAGGTGTCTAAGAGGACTTCTAAAAATTACCACTAATCGTTAGTATTGGTACCACTCCTGCGCAGGAGAAATACCGGGAAGAAGAAAAAAAACAACAACGGGGGAGAAAAACGGATCTAGGGGGAAGGCGCAGCGGGGGGTATTACCTACTAACGAGAGGGGGGGGTGGGGAGAGGGAAGTTTCGAAAGCAGGGCGTGGCCTCTCACGAAATTGGACCTAGTGGACGCTGGGGGCACTAGCCGACGAGGCCGCTTGGGAGAAAAGTAATTTCTGAAAATGGCGAACCTGGACCGGGGGCCGATTAATTCAAAAATACAAAAAAAAATTTTTTGTTGGTTAAAGAAAGGGATGGGGGGTGAGCGCTGTAAGAGGGCTGCTGGAAATGCGCTGGACGGACAAAAGCGGAATGGGTTGGACAGGAATTCGCACGAACTTGGCGAAGCGAATCAACAGTCCTCCAGCAAAAAAAAGCTACGAGGGGGAAAGGGGGAGGGCGGCCTTAGGGGGATTTTCGCTATGGAGTTGATTTATCGGCGGTCGAGGGGAGGTGGAGGCGAAAAGGGGGAAGCCGATGTTACTAAGGCGAAACATCAGCGTGTTCGGGAAGCAAAGGGAGGATGGAAAACTACCCTGATAGCTGAATTGTCCACAGAGCGGAAGTGGGCAGAAACATGCGGGTACATTTCCGATTGTTGACCGCCGTGCAGGGCGTGAATCATGGGAAGAGGAAAGGCAGAGGAGGGAACCAAGCGCTTGATTGATTGCCTGGCCGCGCGTAAAAAACAAAGGCAGTTTAACGCTCGTGAAACTAATGGGTATTTCTCGGAAACCGACAAAGGAGCAGATAGTCATCCCTCTATAGAATTGCTTTGTCTGAAAATTCGACCGGCAAACTCTCCGCGCAGAGAACGGGGCACGTCTTCAAAAAAAAAAGGGAACGAAAAAAGAAAGGGAAACCTAGATAAGACTCATATTCCGGCAGGCGAATGGAAAAGTATCAGGAAAGGTTCACGGAAAATGTTCGTAAAGAGAGGCTTGGGGGAGAAAAAGGCCTGAATCAGCCTCACTTAAATAATCATTAATCGGCGAAGAGGGGAACGCCGGACTAGCCTTTCACGCCCCCTGAGCTGAAAGTCAGGCCAAGGGGGGGGAATTCATCAATTGAAGTGGTAGTCGCTACCGTGGAGGAATTTGATACGAGATGGACTAAGCGACGGGTGATTCTAACAAAGGGGAAGAAAAAGTTGTTACAAAAAACTTTTTTCTACAACGATTGTTTTCGTCTCGTGTAAGGGCACACGCGGGAAAAAGCAAGGTAGGAACGGTGTCCCCCTCATTGGGTGAAAAAAGGGGGAACGTTGAAACGAGCGGCGTAGTCGCTGGAGAGAAGTACGTCTGGCCAGGTCGGGAAACGGGATGTGGTGGATGATCGACGAAAAAGAGTAGGGAGAAACTCCACCACAGAAAAGCATCATCGACAACGAAACATCCCCGCGACAAACTCTTGACTCCTCTCATGCACCGAACCCATGGAGGGCAAGAAGAGCCGCGCTTGGGGCTTAATTGCCAAAAAACCACAAAAGGGGGGGGGGGGGGAAAAAACTTGGGACTCAAACAAGCTAATGTTCAAAGAAAACCAACTTTGTCAATCCTGTGTAAGAAAGCAGGGAGACATAGGATCGGAAGTCAAGACCGTACGAAACTAGTCCCACTGAAAAGGAAACACCTAGGGAGAAAAAAGCTCCGAGCGAGTAAAACTTCAAAGAAGTCCCCCGCGAAAAAAAATTTGCCAAAAGGGGCCACGATGAAGGATTCGGAAAAGGCCTCAACGACATATATTCGAAGTAAGCATTTAAAAGGAGGGGGGGGGAGGCCGGGAAGGCCCTTGAGGAAGTACAGCATCTGGAGAAAAGATTCAAACTGACGCGAGCAAGCAAAGGGAAAGGCAATAGGGGAGCGATATCGGCGCTCGGATAACAGACCGAAAGACGGGGGATATTTTCAGTCTAAGGGGGGGACTCGGGAGAGGGGAAAAAAAATTTCCCAAAAGGGAAAAAAGATACGTCGGACTCGTCGTAAATTCATTGACCATCAATCGGTCAGCGAGAACAAGGAAAAAAAGGGGCGGTGGGAAAAAAGGCGTCGAGAAGCCGGTGAGGCACAAAAAGTACCTAGCAGGGAGGAATTCAGGGGAAAGAGATCGGCCAATCACGGAAGGTTCCGCACATCCAATCGCGCCCAAGCAATCGAGTAGATGACGGAAACGACTCCTCCCGTCACTAGAAAAAAAGAGTACTACATGTTACTGAAGAAAAATTGGCGAGCGCGCGGCTTTCGTGCATCGGGGCTTGAGGGCATGTCCACGCGCCGGAGAACAACTACCGGCCTCCTTTGTGCAAAAACTGAGGGGATTGACAACGCGCGTACGGGAACTCCCGACCCCTCGCCCGCCGAAATCCATCCATCCGCAAATAACTCCAAAAAAAGTGAAATAAACGGGGGAAGGTCATTCCGTTTTTGGGAGCTCCTTATTCGCTTTCGGTTTTCGTGTCCACGAAGGAAACTGGAAAAAAAGGAAGGGAGTCTTGTTCCAGCACAGTCAAATGCATCATTGTCCAACCAGCCTGATGGAACTCTAAGGGGGAGGAAAAGGGCATTTCGAACATGGGGGAGGAGTGAACGTATAGGAGGTCAGGGTAGGGCACGGTTCCAGATACCAATGAACTTCTCATCTCCCCGCGTCGGAATCAGGGGTCAGAAAACTTTCTCTCTGTGAAACCCCAATAGGGGAGGGAGAAGGAAGAAGGTGATAGATAAGGGGACAAGCACATCGCCATCCGTCAGATAAATAGCTGGAAAACAAACTTACAACTCTCTTCATTCGCTATAACAGATAAAAAAGACAACACGAGGAGGAAAGAAGTCAGGTATTTCTTGCGCACGTGGGAGACGCCGTGAGTATATGGGGAGGTCGAGCAGTAAGGGTGGGCCGTTGCGGCAGGAACTCAGAGAATTAGGACCTAACACCGGAAAGAGGGGGGTAAAAAAGAGAAAAGGGAAGTTGACGAACCGACTCGAACCGGGGGGAAAGGGCTGGAAGGTCTCTTGGGGATCAAGTTCTTAAAATGGCCGGTCTGATTACTCCCCAACTCACCAGGTCATATTTTTGAATAAAAGGTCATTTCAAGGGGGGGGGGAAAGCTGCGACGCACTCTGGAAATTGACTGAAGGGAGGGGGGAGGAACAACCGGAATGGTTTAAAACCGATCTTGCATTGAGTTGCAAAAAAAAAGAGAGTAATCGGGACCGCAAGGGGATGCAACGACCTTCGGGGGGGAATCAACGCTTCCCATTGAAACTTGGAAGGGGGGGATTGGGATTTATCCGGGGTAGACTGGGCCGGTGGAGCTATGGAGGATTTTCGCTTTCGACTCACCATTCATCGCGGTCGTGTCGGAAAATGGGTAAGGAAAGGAAGGCATAGGAGGGCGGGGGCAGGGCCTCGCCAATAAAATTTATTACTGCTCAACTCCTTATCATTACGGTGAAAAGGGCGGAGGAAGCAAGTACGATTAAGAGGTCAGAATTTGATATCTCGGAAACGGAAGCTCAGGGGGGGGTCACCGTGGAAAATACTATCTTCATAATGCCAGGAGGATTATACGAGAGGGAAAAAAAGTCTGCCTAAAAAAAGGTCGCGGCTTGCCCTCAAGATTAGCGTTTAGGGGGACGAAAAGTAAATTTGGATGAAATTGAATTACGACGATGGAGCAACTGAATTATCTTTTTTCCCTGGGCCGGTAACAAAAAACTGAAAACTGTAAAGATTTCCACGCGGCGGCCATCGCTTGAAAATCGAGAAAGAAGGAGGTTCTAAACGAATGGAAAGGTGGAAAGCCGGTTGGGCACTTACAATTTCGCGCGAGGAATCAGAAAAACAAGAACGCACCTGGACCAAATGGCTAATCTCGGAAGGGGAGGAAAGAGGAAGCCGCTGCTGAGAATCCTTCACTAAATACCGAAACGATCTAAATTCGCGTGGCCAGGGGATGAATAAAAAAGGGGTGGGCCGCGCTACTTTCGTGGAATGCCTTTTGCTTCCTGAGATATTGGGGAGGGAAGGCTGGACGGAGTGATGCATAATATTTAAGCCTGAGTCGGAGGGGGGGAAATGAAAAGGGAAAGGGATACGGAAAATTGACAGAGTGTAAATTGATCAGGGAAAAAAAAAAGGGGAAAAAGCTTGGAACGAGGTTTGGCACAGGGGGCCGCGGCGGAGGAGCAAATTGGCAGTGGGGTGACTTGATACAGGGATATTGGAGAATGTTTCGTTTGGGGGATGCTTGGGATCTCGTCTTGAGAATCCGAAAAAATATGATATGGAAAAGCTCTAAATAAGAGACAAAAGCAGGAAGCCTAACTCAACATCCCCGCGACAGAAAACAATCTCCGCTTGCACCGCGCAAGTTCCCCTCTCAGGGGGAGAGAACGTCGCGATACGGTCACTTACACCTCTGGGACCTCCTGGAGGGTTGGAATCCAGCGAATGTCAAAAAACCCTCGTGGTCGGTCCACGGGGGTATACTCAGACGGGATTCACAAGTAGTCGGAATCAGCGTCGCCGTTCCAAAGAAATCAACAAAAAAAGAGATCGCCGACAGTGAACGCTAGCGAGGTCACCACTTCAAATAATCGGATGCGCCCAAATTTCCAACTTGAGAAGAATGGTGGAAGGAAAGTTCGCAATCCGAGGGGGGGGAAATCTCTTCCATTTGAATTGGGAGAAAGCGACGTGTAGGCAGGTCTGGGGGAAGTCCAGTCAGAACGAAATTGGACAAGGGAAGGCCGGAAAATTTCAGGTAAGATGGATAGCGAGGGTGAGATCGGGAGGGAAAGCGTCCTCACAGGGGAAAGAAGTTTGCAAGGGGAGGAGGAAGGAGAGTTCCGCCCATAAAAGAAGATACTTCAGAG
>Ga0179593_1320303_pt1 | contig 16122 bp, 35 predicted proteins | sample CZODoug2_1_08_16_FD_185931 | JGI IMG/M metagenome (GOLD analysis project Ga0179593, IMG submission 185931) | Vadose zone soil fungal communities from Angelo Coast Range Reserve, California, USA - CZODoug2_1_08_16fungal (PacBio error correction) | ecosystem: Environmental > Terrestrial > Soil >...
AAAAAAAAGTCAAAGTCCGGAGGGAAAAAGGTCTTGGCAACACAGTGGTGAAGACGGCGAAGTGAATAGGCACGAAGGGGATAGGGCGAAACAAAGAAGGAAAGGGAAAGGGAACGGGGTGGAATCTCAAGGGGGTTGAAAAAAACGCCCACAATATCGATGCAGGATTACGCCCCTGTTGAAGGAAAGAAAGAGAAAGGGGCATTGGAACAGGTCGGACGGCACACGAGATTTCGCCGCCTACCTGGGGCAAACAGGGCTAAAAAAAATTGAGTCGAGGACAGTGAGTGCGGGGTCGAAGTCCCAAATAATGTTGACGAAAAGATCAGGGCGGGTCAATGGGGGACTTGATTTAGAAAAAAAAAGAAACGAGGCAAACGAATAAAAAAAGTCCCAAATAACAGTAATCATAACGTGAATGCATTGGGGGGCAAAGTGTAGTGACGTGGGAAAATCTGTGGGTAGCGCAAACGCATACTCAAAGTGTCATGTAATATATCTACAACAAGGTAATTGATCAGGTAGAAGTTCACTGAAAACAGTCCTAAAAGGCGACCATCAAGGGAAAAAAACACATAAACACGGGTGAAAACCCGGGAGTCGTGAAGAGGATGTAGGTCCAGAACAGTAAGAACGACTGGTGGGACTCGGGGAACGATTCTCCAGGGAAAGACTAAAAATGCAAGTGGTCCAAAGGCGAGGTGCACCCCAAAAAAGTAAGGGGACCAGACGGGGAAAAACCGCCCTTAACCGGGAAGGGAGCTGGGCAGGGTTGTAAGGGAGGTAAAAAAAAAAGAAAAACGGGGGGGAGCAAGGGCAAAGAGGGAACGGAAGAAAGGGACGACGATGTATGGAGGGGGAAACAGAGCCAATGGCAAGGTCAACAAAAAATAAAATAAATAAAACCAATCCAGACAAAAGAAGGGCGGAAACAAAAATGTACAAGGGCCCAACTCGGGAAAAATAAAAAAAGAAATTGGCCGAAATGTGAAGGCAAAGATCTGTTGGCAAAATCAAAACATAAAAAGGAGTCATCAAAGCGGCAATCGGTGGATGGGAAAAAGGTGTTGGGGAAAAAGGGCGAATTGAGAGCTTCGAAGGGAGCGGTGGGAAAAAAAAAGGAAAACCGGGCAAGACTGGGAGAAAACAAAACGAAAGAAAATGGTTGAAATGTCCTGCTTCGGGGGACAAATCTTGGGCATAACCCTCTTGATCGCAAAAATCGAAAGGGGGCGAAAACAAGAACTAAAAAAAAAAAAAAAAAAAAAAGCAAGGTAAAACCGCACATACACCGAGGGGGGGGCAACAAAAATGACCACCAGTGGGGTACAACGTGTTCAAAAAAGAAATGGCAAGGAAGCTTGCTTTGGAATGGGTGGAAACAAAACACAAAACAGGGGGGGACCACGAACTTGCATGTTGGGGTTGGGGCGGAACAGATGAAAAAAAGCCTCGAAGATAATAATACTGGGGGTGTGCGAGTTAATCGAGGGGTAAGGGAGTCCATAAACATAGAAAACAAAAAAAGTAAACAAATGGTCAAGAACGTGGGCTGAAACAAAAAACAATAAAAGCAATAGGCGGAAGGGGGTAGATAGGTGGGGGGAAGGGTTGTTGCAACAAACAACTTGAAAAAAAAAAAGAAGAACAACAAAAAAATCCCCAAGGGGTTTGTGTTGGACCAACACCACCAGAAAAAAATTCAACGAGAAAAAAAAAAAATGGGAAGCGGGAAAAGAAGGGCAGGGGGACAACCAATAACATTACAACAACGGAATGGTGTAGCACGCAAAGGTGAAAAAAGGACTGATTTGGGAACTTATAAAGCGAGGGGGGAAAAAGCTGCAAGAAAAACCCAGAAACTTGGGGAATCATAAATTCCGCAGGGGGGGGGGTAATGGGGGTAAAACTTCCAGAAAAAAGACAAGAGCGGCCACGTTCAAAGGTGGGGGGTGACAGCAAAAAAACGACACTGTACAACTGCGATTAAAAAAAAAGGGTGGCGAAGGGCGTATTATACACATCCTAAAAAAAAAAACTGTCGGGCCACGAAAAAAAAAAACCGTCTACCGCGGCCCCAAAGGGGAACGAAAGGGTATGGTAACACATGACACCAGGGACCCGTGGGGGTGTCTAAGGGGGGGGGGGTTGTGCTGGAGGAAAATCAGAAAAGCAACATGAATAAAAGTAGGGTAACAAAATGAGCGCCCAAAACCTGCACAGTACGACCGTAAAAAGCCACACCAGGGCACGCGAAGCTAATCACTGGGGCTGGACTAAAAATGAATGAACTTGGGTAAGGGGGGGGGGGAGGAAATGGAGGTTGTGGGTGCAACAAAAAAAAAAAAAAAAAAAAAAGTCAAACGAAAAGTTCAGTGAAAGGGACTACGAGAGGGGAATAAACGGGGATGGATCAGACGAGGGAACAGTTTGGAAAGGGGAGAGCGTAAAAATCTTTTAACAAGGGCCGAATCCCAACAGGGAGGGGAAACCGGGTGTGGGGGTTTGACTTGACAGGACAAACCAAAAAAAAACACGGAAACCCTAGGGACCGCAGGAGGGTCCACTGCGGCCAAGCCCGGGTAATACAACGGAAAGCGGGGGGAAAAAGGTTTGGGGGAAGGGGGAAGGGGGTGGCCAAAAGACTGCATTGGGTTCAGGTCAAATCGATAAATCCGAAAGAGGGGGAAACAAAACAAGTATAAACCTCCGGGTATGGAAGGAAGGGAAGTGTGGGAAAAAAATGGGGTCGTGCGGTTTGTGCTTGCAGTCGCGGGGTTGTGCAGTGGAGGGAGAAAAAAGAAAAAAGCGGTGGTGACGAAAAGCAAAAGGGTATGCGGGGGGGGGATGGTTGGGGTGGGAAAATGAAAAACAGGCAAACTGGCTAAAGGTGCAAAAGACGACAAATGAAAAAGACACTTCGGACACAATGGAAAAATGAAGAGGATAAAGAAGGAGAGGGGGGGACAAATGATGAAAAGCATAATCGCTCAAAGTGCCAAGGGGTAAAAAACATAACTTGTGGTTGAAGCGAAAAAAAAGAGGGGGGAGAGGAGGGATGGCCTAAAACAATGACTTGCGAACAGGGGAAAACGCAATTGGGGGGAGAGTTTGTTCAAAGTGTGGGTGGTAATCAAAAAAAGGGGGAAGATTGCTGGGGGGGGCCACCTGAAGTTGAAGGTGTGGGGGGGGTGGTTGGACCGGGAATGTCCTCAGACTGAAAAACGGTTTTCAGGGTGTCGTGAAAAACAAAAAAGACAAAAACGGATCAGCGGCGTGGGTTGTAATTAATCTGTAAATAGGTGGGTGTGTTGGGAAGTGACTCAAAAAAACGGAGGGGAAAAGAGAGAAAAAAAGAAAAAAAAACACCATCCAAACGAAAAAAAAAAAAAAAAAAAAAAAAAGGGAAAACATAATTTTAAAAACAAACGAGACAGGTGGGGGGGGAAAAAAAAGAAAAAAAAAGATCTACTGCAAAAAAACAAAAAAAAACGCAAGTCTGGAGCAGCCAGCCCAGAAAGAAAACAAAAAACTTACACGAAAAAAAAAAACACAGCAAAACCAAACTGGAACACAACCGTCAAACAGGAACAAACAAAAAAGAAAGAAAAAAAACCGAGAGGAGAGAAAACAGCTTATGGTTAGCATCGAATCAGAAGGCCCTCGACAACAAACACTCTAGGGGTAAGGAAGGTAAAAGGGGGGAAATAGGAGCGAAGTTTACAGATGTTGACCCCAATCCCAAAAGAAAAAAAAACGGCCGTGTATTGAAGGGGATGGAAGTCACACGAATGTGAAATATCAACGAATCTTGGAAGGTTCCAAAAAGCCACAATCCAATCAGCCCAGGAACGGCAAAGGAACAACGAAAGGAGGGGAAAATGACCAAAAAAAAACGGCCAAAACAAAGGAACCCCCCGGCAGAAGCATTAAACCCTAAGGGCAGGAGAAAGAAGAGAGCGTGACTTTGAAAGGTCCACAAGGGGGGAAAAAGAGAATGCAATCTGTGCGAACACGGCAACAGCTAAATGAACCAAACCAACCCCCAAGACAAACGTGGAGAAAAGCAAAAGGGGGGGTGGGCCACCGCGGAAAATGACCGAGACCGGCGACAGGAGAAAGTTAGGTACAGTAACTCAGGGGAGAGAGTTGGTTGGGGTGCAAAACCGTAAAGGACAGGAGGGGAAAAAAAATTAAATAAACATCATTTTCCGGGCGTAAAAAAAAATTCTGAAAAGGGGGACAATTGGAAAAGGAAAGTGGCGGCTGAGAGACCTGGGGGGCTGTTTGCGGATGTGGAATGAAATAAAGGGACTGGAAAAAAAGACCGAACAAACGAATCACCTCCTCATGGACGAGGGGGGTTCCTTTGAATGATCACTAACGGAGGTGGTGGCAGGCAAACCCAAATAAAAAGCACACGAAAAAAACAAACAATTAAGTTGAGGGATGCGCGGGAGAGTGTTGAAAGGCTGGTTGAAAAAAGAGAACTGGTGGGGGGGGGGGGGGCAAGGGGTGGGGAGGGGTTGAACGCGAGATGTGGGGGGGCGTACACAGCCAAAAAACAGAAAAGCCCCACTGGGTGGGAGGCTGTTTGGAATGGGAGGTTGGTGCGGAAAGCCGGCAGTAAAGTCGTGAAGGACCAAAACAAAGAAAACTTGGGGGAATGAGAGCCACATTGGCTGCGAGGAAAGAACGGGCGTTAAGGAAAGGACGTGGGAAGAAAGAAAAAGAAAAACGGGCTGGGGAAAAAAAAACCGTGTTTTTGCAAGAGGGGTTTCAAGGGAGTTCGAAAAGGAGGGGGGGGGTAAAACAGGACGTAGATTTCGGGGAAACAACGAGAGTTGAAAAGGTGTATCCCAGAGGCAGGGTTAAGGCTCATGGTGGTGACGCCCAAGGTATGGGGGGGGGGAAAGCAGGGGGAAAAAAAAAAGGTTCTTGGAGGGGGGGTGTGCGCTGGGACTAAAAAACGAGTCAAAAATGTGGGGGGGAAAGGGAAAAAAAGTGTAAAATGATAGGGCACAAAAAGGGCCGAGAGCATGGCGAAGAGGGAGATTACAGGAGGGGCAGTGGATGGGCTTCACAGGCGGAAGTGTGTGTTTCGGCGACGATGGTGGGACACAAGCACACGACAGTGGAGGGGGGAGGGGCTGACGGGGGGTGGGGTAACAAAAGTCATGCCAAAAAAAAAAGTTCTGCGGGACATCATGTCAATTTGTAATTGAGGAGGGAGGGAAACAGAGGGGCAAAATCAAAACGTGGTGCCGTAATAAGGTCTAGGGAAACGCAGGGTGTGAGAGATCGTTAAATGAGCAAACAATAGGAGGCTTGAAGAAAGAGGGGGGAACGGGGGGGGGGGGGTGCCAGATTGAATACAACTTCAAACAGAGAATTAAGCGAAAGAAAGTGAGCATGGGGTGGGGGGGGGGAAAAGGGTAAAAGAAGGAAAGGGGAAGAAACATGAGTGGGGGTTATGTGCAGTTCCAGTTCACACATTTTTAAAAAGTGAGGCGGGGGGGTAAAAGGAGTAGACTTACACGAAGCATGACGCCACTAGTGAGGAGCCAAAAGTGCCAGTGAAAGGAGTGCTAGAAAAACCAAAAGGACGGGCAGGGACGGCCGTCGACGACGCAACAGCCCTGGCCCAAAGTAAAAAGGGAGACAGATAAAAGCAAAAAAAAAGAAAAAAAACAGGGAAATGACGCGCCCGGAGTCGACGACAATAGGGACCGGAATGCTTAGCGGAAGGGACAGAAAAAGAGGGGAAGGTGAGGGGAAAAGTGGTAACAGGCTGAAAAAAAAGGGGGGGGGGTCCGCGGGAAAGCACGAAGGTCCGGTGCCGATGGTTTGGAAAGTGGAGAGGGTTGGGGGGGGGGGTGAAGGTGAGGGCGGGGTTTGGGGGGAAAGGGGGGTGATGAGGACCAGGAATGGGACATTTACCGAGTGGGGTGGAAGAGAAGTGAAGGTCATGACGAGAACACTGAATAACTTGGCGTCACAAATAACGGGGGAAAAAAGAACTCGGAGCGTGGTTGAGGTTGTGCAAACAAGGGGAAGGAAAACACAATAGGGAACATCAACGGACAATGGAAAAGAGAGGAAGGAAGAAGAGGGGGAGGGGGGGGAAGAAAACAAACGGGGGGACCGAGCACAGATGAACGAAAAGCACGAGTGTTTGATAAAAATGAACTAAGAGGAGCAAAAGGAGGGGGAATGACGCGAAATATTGGAGAGAAAAATAAAAAGGTCTAAGGGGTAAATTGTGAGTGTGATGATTTGGAAGTGTCAAATCATTAGGGACAGGACGGAAGGGTATGGGGGGAGGGTGAGGGCCAAAAGGAGCATACAAACGTGTGCGACGAGAGGCATGAACATTGGGGAAATTGAACCAACATAGAGAGGGGGGAAAACTAAAAGAGACACGCAAAACGAACGTGTTTCAAGTGAGTCAAGAAAAAATGTAAGGGGAGGGGGGGGGGAGTATGAGTTGCCAGAGCTGAAAGAAGCCAGAAAGCCAAACCCACCTCACGGGGGACACCAGGCCATCACGACCAAAAAAACTGCGGGGAAGTGTCCTTCACAAGGCATATCGCGGAATGGTAAAGAACAAAAAGAGGGTCAGTCGGGACGGCAACGAGAGAAAAAAGTTGGAAGAAGATCCAGGACGGGGGGGACAAGCTGAGGCTGCGACAAAGGGCACAAAACAAGGGCTTCTTCACGAAGCAAAAACATGACAAGAGTGTGGAGGGTGTGTCAAAAGGCAATGGAAGGAAATTCAAAGAGGTGTGGGGAGGGACAGTTCAAGTGTGGGGAATGGGGGTTGAGAACACAACTCAAAGAAAAAAGGACAAAGCGGGAATCCCCGAAAACATGAAAGTGGTCCCAGAGGGGGTGGACCCCTGCCCAGAAAAGAAAAAACTCCGGGCACTCGAAAACAAAAAAGAGGAGAAAGGGGAAGAAAAAGATATCACATCAAAGGTTGAGGGGGAGGGGGGAACAAAAACAGGGGGGCAGAAATTGGAAGGGTCGGTCAATACTGAGAGGGAGAAACCAAAATTTTCAAAAAAAACTCAGGGGAAGACAGGACAAGGGGGGGGGGTCAGAAACACCAAAAAGATAGAAGAGTCCACCACTTCAGTACTGCAGCCAAGGGGAACGGGAGGGACAAAGTGGTGTCGGAGTGACACCCAATGTGGGCGAAGGGGACGAGAAGTGGTGGGGAAGGAACTTCTGTCCGAAACCCCGCGTGACCGCGCCTGAGGGGGAAAGGAAGGGTAGGTGGTAGCTGGTAGTGGGTGTACGACAGGAAAGAGGCATGCGTTGAAACTATGTGGGGGCATGACGAGTTTTCCAGAAGCCACGCCGGGAGACGGGACAGGAAAATGAGGCACAAAAATCCGAAAAAAGACTCCTGGGGAGGGCAACGTTGTTTGTGGGCCAACGTGGGGCGGAAAAAGCCGCAAAAAAAGACGCCGTTGGGGACGGAAATCCACTGCACTACCTCACCCAAAACAGTGTGTAAAAAAAAAGGAAGCAGACCTCGACAATTGGGGGAAGAAAAGAGGACTAGAAAAAACTCGGAAAGCGATAAAGGACAAGCACAGAAGGTAAAAAAATCACGTTCAGAGGGGCGTAAGTCGAAGAACAGGTCGACAAAAAAAATCCACGTGAACAGGGGGGGGGGGTTAAACGGGAGGAATGAAAGTTCACGCTGCATGTCCCGAATGGCTGCAGGACGAAGAGGGAACCCTGGGGGTCCGGGGGGAACCAAAAAAAGTAGCACTCTGAAAAAAACACAAATAGTGGGAAAAGAACTATTGGGGGGGAAAAAAAAAAGGTACCCAAAGGAACACAAGCAAAAATGACAGGGGAAAGACGGGATGGTGACACGGAGGGTTGAGAGGAGTGCATGAAGACAACAGGAGGGAGTCTAAAAAACCTTGTACAGAAAAAAGAAAAACGGGGCCGCCCCTACCAACTCAACATCCACCAAAAAAAATTATAAAGAAGAAAAGATGGGGGAGCCAGCAAAAGCTAAAGACAGCGAACATTAGCTGAAACAACATGATCCCTCCTGGTGGAGGGGAATTTACGCCTGCAAAGAAAAAAAAGAAGGGGGCAGAAGAGGCAGACAAAGGATTAGGTGAATGAGGATAGGGGGTGCTGGAAAGGGGGAGTTGGACCGGAGGGGTTTCCGGGGTAATAATGAAGGACAAAAAATAAGGGATTGTGAAACCCCACAAAAAGGAGGTACATGGTGAGGGGAAGATCCAAACCAAGCTCATTGTGGGTACAGGGGGCTCCAAAGTGCGACAAGAACAACTAAGGCAAAAAAACCAACCAAACGAACGGACAAGAGAAAAAGAGGAAAGACAACTAAAACGCAAAATAAAAATGCCACAAATCAACGTTTTTATCTGCGCAAATAGGGGGGAAGTGTGGGGGGACAATGAAAAAGGAAACAAAAAAACCGATGGAGAACACCGAAATGGGGACACAAATTTAAGGGGACAAAATAAACCAGACACAGACGAAACCAAATAAAACTCAGGTAAAAAATCCAAAGGGAAGGGGTCGGGTGAAAGGGGGGTGGATCACTGGAATAAACGAATCCCAAGAAAAGAGGTAAATGAACAAAAAAAAAGTCACTGGAAAGAAAAAAAAAAAGAAAAAGATCAGGGGAAAAATAATCTAACTGGTCTCTCAAAAGCAAGGCAGATCAAAAATCCTTAACTGCAAAAAAGGGGGGGTTAAGGGTCAAAAAACCAAAAAAAAGAAAAAAGAAAAAAGCCAGTCCAATGGTCAATAAGAAAATAGGGAGGGGGGGCCAAAGTCTACGAGGTACCAAGGAGAAAGGGGGGGGTAGAAAGAAACACGGGGGGGCGGGGGGTTTTGCACCGGAATGAGGGTCGATGGGGGTAGGAAAAGGAAAAAAAAGGAGGTGGAAAGAAAAAAGAACATCAGTTCATTAAAGCCCCACGACTCACCGGGGGAAAAAGAAAAAGAAGGGAAAACACAGGGGATGACGGACCAAAAAAAACATGTCAGAAGTCGATTGTCCATGAGGGAAACGTCTCGGAACGCAAAGGAGAAAAAAAGAACTAAAAGGAAGAGGGGGTGGAGGTGTTGTGAAAAACCGAAATGGCAAAGAAGAAACTTAGGAGTCATAATAAAAAAACAGACCAGAAAACGGGGTAACTGGGGACTCCAAAAGGTAAGGAGATCATAAAAAAAACTGGACCACACTCAACGTAAAGGACCTTTGGAGCCTTCGCCTTGGGGGACAAGGGGGGTTGGTCAAACAGACCAAGTGCGCAACAGAAAGTGAAAACTCTCACGCTGGTCATATGGAGAAATTAAGAGCGGAGGAAGGTAGAAAGGAAAAAAAGGCAATGCGGCAAGACGGGGGGGTGGGTCTGGAGGGTCTACCACAAAATGCAGAAGGGGAAGACACAATGGTAAGGGAAAAGCTAGTGGGCAGATTTCCGAACCGAAAATGGCACTTGTGGCGGGCGGGACAGTATGTTTAGATCAGAAAAAAGAAGCTGGACGTTTTATGACGACAGACAAAAAGGCGACAAAGGAAAGAAGGCACATCAGATGGCGCACCCAAGAAAAGGGAAAAGAATGAGCAAAGGTGTAAGTGTTAGAAAAAAGGGGATTGTCTACGGGTTGGCTGCACACTAGCGGGGGTTTCTGGGAGCCCTCCATGACGGTTTCCGGCGGCCAAAAGGCTGGGGAGGAGAACGTGAAAGTCAGGGTGGAAATAACCACAGCAAAAAAAGAAAACTTGGGGGGTACTCACAAGTTGAAATACCACAGGACTGAAAGCAGAGAAAACGGGTGAACCCAGAAAGTTTGGTGAACAGAAGAAAGACTCATGAGACCAAAAAAAACTAACCATGCAGTAGGAGAAAGATGAAAAAAAAAAAATCACACATAAAATATGAACAATGCAAAGGGGGGATCCTAGACAGATATTTGGGGGTTGGGGGGGGGAAAGTGGACCATGTGAAAGAGAAGGACGCCAGGGGCGGGGTGGACAAAAAACAGCGGAGGGGGGGGGGAAGGAGGCGTTCGGAGAAAAAGAAGGGGTTGTATAGGGGCTTGTTGTGGCACTTGTGATCGGGGGGGGCCAGGGGGTTTCTGGTTTTTTGGGGGAATTGGGGGAGGAAAAAGCTTGGAGGAGGAGGGGCAGCCAAAACTAATTGGGAGGGAAGTGTTAGTGAGGGCAAAATGCAAAAAAGAGGAGTCCGGGGTGAAGTAAGCTGTGGACAAGAGAGGGGGGGGGGGAGGGTTGACAGGAACCAAACAAAACTCGAACAAAACAAACGAAGAGGGAAAAAAAGAAAAAATACGGAAAAAAAACCGAAGAAGGGGGAACCAGATGAAAAAAAACGCTAGGAAACGTGGGAACAAACAAAGCAAAAAATGAGAAAAGCATCTAACTCAACCAAAAAGAAACAGAAAAAAAACCAAAACCAGGCCAGGGGGACAAACATGGTGAAAAAGGTAAAAAGAATGAATCAGCAGGAACAAAAGGAACACACAATGCCAGGGAAAACCAGCGAAGACAAATCAAAAAAAAAAACAAAATCAAAGGGCTCACAAGATCAGGAAAACCGCACAGTCAAAAGTCAGATGGTGGGAAAGAAGGGGTGGAGAAAAAGCCCGCGCGAAGGACATGAACCAAACAGAAGGTGGGTAAGAGCAGAGGGAGAGAAAGATAGGTAAATCAATATCGAATGGAAGGAAGATGCACAGAAGATATAAGTTGGGGGGGTGAAGCAACAAAAAAATCAAGGCGGAAAAGGTAGAGGGTTCATAAAGTGTAAACGTAAAAGGCGGAGGGGGTAGGGGGAATGGGGCGGGCAAAAAAAACACGAAAAAGTAAACGGGACTGCAAAAGGGGGTGAAAGGTCAATGGTGACAACACAAAGAGCGGGAACTAATGGGCCGGGATAGGAAACAAAGTTCCCTTGGGGAACAAGGGGGTGGGGCAAAAAAGAAAAAAAAAAGCCAGTGTGGGTTCGGGCAGGTTTAGACCACACGGGGCCCAAAATGCTGGAAAGGTCACATTGGGGGTAGATATCTGAGAGGAAATGCGGGGGGGGAGGGCGAACTCAAAGACGAAGAAATGTGCACTCGCCAAAAAAAAACCGCCCTGTGGGGGAAAAAGGGGTCAGAGCAAAACAAAACGAGGTAACGCCCCACGACAAGGGGGGGGGCGCTCAGGGAGTGGGGGATAAAAAATTAAATAGGAGGAGAGTGAGGGGGGGAAAGCGGCGTAAGCGGAGACAATTGGGTGAATAACAGGTGGGAAGGAGAAGGGGTGTACCATTAGAAGCAAGCCCATGGAGTACTGGTCTGGAGGTGACGAGCGTCGGGCACAAAAAAAGACGCAATAGGGGGAAAAAAACAAGTGAACAAAAGTAATTTGGTCAACGGGGGGAGGACCCAGGACTTTAAAAAAGATGAGAGTGGAACGGAAGGCGCGTTTCGAAAAAACCGGAAGGAACCAATGTGGCAGGGGGGCAAACGTATTACCTCTGGCGGAACAAGTGCAGAACGGGGAAAAATTCAAAATAAATCCGGTGGGTTCTTCATCTGGGGTGGGGGTGGGGGAAAGGTGGGGGACAAATAAAAAAAAAGGGGGGGACACGACTGGGCGTGGAATGAGGAAAAAAAAGAGGGGGTATGTAGCATGCCTCGAAATGGCAAGGGGAAATATCAAAGGTCAGGAACAAAAAAAGGAAATGGAAGGGGGGTGCGAAAACAGAAAGAAACAGGGCAACGTGATTGTTTCTAAAAGTGGAACAAGAAAGAACACAAAAGAAAAAAAGAACAGGAAAATGCAGCAAAGAAAAGGAAAGGGGTCGCCAAGAAAAATAAGAAAGGGACAAAACCAAAAAAATAGGGGGAAGAGGGGGACACGGAATGCCTGACTGGTCTGTACATACCTCTACAAGGGGGAACCGCGCTGCAAAAACGGAGGCGAAAATAAATTATGGAGAAATTAAAGGGGGGAGAATTGGAAAAGAAGAATAATGGTTGGTGTAAATGAGTACAGGGGTGGATGGGGGGGGTGACTCAGCTGTGGGTTGGAACACTAGGGTGGGAAAAAGGGACATAAGTCAACACACATCGAGGCACGAAAAAGGGTCACTTGCTGTTTGGGAAATAGTGGGACGGAGGGGCAGTCCAGCAGAAAAAAAAGATAGAACAGGTTGATAAGACCAAATGAAACCACCAAAAAAGGGAAAAAAAAAACACAGGGGGTTAAAAAAGGGGAATAATTCCGCCGAAAAAGCGGGAACCGTGTAGGAGGAAAAAAACTCCTATGAGTAAACTGTGACGGGTTCACTAAGACGTAGAAAGAAAGAGCCTTGAGTAGAAAGGAACAAGCGGGATATTTTGCTCGCAGGAAGAAAAAGGGGCAACTGAATTGGCACCACGGGGATAGTCACCAAGAGGGGGGCGAAAATGGTGGCACGCAACAGGTACTGAATGAAAAAGAGCACAAGAAAGGGCAGAAAACACTAACGGACGGGAATATGGAGGTGGATTTCAAAAAAGGGGAGGTTTATCAAAGATCGGGGCGGCAACGAGCAATATAGAGAGCCAACAGACTCACATTAATGGTTTGAGGGAAGGAGGGGTTGGGAATTGTTGGTACAAAGAATGAAAATATCGGCGGGGGTCAGGGTGGGGGGGGACAAAGAAAAAGGAAAAAACAACAGGCGGGGACGCCACCGACAGTGTGTGGGGAAAAAATGCCCCGATGCTTGGGGCCCCAACACGGGCCAGAAAAAGACAGGGGGGGGAAGGGTACAGACACATTGGGCGGGGGGGGAATGGAGGGACAAGGGAAATTGGGGGGAGGGGAGGTTTCAAAAGACAAAAAACGGGGTTTTCTGGAATCAAAGTCCTAGAGTAAGGTGGAGGGGAACAAAAAAAAAACCAAAAAAAAAAGTGGGAAGGGAAAAAGGGATAAACATCGGAAGGTGTATGATGAGGTGTGTTTATGATGGCCCCCATGGTGAAAAAGTAAATTGGAAAAAGCATACATGTCAAGTCAAAAAAAAGGGTACGCCAAAGACTAATAAATATAAATCACTATAACAAAAAAGGGACCCCGAAAAGGGGTAGGGGAGAAACCAGACAAAGGGGGGTGGAGGGAGCCACACAAACATGTGGGGGCAATGGTTGAGGGGGCCACGCCGGCAAGGGGAAATGGGGAGTAAAAAATGGATGAAAAAAAACAAAGACGGGTTGGATTCGCCGGGAGCCTGACAGAGCTCTATGAGAGATTCAAAAAGCAGACAATGGTCGATACACCACCAATTCAAAGAAAACCAACGCAATAAGCAACAACATCAGCCAACGAAAAGAAAACCAGGAAAAGAATTCTAAACAGGCAGGGGGAAAAGAACAAGAGGGGAAAGGTGACCACGAAGGAAACGAAGTCTCTGCCCAAAAGCAGGGTGGGAGTAAAAAATCGTGGGGGAGTGAGGTGTGTGAAAGGGGTGGGAGCGTCTCGGAAAAGTTTGGGACTCTCCATAAGGAAAGGGACGCCCCAAACTGAAAAAAAAAAGAAAAAAGGTGAAAAAAAATTTGAAATGGGGAACTTTCCCTAAAGGTTTTGGTGATGGGGGGGAAAAAGGGTTACCCAAAACTAAAGCAAACAGCTCACAGAAGGATGGAAAAAAAGGCAATAAGGTGGTAACCGAAAAACAGGTGACGAGAAGGGGAACATGGAACGAAAAAAAGACAAGGGGACGGGTGAAAAACGTTACCGTCGCGTGGGACCGGACTAAAGATGAAAAAAAAAATGACCAGGGTGACCGGTGGGGGAAAAAGTGGGGGGGGGGAAGTGAGGGGGTGTTCAGGGTGGGGTGGGGGAGGTGGAAGAAAAAGGACATTTCAAATCAGGAGAATGAGAAAAATGGTGCGTGGGGGAAGAGACAAAACAGGGGGGGGGGGGCTGGAAAGAGTTGGGGAAAAAAAAACGGTGGGGGGGGAAACCCCCACAAGTGTGAGTCCAGGATGAGATGATGGGGATGGTATGAGGACGCGCGGAGAAAGATAATAAGAAAACCCAGCAAAAAGGCTCATCGGTCAAAAAAAAGAAAAGAGGGGTGTGGTGCTTCAAAGGGGACAATCAAACAGCAGCAGACAAGACAAGACTTTGCATAAAAAAAGACACTATGGGTCAGCAAACGAGGGAGGGGCGTGAAGGCCCAAGGCATAGGGGACGGGATAAAAAAAAAGGGAAGCCAGTAGGTAAAAAGGGGGTGGATAAATTCAAAGAAACGTGTATAAGTCATTATTTAAAAACGCTAAAGAATTTCGGCGTCCGAACCGAAAAAGGTCAAAAAAAATAAGAAGTGAAAAAAAAAAAGGGGGTTGACAGAAAAGAAGAAAATACAAACTTCAAAAGAACTCACAAAAAAAAAGGGAAACGGGAAAAGAGAGCACTGTCAGTTCTTGAATTTCTGTTACAAAAACAGTGTCAGTTAGGGGCTTTGAAAGCGAATGAAGGGGGGAAAGAGTCACCTGGGGGAAAAAGTACTGAATTTGGGACAGGAAGAACAGAAGACGCCCGGGGTTGGCGAAAAGACTAAAAACTGAGACTGCCGCAACAGGTGGGGGGCGGGAAGGTACAACCAACAGCGAGCCCCCTAAGGAAAGGAAAGGGACAATTGCGGTTGGGAAAATGAGGTGGAAAGACTTCTGGATGCGACTAAGGGGGAGGGGCTGGTATAGGAGGGAATGCCCTTCCGGGAGAAGTAGAAGGGAGGAAAAAAACTGCGAGAAGGACCCGCCAATCACGGGGGGGGGGGTGAACGTGTGGGAGATGGGGGCTAAAGAGGGGCTCAGTCAGAAGCACAAAAGTGGAGGAAAAGCTAGAACAGGGACATGGAATGGGAATCACAGAAAACTCACATTAACGCAAAGGAACACTCAAAACACAACTACCATCCACACAACGGAAAGAGGTAGGGAAGCCAGTGAAAAACGTGTCAATGCAGTGAGAAGGGCTGGGACCCGGGGGGGGGGAACAATAGAAGGAACAAACTCGGTCAAAAGCCAAGTGTGAAAGGGGGGGATGAAGAAGTGTAAAAAATAAAACCACAACTGAGCAAGGCCGCATAAGGGTGGTGTGCAGCTAGGAAAAATCGCAAAGATAAGGCCCAGATGTAACAAAGGGGGACAAATGGAAGGACCCGCAAAAAAACACAGAAAAACAAGAAAAACACAAAAAAAATCAAAAAAACAGTTGTTTAACAAAGGGGGCACCAGAGGGGTTACCGGGAAAAAGAAACACCTGGGAAAAAATCCACTCTAAAATATGGTTTCTCAACAAGAAATAAGACGAATGACTCGAGGTTGGGGAGGGGGGGGGGAATGTTAGGGTGGGATGGATGGGGGGGGGAGGTGTTGCCCGGTCGAAAGGAGGGGAAAAAAAGACATCCGATGCGCGGTTGCATGGAAATGGCCGTTCAAACAAAAGAAAATCCACGGGGGGGGGATGAAGGGAATGAGTCGGAGAAAGAAAAAAAAGGGTCAAAGGAAGCCAGCGTAACATACAGAAAGGGCAGGAATACAAAGTCTCAAAGAAAAAAACACCACGTAAAGGGGGAATGAAGAGGGTGAGGGTGTACGAAAAAAAGTCAAAAAAAGGAAGAGGGAGAATCACGGGGAACTTGTTTCAAACATTCACAATAAACTGAGGAAAGGAAAAGGGCAAATCCAAAAAAGGGAACATGGGGGGCCGTGCTCACCTGAAGAATAAAGGTCCAGAACAGATGTTTTGAAAAAAAAACAATTCAGGAAGGGGGTAGCACCGAAAAAAGAAAAAAAAGAAAAAGAAAAATAAGAAGGGGCAACACAAGGCTACTGTGCACCATTAGCAAAACGTTTTAAAATGTAAATAAAGATGAAGAGGTTTGTAAAAAGGGACCACATCGAACACGCAAAATCCCATTGGTTCCGCGGGTGTATAAAATGTTCCGTCAAAAAAGAAAAAAACACTCACATGTGGGAGAAAACTAGGGTAAATACGGGGAAATGAGAGTAGCCCGTTGCGGAACCAGCAAAGTTTGAGTCAAAGAATAAATC
>Ga0179593_1563510_pt1 | contig 16122 bp, 14 predicted proteins | sample CZODoug2_1_08_16_FD_185931 | JGI IMG/M metagenome (GOLD analysis project Ga0179593, IMG submission 185931) | Vadose zone soil fungal communities from Angelo Coast Range Reserve, California, USA - CZODoug2_1_08_16fungal (PacBio error correction) | ecosystem: Environmental > Terrestrial > Soil >...
CCAGAGACCTTTAGGAAGAAAAAGAGGAGATACTTGAGAAGGGAGCCGTGCAATCACTAAGGGAGTAGTTTAAGGGGGGGATGTCTACGAAAAAAAGGGGGAAGACTTCATAACAAACCAGGGAAGTACACTGCAAGAAGAGGGGGGGTCGGCACCTTCTCGGGGGGGGGGAAGGGGACGAGGGGGGGAAAGGACGACACGATTGGAATTAAAAAGGGAGACCGACGCGAAAGAGAAATTATCGGGGAGGAAAAGGGGAGACTCCCCCTCGTAGGGAAATAGGGGAGGTAAGTCCATCTCCTCCAAAGGAAAAACGTACAGGCGAAGGGGGGGGCCCCGGGGGAAGGGGGGTGTGTGTTTCTGGAAAGACGCCTGACAGGAAAGGGAGAGCGGTCTCGGTGGGTGTCAAGGCCGGGGTTCTGAAGGGGGAAGCTGGGGGAAAGCATTGGAAGGGGACATTTTGGCGGGGAATCCAGGGCCTCTCAAAAAGTAGAAGAAGGGGGTCAAAGTCATTTTGAAAAGACTACTCTTGGGATCTTCGGAAAGTGTTACGTAGAGGGGGGGACATGGAAAACGAAGAATCTCTATCCGAACCTTGGGTCGATCTACAACCCTGGAGGAAACCTAGGGCGCAGTCATGGGGGAATCTTCAGGAAATCAGAGATCCCTGGAAAACTGCCTGCGAACTGGTTAGGGAAAAGCAAACGATGTGGGTTTTTCAGTCAAAGGACCTTCGACCCTCGAGGGGGAAAATTCCTTCTGGAGGGAGGGTCGAGGACTATCGCGGAAAAAAAGCCCTCTACCGAAAACGACCTATTCTCATCAGGAGGAACAATGCCTCGGAACGGAAGACGGCATTTCTCGTTGAGAGGGGGGGTTGCCAAATACTTGAGGATACAAAAAGGGAAAAAGGGTAAACGCTTCTCTGAACCTACGAGGGTTCTTCTACTTAGAGAGCTAGTGCCACAAAACTTTTAGAAGAAAAAAGTACGACATCCTTCCGGTAAAAGGGAAAAAAAGAGTACCAGGAATTTCTACAAAAAGAGAAGGGGGAGGAAAGTTCTCATCAGGGGGAAAGAATGCTTCTACATCTACATAGAAAACGGGGACGATTTCGTCCGGGGAGAATAGGGCGCCGCCGTGAAGGAAAGAGAGGAGGGGGTCTGAAACGGTGTGAAGGTGTTTCTGAAGGGGAAACAGCTGGTTCTATCAGGGGGTGGCTGGGGGCTGGGGGAAAAGAAAGTGCAAAAACGATTGCGAGGAATATGTAGAGAAAGGGGGAAGCAGGAAAAGCAAAAGAAGAAGCCAGCTCGTTTCTCGAGCAGAAGACGAAAACAGGTCCACTCTCAGTGGGGGGATTTGTGACAGGAGAGGTGGCAAAGGGGGAGGAACCTCTTAGGAGTGACTACCTTCGGAGGACGGTTTCGATCCAATAACCAGCAAAACGGGGGGGAAACTGAAGACTATGGGAAAAAACCATTTTCGGAGGGGGGGGGGAACCACAGGAGACCATCCTGGCAAAGGGCAGAGAGAGATCTGGGACTAGTCTGGAGGTACCACGAGTACCGTTCGGTTTCAAGGAAAAACGAAGGACCTGTTTGGGTGATTATACCAGAGACGGGCTTCATACATGGAGAAGGGATAAGTTTTCGGTCTGCCAGGGGGAATCACCCGGAACGCGGTTACTATATGAAAGAGAGGGGGGGAGACTTCTTACGAAGGGTTAACTGAGAAAAGGGGGCATCTTCTAACAAAGGGAGGGAACCCACTCTTCATCTTCGGAAGGGGGGTGGAGAACACCGGAGACCCCCCCAGTAGAAAAGAAAAAAAAAAAGCACTACCTGCAAAAGGAAGGAAAAGAATTTGGGAGCCTCTGTCTTGGGTAAAAAAGGGATCGGGGTTCGCGGAAGAAGGCCCGTTCGTCGGAGAGGTGGGCAAAGCTGACGACAAGGGGGTTGTCTATTCAATGTAGGGAGGTGACGTTGAAAAACTCGTACAGAAGGGGGAAAAATGCGCAGGAGACGCGCCGTTTGTCAAAAAAAACGAATAGAAGAGGCAGACCGGTTTTGTTAATCCGTGTCCGAAAAAGAGAGGGGGAAAAGGGGGGGAAGGAACAGCAAAAAGAGGGGGGGAAAGAAAGTCTTCTCACTAGGTCAAAGACGTGGTCCTTTATTGTGAAGGGAGGGGGGGGGGCGGAACCATGCTGGGGAAAAAACAGCCACGGTCGCATACAGGGAAACGCAGGGAACCCTCCAGTCAGCGGGAGAAAGAAAAGGGAAGCCATTTATGAATAAAGGTCCAGAACTTAAGGGAAGAAGGCCAGCGCGCGGTCACTCGGACAAAGAGGCCCAGATCAGCGTCCCCGCCGCACCCAAAAGGCAGGTAGCATAAAAAGAGAATCAACAACAAAAGGAAGAGCTAGAGATAGGAGTGTCCGAGAAGAAATGTACTCGTCGACTGGGGAAGGCGGATTGAATGCATTCCGTTCTAAAAAGGACCGAAGACGCTCGACTTGGAAGGCGTGATGGGAAGAGAACGTGAGAAGAGCGACTGTTCGGGCAGGGGGAGGTAAAAGATGCCGTTTTTCTATTTTAGGGAGGGGTTTGACGGGTCAAAGGTGTGCTGTCGATTCGGGAAAAGGAAAAGAAAAGAGGTCGACTCCACAAGAAAAAAAATCCAACAGACAAGGCCCAAGCCGGCCCCTTTCGAAGAAGACAGTGGGAAGGCCTAGGTCGAAAAGAAATGGCCTCATGGTGGAGTTGGCAGGAGGATTATTCAGAACAACGGCTGCCTAGCAGGAGAGTGGGTTTTCTGACCAACGTAAAAAAAGGCCGTCTCGCAGGGGGAGGAAGAAAGGGGGTTAGTGGCGTGAAAAGCAAACGCTTATACCTGAGAGCCACCAACTTTTTTTTCAAGGGGGGAATACCACTACTCTACCGGAAGGGCGCTCTACGCACAGGGGGGGAAAGAATTTGGGGACCAAGAAAGAGACCCCTTCAAAAAAGGAGCTGAGGGCGCTTGGTCGTTGGAGGGGGGGGTGGGACCGGAAAAAAAGGGCTTTTTTTTACTAGGGGGAAATTCTACGGAAAGAGGGAAGTTCTAGGGGTAAAAGAAGGGGGGGATTTAGAGAGACCCAGTCTCCCTTATCGAAGCCAAAAACGTTCACAAGGAAAACAGCGTCACCGGGGATGAGGGGGGGATGGAACCGATCCCATGTGAAAAAGGAGCCTGTCCTACAGAAGAGGGTAATAAAAAAGTGCTCCCATGGGGGGGAAGGGAAAATAACCAAGGAAAAAGTAAAACCACAGGGGGATGGAAAAAGAAGTCCTCGATCGAAGGAACTCTTGGGGAGAGCGGTGGAAACTATCTCCATATCCAGGGGAAAAAAGACTTATGCCAAGGACGGGAAGAAAAAGTGATTCTGGTTCTTGGACTAAAAGCATTTTTCCAGAAAAAAAAAGGTCCTCAGCTGAACAAGTTGGAAAAGCATCCACTGCTTCAAAATGAAAGTTCTTAGGAGAAAGAACGATCTTGGGAGGAAGAGGGGGGGGGGTGATTCTTAGACAGAGGAAGGGAAAGAAGAGGAAACTTTGGCGGCCGTGAGCAAGGATTGGAACAGCCAACGGGGGGGCAATCGTGTCCTTGAAACCCTTCCATCTAGAAAAGAAGTGGGTTAAACTTAAGAAAAAGAGAGCTGATCACAAGAAAGGGAAAAAAGATCGAGGAATCCGCCAAGGGGGATCTTCGATTTGAAAGCTGTGAGACTTTCCACGGGGGATTTCACGGGAGAAAGAAAAATATCGGCGAAACTATCGGAGTATTGTGTCCGAAGGGAGAAAAAACGTTCCAGTTACGGGATCCTTCCTGGGCGGAAAACTTGGAGAGGGGAACACGGGAGGACATACGGTTTGCGGAAACAAAAAAGGTTAGGGTCGACGCGGGTCGTACCCGTGCCCGGAGTCACGTTTACATCGTCGAAAGAAGGGAAAACAGAGCCTAAAGGAGGTAACAATCGGGAAAGGATTTGAAAGTCAGCTCCTATGGAAGGGATAGGGGGCTCTTCTTGAAAGAAGGCCGATCGTCGTACCCGAGTTAAAGCATGCAGAAAAGGCCATCGCAGGAAGAATGAGGGGGGGAACGATCCTTAAAAAAAGCCTCTTCGAGGGAACCGATACGTCGCTTCCTATCAAAAGTACACGGGGGTAGCGGATGGAAAGGGCGCTACATCCAGGTGCGGGAAAAAAGGGGGGGAATCTGTCAAAACTCTTCCCCTGAAGGGGACGGTTAGACACCGCGGTGATGTACGTCCCACGGTTTATATAGAAGGACGGGTATATTACAACCGGGAACCCATCTTGGGAGGAACAGGAAAGACTGAGGGCCGTCAGAGCCGGGGCGCACCGAAAAACACTTTCTTGTCTTCACAAAAAAAAAAAAACTGAGCCATGCCGGGGGGATCGCCGGAGACACCAAAAACCGCTCCCTTGTCGGAAAGTGCAGTCTATCCTGTACAAAGAGGTGCTCGTCGTGTTTGTCACTGGGTGGCGGCAAGAGGTACCGAAGGGGAGAATGTCCGTAAAAAAAAAGGTTGCAAGGCAGAGTTGGGGCCGGCTCGAAGGTCAAGAAAGAGTGGTCGAAACAAAAACACCACCGCGACGTGCCAAGCAACGTACGGAAATGCCCAAGGGGAAGGGAGAAGTACTTCACGGGGTCTCGCGAAAAACGGCAAAAAGGAACGCGGCGTGCTGCAAAAAAACGTCCACAGAGACAAGCTGACGAAGTGCAGAGACGCTGGATCTTCAAAAAAACAACTGAGTAGGGGGAAAAAAAGGGGAGGAACGTTCGGTGAGGGGCTTCAGCCACAGGGGAGCCTTTACTAGACAGGTCTATGTGGGGGGATCGGAAATCTCATGCAAGTGATGCTGCGGGGGGGGGGAAGACCAAAACCGTACTTCATAAGACGCGGCCTCACATGTACTTGCAAAGCAGCTCGGCGTCACAGGGGTGGGTATTGGCCCCTGCTGACCCACCGGATGAAGCCGACATAGACCCTTTCAAACGAAAATCGGTTACGGCCCTTAGGAAAGGAGGAGAAAGTGCACGCGAAAAAAGTGCACAACCTACGAAAAGTCGGGAAGGCACGCCTGTCCGAAAAAAGGGGAGCTTTTTGAAGGAGGTGGTTTCCTCCACAAGAAGGGGCGTGTTCGCCATAGGGAGTGCTGTAGAAAAGCAGGGGGGGGTGTCAGTTTCGGGGGAAAACGGCAGACTTGCAGGAGCCACCTTGTCTGCGCCCCGGGAAACTACTAGGCATCTAGGGAGTCGGCTCAAGCCACTTTTTAGCCTCGAAAATCACCGCATGCAACGACCTGGGGGGAAAGCAAAACGGAAAAAAACTGTCAGGGAGGGGAAGCGAAACAATATCTTCTAGGGGAAAAATCGCGATCCTTTACCAAGGGGAGAGACGCGAGGCTGAAACGGGGAGGTGGTCAGAGAGGACGAGGTGTCGAAATGAGATGGCGGGCACTTACGAAGCGTGAGTCGTCCTCCGCAGTTTGAAAGTCGGGGAAGGGGTTTCCAAGCAAAAAAAAAAAGACCTAGTCTCTAGGCAAAAAAATTAATTTCACGAAAATGGCTCGGTTCGGTGGCAGGTGCCCTACTTTCTCGATTTCAAGAAAAAGATCGCACGGGTCATACACCAGCGGGGGGGACGGCGACGTAAGAGGGGGCGCTACGTGAAAAGGAAGGCTCAAGGGGAAAACATTACTACTCCTTCGAGGTGAGGAGTCGCACTCCTTCTACCGAAGGGAAAGAGGGGGGGTACACACCGCAAGGTTGCGCATCCCTTTGAAGGAAAAAGAGACAGCGAAAAGAAGATTTCGGAAGGGGGGGAAGCCGATATGTGACGACCAAGGGAAGGGGTGATCATAAAAAAGGAACCGCAGATAACCAAGGGGAAAGACTTGCCGGGAGGGGAAAAGAAGCTGGGGGCTTGTGGAGGGCATCATTCACCACAATCCTTGGGGAGACGTGCCTCCAATTTCCTAGGAGGGTCTCGAAAAGGGGAGGAAAAGAAAAACGATCGCCAAGCTCGGGAAGACCTGAAAAGGAAAAACGTCTCATGTGGATTGGGGGGGGGGGTGACTCCTTGTCATGATGGAGGCGTGAAACCTTTTTTGGGGGGGGGGGGGGTGCCAGAAAATGGACTGATGCACTTTGATCTAACAAAAATGCTTTTCGATAAACTTGCAAAAGGGATCTTCCTGCAAGCAAGGGTCTGGCGTATTCACCGCGACAAAAGGAAAAAAGGGAAATAATGGATCTAGGAGAATGAAAAAACAGGCCCCTTTTGGGGGGGGGGGGGGAAGGGGAAAGGTTACGAAAACGCGAGGAAATGAGCACGTCTTCATACAGGAGACGTGGCACGGGGCTCGAAAAGGTCGGGCCGCATAACCGAAAGCGGGACGATATTATCCGAAGGCTTCAACAAAGCGCTCAGGAGCGGGGGGAAAGAAGACCTTATCAGAGGCTACCGAGACTGACAGCCGTTCGTCCAGGGGGGGAACCGTCAGTAACAAAAGCCCTCCTAGGACGGGCCCGAAAACCATCACTACCTCAACTCAGAAAGAGAGAAAGTTGGTGACCTGGGGCGAGTGCTTGTCACCAAAGGGAGGAAGGGGGTAGAGGCATCAAGGGAATGTGTTAGGACACAGACAAAAAAAAACATTTTTTGTGGAAGGCAAGGTAATCCGCGTAGGGGAGGGAACACAATCAAAACGGTCACTTCGGGGCCTGAGATTGTCACAAAGAAAGGAAAAGGGAGTAATTGCCGCGGCAAACGGTTTTTGAGAAGAAAGTCCGAGCAAAACTAAAAGGACCATCAGGAAAAAGGGCTGGCCAGAGAGGTGAAGCCCACAGGCCGCTGAGGGGAAGGGGGGGGGGGGGCTTCCTTATGGATGGGTGCAGTGACGACGTTCTTCTACCTAAGAAAAACCAAAGGTCACCAACCCCAAGAGAAAGGAACGTAACCAGCAGGGGAAAAAACTTGGGGGCCCCCGAGATGCACTTCCAAGATGACTGAAAGATACTTCCCTTCTTCCTACGGGGGGGAAGGAGGGGGGCGTTCCATTCGAAGTTTACCAAAAGCCGAAAATGCCTTCCCCTCCTCACCAGGAGGGAAGGGAAGTATCTTAAAAGCCGAGGAACAAGAGAGGTCCTTAAATAAAGAGAGATGGGAAGTATGTACTGTACTCTTTCCTGGGAGGCTGGGGACGGCAATTGATTAGGTTAAATGGGACCTCATGGGGGAAAGATTGCAGCAAACGTCCGAAAGGGAAAATCACTTTCTTTCTTTTAGAAAACGAATTCCGTGTCGATCAGGGGGTCTTCGGTGTCGACGGAAGGGATGGTGATTACTCCTTCAGACGACCCGGCCCTACTCATCCACATGCAAGCCCACTCCGCGCCGAAGGGGAACAGACTTGTCGAGGGGGAACATCAGCCTGCCTGACGGGGTCTAGCGCGGTGGGGACTAGACACGGTATTCAAAAAAACGTTGCTGAAGGAGTTTATCGGGTAAGGAGGGAAGGTCCGATCCCTCGAGCAGAGAAAAAGCTAAGAGGGGATTTTCGGGAAAAAGGGGAAAGACTCGGATATAAATCGCACCACCACGGGGGGAAACTCGGGGCATAAAAAAACGAAGTGCTTCGCTACCACCAAAGAAAGAGGGTACGGCAGACGCTTCGGACAGATTACAGAACCCAACTGGATTCAGGGGTGTCTCTTGGCTAAAAACAAGGTGTGGGTGGTACACGGCTGCCTTCTTTTTGAAGGAAGGAAAGTGGAAGACTCAGGAAAAAAATCTCCTGGGGAAATGATCATGTTCTATCTTAAACAGCGAGCCCGACGCCCGCAAGGGGAACATAGTCAGGATCAAGAAAAAAAGTTGGGGACGGTCAATCCTTCTCCGCCAGGGAACGTGGATTGTCATCATTATACTCGGAGCTGTCATCGCACACATTTTTCTTCGGGGGGGAAACGAAGGGACAACCCACGGTCAGGGAGTCTTTACCTCCTCGGGGAAAGTCTCCTCTCCGCACCCCAGGGGCCAGCTTTTCAGGGGAAATACGCCAGATAAAGAAGGGCCGCTCAGAAAGACCACGTGATGAGTGGGGGCAGGCAGGTCGAAAAGCCTGTTTTCCGAAGGGTCCACAGGTGCTCAGAGAGGCCGGCTCGGTGCCAGAAAAAAAAAAGAAGGCACCAAGCGCGTGAGTTTCCTGGGACACGAAGCTCTCATCCTATCAAAGGAGATGCGATCGTGGAGCGACCATCTGAGCCCATTGGAAGAGGGATAAAGTCTCAATGCTTTTCATCAGGAGGGGCGGACGAAAAATCCAAACCGGAATCTAGAGGGTACTTTCAGGGAAGAAAAGGCCAGTTCTTCGGGAGGATTCATCCCGAGATATGAAATAAAACCCTTCACGGCGGAAAGAGAAAGGGATGACAAGTCCTTAAAGGTAGGAAAAAGGGGTTAAAGCAAGAAGGGAACCAAGGGCGCAACCTCGGGGTGTGAACTCTACCGAAGGGAAGCCTAGTGCACGCAGGGGGAACGGCTTGGGGCGTCCTGGTAGAAAACGGGGGAACTGCAAGGTGTCATAGCGAGATTTTGTCTCCGAAACACCTTATTTCCGCAGTTCTAGAGGGAAGATCTTGGGGGGACAAATGAAGCTAACTGGGGGGAAACCACGAAATTGAGAAGCCATTCCTGTCTGGGGAGAGGGGAAAGTTAATGTGAGAAGCTATTCTTGGTTAAAGGGAGAGACGTTAATACTAAGATCGTGTAGTAACAGGGCGCTGCTACTACCCTATTAAGGAAAAGAGCAGGGAAAAAGACCGGGGTTTTTGGGTCACTAGTCCGAGGGAAAATTAACACGAGGGGAACTTCGTCGTCCGATCAAAGGAACCGGGATCTCTATGGGCCAGCAATCTTTCATCTCTTAAAATTCGGCTCTTTGCTGTTCCGGTCTTCTCGAAGAGGGAAGGGGCTATGACGGAAAAGGGGAGGGACGATCGACGCTATATTACCGCAGAGTCTTTGCCCTCGTGGAAACAAGTTAGGGGAAAATTGCGCGGCAGGGAGAAGGAAGAAAAGCACAGGAAAAAGATTCTTCAATCAAGAAAAAAACGTCTCCATGTCGAACAGACCCGAGGAGACACCCACCCGAGACCCTTGTTCATAGGAAAGTGCAAGGCGAAGCTTCTTTGTGGGGTCTTGTTGTCGGAACTGTCGTCTCTAGGAACCAAAGACGCGCCTATAAAGGAAGGGGGGGATCAGGAAGGGGAAATTTGAGTGCGTGAGTCAAAATCAATCGGGGGGTCGCCTTTTCACAAGACCCAACCTGCGTACGGGGTGGAAAGCAATGGACAGTTCCAGGGGGAAGGGAGGTAAAGGGGTCCTCTGGAGGGACAGAAAATTCATCACGAGGTAACGCCGAGGTGCTGGCCAGATAAAAGGCAAAGTCAAGTACGGAAGGGGAGGGGATTCTCGCACAGCGGGAGAGAACGGATGATTGAGGAACCGCTTTTCTAGAGAAGGGAGCCCGGCGACTGTACTATACTTTAGGGGATCTCGGTCCAGCACGGAGGAGAGTGATGCAGGGTCGAAACCGTCCGTCTTACGAAGAGAGAAGCACTTCAAGCAGTTACGACAGCGGCCGGCACCTTCGCGGGGGGGGGGGTGGGCACCTGCTACACCGGGAAGAACATCCAAGATCCGAAACAAACTTTGCGCACCGCCCCTGAGGAGAGGAGCGTAAGAGAAAGCTGCTACAGGACCACGGAAGGGGGAAAAAATTTACAACAAGGGAGCAGGGCTTCTTTCAAAAAGAAGCTGGCAGACAAGGTCTCGCGGGTGCAAGCCGCGATCCGTTCTGGAAAAAGAGAAGGGACGTGTGGAGGGAAAGTCCCAGTTGCTGTTATCCCCTCTAAAGGCTTAAAATAAGCCGTCTCCTGGGTGTCCCAAAAAGGGAAACTACTACGCTTTCATATCAGAGGAAAAGAGAAGTCACTCAGGGCTCACCTGCGCAAGAGAGAGCCGAAAAAGGGCGGGCGACTACAACCCTGCTTCAAAGAAAAAGCCACCTTGGCAGGGCAAGAGGTGATTATCTGGGCGACCGCCGTGGGAACGACTTAAAAGATTTGAGGGGGGAATCTCTCTGGACATCGAAAAGGCCGATGTCGACATGCTATGAAAAACGGAAAATCTTTTGGCTCGCAAGAGTCTGCACGCCGCCAGAGATCTGACCAGAAACCGCTTGCCAGGAAGGGGGGGACGCCTGCATTTCTAAGTCGGTGCTTTTGCCTACGTTGGGAGGTGACAATCGACACGGACGGCGCTACCTACCGGGTGAAAAAACTGAAAAAAAACCTCAGGCAAAATTTTTCGATCAAGGGCCCTCAAGAAGAGAAAAAATCCGGAACGAGCGGCACTACGAAAGAAGGTTCATAGCACTTGTACGAGGACGAATAATTACCCTAGACGCTGACCATCGTCAAAGGACTTATTTCGTAGGAATGAGGGCCATGTTGTCAAGTTGGGATCAGATAAGGGGGAACGCCGACTGTCGGTAGGAAAAGGGCACTGCCACTTCCCGATAGGGGGAGAGACCGGTTTGTCTTTTGGGGAAAGAATCCTAGATTGCTCTCAAGTCGGCAAAGGGGGGGAAGCGTTCGATGTCTCGAAGGGGAAAAATCAATAAATCGGAGGAGAAGAAAGGAGAACCGTCAAAACTCCCCAGCAAATGGATTTTTGACAAAAGGGGGGGAGTGAATAGAGCGAACAGGAGAAGGAACGGTGACTAACCGAAGTCGATGAAAATCACCGTGGTCGACAGGGAAAAAAAAGGGGGACGGGCCTTCCGCCATTTATCTTGCGTAATTTCAAAAAAACGACCATCCTGGCACCATAAAAAGGAGGGGCGTGGGGGACGATCTGGGGGGGGGGAAAACGGGGTTTACTGTGTAAGGGGGCTCCTACACCTGTGGGAGAGATTACCTTCTAAAAGAGAACAGGCGATTATAGATCGGCTTAGGGGGAAAAATCCCCAAAAATGACATATGAGAACTGGAAAGCTTCACCTGTGGCTGAAGGGCGACCTGTATCTGGGAAAAAGAAAAAGCCTGAGCGCTGACCTGAAAAACTCAGGCAGCGTCGTAGGGAGAACCGGAAACCTCCAGGAAGGGCGGCCTTTCCACCATCAACTAACCGTCAACTCCAATCGAGAGTAAATTGGTCGGGGGGCAAGCTGTTTCTTGTTTCAAAAGGGATTTGGGAGTCTTCTTCGTAGGGGGGAGAACCCGCGGTACAGCAACCAGGTGGGGGCTATTCAAGGTAAAAAGGGGGGGCTGCGGGGGGGTCCGCACTGATAAAATCGAGTCTACTAAAAACTCGGTAAGCAAAAAGGGGGGTCGAATACACCGCTAAAAATAATGCTCAAAGCAACGTTTTTGAGGTGTGACGTCCGAGGAACAGAGAGCAAGGCATTAGGAAAAATTTGGGCAATCACTCTTCGCGGGAGGGGAAGATTTTTGTCGGGAGGGGGGGTGTCTTCCTACTACGGAAACAAGAAGAAAGAAACCTTCGGCATAAAGGGAAAAGCCTGATCCAGCACCTCGAAAAAGGGGAAGACACACGAAAGGAGTCTACTCAAGGCTGCAGAGTGAAAAGCGCTCGTCCTTCGTACGTACCCACGAGCCCCAGTAACCTCGCATAGAAAAAGCACAGTCAGAGATGGGTAGCGGAAAGAGAGAGAAAACAACAACAGGGGGGAGAAGAGGGGGCGTCCTGACGGGTGGGCGAGGGGAAAGGAATGCGTTTACTTTTGCTCTTCTGGTGAAGGAAAACCTTTGAAATCGACGGGATAAAGAAAGAGGCCTTGTGCACTGATAAAGCGCTGAGGGGCTAGGTTCGGAGAGGGAAAAGGGGAGACTTTGGGACTGTATACGGGAGAGGTCGCGCGTCGTGCAAAAAAGCCTAATAAGAAACACAGACCCTCTTTTCCTCTGGAAAAAGTGTTCCTTTCAAAAAGGGGGAATGCCCCCGCGCATCAGGCCTAGGAATAGGAGGGGACAGTTGACAAGGAGGGCATCAAAAGAATTTGCTAGCTGGAGGGAAAAAAAAGGAAATTAAATGACCACCACGGAGATCTTCACGGCTCAATTTCTCCGACTTAGGGGAGGGGACGTCTCAAACACGGAGGAGGAAATTGCAAAAAAACGGGGAGCCTCCAAATTAACGACCTTGCCTTTACAGAACGAAAACGAAACGGAGTGGTGACCAAGAACAGAAGTGACCGGACCAAAGGAACGTGCGGACGCTTGGGGCTGTATTGATGAACGGCCGCCTAAAAGGGCGCAGAAACGTGGGGCGGACGCCGTGGTTCAAAACGAAGGGGGGAGCGCGGATACTTTCCCAGCTCACGGATCGCCAGCCACCTGTTAATCATCGTTCATTATCATAGAAACAGTTCTTGGAGGGCAACCCCCTGATAAAAGGTCCTTTATGAACCGAAGGATACGGAGAAAAAGTGGTCGTCGGAAAACGTCAAAAAGGGAACCGTTGTACGAAAAAAGTCGTCCGCGCTACGGCCGAGCGTGGGAGCTGGTCGGGTGACAATAAAAAGAACTACGCAGACAGTTAACCACGGGGGATTCTGGCCTTTTAGGGGACATGGTTTGGCCACGGCAAACGGCATCAGAGAGGCCAGACGGGAACAACCAAAAACCATTCCTCTGTTATATGGGGTTGCCGTTCTTCGGAGGAAGCAGCACGATCAACCGATCAGGGAGTCGGCGGGAACGGATCGCCGAGGCCCGTTGGCTCTCTGGGGTCGCCAGGGGGCATACTATATGGAGACGAAACCGGATCGACCTCGGGCATGAAGAAGGGGGCCTTCCGGAAAAGGGGGACTGATCACACCACTCTTTCTCAGAGGCGATACCAAATACGTCACCTACGGGAGGCTACATGGTCACAGCGCACAGGGGCGTTCGTTTTATGAACAGATCTGAGAGGTAGAAGAACGACTCTTTCCAGGGGAAACGTCAAGAAGCATATAAAGAGCGCCATCTGGTAGAAACCAAAAGGGGTCGCGCACGGTATGACCCTTGACGATCGGAGGAATCAAGTCAACACATCACCGTAAACCGGTGACGGCTTTACAGGAGACACGGGGGAATGGTCTGCTGGGGGTCATAGGAATCGTCGCGGCGTGGGAAGCGCTCGTCGTAAAAAGGGGGGCTTTGGAAAAAGGATCAAGCATGCAGCCCACCCAATGTCGACAGAGGGCGGGCGATTTTCCCGCGAACCTTACCAACTTTAACCTTGGGGGGAACGATAGGGAAGGCGTCCGAGAAAAACACGGGACAATATCTATGGAGCATAGCGGCGACCGAGCATGCTCTTTTACGCCGGGTGGGTAGAGCCGCCACACCAGGTATCTCGCCCGGTGAAGAAGGAAAGGTCACAAAGGACGCGAGAGGAAAACTCTTAAGTCGGGCCCATCTTTTAAGGGACCTCTGACGCTCTTGGGCACAAAAGTCACACAAGAAAGAACTTGGCTTCCTCCAGCCCTGCCGAAGAATGTGAGAAACCTCCCGGATCGCCAAAACCGAAACCGAAGGGGCCAGCGTGTCAGCGAAGGGAAATTCTCCAGATGTTTTCACGGGGGGGAGGGCGCTTTCCGTAAAAGTACCTACTCCTTTCCGAGGAACCGTAGGTGGGGAGAGTTCGCTGGCGGGAACAAGAAATCAAAGGGCAAAGAACCCCAAAAACCACCGACGTGTGCCTACCAAGAAAGAGGGAATCGCGAGGGAGGGTAAGGGAAATATCTGCTACTCTCACTCACCCGCATAAGGGGGGAAAACCGTCTACCGAAAAAAAAAAGAGGAACAGTCGCAAAAAAGGGGAGTCATAGTCTCTCACAACAAACGAGGGTAGGATATCCCGCATGTGTCGAAACTTCGTCATCCGGGCTACTGGGAAAGTGAATGTGGATGGAACAACACTCAGTGAGGGGGTATGTCGACAAAAAACACCAAAAGTACTTCTCAAAGGAAAAAACCTTTCACTGCACGAAGGACGAGAGTCTTCAACGTCGCGGTTGTGTCTTGACAGACGATCAGCATAACAAAGAAATTGAAAAATCGGTACCGTATCTCGCGCGGGAATCTCTACGGCAAGCCGTCCACCAAAGTGTAAACCCAGCAGTCGGGTACTGGAGAAAAGGGGGGAAGGGGGAACGCGTCTTTCTCGGTGTTTGTAGATCGAATCCTTGTCTTTGGAAAAAAATGGCGGAATGCCGTGGAAAGGAAAATCCATGAGGGGGGTGGGGGTCTTGTGAGACCTCTATTACGGAGCAAGCACCGTCGAAAACGGGGTCGCCCAAGACTGGGAAATAATCATCGAGAGAGGAGCAATCAGGGGCATCTAACAGCGGAGCACCGCCTACCGGAGGGGCCGACAGGGGTTGAGAAAGACAAGGAAACTAGACCTCACAACGGGCCGCAGTCTCACTGAGGGCCCATCGCGGCAGTTAAATGTTTATAGTCAAATACGAAACGCCCGAAAGGTTCAAGGGGGCGACGCGGACCCTCGGACAAAATGTTACATGCGTCTCTGCTCACATCTTTCAAAAGAAAGACAGAGCAGGGCAACGGCCCGATAAAAGAGGGGCTCTGCAAGAACCATGCAAAGACTTCCGGGTACTCCCGTCATTGCAAAAGGGAAGGTGCTGGGGGCCAGACGTGATAAAACCGATCTCACGAAGGCAGCGACCGCTTACGAAACCGAGCTCTTCCACCCACGGGGGCGATCAATTTTCCAAACTCCGTTTCAAAGTCGGCTAAGAGGGTGCTACACCGACGTCGCCGACGAAGAAAATTCCAGAGGATCGCCTACGACGGGGAAAGGGGAGCACCTGTTGCTCGCCGAGTGGAGACCTCCTTTCATTGTGAATAAGGGGAGGGATGCAAAAGCAAAAGGAAGAGGCTGGGTAGCGGGACCGGGGTTCGAAGGTTGGCAGGTGGGCTACTCCTCTCGAGCCACAATCCTTAAAGGAAAGGCCCGCAAATACGGGAAAATGGGCCGAGGAGGGAGACAAGCATAGGACGGATGAAAGCAGGGAGAAGAAAAAAACTCTCACGAAAATGGTATTTGTGAAGGGCTGATGCCGACAGAACGAAACTTGAAGGACTAAAGGAGGGAACAACATTCGGGGCAGACCGGCACCTGGGGAGACAATACTATGGGCTTCTAATGCAACGCCAGTGACTGGCGGGACGCGACACAGAAGGGGAGACCGGAGATCGAGGATTTCGCAAGGGTGGTTTACGGGGGGGAAAGTTACTACGCACGACACGGGTTTTCTCTATTAAGAAAAAAAACAATACATGAACACGAGATGCGGCATGAACACCTAACTGCGGGAGAAAAGGATCTTACGAATTCCAATCTTTTTCTGGAAGGATACCGGGATCGGGTGAAAAGACAGAGACTGCTAAAAAAAAGAAAAATTACCCAGAACTGTTTCTCAAGGAGGGCAAAACGCCATTCATCGGCGTCCGTTCCACCTCACTCCAACGCAATCGAAAACAGGGGGGAAGGGGGTGTCGAGTTCTTTGGAGTCGATGAGGGGGGTCGCGCATCATTCGTGAGGGGAGGAGTGGTATTGGATCGGGCACCATTTGTTGGGGGGGATCGCGGGGTTAACCGAAGAGAAACAGCGTCCCGAAAAGGCAGCCGTCACGGAAGAACGTGGGTCAAAGGGAATCGGGAAATTTTGCCTGCCATACCGTGTCCGACCACTCCTATCACGGGAAGCGAGCGCATGAAAACAGATTGGTCAGGCCCAAGGAAAAAGGACGTCAACCGCGGGGCGTATTGATAGGGATGGGGTCGAGGGAATTTCTAATCGACCAAAAAAAAAAATACAGAGACTGCCGACCCGAATACGACCTTCCACCTCATCGGGAAAACCGCAAGTGGCGTCAATTCGACTTCAAAACGAAAGGTCAGGCGGAAAAATTAAAAGAACACCGCACCGTCGACTAGTACAGTAAAGAAAATCT
>Ga0179593_1659126_pt1 | contig 16122 bp, 13 predicted proteins | sample CZODoug2_1_08_16_FD_185931 | JGI IMG/M metagenome (GOLD analysis project Ga0179593, IMG submission 185931) | Vadose zone soil fungal communities from Angelo Coast Range Reserve, California, USA - CZODoug2_1_08_16fungal (PacBio error correction) | ecosystem: Environmental > Terrestrial > Soil >...
GATCGAGTTGAGACCTTTTATACGTACAATAGAGAGGGAGTGCAGGAAATTGGAAGGGACGAAAAAGGATGTGGAGGGGCTGTTGGGGGATTGTAGGTAAATCCAACGTTTATACTTTTCAAAAAAAAAAAGAGAGGAGAAGGAGTGGTCAATTAGTGCCTGTAGCTCAAATAGGAAAGTGGTGGGGGAACAAGAGAGTGCACCGCGGGTCCTCTCTAGGCACTCATTAAAGGCAAAAGCAGTATGAACTTACTACTAGAGACAAGGTCGAACAAAGAATAAAGATAAGTGGGAAGAAAATAAAAGGGAGGACGTACAGGAAGAAGGGGGGGGAACAAGGCAAAAAAAACAAAGTGAGACGCAGTTTGAGGGGATAGGGGGGGAGAAGGTGAGAGGATGGGAAGGCTACAGTGCCCGCGAAATACACAGAGTAGTGGGAAAGCCTGTCGCCTCAGAATGGGGAGAAAAATCAAACCGACTCAACCTACGGGTCAAGCACCAGAGAAAAGAGGACAGGAAAAAGTGAGTCGCAGCGGGGGGGGGGTGCAGACTGAGGGGGGAAAAAAGGTTGATACGTTCCGGAAAGAGACTCAACAAACAAACGAGGAGGATTTTATCACGGGGGAACCCAACGTGTAACCACATCGAATCAGGGAATAAAGGAAAAAAAAGATGGTCATCAATCGAAGGGGTAACTCAGTTGAACGTAGGTCTTATGGTCAAACACTGTGTCCTAGGGGGGAGGGGGAGGACTGCAATCTCAAAGTCTAGATACTCGATGACCTGTCTCCACGCTGTGTAGGGCGAGGGAAGGACACACCATCGCATCTAACAGGCCAGAAAATACTAGGAGAGGGAAGAAACTGGGTCATGGTTCACCCCAGCTTGCCCCTCATAGGAAAAAAAGGGTAGGCCACGTCATAGGTAGGGAGGAAGGACACTGGAAGGGAGAGGAAGAGAGGAGTCGCGTCTGGAATTTCCAGAATAAAAAAAGGGCCAAGAGTGGGGGTGCTAAATTAGGGTCCGATTGCGCTCTAAGCAGAGTACATGAATAAGGGGAAGACAAAGAAGGAACGGGGGAGGGGGTAGTATACAGACAGGTGGGGGGTACAGAACAAACCGCAAAAAAAAGTGATCAAATACAGGTGCGAGAAAAATGGCACATACTCAGATGATTGGGAACGACCAGTTTGAAATGGGGTATCGCGCCCTAGAAAGGGTCGGTCTTTGGGGGGGGATGCATTGAGACTCCAGGACCATCAACAAGTACCAGGGAATGCGTAATGGACAAGCCATATAACGACCAACCGAGAGGCAAAAAGGAAAAAGAATTGGGAAACACATGGAGGTGGAGTGCACCGGGTCTGGGTTTTAAAAGCTAATAGGAGATCCTTGGAAAAGGAAACGTCACCGCAAGAACGAAAACGGTGCCTCGAAACAGGGGATAAGAGAATGACGCCCACAAGAATAAAGCGCGCCAAACTGAAAAAACGATGACCCGAAAAGGAGCGAAGTCTGGGACGAAAAAGGGGAACAATCATCATAGTGAAAAAAGGGCAAAGCAGTATAGTAGAAACTGACGACCAGTGCATATCTGCCCTTTATCTTGGGGCCGGAGAGGGGGGTACCGGTATTCCTCGGGACTGCGGAACAAGCCTATTAAGACGTACTAAAAAAAAGAAAAGGTATGGGCGGACGAGGAGAAGCAAAGAATAATATGCTTGTTGGCCATCGCTTAGTACGAATAAAAACTAAGGAGCTTCTATTGAGAGTTGCTACGGAATGGGGGAAAGAATTGAATCATGAATACTTCCAGAATATTAAACTGCCATAACTCTGTAGAAGGCGGTTTCCTCCAGATCGATGACAGGGAGGGGGCTTTGCACTGCAAGGGATGCCGGCAGACTGGCGAGGTGGGGTGAAATTCTAAGGCATGTCACCCAAAGTCCGCGGACAGGGTATAGGAAAAATAGGGATCGTCGAACCTAAAAGTGGATTGAAAAAAAAAACGCGGGGGGGACGGATGTGCTTAGACACTGCCCATAAAGTAGATCCGACCGAAAACACGAAGCACACCAGAGTAGGTTTGATAAGATGAAGGGGGAGGCAATAGACGCTGGTTCCAAAATTTTTAATGAGGAAGGGGTCGCTATCTAGCTAAGGGGAAAAACATTTCATCAACTAGAGGAATGCCTAAAGGAGTAAAAAGAAGCATATCCCGTTTGAAAAGGGAGCAAGATGACCAAGACACCGGCAAGCGCTGATTGCGACCAGCAAGGAAGACAAGGGCGAAGGGAGCGCTGTGGACTACGCTCGGGGAACAAATTCGAATCAATAGGGCAAAAAAAAAACGCTCCAAGCTCTTAGATCAAGACAGGGGGTTTGTGCTCAAAAGGATCGAAGAGCGTTTCGAGTCAGCGCGTCATCCTGGTGAAGAGTTCTACGAAAAGAGGGACCAGCAAAATCACAAGGGAGCGTGGTCCGCTAAAAGGGACATGGAAAAGACTTGCAATTTTGCAATTAAGACGTGGAGCACTGGCTGAGAGGGAAAAGGGTCTGACTGTAAGATCAAATCTGTCAGGGGGCCACATTTCAAGCCTACAGGGAGGGGAGCCAGAGAAGTCAGGGGGATGATCGCTGGTGAGTGTGCTTGTGATTATGGAACTGGTTAAACGCATTGTACAATGCTTCGGGGACGAGTATTGGCTGCTCCATATGAATTTAGGAAATGGAAGCCTATCCCGGGGGGCGAAGGGGGGCGGCGAGAGGGAGGGGCTATCTCGAGGCGAGGGGGATTATGGACGGGGGGGGAAGAAATGGCGGCTGTCTTCACGCTAAAACGTACGAGTAGACACTACGACTTCAGAAGAAATCAGCTGCGGGGGAGGGGAAAAACGAAACTGTGTGATTGATTAAAGAGAAAGACTCGTAGGGGGGATCAAGGAGCGGGCTCGATGGCCTACGTGACGCGGGGCCAAGGACGCACGTCCGGAGGAGGAGAAGGGGTAAAACCAACCGTCTTCGGACGGAAAGCGGGCTCCTGAAAAAGTAAATAATTTGAAGAGGAAAATGGATTCAGGGAAGGGAGAAAAGAAAAATGAAACGATTGGGACGAGCAACCGTCAGAATCACACTCGCCTGAAAACCCGTCACGTGCTGAAAAAAGACCAAGGGGGTCCCATAAAAACTGAGGGAGACGAGTCAAATGGAAGCAGAGGAGAGATGATCTGTAGCTATGGGGGCAGTCGGCGGGGTAGTCGCCAAACAAGAAACCTTCGCCGAGGAAACGGGGACATTGTGAACGGAATTCGCCTCGATGGGGGACAGGGGGGGGGGGAGCAGCTCTGCGCGAAAGGGTCGAGATTTGAAGTATTCAGCTTTGCGGTGCAGAGACATAGCTGAATGCGAAGGGGCAGACCTGATAAAGACAGACGGAGCCCGGAGACCCACAGCCGAGCCGGGAAATAGTGAAAAAGAAAGCGGAAACAGCAATTAATCTCATGTCAAAAAGGGGGGTTAGAAGAGAAAAAAGGAAATTTGTGAAGCTCGGGGGGAGAAGTAAAAGAGAAGGGACCATTTAAAGATGGTTGGGCCGTGGTAAGCTGTGCGGGAAAAACCGAAAGATCGGGTCGAAGGGTTGGGCAAAGGAAAAAAGGTACACATTTTCCGATGTGCCCATTTCTGAGAAGAGCTACAGGGAAGGACACGACGAGAGGAGGATCTTTCCATTAAAAATCGAAGCATAACTCCTGCATTTGTCCGGGTGAAATTAACCCCACTTCAAACGAGTCGGACGGGAGGACAAATCAACACGGGGACGTAAAGATGGACCGCCAAGATCGACATTTCTAGACGCTGGGTTCGGATGGAGTAACGACCAAAGAGAGAGCAGTTTACGGGCCTCAAGGCAAAACCCCTGACGTGCAAGCTGGAAATAAGGATAGCCCAAGGGTGCTAGCACTGAGAAGAAATAGGGATGGGAATGAAACTTCCAGGGGCTGGGGGGGTGGAAAGAGGACCCTGTTAAGAGAAGGGCGTTTCTGAAACCTTATAGGTAATCAAGAAGAGTCAAGGGAGATGGTGTCCGGTGTCGTAGATCTAAAGAAGGAAGACAATAATCGCTTCCCTAGAATCACAACAAAAAGGGGAGGATAATAGGAGAGGGGAAGTAGAACGGCTTGGGATCTAACACCGACCAGAGGGCCGAGTTCATATGGAGCTACTGGCAGAGACGGGCTTGAAGCAAGGGAACACGACCCTCCGCCGTAAGGGGTTTCTCAAAGGAGGGAGGGCGGGGGACGGCGGCATCAAACTCAAAAGGTAAATCTCTGCTTGGACGACGAGCCCGGGAAAAAGAGTCACCGGCACCTGAGGGGCGGGTGGCGCGGCTAAAGGCCGAGATTCGGGGTACGAAAGAAAAGGACAACGGCACTCGGCATGAGAGGAAGTCAAATCCATTTATGGCAGAGGTGGGAAAAAATGCGTGGCGCCTGGGGTTCGACTAGCTGGGGGGATCCGGCAGGAAAGAAAAAGTTCTGCGGCCCAGCAGAGAAATCACGATCATCAGAAACGAAAAGGATGTTGCCTCGGCGTACGAAATCAGGGATACATGAGGGGGGCGGCTCGGTGAACTTAAGCCACTCGACCGGTCGACCATAATAAATTATTTTCGAAAGCATGAGAGGACCACGTCGATCTGCCATCCTTATACCTCGTCATAGGAGGGGGGGTGGGCAACAGGCTTACCAACGGGTAATAAGAAAGGGGTCCGCCGAAGCAATACCTGTTATATTAAGGAAAATGCGTCTGGCCGGCTGGCAGGGTCAATTCCCCGCCGGGGGGAGGGGGAACAAAGATCAAACGTGGCTGCCCGTCTTCGGAGGAACATTTCCCGGGAAAGCCAACGGGAAGGGTTTAGAATTGGTCAAATCATGCGCGTGCACTAAAAAGAAGACCGCTTGTGGTTAACAGTGAACCATTTAAGGACTACTTTTGTTTCGAAAAATCCGACCACTGTCGGAGGTGGTAACAAGAGGCTACATATACGACTAGATCTACAGTAGCTGGGGGCTGGAGGGGAGGTAGGGGGACAAGCGGGGGGGTGAGGTCGGAAGCGTAGCAGCGTAGGTCGGCAGGGATAGTGTGAATGCTGACTGGGGGAGCTGACCAATCGCCAGTCGGCCGGTGTAGAAGGGTGCTATGGGGAAACAAGAAACCGGGTCCTCGTGAAATGGGATACAGCTGTCGGAGAGGAAGATAGGCGCCCGGAATAAAGATTTCACGTTTTGGGGAAAATGAAAAGCTCTGCGCTCTTCAGAATGAGGTGTATCAAAAGGAGAGTTCGGACATGAAGCTAGCAGACGGTGAGAGCAAGCACGAAAGATGATCCATGAAGACTAGGATCGCTTCTAGAAGGAAGGTCTCGTTGACAGTAGTGGGGGACGAAAAGAGCAGTTTCTGCAGTCCGATCGCGCATCCGTGTTCGGCCAGCAGATCCTCCGTAGGAGATACGCCGTCTAAGGAATAACAACTGTCCGAAGAGAGGCGCGCCGCTAAAATAATCGATGGGGAAGGAGGGCGGAAAGAACTTTCATGAATGCGGAAAGAGAGAGAAGCACAGAACCAAAGCCGAAACGAGAAGCAAATCTTGACGCGCAGATTGAGGCGACTGTAAGGGGTCAGCCTTAACCCGATTGGATCAAGACAGAGGAAACTTCCAAGTGGAATCCAGTGAAACTCTATACAAAAGACGAGGAGCGCATTGGACGAACATCGCCAGGGGGTGGCTGGATTGAAAGGGATCGTAAGCGAACCTGAAGATTTGACCAGGAGCGAGCAAGGGAGGCGAGTTGAGACAAAAAAAATGAGAGTATCAGGTAAGAGAAAGGGAAGGGTAGAAATAGTGTAGGCTGTTTACACAAAACACAGAATCGCCAGTGGTCAGTCATTTTTTCTGCCGAACTTTAAAAAGTACGTTGGTCGTAAAGATAGAAGGGGAGGAAGAGAATACTCTGGGGGGGGGGGGGGTGAACAGGGAAGGGGAGTGAAATGTTCGCAACAGGCAATGAGAGTACCCTGCTTAACAGAATCAATAAGCTGCCAGAAGACGATGCCTAAAAACAGCAAAACGACGCTCCAAAAAAAATTTGAGGGGGTGCGAGCTTTTGTGGAATTGGAGTAAGGGCTGGCAGGGGTGGGTCAGTCCTGTCGAAGAAAAGGACCTTCACAACTTTGGTGAAAAAGGGTGGGGGGGAGGTGATCAATAGAAAATATGGCATCCTCGACGGGAAACGTCAAAGAGGGGGGGGAAAGGAGAGTAGAGGTGGTTGGGGAAGCAAAAGTTGGAGCACTCCACAGGGGGGGGGGGGGGGGGGGGGGGGGGGGGGGGGGGGGGGGGGGGGGGGGGGGGGGGGGGTGTGGGGGGTTGTGGGTGTGTGTTGGGTGGTTTGTTGGGGGGGGGGTGTTTGTTGGGGTGGTTGGGTGTTGGTGTTTCGCGTTTGGTGGGGGCGGGGCGGTGGGTGGTTGTGGGTGTGGGTGGCTGGCGGCAGTCGCGGGACGAGGAAGGGATAGCGATTATGGCGATGGTCTCCAGGGAGATGATGGCATGGGCATACTCCAAAGGGGAGGAGGTGCACAGGGTCGAAAAGGGGGAAGGTAGAAAATTCTAAGAGAACACGGAAATATTTTCGAAAGGCCGACGAGAAACACACCCGATAGTATATTAGGGAGAAGCGAGGGGGGTATTACGTGATTAGAGGGGGGAGGGGGAGCTGAAAGAATGGGGGGAAAAGCCAGTACGAAGACCTGGGGTCTATTCAGGAACCACAAGAAAAAAAGGAGGGGAAACGAAATAGGGGAAATGTCTCAGGGGGGGCCGATTCCCAAACGAAAGGGGAACCTACTCCAGAATTCGTGATTGGAGACTGGAACTTAAGCGATGGGGCGCGGGGGGAAGCAAGCAGGGAAGTGCCTGGGGGGCAAATCTAATATGGACACCAAAGGAAGGAGAGGATCACATAAAGAGAGAGGCACCGATCCGCTAGGCGGATGAACAAAGGGGGGGAGAGGGAGAAACACACAAGAAGGTGCAAGAAATACTTTAGTCAAGACGGGGGGGGGGGGATTGTTAAGCTAGATATCGTTGGTTAAGCAATGAGTACAGAAGACCTCGAACTTCTAATGGGAGGTCTGTGGGGTGTGAGGGGTCTAGGAAAGAGATTTCTTGAAGGGGAACTAAAAAGCAGCGCGGATGGGGCCGATACAACCGAACAGTCCTGGTATACTGCCAAAGAGATGAGTTGAAACAGGGATATCGAAACTGGATTGGTGAAGGCGGTGACGGGGAGGTGAGGCTCCATGATGCGGGGATTGTCAACACCTGAACTGATATGGTCAATGAAGGAAGGAAGGGAGAGGATAACGCCATAGGAAACGTAATAAACAAAACACGGAGTTTCCATAGCAGCGTGGTCAATTCCTTAAAGAAAGGACGAAACGATGAGGGAGTTGTGCTTCGACAAGGGAGGGATGAAAGAGGAAAATGGCATCCAATACAATACTCGGTTCAAGAAATATTGGGGGTTGTAAAAGAAATCACGGCGCCCGGGATTGGGAGCTGGGGGAGAGGGGGGGGATCAAGAGGGGGGGGGCAGAAGACAAGCCCCTGAAAAAAAGCGGTGGCGCACAGGAAATCGATCGTTTTCTCCTCTCCTGGGAGCCGCGTGCACACAGGACCATCCCCTAGCAGAGACCTCAGAAAAACGCTCAAATCAGTAACAAAGGGAGGATCGCAAAGGGGGGGGACTATGTCCCTAGAAACCGGGGGGGGGAGGAAACTTTGGTACGAGCTCAATCTCTCTAAAAAAACGGGGAAGAGAAAGAACCCCAACGTGGGGGAAAAAGATCATGGACGGAATAGAAGGCGAGTCAGATGGTCCTGCAGGCAAGGGAGAAGGGAGGAAAAAAAACGGTGATGGGTTCACGGTTTGAATCAGAGGTGACGGGACATCTCAACAAGAGAGTGAATTGGGCCACGATTGTCGTGCGCGGGAGGGAAGACGGCATCGAACAAGTCCTAACAAGAGAAAAGAAAGAAAGGATCATTGAGCGTCGGGGAAACCGCTTTACCATGTTAAGACAGACAGTTAGTGGTAATTTTTGGGCAAATCGTCATAAGACTGTTCATCGTCTCTACTTGCGGAGGGGAACTCGGTTCTGGAAGGAAAAAGGAGAAGTGAGAGGAAACGCTGCAAAACGGGCACAAAGAGAGTTGGTGGACCAATCTCCAACGTTCAAAGAAAGTCCAAGACTCATGATATACAAATTTCAGAGGTGGGTGGGTATAAAAGAAGAAAAAATGGGGTTCCGAACGCAACAGGGAAAAACTGAAAGAAGTCATGGACGTGAGAAGAAAATGCAACTCAAGAGATGATTTAAGGAGAAAGGCGGTACAATCGGGAAAGAGAGGGACTACCAGGGAAAATTGGGAGAGATACCATTAGAAGGTCTATAAACTGACCAGAAACAAAATGACAGCTTGGAACGTATACCGAACTCATTTAGGGAACACCAAAGGGGAGGAGAGGTCATTAAAACAAGAACAACGCACAGGGAAGTTCTGGTCAAAGGAGTTTTGAGGGAGCTAATATTAGAGAAGGCCGAAAAAATTCGGTCCAAAAACGCAAGAACTGACGGGGATCGAGCTGTGGACCGTTGAGAAAAGCGGGAGAAGATCCGTGCAAAATGCTTGGGGCTTGCTAAAGCGGAACAAAAAAGACGAAGGGTATACCCCGCAGAAAGAGGTCGACAGTCTGGGAAGGATCTCAATGGAGATGAGGCGGTAAAAGTGCCCAGGGTGGGGAAGGAGCAAAAAAAGAAATACCAGGGAGGATGGGGGAACTTCCCTGGGAATTATGTGGGGGGGGCGGCTAGCCCAAGGGACGGGAAAGGGGGAGGGTCACAAAGGGAAGCTCACACCTCAGGATCACATTAAGAAGAGAGAGGTCTATTCAAAAAATCATATGCATGTTGTACCTCGTAAGGCAGATCAAACTGGGCGGGAATGGGCAGCAGGAGAGGAGGAAGTGGGGTGCTACAAAACGTCAATGTGGGAACTTCTAAAATGGAGACTTAAAAAAGGGCTTAATTGCCCTGCGCAACGCTGAGGAAAAAGTAAGGGGAGCCCAGAATCTCTAAGCAGGAAAAACAAGGGGCCAGTCCGGGGAGAAGAAACAGGGTGGTAGCAAAAACCTGCAGTAAGAGCCGTTCACACAAAAGTGATCGTCTTAAGGAATTGGCAAGTAGGAATACGTCGAAAAGAGAAGGACGCACGTCAGGGGAGAAAAGGGTGTTGAGGGATGTCAACAGACAACCAGACGAAGAGAAGATCCAAGCAAGACACTCTAGCAGGAGGGACCCATGGGGTGATAGAAGGGAGGAGCTGAGGCCACCCAGACGCGTGAAAAAAAAACTTTTAATGAGGGGACAGGGTCACTTCGCAACACAGGTGAGAAAAATCTTTTGAGGTCAGTAAATCGGGAAAGCAGAAAAATCATATCTCGTGGGAGGGGGACAAAGCCAAACATAAAACGGAACTGCAATTAGTCACGTCCAATGCCTCATAAACAGGGAAGGGGCGAAGCCTGCTGTTCTTTGAGCTGGGAGCCAAATTCCGCAAGCTCTTTTGTCCGCTAGAAATTGTATTCTCTAGCCTCACTGTAGTTGGGTTTCTGGGAAGCACAGAGAAGAGCTTGAGCAAAGAGGGAGACTAGGTGAACTCGTCTGCTCGACGGATTTACCTTCACTCCTCTGGGGAATCAACTAAAGAGGGAGGGCGGGTAGACAAAAGCCAGTGTAGTAGTGTATGGAAAGTGGCAAATAGAAGTGGAGAGGTCAGGTTGCGCTAAACGTTCATGTCTATTCAGGATAAGGGCTGGCTGGAGAAAAACCAAGGGGTCATATCGTTCATTGCAGCCGCCGGGGATCGGCGGAAAAAATTTTCGTTTTTGTCGAGGGGACTTTGGTTGAGGGGAGATCTGGAGCCACGATATGCAGGTCCAGGCAAAGTGCAAGGGCGGGGGCCCCTAATAGCAAAAAAATGGTGGGAGAGCGCGCCGATCCCTGGGGTTTCAACGGGAAGTCGTTGTGGGGGAAATACGGGTTCTTAGAGCATGTTAGCTGATGGCGGCAGGAATGGGGGTCGAGATTGCCAGCTGGGCAATCGAAATGGGTGAGGGTAGCGGGGGAAACTACTTCGTCAACGAGATCGGCGGCTCGGTCTATCGGGGTATCGTCTTAAAAGGAGATGGTTAAAGAGGGGCCGAGTCAGGCAGTAGCATAGGTCAATAAGAACGTAGTATTCGGTTCTACAGACAATCAAAAGGGGTAAGGGGTGAGAGCCGAAGGCCGTCAGATAAAAAAGTCTAATCATCAAGCGGTCCGTCATGGGGTGGGACGGACTCACATCGGAGAAGATAAGGTGTGTATTCGTTAAAAAGGCCGGTTTCTTGAATTCGCTCAATAACCCCTGAAGGAGAGTTGGGGGGCGCAAAAGAAATACACACGATCAAAATTTCGTGCCGAACGGGGGGGACTAGGAAGATGCACGTCTGCTTGGGAACAGGCTCCGAGTTTGAAACAGTGGTCTACGAGAAAGAGACGCCAGGGGAGCTATTGGGCAGGACGAGAAGTCTTGTCGCGTTTCTTGAACCATCTCGAATTCAGTGGTAGGCGAGATCAGGCAACAGGAAAACCGAGCCGTTGATGAAACAAACGAGCATTGGCTCAGAAAAAAGGATTTGGGAACCAAGAAAAGACGCTCCCTCCGCGAAAAAGCGCGGTGTTAACTTCTTCCTAGGGGGGGGAGGGGCTGCCGAAAGCTGACCTGCTCGACCAGCCGACAGAGAGAGGGGGCACCAGCCCGAATTAGGAACCAGAAGAAAAAAAACCTTGAAAGGGGGCCATAGGAAAAGTACGGCAGAAAAAAAATGGAAAAATAATAGCCCCAGGTGGAGAGCCCGCTCTACCGTAAACTTATACAGTACTTAGAGGAGGGCGTACGGCGCAAGCTACCAGGTAAGGGAACGGGTGCACGTGGTCTATGGGCGGGGGTGTTGCCTCGTAGTCTCTGCAAGAGAGCTCCAAATTATGGTTGCGACTGGGAGGATGTTGACGAGCTCAACTACTCGCGGCAACTGAGCATGTGAGGGACATCCAATCTGGTCAGCCTGATTCTCTTCGAACCGTCCGTATTTTGCCAAAAGAGGAGGGGGTCGTGATTTCTCGCTCAGATCACGGTCGACTAAAGGCTTTGTGGCCATTATTGCGGTGCCCTCTCGAACTATGCATGTGATGGTTAGAGGGGGGGTACTAGGGGTCTTGTCTTCGAAGCTTGACTCCAGTCGAGTTCCGTACCCGGAAGGCGCCCTGCTCCGACAATTTTGATGACTGGTAAACCCTTATTCGAGTGCCTTTTCTCTATTTCCTCTGTTCTTAACTTCCTCCATGTGAACGGTTTTTTGTACTTATACATGGCATATGGTGGCAAGGGACGTCCCTCCTAGCCTTTGATATGAAGAAGCCAGTGCAAATTTCTTGTTGCAGTGGGTGTCGGAGCAGATTTTTCCAAGAAAGCAATTACACCTGAGTGCGGGTTTCAGGTTTCGACTGGTCCTCCTAATTCTTCTCTATGCCGTGCTTGGCTACATCTTCCTTGTCGCGTGTGATGCGTCGGGTTGAGTCGTCCGTCTCGCCACGGATGGGGCGCAGCTCTCGGATGTCAGCTATGTCCTAGGATGCTCGAAGCGCTAGGGCGCCTGCGAGTGCGGGTCGCGGATGAAGGGCCGTCCCAGTGGGCGATGACGCTACCCGTATGGCGATCTTCCTTCTGAAGCTTGCGGAAAAAACGAGCGACGTGAAGTAAAAAAAAGCGCCGGGGGTGTAGGTTCTATCGTTGCTGTGTGGTGGTGTCGCCGGATATCCGAAAAGAGGCTTCATCGGTCTGAAACCTACAGACTCCAAACAAACACGGGAGGGGGGGGAGAAAAAGATAACCTATAGGGCGTAGGAAAACGGCATCTGGTCGCGACCGGACATAGACACACTAGAGTAAAAAGAGGTTAACGCGAGTCTTGGAGCGGCTACATACGATCATTTCCAAGAAACTCAAAGAAGAGAAAAGACCTCCGGCTTCGAGCTGGGGTTCAATGACACGTGGAAAGACAAAAATAAAGAGCGGGAGATCATCGGGCTTTAACGAGAGAGGCCAGGGAAGAAACGCGTCACGGAAAAACCGGGGGGTTGGAGCACCCACTAAGAGAGGAGGGGGTTAAAGAAAAGATCCGACACTTGACGATTGTATGCGTCGGAAGAAGGTAGCTGGTGCCGTCGGGGGGGCCAGAGATGTATTCTTACGGGGAAGTCGCTTCAGGAAAATGATCCGGATAAAAAAGGAAGGATTATACTCGGCTCAGGCTAGGTTTCAATGGGTCGCGCTCAAGGGAAATCCTCTCCCGCCAATGGGTTTCCGAGGGGGAGGAAAAGAGATTGCCACTTATGTTCGCGCATATTCGAAATGTGAGGCTTCTTTCTGGAACACCGACCTAAAACAGACTCAGGTCGAAGGCCGAATTTCGCCCGCACGAAAAGAGGTGCACAAAAGGAGCTGGTAACGGGTCGGCCGTTTAACAGACAAGGATTTGGGACATGGTGAAGGGAGGCGGCGGATCGGACATGTGGGATCTGGCGATACGACGGTCATTGGAAAAATCATCATGGACGAACTCTGACTCACTCGCGCTTGCGTATATTACTCGCATACGCATAGATCGACTTTGTTAGGTGTCTTCCTCGAATGAAATCAACCGGGCTTTTTCTAGCCCCTTCCTGCGGGAAGTGGGAGGAAAAACCGTCACCACTCTCGTTCCTCCCATACTCAAGCTGAAAAAGCAGCCCGGTGTTTCCACGATGTCGTGCGGCAGGGGTAATCCTTATTCGGCCCGAATCACACGATGCGAGCTCTAACGTGTTGAACATGGACAAAAGGGGCTTCGGAACAGGGTGGACATTTAATATATGTGTTTCTAGCTTTCCGACTACCCAACACAGACGTGAGGCTGGTGGAAAATGGGAAGCGAGGAGTGCCTTAGAGCTTTAGGGGAAGGTTCCAGGCCAGCGAGGAGCCTGGCGACTGTTCGGGCAACTGCGTCGCAAACTAGAGGTCAAAGTGACACAGTGACGGGTGGTGTCTAGCCATCGTCGTCGAGATTGATAGGTGTGGGGGGGAAAGGGGATGAACGGTTGTTTCAGTCGCCAGCGCTCTGTTCACGGAAGGGTGTTAAATTTGGGAGAGGCAAAGAATTTACCCAATAATCCCCAACTTGGATTCGGCAGGCTTGCGGCTCAGGCGTAGAAAGTAATGACGGCCCGGGATTGAAAGGAGATCAGAGGGAGCGGAAGTCGGTGCGTGTCGTGCTTACATAGGGTATAACGGACGATATGTCTTCCTTCACTGGAGCTCTTTGTAAGGCGGGCGAAGACCGCACGACCTTAGTTAATTATCATCTATCCGCGTACTTGATAAAAAACAAATCCAATCGACGGAACGGGGAAGAGGGAAGGGGGCTCTGTTCTGTCTTCTTATACTGGCCGATCGAAGATTTGGCAAATCCTCTTGTTTCAGGGGTCCTGCACAAGCCCGCGCCATATGGTCCTTCCTCCCTTAAACAGCCAGTGTTGAGTCTTAATAAATTATCATCCTTCTCTATCCTGTCATTCAAGCTAGATACCGGAACCACCCTGTCACAGATGCAGGCAGACGCTCGAAGTGGAAGGGGAGAATGGGAGTATCTAATCGTTGTGTCCGGACCGAGGAGAGCAAGGGCTATTGCCGCAACTTGTCTCTGCTACGGCATATGTTTATCATTAGCGCGCCTGTAAGCAAGGTACGGGGGAACACGCAAAATGGCATCATCCGTACTCCAGTACTCGATAAATTCGAGAGAACTAGAGATTGCTACTTCCTGGATTCGGGGGTCCCACCGAGCTCTGCATCGGGAGGAACATGGAACGTGTGTACGCCTTAGCCGAAGGGTTTACAGCAGTACGAACCTACTGCCACGGGGCCCAGGTTGTTTTAATCTATGGTCACCTCACCCTGCGATGGGGGGAAAATTGTGCCAATAGGCTGCGGTCACATCGCTGCACCAGGCGTCCGCGCTCTACAACAGCAGGTGGAAGACTGCTTTGGGCAGCAAGTTTGACGGGAGCAGGGGCGGGCGAAATCATCTCTTAAGGGCTTCGCAAAAGAACCTGCATTGAAGTGGATTCCCGGCAGGAGCGGTTAACCACATGAGAGGCCGGACATGAAAGAGCAACCAAATCAACAAAACACCCAACGGGGAAGAATGGGGTGCGTACAATGGATTTATGAACCTCAGAGTCGCAAAGCTTTGAGCAGATGTCGTGCTCGGAAGAACAGCGAAGTAAGGGTGGCGAGGGGCGGCGAAGCGCATTGACAGAAAGAGCGCAGAATAGGGTTCGCTTTGGGACAAATTATGTTTATACGCCGCCGCTATGGTATGGACGCTACTCACAAACAAGAGGGGGGGGGAGGGGCAGCACATGAGATGAAGGGAAAGGCGCATCCCGTTTCGGCTTAAACGCTTAACAGAGAAAAAGCGTCGCGTGCCCGTAAACGTCCCAAGCTTCTGTATCTCGGGAATTGGGAAAGAATAAGGGCGGTGGGTCGGGAATTGTGGTTTGAAATCGGCAGGTGAGAGGAAGCGAGGGGCAGTCCCTCAAACTCACTCCGTTTCAAAGTGCAACACACGGGGATATGTTCCGGGGTAAACCTCAATAACGTTGTCTTGACCTCGTAAACGGCGCTGGGGCTGAAAAATACCTCGCTCACATTGGCTGAGAACGAGGGTCTGCCAAGCTGGCGGGTACGGAGCAGGGTGGGTAGGTGCTCCCACCCTTGTTCGCACAAGACCTATTGAGGAACGCACGTCGAGGAAAAGCGTGCAAAAAGTAGTCGCAGTCTGCTTTCTGCGGGGAGGAAGGGGGGAGACTACGCTAAGGAGAAGGAATGTAGGTTGAAGTCTGTCTCAGGACCCTCGCCACTCCTCGGTTTTCCTGGTTTCAACAACATTGACGAAGCATGCGCACGAGCACAGACGTGAAAAAGTTGGGATTAGAGAGCAGTTCTTGTACGGGAGAACCGCATGATTTTTTTGAACTTTGGAGATAAGAGAGACGAGCAGTGGTGCGAACTAGAGGGGGGGAAAACGGCGTCACGCTCTCTACGGGGAAAACAAAGTAAACAACTGCGGATGCTTAGGAGCAGGAACAACCACATCCATGAAGGAGGCGAAGATCTCTAAACGGCGGCAGTCCGGGGCCGGACTGCCCAAACATACGGAAAAAGACAGGCGAGACTGCTTGGCATACAATGGAAAAGGAAGGACGTTTGCCAAACGGGCGATACGAGGAAGAGGCGGGAGAAACAGTCGTTTCCGAATGGCTTTAAGCCACTAGCCCTGTCCAACGATGACAAAAAGGAAGCCTGTAAAAGGCGAGGGCAAGGATCGCAGATATTTAGGGAGGGTTCGAACAAATCGTAGTGATTGGCCAGACAACAAAGCCGTTCAAACAGGGGGCGGCACATTGTGCTGTGGAGCTGAGAAAGACTGGGTGGTTGTTGTGGTCCCATGAGGAGTCAACTCCTTGTTTTGATGGGGGGGGGTAAAGGACGAGAATAAATGGCGGGAGGGCCAAAAGACCGAAAGAACGATAAGGAAGGCTCGAGGGTACAGGGATCTTATGGGGGGGGGGGGGGGTCGGCGTGCGTGCGGCACCGTTTTGCCTACGCGGGGAGGAAACGAATGTATCCATAACTGGAAGCATAGAACTTGTCTGATTTCCGCCAAGGGGGAAGGACAGCGAAACGGAAGATGGGGGAGGGAGGTCTGTTTGGGGTTGCGTTCGGGAAGAAAGGGGGTGCGGTGAGTACTACTCACACCTCGAGAACGCGGAAGGGGGAAAATAAGGGATTGCTAAGGACTTCTCTTTTTCCCATGGCACAAAAACGGCTCCTAATCTCGACAAGCGCGTTGTTCGTCGCAA
>Ga0179593_1670975_pt1 | contig 16122 bp, 18 predicted proteins | sample CZODoug2_1_08_16_FD_185931 | JGI IMG/M metagenome (GOLD analysis project Ga0179593, IMG submission 185931) | Vadose zone soil fungal communities from Angelo Coast Range Reserve, California, USA - CZODoug2_1_08_16fungal (PacBio error correction) | ecosystem: Environmental > Terrestrial > Soil >...
GCCATAAAGTCGGGGAGGAGATGTCGCCTTCTCTTCCCATGAGGAGGGGGACTTGCAACAAACGTGGTTTCAAAATCGTGTCGGGAATTCCTGGTCAGGAGAGAATTACGCTTCTGAGGGGGGAAAGAATGGAAAAAAAAAAAATTTGGGCGCAAAAAAAAGCCGCGAGCGTACCCTCTTCCTAGCTTTTTCGTGCACCGCTGGTGAAAATGGGAGGAAAAAAAAAAGGGAATAAGTTAGCAGGGGTACTTGGGGGAGACAAAAAAAAGGGTCTTAAAAAAAATAACAAATCGCCCGGGAAAAAAGGTGAAAATGGAGAGGGGAAAAAGGTCAACATCGAGAAAATGTACCTCGCGGGGCTAATATGTTGGTGGGACCTTCCTTTCTCCGGGTCTGGGAAAAGGAGTCCGCGTTGAGTTCCGCCGAGAGGGAAGTTCAAAATCGTTCAAAAGTCACGAGGGGAAGAAAGGAGGTAAGGAGTAGGACCGCAGAACAACAACCGGATTCACATCCAAGGAAGTCACACAATAAAAAGCGCTCTCGAATCTTAGTCTCTCTAAAAGAGGGACCAGACTGAAAGACGGAGCTAATGATGCAGGGCCGGGCCGTGAGAAGAAAGGGTCGGGAGAAAAGGTGTGTACAGCTCGCGAGGGGGAGGGGTCAGAGAGAAACAGAGGGCGGCAAAGGAAAGGGAAGAGGGCGAACTTCATTCCTGCTGGGATTTTTGGGGGGAACCAGCCGGCAAAGGGGAAAGAAGAAAAGAAAACAAAAAAAACAAAAAAAAAAAACAGCCACGCCAACTGGATAAAAAAGGAGCGAAGGTCTCCTTCTGAAAGGGTGGCAGGAAAAAAGAGGACGGGGAAGGAGAAAATAAACTCGAAAAAAAAAGTGACTAATAGCGCGACCATTATCGGGAAGTTTCAAATCTTCCGGAAGGAACTTGACGTTCAAGCGCTACTACGCGGCAGAGCACGCTCGGAAAAAAGAACAAAAGAACGGGTTGAAGGGCAAAGAAACGGGAAAAGAAAAGGGGGTTCAAAGTGGCACAAAGGGGAGCAAAGTGTTGGGTGGATCAGCACACAGCTGGCTGTGTCCGGAGGGGGAAAAACCCTAGGCCCAAAAAAAAAGGTGGCTCGTGGTAAAAAAGGTACCAAACAAAAAAAAAAAGGAGATTCAAGGGGAAAATATCTGGGATCTCAGAAAAAAAAAAAAGTATAGAGAAAGATAGGGGGTTCCACGGCCTAGAGAAAGTTCATGAAACCCCCAGAAACCACAGTCATCCCCAAAAAACTAAAGGTGTGAAAGAACAACGACACAAGAAAAACAAAAAAAAAAAAGACCACAAGAAAAAACAGGAAAAATAAAGGAAAAGAGAGTAAAAAGGCACCGAGAGCCCATAAGCGCACAATCAGTATTCGATGATTTTTCCAAAAAAAAAAAACCAAAAAAAGAACTCATCTCCATCGCACTGAAGGAAGAGACACAACATGAAGCAAAAAATCCAGAAAATGTATGAAGGGGGGCCGGAAAAACGCGGAAAAAGGAGAGCATGTGGAACCGACACGGCCGGAAGCAGAAAAAAAAACGCAAAAAGACAAACTGGGGAGATCCATGGAAAGTGGGGGGGGCCAAAAAGTGCTCATTAAGGGGGGAGCGTGCAAAAAACACAAACGTATGCGGACCCGGAAGCCAGAACGGGGCAGATCTCAAATCCGGAAAAAGGTGATCATACAAAATAGAAAAAAATAAAAGCGGCATTGTCGGAGTCTCACGGTGCATGCTTGCGCGGCGCACCGGTGCTTGACTCTCAGGAGGGGGGTGGAAGAAAAATCTTCAAAACACATGAAAAACACGAACCAAAAGGGAAAGAAATGGTATTGTCAGACAAACATCGCCCAGAACAACCCGGCACAAGTAAACCGGGAGACGAAAGGACGCGACGATTCATAGGTAAAGAAAAGAAAAGCGGTGACTTTGGGTTTGCGTGAAAAAAATGAAATGGGCAAAAACAAAAAAAAAAAAGACGCAAGAAAAAAAAAACGGGAAAAAGGAAAAAAGGTCACCCAAGGAGATTTTAGGCGGTACGGGGCTCGAGGAGAGGACTGGGGGGGGGGGGGGAAACCAAAAAGAATTATCTAAAAGAAAAAAGGCCGAATAGCGCGAAGCCGCCGGGCCGACCGCTGTACCACGGACAAAAAAAAGGTAGCAGCCCTACAGAAATAACGGTGAAATAAAAGGTTTTTTGCAAGCCCGGGAAGTGAACAAAGGGGACGTAAAACGCTCGGGACAGGTTAATTTCATCTCCCAATCATTTCATCGATTCCAGCGTCTTTCTCCACGTCCATCAAGGGTAAGCATGCTATCTGCGTCACAATTTGGAAAAAAAAAAAAAGGGCCAGGAACATCCGGGAGGAAGGAGCGGCCGAACCAGAAATAAGGTATGGCTCGAACAGCACTCGCCGTTGTGATTTGGCCGCGGGGGGTGCTGACTGTTGGAGGGGAAAAAAAGAGGAGTAGCAGGGAAAAAAGTGCAGAGATCTCTCGCAAAAAGGGAGGAGATATGCCGCCCGTGCATCTAAAGCTCTAACGAAAAGCATATCATCAAAGAATCCCCTCGGATCCCCTCGAGACCGAAAAAAGGTGAACGAACGATTAACAAAAAAAGACCCCGTGAGAAAAAAAAAAAACAAAAGAAAGAGAGAGAAGAGAAAACAAGATTACGCGCTGAAGAGTAAGACCTCCGATTAAAAAGCCCAATGCGCGCTTGGAGTACATCGGCGGCAAGAGAGTTGGAAACAAAAGAGGGGAAACAAAAAGCAGGGCAAAAAGGGGACAAAAAGAGTTGCTTGAAGCGCATGGGAGCCTGTTTGAGGGGCGCGTCTCGGATGAGGACTCCGGAGGACTCACGCTAGTGCTCACGGCGCGTCCGGCAAAAGAAAGAACCGGATAAAAAAGGGGGAAGGGAAAAAAAATTGTTCAAAAGGAAAAAAAAAAGGAAGAGAAAAGAAGGGGGGTAGACACTCTTGCTACGGCCCGCGCACACTGGAATCGTGGCGATCAGAAACGCGTAAAAGCGGCGTCGTCCAGAGGAGATCGTACGGAAGGGGGGAAGAACCGAGGGCTGGGACACAAAGGCGGACGCCGGAGAAAAAAATGGACATGGACAGTGAAGAAGAAAGGGGAACGAACCTCTACGGGGAAAGATTGTCTCTCTAACAACTCCAACTTCCAGAAGAACAAATCAAGCTCGATGAAGATAAACTAGAACTGCGCCCAAGGTCTCATTCTTAAATAGAAAGCTCCTTATGCCCCGACGCTATTGAAAATCTTGCTTTCCAAAAGATTGTGAAGATCTGGTAAAAAGAGAAGAAACCAAACACCAACAACATTTTTCCCAAATCACTTGATCAATTCCGTATCATACGGGCCAGCCGGACGAGACCCATTGGGAGCGCCATTAAGCGAAAAAAAGGGGGCGCAAGAAAAAAGGGGACACAAAAAAGAGAAAGGAGAGGGGGCCGGGGACTACAAACGCAGAAAAAAGGTCGAAGGACGGACAGGGGAGGGATTGGCCTAACTGTGGGCTTCCGGGTCAGAAGAGGTTCATATTGGCGATCTTTGCTAACGCGATAAGAAACGAAGAGGGGTGCAACCAGATGAGAAGACGAGCAAATTTGGAGGCAGCCAATGGAGTGCCTTGTGCTGAGGGGGGTCAGAAAAACGGTGGGTATAATGCGTTTCCATGTGTTTGGCGGGGGTGGGGGGGTAATGGAAGGGGACGACTCGGGGAGTGGCAGGGAGCTGAAAACCACTAACGGGGGGTCTCGATGCGCTCTGGATTCCATTTCTCTAAAATTTACCGAGCGCAATGGCAGGAGTAAAGGACTATCTTCAAACAAGAGGGAAAAGAGAGAGGGGAAAGGGACCGCCTCATTCAGCGCTCGGTGGAAAATTAGGAGGCCAGAGCGACGGTCTAAAACCAGTGAGTCTCTAACACTGCATGTGGGACAGGAGCTGTTCACAAGTCAAATGAAGGACAACTGACAATTTTGAGCGAAGGGAGTTAAACGCGGCCAGCTAAAGGCTCGCTCAAAAGAGAGAAATCAGAAACCGAGGAAAAGGATTTTGAGGTTCACTGCGAAGCGGAAAAGATAGGGAGGGAAAGGAATCAAGAAAGGACCGATTCGAAGGAATAAAAAAAAAAGCATGTTTTCAACTCCGCGTAATGATGTAGTCAGCGGGGGTCATGTGAAAAAGGTGCGGGTATTCTTAAGATAAGGTTCAAAACAGAGGGAAAAAGCAGGATCCGCCCGAAAGCGGGGGGCAGAAAGTCCGGTAGGGTCCGATCCTGGAAAAAATGTGGTGGTCAGACTTCGATTGAACCAGCGCTGGAAAAGGAGAAAAAGAAATCCGCTGGACGATGGACGACAGTAAGAACGAGAGGAACGATGCGGGCCTAAAGGGCAGCAAAGGTACTGGATGACGAAAACGGCGCATGCTTTCAGGGTGGAAAAGAAAGATAGGCGCGATAAGGTGGAGGGGGAGGGGGGGGAACCTTCCCTCAGAAGGAAGGGTGTGAAAGGGAAAGGCAATCTCAGCGACAGAACTGTTTGCCACGGGCGAGAACACGACTTAATTTTTTTTGTTTTCAGAAAGCAAAAAAAGACAAAAAGTTCATAAGACGACTCAGAGGGAGAAAGCGAAAAGGCAGGGAAAGCTGCAAGCGCCCAAGGTGAAGGGGGGGACAGGATTTGTTAGGGGAAAAAAGAAATTTGTAGTCAACAACCCAAGTGGCGCACAGACGCAGAGCGGGGGCAGCAAGATTCAAAAAAACATAAAAAGGAAGGCTAAGGGAGGCAAAGCTTTCCACGGCCGTGGAGCGGCAGGGGGGTGGAACGCCTTCTCCCCTCTCCGAAAGAGAACGGAGGGGAAAAAAAAGGGGGCAGGAAAAAAAGGAAAGGCCGAAAAGGCAGCCACGAAAGACTGCGCGGTGAAATAGGGAAGTTTGTGGAAAGGAGGAGGGATAAACCATCCGTTAAAACGCGCAGGGGAAGGGGAGAATGGCAGGAAATCAAGGGGGAAGGGAGGGACGGGGAAAGTCAGAGAGTGCGGAGGTCCTCAAAAACTCTGCCAGACTGGTAAGTCGTCCGATAGCGGCGTGATGTCATCACGTACAGATAAGGAAGATCAGAGAGTTCATGCCAGAAAAAGCGGAGCAGGAGCGAAGGAGACAAAGGCGAAGATTAGTGAACGAGCTCGAAATCGCGATCTCGCGTTGGATCCTGGTTGTGATGCTTGTGATAAGAGAGGGGAGCACTTGGGCATCACGAGGCCCGATCAGAAAAAACACAAGGAGGAGGAGGAAAAGAAGGGAGGCTGTCAATCTCAAACGGCGAGGGGACCTCATGCCGGAGGACGAAAATCCACTGGGGAGGAGAGAAGGAGGGGAGCTGCAGTAAGAAGAGAGGAAGGAGGCCAACGGCGACTGTGCTGAATTCATTTTCGCGAATTAGCCCGTTTCCCCGACGAGCGCCGGGGCCGAAATTAATGAAAAAGCGAGAAAGCGCGTAATCGGACGGTCAAGGCAGGGATCGTGCGCTCCTTACGATCGGCGCGTGGTTCAAGACCAGCGGTTTAACTATCCAGCGTGAAACCTGGGGGTCAAAAAAGCGCAGGAAGGTTAAGGGAATGGCAGGGTCATAAAGGGACTGGGTGGGCGAACCAGGGTCGAAGCAGGGACGACGTCGCTCTGCAGCGCCGATGAATGCGCTAAAACGCTCCTTCACCGGAAAGGAAGAAAGAAAGGGAGTTTTTCATGTTGCCAAATTGGTGGCAGGCAGGAAACCGAGGAGCAACAGGGTCAGAGGAAAAGGTGGGGAATACTACATTCAAGGGAGACATGGCAAATCCAAATCCAAAAACACCAAAGCGGGGGGCGGAGGGGTAAAACGTTACCTCACTCTTGCTAGAGGAGTCAAAATGGGGTGGAATGGGAAAGGCTGAATAGGAAGGCATGAGCAAATGTGGGCTCCTCCGAGGAGGGAACAAGTTAAAGTGTCCGCAGGAGATTGGACGGGGAAACGCGGATGAGGAATGAAGAAGGCACGACACTGCTCCTCTCCATCCTCAATTAGTGAAAGAAAAAAAAAAAAGGACAAAGCGAATCTCAAGGCGAAATAAGGAGAGACAGAAAGCATTATTCTCCTCTAGATAAGGATTCCAGAAAGCTCAGTAAAAATCGACAGCGCTCGGAATCTGAAAGGTTTAGTCTGTTTCCCTCTCCAAATCGAACCAATGAACCAAAACAGACGACCAGAAAACTGGATCGTGAAAGATCCGTGGCGACAAAATAACAAAAAAAAAAAAAACGGGGATAAGGAGGAACAACGAAGACTTTGGTAGACTTAGGTATGCAAAAAAGAACGATCAACCGTTTCTAAATCAAGTTCTAATTCGCGGAGGGAAACCTAGAGCCTTCAGTGGAATTGATTCTGACAAATTGGTCGGATATTGGCGCTTAAGAAAAACGGGGCAGAGGGGCAGTCTCTTTGAGAAAAGAATATTCTGTTGGGGGATGTTATACCCGTCAAAGCTGCCGCTGGGGGCGCAAAAGGGCATAGCGATCGGGAAGGAAAATTTTGGGGAGAAGCCAATGGAGCCGAAGTGTGCGGATTGTGGAAAACGGGGGGGGAAGCTCAAAGGGGGGGAGGATTTGCTCCTTGCCGAGACGAACGGCGCGCTCGTCGAATTCCACTCGAAATGACCCTAGTGAATTCATCTAATCGTGGAAAGAGAGAGAAACAAAAAAAAAACGAGGGGAGGACAGATAGAGAAGGGTTCACCGTGTCCCGCGGCAGGCAGCTCGGGGTTATGAGGAAGAGCCATAAAATCGCATGCCGTAAAAGAGACAAGCGCACGCAAATTGAACTAACGATCGTCGTCCCATGGCGGCAGCGGGCTCAAAAAGCAGGGGGGGGATGAAGAAAAAAAAATTTGAAGTCGATCGATGATGACTTTAAAAAGAGGCCGAGAAAAAGGGAGGAGAGAAAGTGAAAGACGCCATCTAACCACCGTGGCTTTGTCGGTCGAACTTGCCCAGAGAACCGTCCAGCGCTCTCACTGACAAAAGGAGTAAATATGCAACACTTAATTGACCACTCAAAGTATTAGTCGGTGGTGGAAACGTTCTCACTAAAAAACCTGGTGCGGGCTGAGCGTGGGGTGGACCGAGGGAACGTTCACAAAGTCTCGGAAGGAAGGATCGCCCGAAACTCAGAAAAAGCTGGTCGTTTTCGGTCCTTAGGGGGAGAAATGGGTTGAGTGGATTTGCTCCGGGGAAACAAATTACATGTCCTCCCGCGGAGGGTCAAACAAAGAGGGCGCATAAAATCACGAGGGCGAATGCGAGATGGAGCCATCAGCAGTTAATGAGAAAAAAAATCGCCGCGGAAAGGGAGTTTTCGTCTCACTGCATGGCCAGGAGGGCGGAGCATTTTTTCGTTGGCGGCCTCAGAAAGAAACGAGGGTGGGAAAGGAAGCCATTCGGAAATGCGACAGGAACGTTTGACCACTCGCCGGAAAAAATGCGACGTGAGTTTGTAAAGGGGTTATTATTTTAGCCAAGCCAGCGGCGCCAGGAAAACCCAGAGATCATACTCAGCGACGCGTTCAAGGGGGGGGGAAAAGGGAACACACCACATGTTGAAGGGTGCCAGGGATGTGGGGAAGGCAAGAATAGTATTACCCAAGTTAAGGCAAATGCGCATAGGGGAACGGGTGGCAGCATGAAAAAGCGCCTGAAACATTTTCCAAGGAGGTCAGCGAGCGAAAGAGCGGATGTGTGTGGCGCCTAAGTTAGTCCCTCTGAAGAGCCGCAGCAACAGTCGCCTCTCAAAGAACAATTTTCGCACAGGGCCGGACCCTAGATACGAGCTGCTTCTGTGATGAAAGGGGGGGCAAGCTGGGATCGACAGGGCGAAAAACTCGAAGTACGAATCCAGCAGACGATCCCGCATCGGCATTTCCTGAGAGGGCTCGAGGTCTCCACCTGCCAAAAAGGTGCAGCGGCAAGCTATGATGCGTCGGGGAAAAAACAATCTAGAAAATTGACAGTTCCTGCTCGGGACTGAGATTCTTCCCCTCATCAGGCGGCAGAGTTTAAAACGCAGCGCGAAGAGCCGACTCAGGGCTTGACATGGGTACCGGGTGGGGGGCCGCGGGGAAGATCTGTTTCAGAAGAGGGGAGGAGCCTTTTGCGATTGCAACGATCCTCCTAAAAACAACAAAAACGGGATAGAAACAGTGAAACGCAAAAGCGGGGAGAGGGGGGGAATTGCGAAAACAGAGAAGGAAAAAAACAACACAAAACGCCAAACAAAAAACCGGAAAAGAGAGAAATACGGGGATGGCGCGCGGGCGTGAACTCGCTCCGGAAAAAAGGACACCTTTCCAAAATTTCTAGAGGAGCGAAAAAAAAAAAAAAAAAAATACTGCCCTTGGGGGAGAGACGCGACAGAACGCGGACCATTGGCGGAAAAGAGACTCCGAAAAAATGACGAAGCGGTAGGCAAAGGAAAAAAAAACTCAGTCCGCGCTTTGGACACGCGGTTACTGGAAAAAGAGACAAAAAACCTTTAGAGTGCACAAAAACGCTGCGGGATCGCACAGGCCAGGGAAAAGGTGTGCGAAACATGGAAGCGCGGCGACGTCGCGGTGCCGCGATTGGGCTCCAGCCGCACCAAATTCGAGACCAACGCAGGCGGACACAGGGAATCTGTTGTTTTGCCCCCTTTTTCATTCTGCCAACCTTCGCGCAATCACCTTGGGGGAATACTATCGGGGGAACGGTGCCAAATACCCCGGCACCCTGGCAAACGGGGAAAGAGGGGGCAGCCGGGAAAGAAGTGAACAGGTCAACGCTTGCTAATCAAAAGGAGAAAAATCATTGGTTGTGCAGCGAATGCTTGGATTAATCCAATTTGAAAAACGTACGTCGCATGTTCGTCCCCGCCGGCGAAACCCGGCGGGACCTGAAACTTGCCATGGACGTCAACACACCTCGACGGAGGAGGGGAGGAGCCGCAAGAAAGACAATGATAGCATTGCAAGCGGGTAGCAAACGACAAGTGGCGATCTAGTAAAGACAGCAGCTTGCTGCCATCTCGCCCGGCTCGACTAAGACCCTTTGTTCAGACGTGAAGCAGCGCGGAATGCGGCCATCGGGAAGGGAGCAGCATGGTCAAAAAAAACAAATCGAACCCATGAAACAGGTTTCTCCATCAGATCGAACGAAAGGACTTCGAGCTTCGGGCGGATCAGGCTTGAAGAGACGGGCTAACGCAAGGAATTCCCGAAAGAAAGACGCAGCAAGCACCGGTGGGAGACAAACTATGGAAGGGACACCAGCAATCATTAGGGGATTCAAACTCGATTCGGCCGTTGGAGGAAAAGTCACGTTACGACTTGACGGTCAGGGATGGGACAGGGTGGCTAATCAAAGGGGGGCGGCTGCGGAAAAGCGCCCTGGGACCGACAAATAATTAGGGGGGGGGTCTATTTTCGATTTTTCCAACTCTATCCGTAAAAGGAGATTGTTGTCTCAAGAATTTCATCATCGATCGAATCAATTGGGGAGCATCCCATCTTTAAGACTAAGGTGGTGATGAAGTGTGGGAAGCATGGACGACTGTCTCAGGGTAGGTCAATTAGTTAAACGGGAGCACGAACTGGGGAGACGTTCCGTCGCCAGGATCGAAGAAGTAAAAAGGAGAGGAGAAATCACTGAAAATGAATCGGTGTAAATCCAACAACCAAGGAAGGAGAGGTATAGGAATATTTACACTGATTTTGAACGCCTGCATGCGCAAAGAGGAGGCGGAAAAAAACGAGCAAAAGGGGACCGCGGGAGACGCATCGTATTTCGAACGCGAACAGAATGACCTACGAGCGGTGCCATGCGCCAAAAATAAAACAACACGGCGTCGGCGGCTGGGAGGGAAGACTTGTCGAGAGATAAATCTTGGATAAAGCGACAGACTTCCGTGAAGGAGGAAGGAGAAAAGAGACCAATAGAAACAACATGGTGGAAATTCTTTGTCGGAAAAACGATTGCCGCAGGAGGGGGGACAAGCGTTCCGTAGCAGCGAAAGGAACTGACACAAAGTAGGCACGAATGTGCGGGAAGGCGATCTGAGTTTGATCCAAAAAAGAGAAGAGTAGTCGAGGTGGGCCTTTCCATGACAGGACGTAGAAACCGTGGCTTGATAGTTCTTTCAAAATGACGTTCGCCAAACCTCGAGCAGGATCCCCGCCAAAGGGCAGACTTCCTTGAGGGGGAGATCAAGGAGGGGGGAGAAAATGTGGGGGAAGGGGCTGTTCAGATGGGGTGCGATTAAACAGCGCAGGTTGGAGGCCGCACCAGATGTCAAAGGAGCTTTCAGGACTAGCCAGGCTGGCCGATAAAGAGAAGCCGAGGGAGAACCCTTCGAAGGCGCAGCCGGGAGGTAGAAGGATGACGAGGCGTCTGCATTTTGTGCGTCGGTCACGCGTGGTCTTGGCGGGATCAGGTGTGAGGGTCAGTGTCTTCTCCTCAAAAATAAAAAGTCGAGGTGTTGACTGCCATCACAGCATTCAGGAGAAATGGAACTTTACACAGAACGGCGGAGAAACAAGGAACGACTTTTTGAAGTCATTTTTTTCATCCAATTCAAAAACTGCACAACCCATGCTTTCTCGATGCCGAGAACGAGCATGGAGGACCGACTCTTCAATTAGGAAAAGGGAAAAGAAAAGGCCCAAGAGTGGAAAAGGGGCAAGGGGCGGATTTGGGTAGGGACCGAAGAAGGAATGTAGTTTGCACCCCAAGGTTACGGCTCATGCGACGCGGGTCTGTTGTGAGCAAAGAACAAGCCGGACAAGGAAGTTGAGCTCGTTGAGGGTGATCAGTACATCAGGGGAGCAATTAATCCTGTGGGGGCCGGATCAATCTTCGCTGCCAACTAGGCCGCGCTGCGAACAGTTGTGAAAAGTGAAGTCCGGCCTGCGATCACAAACGCTGCTGGGTACAGCTTGGGGGGAAAGATGAGAAGTACCCGCGGTGTTAGAGAAACTATTACTGCTAATCGTATGCAGCGGGAAAATCCAACATTCTTCTTAGGGAAGCGAGTGTCAGTTCATCCCTTGAAGGGGGACCAGTGGTAAACTCGGCCCAAAAGGCAGGTGGGGACAACAGGATTAAGCAGGCAATTGTCCTGACAAGGCTTGAGAGGGCCGGGGGGGAGAAAGCAGAGAGAAGTTGTTACTAAAAAGAAATCGCCCGACTCACTAGGCGGGAGATCAAATGGGGAAAAATCGTGGGCCTGATCTGTCGCCAATCGATCTCTTTGATTGCAAGGATCTCAGTAGAAAAACACCACACAAAGAGAGGGTAAAAGGGTAAGCGCTTAAGGGAAATCGCGCCGAAAGGAAAACAGATCAGCAACACGGGAAAACAAGATAAAACAATACGCTCGTAGCGTCTGATGACGTGAAAGCCATGGACAATGAATGCTAGGCGAGAACTCGCACTTGCTGTAGCGGAACGTGGTCTTAAAGAGTCTCATTTAATTAACCTGGGGTAATAAAACGCGCAAATAGCGGTAGGCGTCCAGTGCCTTGCCGAAGGGTGATACTAAGTGAACATAGAAGAATCAACGAAAGCAATGCTGTGACGGCGTGCCAGTACGAGAAGGAACAAAAGTTGGGTATCGACACAGCGGGACAAAGGGGATCAAGCGATACAAAACCGGAATGGAATCAGCAGTCCAGCTGTTCGTTTATGTGCCTGCCTTCACTTTTAACATGGGGGGATGCGCCGACGTCGCGCTGCGCAGAAAAAAAATTTTAAAAAAAAGAAATGAGAGAGGCGCCAACACAGCCGCTGGGCGAGACCGTTTAAGCAGCCTCAGGAATACTTTTTCAACTTTTTGGACGCTGGTTAGGCTGCCAACCTCGCCATGGGGGCGCCGTAAAATGGGTGACATAATCACCCTGAATTGGCGGGGCCCCTCAACAAGCCACGACGGGAACCCGTGCAAAATAGGGTGGGGGAGGATGGCATTCACTACTTGAACGAAGTCGCTCAGAGGCTTTGCCTCGTCTCTGCGAACTCATGGTTTTCATTTAGGGAAGGGTCTGTATGAAAATTGCGGACAAAAAAGGGGACGTCGAAGACGTGGGGCAGAACAAAGAGGGAAAAGAAAAGGGGGTCGAGAGACTTTGGAGTGAAAAAACGGCACACCGCGAAGGAGTGCGTATGGAGAGCCGCAGAAAACAAAGACTTCCTCGCAATCCTGCAAGCGGAACGACATTCCGAGAAGGATTCTAAGTCTGCCGCTTGTGGCCATCTCGAGTGAACGCTTGGAGGAAGGTAGGATGCCGCCTGGATCAGGAAAGATCGCAGCGTAGAGTAAAATTGATCTCTCCAGAGAGACAAATCGTCCCATTCAAACGCACTTTTAACAACTTTACCGAACCTAGCGCAGCTTGAGGAGAGGCTGGAAACTGGGGGGGGCCGAAAACGTGCTCGGAGATTAAAAAGAAACGCTCAGCATCACCCTGGTCTACGCAGGGGTGAATCGGACCCAGCGACATGTATCGAGGAGGGCGAATACCTTCCGTGTAAAATTCGTGCTACTGACGGGAAAGGGATAGTGGGGAAGAGACGAGGCGCGCGGCAATTCTCTAGGACGAAAAAGATACGTCGGTGGTTCGAGGCGGGCCGATCTTTGGGGGCGGAGGGATGCAGTCACGAACGCCGATTGCAATCTTGTCCTCATCGGTCCAGTTTGTAGTCAGCCCAAGTAGCCGACGAATGTTTGCTGATTGTGGGGGAAATGGAAGAAAAACGTCTGAAGGGGGGGGACAAGGGCGTGCGCTTGCCGAGGACGAACGGGGGACGAGGCCACTCGGGCGAAGTCCATGTTTCTTAATATAACCTAGCGCGAATGCAGGAGGAAGAGTGCGAGATAAACGAGGAGGGGTATGAAAAGATATGAATTTGAACCGGGGGATTAGGTTACCTCGGAAGGAAGAGGCTAGGGGGAATCCTTGCAAGAGACAGGACTCGCACGAGCAACGATCCCAAGTCGTCTCGGGAACGCAATTGACCTAACGCTTCTTTTCTCAACAAAAGCAACTTCGGCTCCATGGCTGCCTCCAATGAAAATTCTAATAAGGGGATCGGGCAGCACAGGCACAGGAGGGGAAGGGGAACGAGCTGCAAAATATCTCCCAAGAACACGAAGTATAGGGTGCGGTCCTAACATAGAGTGAAACAGCACTAACCCCTCTTTAAGCGGAAACCCATCTCAGGACCCAATCGTCACAATAATTCCAAGTGAGAAAGAGTCTTTGAACTCCGCGAGTAAATATAGAGTGGGTCCAGAGCTCGTAGAAACCTGGCTGAATCTTGTGAGAATCTAAGATGACCACACGGCCAAAGTCTCGTGAAGAAGGATATCCAAGCTTGGGCGCAAGAGGAAGGCGGTTTTCGAGCCAGGATGTGGGAAAAAAGGGTTTTCCTTCGCGTTGGTCTCTTGACCCAAATTTGAGAGGAAGACTCCGGCTATGCTTTCACTGAGCAGGGGCCGCATAAAGGGAAGGGGAGAAGGGAGAGACCTGCGGAGAAGTGGCGTAATGATACGAGAGAGCGCGGGGGAAGTGTCGGGTTCGTCGCCTTCAGGATTGGCGGTAAAGTGGTGCTGTTTTCGGTAGGTACTCCCGAGGAAGAAGGCTATGACGTTACATCCAAGTCGTCGCAACTGTAAAATGTTTCCAAGAGGAAGGGACGAACACGCGGCTAGGTTTGGGGAAAACGAAAGTTTATGGGAATCCAGCCATAACCAGTCACAACAAAAACCCGGCATTTCTCGAATGCGGACAAACAGACTCGACAGCGGGATTTAAATCATGAAAGACGCCCAGAAAGTGCCCCGGCGGGGGAGAAGACAATCAAGAAATGAGTGCCCACAAGGTAAGGGAGACCATGCGCGACCGAGGGGCAGTGGGCAATGAAAAGCGGTCATGAACGATTCAGCGAGGGTTTAAAAAACGTCCACTTGTCACGACCGAGCGTCGGGGTGGGTAGACTGAAGAAGGGGAAAAAAGAGACAGAGAACGCAGCGGAGAAAGGCGAAGAGAGGACGGAAGTCCGAAAGTTCACCTGCGATAAAAAAAGCTTTTTAAAAGAGGATTTGAGCGCTTTTCCACCCCATGTGAGAAGACGAAGAAAGGAAATCGTAATGGCAGCGGGGGGCACGGAATAACGAATTGCGTCGGTCGAATCAGGCGAGTGAGTCGCACCATACGGAACTTCCTCATCGCGCGTCTGTATCAAAGAACATGCAAGCTAAGGGAGAGTGGAAGGGGGGAAGCACACGTCTGAGTTCTCGGGGCCGAAGGGAGAAAAAAGGAGGCAGAGTTAGGAAAAAACAGCACTCTGACGCCAGATGATGAATTGGATCCTTTCTCTTGGGAATTACTGTCCCATCGTCGAGCCTTGCGATGGCAAGCGAGAGGAACACAACAACGGAAGGGGGGGGGAAAAAGGGAGAGAGATCGCAAATCGCAAAAAAAAGGCGCTCGCGAAATTCTAAGATCAGTCAAAGGGCCAACACATGAAACCAGCGGAAGATTCGAGCTGCTTTACCTACTCTCGCCGAAGGGCCGCGGAGAGAAGATCAGCAGGGGCTGCGAGGGTCTAGAGTGCCTGCGTAAATCCAGGGGGAGAAAGACGGCAGATAACGCTATCATAATCTGGCTAAGGTATACCTCCGATGAATCTAATCGCAGAGACTGGATCTCTGCCGGCGATCGCGTGAATAAGGGGTTAATAGGAACATAAAAGAAAGAAAAAAAAACACCACGAGGGTAACGGGGGTGAGCAACAGAGAGGCAAAACCTTAGGGGTTTCAACAAATTCAGGTGATCGCATTTTAGCCTTGTCTAACCCATTTTAGCGCGTCTGCGACGTCGAGGCGGCAAGAGCCGATGTGGAGACCGATAGGCGCACACAGACAAGAAGGCGACTGACGCAAGAGAAGGAAATCTGTGCGGTTTGACTTGTTCAGTCTGAAATGCTCATGTTAAACCCACAAAAGCCTTGGGTGCAGAAAAATAAAGGACAATTGAGAGGGGGCAACCGAAGACCGCCGGTCCAAAAAGGGAACAAGAGTGGAGGAGGGCAGCGGAAAGAAAAATTAACGTCTAAAGGCTGCTCTCCGGAGAAGGTGTGCATGGCGCGATGAGTTGGTACCATTGAGGACAACTTCAGAAAAAGCCGTGTTTCGTCTCGGCGAGGAAACAATTGAAAGGGCACCTGAAAAGTTGGATTGGCACGTCAACAAGAGGGAAGGAGGGCGAGGGGAAAGATCCTCGAAAACGCAAAACAGGAGTACGCGCATCAGTCACTTTGAACCGAAAAACAAACACGGACGCGGTCAATAACTCACTCTGCAATTCTCATGCCTTCTAACTCCGTGAGGCCAAGAAAGGGCCGGAAGAGAAGCGGACTTCGGGAATCGAAGTGGAACTTGTCCAAGGAAATCGAAGCCCGACGCAAACACGGGAAGAAAAGAATTTATACTAAACTAAAGGCGTAGAGCAGATCGCATCCGGGAGGAAAAAGAAATGGGGGGGCAGACGCTTAATAAGGAAGGTTCTCAAGAACGACTACAAGGAACTGGTTCTACGGTCGGGTCGTCCCACAGCGCTAATCATTATCGAGAAAGTTCAAACGCATACCGTGGAATATTCGGTTACTAAAGGGACGGTCTGAGAGTGTTCGGGAGGGATAGAAGAGGGGGAGGGAATCTCTTTCTGAGGGAAAAGCTTTTGTTCGATGGAGACTTATGGGCATCTCGATCCGTAACACAATGCCTCTGTTTTCTAAAATTTCATCATCGGAGAGGTCAAATGGTTGTGGAAAAAAAAAGGGAGCAGGGGGAAACGCCGTGTTGGCGAGGGGGGGCCGGGAAAATGAACGACGTACTCGTATGTCAGTGCGCTTTGAAGAAGACTGGGGGCTCGATGCGCTAGTCGAGGTTGCGAAAATACCTCCCTTCAGGGAGGGAAACATAAAGGTGG
>Ga0179593_1236732_pt1 | contig 16121 bp, 7 predicted proteins | sample CZODoug2_1_08_16_FD_185931 | JGI IMG/M metagenome (GOLD analysis project Ga0179593, IMG submission 185931) | Vadose zone soil fungal communities from Angelo Coast Range Reserve, California, USA - CZODoug2_1_08_16fungal (PacBio error correction) | ecosystem: Environmental > Terrestrial > Soil >...
GCAAGGAGCGGAAAAAGTCAAATCTTCCCATGAAGTCATATAAAGGCGATAAGGAATGGCCATGCACAAAGGGGGAAGGTCGAAGAAGGACCGAGATATGTACGGGGCAAAAAGGTACACTTACAAAGAGATGGGAAGGGGATATGGGTATGGAGAGATGATAGAGAGAGATAGATGAAATAGACAATAGAAAGGAGGGGGGCGGGAAAGAGATGATAATAAGAGAGGAGAAGTGGAGAATGTAGTAAAGAGAGAGGGATAATCATAAGATCTCAGTGCGAGGGGGGAAAAATGGACGAGTAGCTACAGAGGGGTGCGGGAGCAGTTAATATTCCGGAGAGTGTCTACCTGGATCTATAGAGGGACACTGCGCTAATCTTTTCTCTCATGAAAGCGAGAGCTGCCTCGAGTGTCGACTTTTCATTAGCTGCGAAGTTCTCAGGCTAAGAGTATGGGCACCGGCTCATCTTGGGCCTCTCTAGAGGCTTATAACGTGCGTCTCTTGCTAGACTAGCTTATTCGTAACTAGGTCAGCTAACTACTCAGGGCTGGAGCGGCTCCAGGTCTGCTGAGACGCTCTCGATCTTTGTGGGGGCCTCGATCGTTCGTTTCTTTTCTGCGATCGTGTCTAGCCGCTTCTGGGGGGGTTAGAGTCTAGGACTCGAGTTACGGGGGTTTGGACCTTTTGTATAAGGTCATGCTGAATAAGGTTCGCGCATCTCGAGGAATGTCTGCTCTCTCTCGGTGCAGGGCGTAGTACTTAGAGGTGGTCTCGTGTGGGTCATTCCTCGTTCAAGGGGGTTTTGTGTAGTTCTTCGGACTAAGCTAGCCAGTGTCTTCTCTGACGACGTACGTGGCGTCCTCACACACACTGATCATCTAGGAGCTCGCGTCTCTGTAGCTGTCTTCACTTGACACAGGCTGGCCTCGGGACTGCTCGACTCAGTGGTCGCCTCAGTCTCGTAACATTAGTTATATATGCGAAAATATGAGCTTGAGATGGCTGCTTCTGAATATTATCTAGAATTTTTCATTATGCAAAAAAAGAGACTACTGTCTTAATGTGAGGGACGGGTTTGTTTTGTCGGACTCTACGGCGGAAGATCTGGTTTTGGAGCAACAGTTCTCGTAGGTCGATAAGCTCATTCGAATTGAGGACTGAGATCTAAGGCTCGAACAGCGTTGAGGGAAGGCTCGTCTGCTCTAATACAAAGGGGCGGGGAGGCGCCGTGGACGCTACTCATCGAAGTAGGCTTGGAAGGGGAAATAGTCAGCTTCTTAGATCTGTAAAAGGGCTCAGTCTGGGCTCGGTCTAGTCATCTGGTAGGCGCTGCGTTTGAAGGTCGGAGACCTTTCTCTGAGAGGAGAACCATATTCGAGGGGGATAGAGATAGCTAGCTTCGAGACTCGATACAAGGACTGCTCTCCGAGGTTATATCTCATAGTCTTGAGAGTCGAGGCTTGTGTCGCTCTGGGGAAAGAGCATGGGGCTCTGGGGGGTCTGCTAGCGCGGGGCTCTCTCGTCTATGGGGTCGGGCGGCCTGAGGGGTGTTTTTCTAGAGTGTCTCTAGAGTCGAAAATTGGGAGTCTGTCTCTTTTTGTAAAAAAGACTCGGCGAACTGAGCTGAGGGGAGTCCGGTCTTTGCACGTGAGAGCCTCCCCCCCCCACAGGAGGAATCGCGCAGTAGCGGGATGCTCTCTAGAGCATCAGAGCTCGGAGCGTAATGACGGGAGAGTCTTTGTACTCCTAATAACGGGAGAGCGGCGGTTCGTCGATGGGCTGAGCTCTTGGGGATAGACCCGCTAGACTCTTTCTTGCGCAGAGCAGCTTGTGGGGGTGCATGCTGTTGTACTACTGTCCGCTCAGATCGTCGCTCTAAAGGCTACGGCGGGCTCTCAGGGAGTGCATGCTCTACCGAGGCGCGAGAGCTCGTCTAGCTCAGAGGTGTCTCAGTTGGGATAGGAGGCTGTCTTAGTAATTCATGGAGCGCTCTCTATGAGATAGCTCTATCGGCGTCTGAGGGGCGAGGTTTGTTCTTGAAGGGATCTTATACTGGGCGGGGGAGCTCAGATGTCCGGCTCAGTATCTTTCCGTCTCTGGCCTAGGAGGACTTTCTACGGGATCGCAGATCCCAATGAATGCGGTTCTGGCACTCTCTTCTCTTAGGGAGCTTCAAGTAGTACTCTTGCCGAACGCTCGCTGAGGGATAGTCGCTTCCTGCTCTCGTACGCGGGGGCAGAGTCCTCGACTCACCTGGGTCTCTCTTTCGATGAGTGTGCTCGAGGCTTCTCAGGCTTGATGTGTAGTGTTCACTTCTCAAAGCGCGCGAATACGGTTCGGGACTCAGCGAGCGTCTTTCTATGCTAGCATTACATACTTGCGTCTGCTCTTTTGCTAGCGTGCGCGGGAGAGTGGCTCTTGCAGACTGGAACCTCTTTCGTGAGAGACTATGATATCTTACGTGGACTCTTGCTTGGGGACGTACAGCCTGGGTGGTCTGGGGGGAGTGAGTCTCTCAGATACTCGGCTCTTACGGCGCTATGCGGACTAGCCTCGGATCTCTCTTACGAGCTGGTTGTGGGGTTTTTTGAGACTGCATGCGGTTAATGGCTGAGCTCAGGCTAAATTCAGCTCTCGCGTCTGCAGATACGGCGGGTTGCTTGTTTGCTTGGTTTGAAGGTATCGCGCGAGGGCCATCTGCTGAAAAGACTAGACACTTAGTGGGCTGCTCAGCCTACTGACTAGAAGGGTAGAATGCAGTCTGTGGTTCTTCTGCGTAATAGACTCTTCGCAGGCCTAGTGCAACGAGCACGCTACTCTAGGTTGAGCAGTAACGCGCTACGCTAGAGAGATCTCCGCTAGCTCTCAGTGCTCAGGGGGGATTGGGTACGACTCTCTTGGAGCTGTCTGCGACGCGCACTGGAGAATTGCTCTATCTTTCCGCTCTCTTTTGGACAGAAGCTAGGCTTCGGGAGCGATATGCATCTCCGCATGGGGCTGGATGGTTTCGGGTGCAGCTACGTCATTAGAAGATGTCTTAGTTCTCAGTTGTCAGACGGGGTGTGCTACTTCATCTTTTGGGGGTTCTAGGGACTCTGTAGCTGGGTTTGGGGGTGGTGGTTCTGCTCTTCTCCGGACACGGAGCATCTAGTCGGAGTAACGATGTCTTTGGATGAGTGCAGATCGAGTGGTTTTTCTGAGTATTAGGGGTCGGATGCTCTGAGGCGCGCGGAGGGGGCTGCTCTAGGCGTTGGTGTCGGGCGAGTGCTAGGAGAGCGCTCTTACTGGGCCGGAGGCTTTCCTAGTGCTTCTTGCAGGAGCTCGATCTCTAGCGTTGAGAGACGTGCTATTCTCTCAGTCTTCGCCTTCGGCTCGAGACGGAGAGACCGCTTGAGGGGACGGGTACGCGCTTAAAGTCGGCAGCGCGGACGTTCTACTCTATTGGGGGTAATGTCGCTTGCTGAATTCAACGAAATGAACTGGGACTCAGCTCGAAGGTATCTGAACGCTAAGTGGAACAGTAGTACGAGGGTCTTAGGTTTTATGTTGTTTGTTTATATAGTGCGGTTGCGATTCATCTCATCGCGAGCGGACTCAGATGTTCTCTCGCTCTGCTTGAGGTCATACTCGTAGTGGCTGCTTGGCTGAGTAACGGCTTGCTATTTCTCTCAGAGGACGGAGATTGCGGGTGGGTGGCTACTCGGGCTGGAGTAGCGGCAGGGATCTCAGCAGACGTCGCGTCCGTGCGAGGGCGGTCTTCTCTTGTATCGGACGGAGCGCGCTTCTCGCGCTCTCTCTCATCTAGGGGGTTGGAGCTCTTCGAGGATTAAGAGTAGGCTCTCGAGATCTAGGCACGGCTAGGGGTCTGGTTGTTTTGCGCTGGTAAGTGACAGAGCTCTCGAGGGTTGCGTCTACGTATAGTCATTACGCTCTCGTCTCTTCTAAGGCTAGTGACGCTCACCTTAAAGTACTATAAAGGCCTATGCTGTGTATCTCCATGACTACTCGGATCGGAGAGGGCATGTTTTCTATAAGAGCCTTGTGCTCATCAGAGGGCCTGACGGCCGCTCGGTTTACGAGGTCGCAGTCCCACCCACACCCCACTGTGGCTGGGTCCGAGTTTGTGTTCTTCGCGATTGAGAAGGACAGCTCGGGGGTCGCGGGCTTGTTTAAGAGTGCAATCTTCCGCTTTCAGCGGAGTGGAGACTTCTCTAGCGTTCGTCTCTCTGCACTCTAAAGGACTAGGCTTTAAGAAGCAGTGGACTCGTTTCTATGGATTAGAGATAAATCTCGCAGAGAGAGCATTTCTAAGGGCTCTGGGGGTGCTGGCTTTTTTAGGTGCTACGGCAGTAGCAGAGCCCTGGTGTCGAGGCTGAATCGATCTAGGATACTTAGAGCGCAGAGGCAGAGAGGTCTCTTGCAGAGAGCCATGATTAGGATGGAGGTAGGTATCCTCGCTCGGTCTTTGAGAGCCTCGCGATACGGCGATAGGAGCTACGTAGTCGACCTGGGCGCCGTTACGAGCTTTTCACGCTTAGTTCGAAGGCTAGAAGATTGTTGATATTCTATCCATGCCAGTCGCGGCTCTGAGAAGTGCTGGCTAGGTAGTGGGTTGTTTTTTTCTCTTATTAGAGATGCTGGTGCTGAGACTCTAGCGACGGCTCTGCTAAAGGGAGAGGCTAGCCTCCTCGAGATTTCGCTCTGGTTGGCGACTTTCCTCAGGTCTAGAGATAGCAGCTGCTTGCGCTTGCGGTCGGAAGTAGGAGCGCTTTAGCAGCTCTTCGTGAGGGGGAATATGTTACGCTCTTCCTTAAGCCAGACTGCCAGGTCTTTTGCACGACTTACTTAACTCTTCTTTTTTCTATACGCGAGTCTCGCAATGCGTGGCGCCTCGACGAGCGTATCGATTTTCTCTGCAACGCGATAGTTGCCTCGCCTGTGATTTAGATCAGGGGCTCTGTTGTAGGGAGATACAGATAAGCTCTCCGCGTTCCGCTTAGGGACGGCTTATTGGGTGGATTTAGATGGAGCATTGGGGCTCCGCCGCGCTCTCGAAGCTCGGCAGCAGGTGTGGCGTATCGTATTGGTGGAGTCTATTGCAGTTGCTCGCTCTCATAAGAGGCGGGCTCGCGCGACTCTCTCATCTTGGAGGGCGCCGCCTCTCTCTTCTCCTTAGGCTAGCTGCAGCAGGCCTTCGGAAAAAAAATAGTACGCCTCTGGTCATGTCGGAGAACATACAGTAGAGAGTTGTGTAGCAACTGTGGAAGGTCATTCATATTAGTGGAGGCCTCATGAGGCGAGTCGACTAGCTAGACCTCTTGGACGTGATAATGAGTGCTCTTTTGCGGATGGGTTAGCCTAGCTCGTGGACTCTGATTTCTTTCGGAGCTCTATCTCAGGGGAGTTGCGGATCTCTGGCTCGCTCTCAGGGAGTCAGGCTGTAGTCTGCCGCTTACGAAGGGAACTGGTTTTGTGGTTTGTTTCTGGTGGCTGTGTTTTTTCCTGTGGCGTTGTTGGTCTCGGCGGCTCCGGAGAAGCTGCTCTTGTACTCCGCTAAGAGTGTTCCTGGTATCTGGGTCAGGGGCTAGGGCTCTTGTCAAGTAGACGAAGGCTGAAGTCTGCTGTAGTGCTTCTAGAGAGGGACTTTGTCTGAGCCTTGAAGCCGCTTTGTTTTTTAGTGGCTTGGTTGATCTCTCGATCTTATAGCTATTGGGATGCTCTACTGTTAGCAGGTTCGGTCGAATCTCTTCCTACTTTATGGGTGGTATCGATGGGCGCGGAGGCGGTCTTGTAAGTCTTCTAGTTGTTTTCGGCACATTGGGGAGTCGTAGTCCGAGCTGTATACAGAGGTTCTAGTCTAGACTGATAAACTGTTTGAGATCTAGCGCTGCTAGAGCTTCTGTAGGAGAGCGCTGAGCTTAGATCTCGGAGATAAGAAGCCGCTCTTGACGCTCTCTTCTACTCAAGAGGGAGTATCCTAGGGAGGTTTCGACTGCAAGTTGCTACTATTCCGTCGTCAGTAGGGCGGACTCTCCTCGGGGGTTTGGGTTGGGGCTTTCAGATGTCATCTTTAGGCCGAGGCCTTCTATATCAGAGACTATGAGAGGAACTTAACTCTAGCGGTAGTGGTGGGGGAGATGCGGTCCTCGGGGGCTGAGAAGAGAGGTTTTTTGAGCTTGAGCTTGACTTGCGCAGTCCTCGAGGAAGTTATTACGAATTCGCGTCTCTGCTTTCGTCGCGGTCGAAGGAGAGGACTCTTGGGTTCTTCAGCTAAACGGCCTTGCTGTCTACAGGCGCAGCTATTCCTAGACTGCTCGTTCTAGGATGTTTGAGTGACTCTGCTCCGCGCTGAAGTGCTTGGGTAGTCGTTGCGCTCTCAATGCGAGCTCTCCTAAGAGCCTCGAGGGCGGTTCCTAGAGCAGTGTAGCGGGATCGAGAGGTGATGTAGGTCCGCAGGCAGCTTCTTGTTCTGCCTCGCTGGGGGCGGCTAGTCGGCAAGAGACACTCGCGCTGCTATTAGGGGTGTCTCGCGCCTGTTCTGGCCTCTGGGTTGAGAGGAGTGTATCTGCCAAATCGAGCATGTGGCTCTACGATATGCTGCGTTTGAGCGGTTCGCGTCTCAGATCGGGTCTCTGGGAGGAAAAGCAGTCTGTGAGCGGTCCTAACTCTCGGGGCTAAGCTCTATAGACTGAGGGTCTTCGCTACGAAGGTCGATCTCCTGCGTTCTAGGCAGAGAGAGGGATGTTACTATTGCTTGAGTAGACTCCAGTCTATGAGAGGGGTACGATGTTTCTACGGACTTAGGTGCCTTCGTCTCTCTTCTGGGACGGACTGGGATGTGTCTACAGTACTAGGGTGACGTCATCTTGCCTAATTCTACTCTCGGCTTGGCATCTAGGAGCGCGATCTCGTTCCTAGTATATCCTCTCTCAGCGCGCGCAGAGAGAGTGACTCTCGGTGTCATGAGGGGTAGATTGTCAGCCGTTGAAGTAGTCTGGGCGTCAGACGCTGGGGCGGTGGTGGTGTGGACCGAAAGGCGTATCCTCGCTTCTGTCATGAGAGTCGGTTTTGTTCTAGGAGGATAAGCCGATTTTTTTAGATCGCGTCAAATGGCAGGGTGGTAGTTGGAGACTAGGAGTCTAGCGGACTAGTTGGTCGCCGACTGAGGATTCGCAGCCCTAGCTACAAAAGGATGCCTGTAATTGCGGCCGTGGAGGTCTAGCGAGGCAGGGCAGCTCTCTGGACGGGCCTCGCGCGCTTGCTATCGCAGCTAGGCGATGGCTCTCTATGCTTCTATCTCTAGAAGGGGAGAGTTAGAGTGCCTCTGCCAACTACTACGTGTAGCTCTCAGAGACTATCCGAGTGAACTCAGTCTTCGTCCGACTGTCTAGTCTCCTTGCGAGCTTCTAGTGTCTTACGAGTGTGGGCTCACTCGCTTACTCTCTGCTGGATGCTTCTCGGGGGGGGGCTAGGGTTCTGTACTACTCTATGCTAGAGGATACTTCAGCTTCTCTCTGATTCGTTGGGGTTGAGTTGCTCTGAAGTTTGGTTTCTTGTACGAGGAATAGGAGAGAGTATTCTCTCTGAGCGCTTGAAGTGGGTCTAGCTCTCGCTATCTGGGACTTGGTTTCGCCTCTCTGATTAGAGGAGTCGGAGGGGGTAGCTTGTGTGAGGGACTCGGCTAGTCGTTCGAGAAGGCTTCCTTGATGTTCGGTAGAGGGAAGAAGCAAGGGGAATGAGCGATGCTCTCTAGTGCAGGCTGGTCGCAGCTCTAGCTTAAAGGGAGATTCTCAGGTGGGGTTTGGGGAGGGAAAAGCGGGTCAGGGGCTCGTCGCGGGAAAAAAAAAAAAAAAAAGAGCGCTCCAGTTAACGCTCGCTGTGGGTTGTTACAGAGGAACTTCTAGATAGGCTGTGAGACGTAGAGCTTAGGTGTTTATCTCTTCACGCGAGAGGACTCTGCAGTGAGCATTCTCTCGCGCGGCTAGGATCCTCTCGATCTTGGGCCTTGACCTAGTCCCTCTGAAACCCCCCCGGTTGTAACCCCCAGGAAGGGCAGACGTCTGAGAGATGGGTGTTGTCTCAGCGCAGGTATCTCAGCGCTTTCTAGCTCGGAAGGACGACAAGCTGCGCTAGGCGGCTGGGGTTGCTGCTTAGCAGGATAGCTCGCGTTCTCTCCTCACGCTGGGTTTCTTACGGCTTACTTTTCGTGCAGGAGGCGGGGAGAAGTCTCTCTCGGTCTCTGCGGCTCGACTTCAGGAGGATTAGCTTGCTTCTCTTTATGAGTTAGGGAATATTCTGGCGTCTCGCCTTCTAGTTAAGCAGGACGTGATTTGGGAGAGCTCGAGAGCTGACGTCCGGGCAGGATCACAGTGACTCAGCATCTCTCGGAGGTGAGTAGACTCGGACTCTGAGTAGTGAGTAGGGGGTGACTCTCTAGGGCAGAGAGCTTTACTCTAGAGAGAGTGAGCTCTGAGCTTTGGGGTGGGGGGGGTCAGTAGTCTCGTTCCGGCTCTCCTTGGCGAGTAGACTAGAGGGTTCTCGAGCTGCTTAGTAGGACTTGTTTTTAGTAGCTGTGCGTACGTAAGTTAGCGGCTCTAGGGGGCGTCGCTCATCGTATTCCTGGGGGGAAGGTCAGGCGCTCTGGAACCGACGCGGAGTACGACGCTGTCTAGAGAGACTGTCGCCCTTGTGTCTGGGAGCGTCTAGCGAGCTCTTTGAGCGGACCTAGAATGGTCTTTGAGGTTTGCTGAAGACTGCGATGAAGATTTTCTCTCGAGCGGAGTCTTGCTAGCTCCGGATCCGAGAGCCTTCCCCAGGATAGATAAAAAGAAAAGAAAAAAAAAAAAAAAAGGACAAACAAAAAAAGAAAGGAAACGAATAACTAAGGAGGAAACGGAGAACACGGTTCACCACTCTGGGTATATAATAAGGCGGAATCGAGCCAAGGAAGAAACACCTTCCGACCATTACAACAGCGCTACACCTCATAGACGGTACATCCAACAACCAAGGACCGCCGGACCAGGCCCCAACCACGCCAACGACAAACAACAGTATATCCTCTCGGAACGAACGTACTGCGTCACGGGGGATGTTCCTAGCTCGGGGTGACGAGGATAGTCAGCTTAGACTCTGCTACTATGGCTCGAGTGAGGGCGTGGGGCACGGGCTGACCTCGGTCTTGCGGAAGAGGACCGGGAAGGGGGGGGGGGGTGGTCAAAAGACTGGCCATTTGTGGGCTGTAAAAAGGGGTCACGACCGAGGCACAAAGCCAGGGGTGGACCATGGTTGGGGCCGGGGGGCAGGTGGGGTTTGGACATACTGGCCCATAATCCACGCGCTGGTAAAAAGACTGAGGTGTTGGGTGTGTGTGAGAAACCAGGGGAACGGGTGTGCCAACAGCATGAGGCCACCAGGCTACACAGGAATAAAAAATTGTTGGGGGGCCGGGCAAGTGACATAGAGGGGGAGAAAAACACAGGGGGAAAACGGCAAGGGGGGGGTCCATCCGGGGACAAGAAAATTCGAAGGCTTTACCAAGAAGAACAAGAAGAAATAGCACCATCGGCTGAAATGGCGTGAGAAAAAGGGGGTGTGAGGAGGCAATTGTGGACCGGGTGGGAAACGATACCGCCTATCATCCGAAATAAGCGGCGTGTGGGGAAAGTATGCAATATCGTTGAAACAAAAAAAACAAGAAGACACGCAACGCATAGAAGCTGAAACGTCCCAAGGCTCGCCATACAAAAAAAAAAAGGTAAAATCATTGGGTGTAACCCAGGGACCAGGTTGGTATCCGCAGAAGAAAGTCAAAAGAAAAGGTAGCGACGCCCAGCACCAAATAGACCCTCCCCCACGGGCGAAAAAAAAAAGGCCAGCGGTCCGGGGGGGTGGCCAAGTGGGGAAAAAAGGAACCGAATAAACGAGTTTGTTGGGACCCGTTAAGCAAGAAGTATGGACAAAAAAAAAAAAGCGTGGGACACGCGGGAACTCCGGCACACACGGCAACACGGGAAAGGGGGGTGTCGTTGGAAACCAGAAATGTTGGGTTTGGGGGTCCCCGGGGAAAGGGGACTGAAAAATTAACCATTAGAAGAAAACCACTCACCAAATGGGCTGGGGGAAAGACCGAATTCACCCTTGTTTGGACAGAAGGGGGACCACGAAGGCCTGGAAAAGAAAAAAAAAAAAAAGAACGACAACAGCCCGTCGACCATTGTTGGGTGAATTTGTTTTCGGGGAATGCAAGAGGTGTCTAAGGAGAAAAACTGTTAAATTGTAAATCGCCAGAAGACGAAGAGGACGCCGGAGAAAAAAATAAAAAAAAAAAAAAAAAAAAAAAACGAAGACGTGAGACGAACACTCTTCTGAACAAATGGGCGGAAACAATGTCACCGGGGGGCCGGGGGGGTAAAAAAAAACCATGAAAAAAGAATCGGTAAGACGGGGAGGGATGGGGGAACTGGGGTTGCGACTGTGCGGGAGCGTGACGGGTGGGGTGTTTGTCCAAAAACTGCCCCAAAGAAAAGAGAAACCGGGAAAAAAAGGAAAAAGGGCCCACCTTTCCCAAAAGAATAGGAGGGGTTGGTGATTACTGACAGTGCACGATAAAGACAAGTGTTGAAAAAAATAATCCAACAACTCAGGAGGGTGGTTAACTTCACCGGTCAAGCGTCAAAGGGGGGAAGGCTCCTCGGTGGTGTCCAGGAAAAAAAAGCGGACGGCATAAAACGCAAAGCCCTAAAGATACCTGGTAAACAACGCAAGAAGCAACTATGGGCTTCGTTGGAGGGGAAGGAAAAGGGCACTGGGAGGGGAACACTGTGTGGGGGGGGGGGGGGGACACGCGGCAGGTGTTTTTGGGGGGTTCTACGGGCACACGAAATAATGAGGTTCTGGAAAAAGGGAAAGGGGGGCAGTGTAGGCGAGGAAAGAAAGGGGGTTAAAGAGCCAAAAGATCAACGCCGCAAAGCACGGATTTTTTTAAGGGGACTTATTCCTCCAGCATTTGGACGGAAAGGCACCGAGCGCAGGAATTTACATCGCCCGATGCCAGCGCACGAACATGGACATAGGTTGAAAAAAAAAAAAAAAAGAAACGGGCAAAAAGCACAAGATGAGACAACGAGAATAGGCATGGTTGGGAGGACGGCACGTCCCACCAACGAGATCGTCTTGGGGGGGTTTCGCAAGGGATGGGCGAAGAATGGGCCCAATATCTTTCATCGGCTGAGGAACCGGTGTGGAGTGAAGGGATAACACGCAGGTGGTGGGATCGACGGTTTTCACGACAAATGGTTCAGGAAAAGGCGTTTTGTTGGTTTTGAACCACAGAGATGGAACGGGGAGAAGAGGTACCCAAAAGGGGATTAGCGGGACAGACGGAAAAAAAATTGTTGAGCGGCAAGGGAAACCGGAAAAACAACTCTCCTGGGGGCCCGACTGTACCCCGACAATGATAGCATCAAAGTGGTGTTCCAATTGACCCAAGGTCATCACCTTTAGCAAGCATTTCACCTAAATCGAAAAAGAGATGCCCAGGAACCAGATTATCAGAAACTACCAAAACGAAAGAAGTGCTACTTTTTAGTTGTTAGGGGGGACAAGGGGGGGACGCCAGATTGGGAAAATGCCAAGGCGTAGGAAAATGAGGTTGTTTTGTGACCGATTCCGGAAGGCTGGGGGGCTGGGGCTGTTTCAGCACAACTGATTTGCTAATGAAGGGAAAAAACAAGGCAAGAACCCCGCCGGGCAGGGGGAGCGTGCAGTTTTGGGGAAAAAAAAAATCAAAGAAAAAAGAATAGGGCCAATCTCGGGGGGTTTAATGGGCATTGGTTGGGGGTTATAGGGGAAGAAAGGGACCATGGGGAATTCCGTGTTCGAACACATGGGGAAAGCATTATGGTAGAGTGGGTGGTTGGGGGAGGTTGGATATGTTTGTTGGTTGCAGACGAGGGTGGGTGTCCGTGGATGTGACGCCCCGACAAGGGGGTTTAACCCCAGAGGGAACGCGCAAATTGCCCCAACCAAGGGGTGGGTGTTGGGGGGGGCACCAGGGATAAAAAAGGAAGAGCACCGTAAAGCCAAATAGGGACCCGAAAAAGCACTGGTTGATGGGAGGGTTAGGAGCCAGATACCGCGCAATTTATGATTCGGAACAGTGCCCTGTGGGTCAACAACTGGGGGGGGAGAAAAAAGAGGATCTCCTGCACAAAAACAACGAAGGAAAGGAGAGGGAAGGGGAAACGCACAAAGTTTGTGAAAAAAAAATCAGCACAAGGAAAGGAATGGAGAAATCGGGAAGTAGGAGGGGGGTCTAAAAGACCACATGCAACCGGACCGGGGTCGGGAACCTAGTAATTTAGTCGCTCTTGGTATCAGACACACAAAAAAAACGGAGGGGCAAGGTGGCGCGTAGCCGGGGGGGGGGGGGAAAAACCAACAATGAAGGCGGCAATACAACGAACAACTTAGCAGGAAAAAAAAAAGGGAAATCATGAGGGGTTCAAAGTGTAGAAGGCAAAAATAGTAATATCACTAGACCCCCAGAATAAGAAGAGACGAAAAGGGGCAAGATGCTATGATCAAAAGGGGCACCGCAAGCGGCGCGTGGGGATTGCAGAGGTCGAATCATTGGGTGAGAAAAACACAGCAAAAAAAGAAAAAAATCAGGGGGGGACAAAAAACGAGTATTAGCACTGGAAAGGGAGAAAGAGAAAGAAACGTGGAACGCCATCACAAGTCCCCGTGATGGGGAGAGAAAGAATGTTTGGACAAACGCGGGTGCGGTTGACGGTGCTCAAAAGTGAAAAGCTGGGGGCAAAGGAACCAAAGTGGGGAAAAAGGGCGGGACAGTAAAGGTTTTCCACGGGCGTTTTGGTGGTGGACCCCGCTCAAGAGAAGCTGCTGTCAACCGCAAAGACTTTTGGAAAATGGGCTACGAAAGCGACGGGCAAAAACCGAAGTTTTTGTAAAAAAGGAACACAGGGAGGGGAACGGAAGAAAGGATCAATGAAAAACAAAGATAGGTGTGAAAAATAAGAAAAAAAGTCATACAGGGGCTAAGGCACCAAGAATATGTGGGAAATAAAAAAAGCCCGCCCATCTGACAGGGGGGAAAACAATCAAGAAAAAAATCTTACGGTGGTTTGGCAAAAAAACAGGAGAGACAAAAGAAGGGGGAGTTGCCGGGTGAATATCTTGCTGAAAGGTTGACTTAAAAAGATCGGCCGTGAGCGGCGGCGCGATGGAAGACAATGAGCAGAGGCGAGGTCGAAAGCGCGGGGCAGCAGAAAAAGCCTCGCTGGGCTCAGAAGGGAAGCCGGGTACCCCGTAATCAAGAACGATTGAAACGGCCGCATGGGGCAAAAACGCATATGGACAGCCAATCGGGGGGAAAAATCGAAAAAAAACTTCACGGGCCCGAAAACCCCACAATGGAACAGTTTCCTCACCCGCAAGGCCGGGAATCAAATCCAAAAGCAAAAAGGCCGAAGCAGGTGGTGGGGTGGGGCGGTAAAGGCTTGCTTGCAGGAGAACCGACTGGGAAGAAGGGACCCCGCGGAGCTTGAAAAATGGTACAGGGGGAATGACTGGGGAAAGCAAGTGGGTTAAACAGGCAGGGTAGTTGCCGGGGAAAGGGGGTTTTAGCAAAAACGAATCAGGTTGGGTGGAACACCATTTTGACGGGGTCAGGTCTTGGTATTAAAAAGGTGGTTGAAAAAAAAAACAACACGAAACCTCAGATAAAGGAAAAAAAATACGGCACGGGAAAAAAAAAGTTTGAACATCCGACCAGAAATTACCCGGGATATGCGGATGTGAAGAACGAAAAAGGGAAACGATTTTGAAAAACTTTTTACAAGAAAAATGGGGCAGCAAAGAAAGGTCTACAAAGTTCGATGCTTAAGCGAGAAAAGATACTCTCTTGGCAGAAAACTCAAGTCTCGGATACATGGGTCGTAGATTGCGCAAAATGCAAGGAAAGGGGGTGACGGTATCCCAAAAAGCAGCAGGGGGGTCAAGGCAAAGGGGAAAAGGACCGCCGGTCAAGGAACGGTTTGTGGGTCTGAAGGTCAAGGTAGTCACCGGCAATGTCCCCAAAAAGGCCCAATAAAACCTGGGTGGGCCACCACAGAAAAGCTCACACAACCGAAGGGGTTGGGGGTCAATAAGAGGGCCATAACGGGACAAAACAAAAAGCGCACGTATGAGGTGTGAACTTCAAAACAATTGTCAAACAAAGAAAGTGGCTGGGGGCAAAATGGGGCGGGTTTGAATCCCTTGCGGGGGAATGGGCCTTAAAAATTGTCCGGACGCCGGAGAGGAAAATAAACCTTTGGTGCAAGATGGTGGACATCTAAATGGAGAACAAAAGCGAAGGTGTTTTTTGGTTCCAAACGAGTAGAAGAAGGGGCAAAACAGAAGGCGTGGGGGGGTCCCGGGAAGGAAACAAAAGGACAAAAAGGGAATGGCGAAACGAAAAAACTCGCCACTCAAAAATTTCCCCGACCCGATGGGAGGCTAATAATCGCACTTGGAGCTCAGAAAAGAAGAAAGCTGGGAACAAACCGAGGAACACAAATGACAGTGCAAGAGGTGTGGTGTTATCCACGAAGATCAGACCGAAAACGACTGCAGGGGGGTGCTGGTTTCGGGACAGAGGAGAAAAAACGGGTGGAAGGAAACAACAGAATTGGGAGCGGGAGGGGATGTACAAAAGTGGACGGGAAACCAGGAAAACCTCAAAATTGCCACCAACCTCAAAACCCTGGCGTGGAAAGAGGGCAACTTTTGGAATTTCAAAAAACAAGGCAGTCGGGGGGGAAAACAACGAGGGAACAAGAAGTCCGCAGGCGGAGGGAAGCACAAAAGAAAAAATAACATCTCAGGGGATGGCTCCGCGCCGAGCAAGGGTGGGGCAATAGTAGAAACTCATTTAACTCGCCAAAAAAAAAAAACGTAAGGGCGACGGGAAAAGGCAATGTTGCATGGACAGTAGGGTTGGACAGGATAGGCGCAGGGGCAAAAGAAACAAAGGGGGGAACCCAATTGGTACAGCGCAGCCAAGGGAACACAATGAAAGCCGTAGTGGAAATTGGGCCGAAAAGGGTCGAAGGGGTTGGTGAAAAAAACCGAAGGAGGTAAGTTCCAATCGGAAAGGCGTCTAAAATGATGGTGACCGGCGACACGAAAGGGGGGGCTCATCAATAGGTGTCAAGGTGGAGAAAAAGGACTAGTACTGGATACAGCAAATATGGGAGAGGAAACACAACTACCCCAAAAAAAACGAGTCAAAAAGCAAAAAAAAACCGGCAGACGGACAATCCACCGCACCGGGCCGAACCGGGTGGGACCCAAACAGGATACCAGGATCCTCTCGGTAACGACGGTACACCTGAAGGGGGACAAAAAAAACGGTCAGGAGTCCGCCCTGCAAGATTGTTTTTTTCACGAAGTTGCCCTCAAAAAAAGTCTCGCGGTCAGCCATTTAGGTTATCATTTCTGGAAGAAACAAAAAACAGAGGGGCGAAAACGATAGGTTTGATCCCAGGCCCAAAACCAATAAAGGGAAGTAAGGGATAGGACTTTTTGGGAAAAAAAAACAAGTCGCAAACGGGGGGGGAGGATGAAAAGGGGGGAAGCCGTTAGCGCAGCAGGTGGTACCAGATAGGGGAAAGGTAAAAACAAATGGCAAAGGCAAAAACTAAAAAAATTTACAACCAAAGGGAAGGAACCAGCCTGAAAAGACCAGGAAGTAAGGAGCGAGAAGGGCAGCGATGACCAAAGAAGGGTGACCGTCATTGAGGAGGATATTCAGGTGACGGGCGGTCACTGTACCTAATAAAGTTGGGGAACAAAAGATCAAGAAAGAGTAACGCGAAGGGTGGAGGCGAATGGCTGGGTCAAGCAAGGAAGGGAGAAAAAAAAAAGCAACGGGCAAAATTTTTTTGGGCTGTCAACCTGAAGGGGGACCCTTAACTGGGATGGAAGCGGGCGAGGTGACAACAAACAAGCCAAAAAACAAGGGTGGCAAGCAAAAAAATCAATTTAGGCAAAACGTTTGTCGTATTCCGGTTAAGAAGATAGCGCTGACGCCCACCGGAAAGAAGGAATAAAA
>Ga0179593_1356334_pt1 | contig 16121 bp, 17 predicted proteins | sample CZODoug2_1_08_16_FD_185931 | JGI IMG/M metagenome (GOLD analysis project Ga0179593, IMG submission 185931) | Vadose zone soil fungal communities from Angelo Coast Range Reserve, California, USA - CZODoug2_1_08_16fungal (PacBio error correction) | ecosystem: Environmental > Terrestrial > Soil >...
TGCCATTGTGCGATTTGTGTGGGAACCTGACAACTGAGCAAGACTGCCGTGCCGGGGGTTCGAAAAAAATCTGGCCAAGGGTCAGTCTAAGGAAACTCTTCATCGTGTGAGTTCCTCGAATGAGGTATCTACCTTTGGTTTCATTCTTTCATCTTTTGACGGTATCGAAAAAACTTTTTAAACAGGCTGCAGGGTCTTCTTCCGGACGCTTTGCAACGTCTCCGGGAGGGGGTTCTCTCGGGCGCGATGGTCGATTCATACAAAAGTGGGGGGAGTGGGGCCAAAGTAGCGAGGACCTTTTTTGAGTTGGCACTGTCAATCGTCGAGAATGCGTCATCTCGAGGTTAGCTACACGCGGGGGGCTCAGTGGTAGCATTGGCCCCTTTAGTAGTAGTCAACCGGGAGCTTACTGTAGGAAGCTCGTAATGGGAGAGCTAACGGAAGGTGGGAACTAAATTGTATGCGTCGGTCCGACTTTGGTTATTCGGGGGGATATTTAGATTATAAGTTAGAGGGAGTATAAAATAGGGAAAGCGGGAGGAGAAGGGGGATAGTTTTCCGTTGGAGGGGCAAGGGTCTTGAACGGGGGGGGGGCGGACAGGGCAAGGAACGCCCCTGCTGATCGATTCGTGCCGGGGAGGGGCAAGAGGCGGGGTTGATTGCCCAGAAAATTCTTTAGGAAAAAGGATAAATGGAAGAGAGGGGGGGGGGGAAGAGAGTAAGAGGGATGGGATGAACGGACTCATGTAGTACTGGACCAGGTCAAATTGGAGGGGGGGGGGCAGGAAGGGAGAGGGAAAGGCTTAGTAAAAGCGCATACTTTATACTTCTCAGGCCTGCTTGAGGCAGCTTTTTAGCTTGTAGGGGAAAAAGAGGTACAAAAATTATTTTCGTAACCCCTTTCTTGATAGGAAATAGACTTCCTATCTGAAGGGAAGATGTCCAAAAATTGCGTGCGAGAGGGACTTCCGTAGAGTCATTAGGAGGGAGAGTACAGGAGGTAACTCGTCGTCTTTAGGCATATTTTCTTGAACTCAAAAAAAACGCTGACGGCAGTGCTTTTCGCAACACCACAACCTGACTGGAGAGAAGGAGAGGGGAAGGGTACACGGGAGAAGGGCTATTCTCAGACGTCATATTGCTCCAGCCGGATTTCCAGGGAAGGGGGGAACGGCCAACTGGGTACGTGATGGCGGAGGTGCAGGGAAAAAATTGCTGTCCCTTTAGTACGGCGGAATTGGGGGGGCGTAAACCGCCAATTCGTCATTTTAGGTCCGTGTAACCAGTGGAAAACTACCAGACTGGGTAAGCTACAGGGCAGGTACACTTTCGGATTTAGACTTGCTGTACTTGTCGTCCGGGTGGCAGCTTGGAGGTAGAGAGGGGTCCTTCTGGGGATTGTGGATGGGGGAGGAGAAGGTGATGCGCGTGACTCTGGATCCTAAGTCAGAGGGCTCGGGTAGCGTGGAGGTTCCTGGTGGAGGCGGGCGGAAGCACGGGCGTCCCGTTTAAATCTTAGAAGGTGCGGCCGGAACGGGAGCTCCGCGGTGCGGGCTGAATGTGTGCCTCGTACCTGCCGGGGTGTTCTCACAGAGCTGATGTGGCTGGGGGGAGCGCTGTTCAAGTGTAAACAGAGTTGGTGGTAAAGGGTTCGTGATGTGCGGCCGGGCATGAGGGACCGGTTATTTATCGCAGGGCGCGGGCGGACGACGCAAACACGGTGGGGAAGAGTTCAAAAAGGGGGGGCGTTCGGGCTTGCCTGATGGGAACGGCAAGAAGAGGAAAGACGACGTCAGCGGGGGGGCTCAGAGATTTTCTACTTTCAGGGGCCGTGTTCGCTAGACCAGTACCGACTTAGGGAGGAGTCAGGGAGGCATCCGGCCGACGTGCATAAAGCCTCAACGGGGCAGAATTGACCAGGTGTTTTCTGACGGGCGGGTGCCGGACGGCAGAGAGCTGGCTGGAGAGGTATCTAGGGCCGAGGTCCAGAAGTCGAGGCGATCCAGGGAGCCAAACAGCATCTTACGGGATCCGGGAGCTTGGTGAGGGGGGGACTGCAGGGACTCTCCCAAAACTGGACGGGCCGCTGATTTCTTGGAGGGTGCTCGAGCGACCGGGAGCGCATGTCCGAGAATGTCGTAGTGGCTCCTGTTACCCGTCTCTTCTGAGGTCCAAAGCGCCGAAGGCAAGAGGGGTTGGAAAAACGACGGTGAGGACGCTCTTTGAAAAAGGAGGAGGTGGCTCGTCGGCGAGATGGGGAAGTGCGGGGAGGGCCACAAGAATCTGACATTCTTTTTAACCGAAGACAACCCGGGTTGCGCAACCCGGGGGCGGGAGAAACTCTTTTGGTTGGATCGGAGCGCTGTGGTTTGGGGTGGAAGCGCAGCGATGTCGGGAGGAGATCTCTCTCAAAACAACGAGTGGTAAAATATAATCTCCAAAAAGCAGAGCTTATGCACCAACCACTCCCGATCCGCGCCACAGCAATAAGACAAAGAGAGGGAGCTCGGAGGGACTCCCCAACAAGGGTGGTCCTAGGCGGACGGAACAAGAAGGGATGTGACAAACTCGTGGCCTCCTGGAAGCATCTCTCCTCCTCATCTCCGGGAAGAAAACCGAAGGACCTTCGTCAAAGCAGGGGGGCCTGGTAGGGGATCAAACGAGGGGCGACTTCCTTACATAAAGCCCTCTTTTAAGTACCTCGTTAGAGAATGAAGGAACGCTCTTCACGCAGGGCGGCGAAGAATAAGCCACAAATCCCTCATCGTCCAGAAAGCTCCCCCCGGGAGTTAGGTAAGTTAAGAAAGAATCACAAAAGTCAAGGGCTCTTCCTCCTCCTAGCGCTGGCTCCCTGCCCGGCCAAGAAGGGACTCACGCTGGGACCGGAGGGCAAAAGCTCTCTTCTCAAAAGGACATCGAATACAACCATCTGGCCCCGAACGATCAGATACCCATGGCAGCTTTCCGGAAGGGAACAATAGCCTTAGAGCAAGACGGGGGGAAGGGGGTAAAAACGAGACTCAAGGAATCACACCTATCAGTGGTAACTTAAGAGAGCCGCAAAAAAACAAAACAGAAAAATACTTCCAAAAGGAACCCAAAGCCGGTATCAACAAGACGGAATACGATAGAAACGAAGCTTTTGGGTAAGGAGCCAAATCAGGCCCAAATCACCAACACGTCACCGTGAAAATCAGGGAAAAACCGTTTTGAGTGGGAGCAAAAAGTCTAAGGAACGCGGGACCGAAAAGACCCAGCGACCACCTCAAGATACACTCCAACCAAAAAAAAAAGAATCGGTGGACAAAGACTCAATCAAGCGCCTCTCCCCGCGAGGACCTCTAACCGAAGGAGAAACAAAAAACTGGAGGGGGAGAAGAAACCACGTCAGATCCCTTTCGGAAAGCAGAAAAAGGTCGGACAAAGAAACAGGAGGGAGAGCCCGGCGTAAAACTCCCAAAGACGTCAAAAGGAAGCTCCCCGAGAAAAGGGAGGGCACAATTCGCGGCGCACGCCTGCTAACCTCCAACGCCAAAAAAAAGGAAAATCCTCAATCTAACGAGAAGGGACAAAAAGGACCAAAGGAACCCAGGAACAACACGAGGAATCACCCCCTGGGAAATGCTTTCAGGGAAGCAAGATCAAAAACTCTGAACCAAATGGGTTGGGAACAATGTGGGTATAACACGTTCAGTCTCCTGTTAGAAAAAAAGGAGCGAAAAAACCGAAAAATAAAAAACAGCTGAAAAAAAGAAGAAAAGGGACGTCCACAAAACCCGTAGCACGGGGGGCCGTCAAAGGAGGGGGACCTTAGAATAAGGAGGAGGGTCAAAGTGAAAGTAAAAAACGAAAAAAAATCTAAAAAGGGAGTGGTGGCCCGAAACACTTCTTGTAAAGGAGGCCTAAAAGTGAAATAAAAGAAAAAAAGACCTGCATCTCAAAATAGAAAGAAAGCTAGAGGCAGAGATCAGGGGAATTCTACGGGGGACCTTCCTACACGTCTCGTCTAAACAAAAGGCGCGGCAGAGGAATAATCCGGGGAAAAAGGGGGGGGGGGACTCGTACATAGGGCTCACCAAAACCAAAGAGGGGACCGAAAATGGAGGGAAGAACAGAAAAAATGAAGAGAAACGGAAAGAACAATCCCAGAAAAAAGAAAAAACAAAAAACCGGGGGGGTGCCAGGGGAAGAAGGATGAAAATAGGACATTCCAACTTGAGAGTTGACCAGATCCAGAAGCTGACGCCCGTTCTGCGACCAGGCCGGTCAAAAGAGGGAACGGAAAAGAAAGAAACCGAAAGAATCCTATCAAATGTTGGCAGCCGAGCATTGGCAAGAAAAATCTGAACGCAGAACCAAGAAAAACCAGAAGCAAGAGGAAACGGCCAGAAACAGAACGGAGAAACTCCGCCGCACCCCAAAAAAACAAGAAAGCAACTAGCAAGAGCAGAAAAGAGGTGAAAAAATACGAAAGAGTACCTCCAGTAAAAGAAGCGGGTAATCGAAGAAAGAAGAAAGCGCTTTTCAACCCTCTCATCTTCAGAACAAAAACAACCGGCAAAATCAGACCGGACAGGGGAACAAGGCAAAACATCGCCGGTAGAGTAAGAATAGCGGACGACATCCTCGCCGGAATGTGGGCCCGTGATACGGAACAAGGAAGAGGGCTCCCCGTGGACATGACAAGAATTTATGGGGCACTAAGACTTCACAAAATCTAGCCCAAGGACATTGCCCACTCATCCAAAAGGAGGGCGTATAGGCTATCACATCGTGAAAGGGGGTTAAAAGCGATCGCAAGGAATCCTTCAACAGGGGGTGGCCCCAAGCTCTCCTCTCCCGACTCAACACCTGAACAGAAGGTCGGAGCCTTGCAATCCCGCGGCCACAGGTGATACTCCGGAAACCCCGAAATCGGGAAGGAGTGTCAAACAAAGCGGCCTCTCGGAGCACAAAACCAAAACCGTCCCTTCACTAAGGGAAAGGGGATCCGCCAAAAAAACACCACAGCACTTAACAGGGGGCCTCAAACCTCACGAAAACCTTGACAGGAGAAGAGTGCACGCCCTCGAGGACAGGGCGACACCTTCCCCTGGTACCGAAGTCCTGTCCACGAAAAAGGAACCTTTAGAAATGACCGGCCATAAATCAAGAGAAAAAATTAGCATCCTCTAGAAACCAAAAAGGAGGGGGGGAAAAAGAAAAAACTTTCCTAAATGATGGACCTCATCCCACAAGGCGAAATACATTTAAGTGAAGAAAAGAAGACTTGTGTTTTTTGGTGGTCAGGGATCCGTTATAAAAGGAGAAAAGCGCAGAGTTCCTCGTCCACTTCTTATAACACACAGAGCACGCCTGAGCACAAAAAATCACAATCAACAAGCGAAGAAGGAGAAAGGGACACAAACGCAGGAGAAATGGCAGTGCGCCGGAAAAAAACGTCTCCGGAAAATCCCGCAACGCCCTGGCACAGCCCGCGAAGGAGAAAAAAATGTGACCTTGAACTGTGAAGCCTCAACAAAGGGGTCGAAAATAGGTCAAGAAATTCTGGCAAACGCATCCCTCATACGTTTGGGACACACGAAAACGAAAAGGAGGCGCTTGACAATACCATCCCTCATGACAGATCAATTTAAGGCGGGGTTACACCCGCCAAACTAAATCCCAAAACATACGGTGAAAACCGTTGCCGAAAGAGGGAACGTCGGCTCGCTCAGCCGCACACCTTTAACACCCAACGGGAAACTAATGAAACGTGCGAAAATTAACGAAACCCACGCTCATGTTGGGCGGCTAATAATGCGTGGGGATATGCGGCCCATTTCGTACACACAACGCACACCGTCACCGGCCCACAGACGTGACTGGGAGGGGAACGCTCGCCTCAGAATCTTCAAACATCATTTTGTCACAGGCCCTATCTCAAAAAAACAATACAAGTCGACGCATATCGCTGGACGGGCTCCCTGATTCATCCCGTATTCGGCAACTTATTGGTCCCTCTTCCCTGGCCTGTTGTGCTCTTTTGTTTCCTCTTTTTTTATGTCCTCTAGAATGGATCCGCTCAACATTCCGGCAGGCGTGTTTTACATACAGTCCCATTTAGTGGCTGACGTTGATGAGCATGTTCAACCCTCCGGTGGCTTTCTGTTATAACGTAGATTAGGGTGTTCAGAGCGTGGACCGACCATGTGCGGATGCTCCTTTGTAGTCTCTGAGAGTACCTGCGGTCTGTACTCCACCTCTCGCCGGGGAAGCTGTTGCTACGGGGGCACGCGTTTCTCTGTGGAGGAGCAAGTAGGGTCGGCAAGTGGCAATTCTTTGTACTTCACCTGAGTTTTCTTCTTCCTCTGAATTCGAGATCATCTATACTTTCAGTCCCTTAATCAAACGCCGCGCTACGGCAGTATTCGCTGTCGAAGAAGTGGAAACACCGGGGTCAATCACGCTTATACATACCGAGAAAAGGGACCCCGTTCATTTCGGGAAAGTCGTGGAAACGGAGGTGCAGCTTAGGGCGAATACATCTCTGGTAACAAGGACATTAGCGGAGTGCGGGAGCGGCGTCTTTTGTCCAGTTGAGGGGCGAGGGATCGCTCTTGAGAATTCTTGAGCAATTTTATCGTGGAGACGCTGGGGAGTAAAGAATTGAAGAATTTCTAACTGAAAGCTTTTTGACCGACTTATCTGGAACATTTGTCTAGACGGGGGGGAGCAGGGAGCGGGGCTGGGTCTGGGTCGTTCGTGTCGCTGAGTCAGTACTTGGGAGAGGGTAAAACTGAGGGATACCGGGGGAAAGGGTGCCACTGGATGGCGGCACGATGGCAAGGTGGGCGCTGTCCATCGATTCCTTCGGAAAGAGTACTACTTCCGAAGGAGGCGAGTGACGGAGCAAGATTGTTGCTGGGTGTGACCCATCCCGCCGAGAAAACGTGCCGGGGAGTATATTCGCTCTAAAGACCTAAAATAGAGCTAAATCCATGGATTGAGGACGTATGGGACTCCCTGGAGGGAAGGATTAGCTGGGGGTGGGCGCTGTGAAGTGTGCTCGGAAGGGAGTCTGACGGGGGCTTCTGGTCGCTCGTCCGAACCAGTCATTGTTGGTCTGATTTGGAGAAGAGTGTGGGGGAGGTTTCTAAAAGGGACTTGGGGGGAACTGTGGCTCTTCCTGGGAAAGGGGGCATACGGAAAGCTCGGATGCGGCGCGACCTGAGGAAGAAACAGAGGAAGAGTGGAAGCATGGACCTTGTCTGGGCCAAGTGGGTGACGCTGATCGGCATTAAAAAACCATAAAAAGCTTAGGAGATGCTCGGAAAAAATGGCGTTTGACAGGGCGGGAGAGCATTTGTTCCAATGCGGTTCGTGGCGATGGTGGCCGGAGAGGCTGGGGGACTCGGGGGGATGGGAGCAGAAGGAAAGGAGGAAGGTGAGCTGTGGAGGTGGCGGGAAGATGTGGGAAACCTGTTATGAATGCCTAGCTGATCAAGGAAGGGGGTAGTAATCGTGGATGAGCCATACGCAGCTGCTCCCGGAAGGCTTAAGGGCTTTGGGTTCATCTTCAAGGGGGATGAGAACTGTGCGGGACTGCACCCGTTTAGGGAGGGCTGAGTGTTAGTGAAAACAAGTGTTGGGCTGGGGAATGCGGGAGCGAGCTGAACGCGCAGGAGAATCAAGGAAGGAGTCGGAGGGACGGGGAGGCGTGGGGCTTAGGAGTGGGTAAAAGGAGAGGGGGACCTTCTGCCGTACAGGGTAATGGTATATACGAGACGAGAAGGGCCGGGGGGGAAGGAAAAATTAGTAATAAGGGTAATCGAAAACAGTAGGCACGACGTCTCAGTAATTTTCAGTGGGAGGCTGGGAGTTCACGTAGGGGAGAAAAAGCAAAGGCCAGAAGGAGGAGGGGTCCAATAAATAAAACAACCTGACCGATAAGGTCTTCCGTGTCCTTACTCAATGTACAGGAAGAATCCAGTCGCCGAAGCCAAAGTGCCATCCTGACTTGTGAGGCGGTAGGTGCAGGCAAAAAGGTCTGAAAATCGGGGTGGGGAGGCGGACGGTGTAAAGACCGTGGAAAAAGTGTGACACAGGGAACCATACCTCCTGGTACTGCGGAGAGGCGGACTTCCCGCCTTTAACACTATGGGTTGAAGAGGTTAACTCTGGTAGGCACCCTTTGGGTCTTTTGGTTCGCATGCCGGAACGAGGTTATGGGGGGGAAGGCATTGATTATCAAAAAAAGAGTCTCGTCATTCGACCTGTTCTGCGGGGGAAGAGGCGTGGGGGAGCGGGGAGGAACTGACGTTTTAATTGCTTTTTCTTCTCTTTCTGCTCCATGGGGCTAAAAGGTGAAAGCGGACTGGAAGGAGGATAATTTGGTAGGGGTACCAATGGGGGTGGTAAGTAGGTTGCTGCGCTGGTCGGGGAGCTGGTCTAGGGGTGAGCGGATTGGGGAAACACTTTTGGCGATTTGTTCCTTTCCGCGTATGTTTGGGCTGGGAGCGGGGGGGGGCTGGGGACGCGGACAGCTGGGCAGGGAAACCAGAATAGACGCAAAGGCCAAAATTTCACGGGGGGTATTTATAGGTCTCCGATGCTGTGCGGCTGTACGACAGACGGCGGGGGGAGAATCGGATAAAACATTGGAAAGGAGGGGGGAGAAAAGGGGGGATCTATAATTTTACTAGTATGTGAAAAAAAAGTAAAATTAACGAGGGAAGTTCTTCGGTGCCGGGAAGAGCACGACGTGCTGGCGCAGACTAAGTGGGGAGAAAAATTATTTTGAGGGATGCGGGGAGAGACTGGGCCAATATATTCTTCCGTTTCCTGTGGACTAGAGCTGGGCCGGGGCAGAGGAATGTCAGGGGGTCGTTGACGGAAAGAACAAGCGCAAAAGCAGGCCAGGTAGAAGGGAAGGGTCGGGTTGATTCCTTCCTTGAACCTCACGACCTGGGGGGGGTGAGGCTTGGCTCTTAGTGAACGATCGGGAGGGGGTAGAAAACATAGAAAAAGGGTCTAGGCGAGGCCGATCAAGTGACAGACTATGGACTTCAGCAAATATTACGTACTTTCCATAAAATGGGACGCCGAAGAGAGGTGTGGGCATCCTAAGGGGGGAACAACGTCGAAAAAGCTTATTTTCTTCTAGAAGGTACTGGCGCTGAAGGGAGCCCGTAGGAAGGTCAGATACCTTCGGCCAACCCCAAGGGAAGACAACACGGAAGAGGCGAAATCGAGGGGGGAAAATCATGGTTTGTCAGGGTCTGAGCCAGGGGTTGGGGGTCTAAACCGATGTGGGGAGGTACATACATCGTAGGGGAAAAAAACCCACCAAGGGGGAGTGGGAAAAGATGAGGATCGCCACCTCCTAGACAAACCGCCCTCCCAGCTATCCACCGCATCCCCCACCCAAAAGGCCTCGCTAGATCCAAACCAGAGGTGGTACCGAGCTTACTTCCCAAGTGTGAAACACGAACGGAATGTGGATGCTTGGGGCGCTCAAAAAAGGGTCGAGCGCGAAACAGTCACCGGCGGGTCACAACTCAGTGGTATGGGATGCTCCACAGCCTTAGGAGAGACGGAACTGGGAAACAATCTACTCTTGGGCTGTCTCGAAGGGAAGCCCTACGGAAAGGTAGCTCACCACCTCCTGACGCGGGGCCCCACCCTCCCGATCAGTCCTCAGCGCCCCAGGAGGTTTCCCATTTCAGGGATCATCCACCGAGTCAGAAAAGAAATCAAGAGAATAGCCGCACCCGGCCCTCAATTCGACCAACCGGAAGAATCGTAAAGAGTAAAACCCATCTCTCTGCCCCTTCGCACAGCAGCGGCAGACCCCCCTGCAAGCACCCAAAATCGTCGCCAAAGCAAAGGGGGGAACTTTCCCACCGCCTCCTTTATGGACTCGAGCCGCCACAAGTCCCGAGCTTAAGGAAACATCATACGGGGAAAAACCAAGTCCCCTACTCCTATCTCCGCCGTGGGGACGTACAGCAACAAGATCAGGGGGGAAACTCCAAGAAACTGACCGCCTAAACCTACGGCAAACAGGTGCTGTCTGGTCCCTCTTACATCAGAACACTTCTAAAACCGAATCCCGGGCCCTCATACATAACGAAATGGGTCAACATCCTACACGTCCACCCGCGACAAACGAACATCGGTGGGGAAAAAAAGTCCAAAGGAGGCAAACTCACACCCGAGAGAAGGGCTAATTGACCACCTAGTCAGTAAGCGGACAACATGTGAACAAAATACAAGTCGTTAAAAAAAGTAAGTCAAACAAAATCAAAAAAAAGTAATGAAGAACAAGATACTGGTGCGTCAAACGCAAGGCACCATGAACAACATCGCGAAACCTGACAAAGTGGGGGGGGATGTCTCCTCACCCTCCGGCCCGACTTCGTCCTCCTCCAGAGAACAGAACCTCGAACGCCGACGAGTACCTACAATGTTCCACCACAGGAACGAAACAAACAAAATAGGAAAAAAAAAAAGATTTAACAGGGTCACAAAAAAAGAAAAAGAAGCACCTTCATAAAGTCGGAGTTTGGGTGGTTACCGGCCCGTAAAACGGACTAAGTTACGTACGGAACAGAAGGATAAAGTACTCCCACGTCCATCAATGGGCATGGACCCTAGCAATAAGGGGACAAAACTGAAGGGCAACTATCCGGCAAGGGCCACCTCATGGAGGCTGGGGCGCCAGTAAAAGGAGAAATCAACTCCATCAGGAAAATGGGGAATGGTCACTCGGTCCCGGAACCGAAAAAGCCAAGCGGTCGACTTAGGTTGGCCTTGAATTCGGGGGGGGGGTGGGGATGGAAGCGGGATGGACCCTTTAGTCTCCCCATGTGACCTCCACGCCAGACCGAGCAAACTAAAGGAGAAGACCAATAAAAGTCCTAAGGATGCAGAGACGACTCACTCTTGCTGGGGGGTTAACGACTCCGTCAGATCGCCGAGAATCTGACAAAAGGACCATACTGACTCGAGTTTCGTTCCACTCCTGCCAGCTCACCACTACTCAAAATCGACGCCCCAAAAAACCGTCCGTCCAGAGTCAAAGAGACCGACCAGTCCAAAAGAATAGGAACCACTGACCGCCTCAACCGGTGGCGGCAGCCGATGAAGACGTTTCACGAAAAAAGCTTGATGGTAAAACCAAACAGCTCCTGAAAGCAAAAACACAAAAAGGTCACATCTGCGGACACTTGCCCGACCCGCCAGCCGATAAGAAGGATCCCTGTCAAAGAAAGCGCCCGCCAAAAAAAAGAAAAAAAAGAACAAAGCGACACCTGCCATAAACCCAAAAAACCTCTCTGAGAAGGAACAATCAAGAGGGAAATCCAAGGCTACTCGACAGTCCGAACGGGGCAGGATGCTCTACAGGCTCCCAACCACGGCCTCACGGAAACCCACCGTCCGCAGAAGAAAGACGAGGTTAGGAAAAAGAATCCGGGAGAGAGTCGTACGGAGGCCGAGGTTAGGAAAAAAAAACTCGGGACCGGCTGGGCCCCGCGTGTAGTCACCTCCGCCCAACGCGCGCCCGCACGTAACATCAAAGAATGGCCCCCAAATTGAGGAGAAAGAAAAAAAAACTGTTTGAGAAAAAAACCAAGACCAGAAGAAAAAGACTCCAAAAAAATCGGGCCCCGGCGCCGCTGCACGGTAAAGATCCGACAAATCCGTGACCACCATCCGAAAGATTAAGATCGAAGGAAAAAGCCGGGGAACAACAGGAAACGCACGTTAGCGAGAGGGGGTTAGAATTGCAACGACCAAACGCAGACGGTTGTCCCCCCTCTCCGGAACTTCACCGGCACTTAGTCATAGGGCTCGGCCAGAGGATGTGAAAACCTTGCCCAGATGGAAGAGAGCACCGATTAAAAAGACGGTCAAAAGGCTTCAACCGGTATCCATGACTATCCGCTCCCCCTTCGGACACGGCCACCATCGACTTGACCCAAAACACTTGCCGTCGCCCTCAGAAAAAGGAAACCAGAAATGCCCGAAGGGTAAGTTAAAGAATAATTCAAAAGAAAGAGGGGTAAAAGTCATGGGGAGAAAGGGGAGCTCTCGCAAAATGGCTCCTTGTCGATTACGAAAACTATCAATTGCGTGAACTCACTCGCACGGCTCCCGGGAAAAGAACACCCTGCTGAAAAAAAACGCTCAAAACACGCCGGAAGGAACTTGAACGAGAAAAGGGAATGTCTCAACTCCCAGGACACCGAAAGAAACTCACATAACCAAAATAATTCAAAGATATTGGAAAAATTTGGAGCGGGTTACAAAGAAAGACCAAAATTGGGGTTCACCCGTCTTGGGAAAAAAACGGGGACCATCATAGACGTGTTGAACACCGCAACAAAAGGTGAACTAAGAGTCTCAGGTCAGGAACCGAAAAATTGCTACACGTCTTGAAGACATGTGCCGGACAAGCAAGTCAGATCACCTCGCTGGAGGTTCCCGAAAGGCACTGAAAGGAGAAGGACCCTAAAGCGCCCGTCTACCTCCCGACTTCCCTCAACGCCACGCGACAGTAGGTGCGGACTGCTCGCCCTGAAAGGAAAAAAAGCCGGGGATCAAGGAACAAACATAGGGGGAAAAAAAAAAAAGGGAAACGCAGGGAACAAAAAAGAAAACAGACATGCCAAATTATGACGGTATGGTCGCTCAAAGAACGCCTGGAAGGCGACAGAAACTGGACGCTGGGCAGATCTTACACACAGAATTAGGAGAGATGCCGCGTACAGTGATGCAAAAAAAAAAAAAGGGACCATCCAGGAAAGGGATGGGTTTCGTGGTAGAGGAGGCGGCGGGGGGTGTCGGGCAACGATGAGAGGCGGGGGCGGAGAGCCGTCAAAAAAAGATGATTGTAAAGTGGCGCAAGAAATATGGGTGGAAAGAAGGAGCAAAAGGGGGCTGTCATGGAAAAGGAGGTCAACTCCTTTAGCGAGGGAGGGTGAAACCTTAAAGCCGTCTAGAAAGAGGGGGTTACTAAGAGCGACATCGAAGTTCGCTTGGCGGGTGTAGGACAAAAGGCGGCGGATTACTGAATCACCTCTGTCTTGCCTACGCCGGGGCGCAGCACAGCCTGGGGGAAGTGGACTTGACATATGAAAAGCACCGGAGGAGAGTTAAGGAGTACTTCGAAAGGTTAGTCTTTCTGTCGGGTGGGAAAGGTTGATCCCCGTTCATTACGAAGTCGCGTTGTGAGTGACGCGGGTCTCGGCAGTTTGGGTTAACCGGAGCGTTCTGGTCTAAAAAAGACAAAAAAGGGAAAAAGGAAGATCCGAAGACTATTTGACATTGATACGCACGATCTACTTAAGAAACGTTTTGACCTGGGTATAGGAGGGAGAAAAAAAAAAGGGGGAAGCGAGGCTGGGAGGCAGGGGGCAGGTCTTGGCAATTAAGGGGGGGCGGGAGCGTATTTGAGGGAGGTAAAGGGCGGACGGGAGAAAATGGGACAGTGTTGGAAAAAATTAGTCGAATTAGAAGGTACGAAAGGGGGGGGAGGCGGGCACAAGGAAAGATAAGACTGTGTCCTTTTAGGCGAAACGAGGGCGGGGCCAATAAGTCGCTCCTGTGATTTAGGGTGACGCGTAGCCTACGGGAAAAAGGAGGAAGGTTCAAAACGGGAAGGGAGGGCGCAGAAAGATACTTACTTGAAAAAGAGCTTTCGTGCGGGAGTCAACCGGAGTTGAGAGAGAAGGGGGGCATCGGGGGCCGGGAATCGGTTTTAGTCTTCAGGGAAAGCAGGTTCAGGGCAGAGGAAGGGGTAAAAAAAATTTGGTACTATTTCTACAGTCGGGGGGCTGCTGTAAACGTGAGGGCGACGTAGTTCGAAAAATTGGAAAACAGGGTTCTTTTGGGACACTCGGGCCTACTCTTACCTGTTGCCTGGGGTCATCACGGGTCAACTAACGTCAGGAGGGGGGGGAGGGGATAAACCTTCGTATAGAAAAAATGGACCACCTTAATTTCTTATGAATAAAATGGGTCTCGGAAAAAGCTGCTGGAAAAAAAAGGACAGTATATGTGAGAGAATTCTACACAAAAGGGGGCGGAAGGGCGTACGAAAGGCCGGGCTTGGACAAATTCGGTTACTTAAGTTATGTCGATTGGTTCACAAGGAGGACTTTGGAAAGGCAGGATCACCTGTTTATCTTTTGCGGCTGCAGGCGGGCCTGGGGAGGGCCGATGTGACACTGCAAAAAACTATAAAGGAGGGAACGTGGGGAGGGGCTTTGGGTCTAAGATGTAACAGTCTGGAATGGGGGCAACGGGGGACCCAGCGAAGGGGCATCGAACTGTTGAGAGAAAAGAGAATGCGGGCAAAGGGTATGGGGTCAGGTTTCAGGAATGGTGATAGTTTGGGAAAATGAGGGAGAGCGGAAAACGCGCATCGGGGGGGAGCCCAACTGGTTCTAGGCGGCGTTGGTCCTGGAAGGGGGGAAAGAGACAGGGGGGAACGTAGGTGAGTTATTACCTGGTCCATGGTGATAGAAAAGAGAAGACGGATTCTGAAAGAATCCCACATACAGGAAATAACGATCGCAGAAGAAAAGAGCTGACCTCGAAAGGATGGGTCATGAGATGGACATTTATTAAGAGGTGGGACGTGCGAAAGAAGAAGTCAGGACAAGGGTAAAAATGAACTGACACCGACGAGGGAGGGGAAGTTGAAGGGACCAGGGGGGGATCGACATTAGGGAGAAATTAAAAGCGGGGAAAGCCCTTCGTCGGGGCAACTAAGGACATTTACGGAATGTTGGGAGGAGGGTAGGGAACCGGGCTGGGAAGGGTGGGGGAGCGGGCGTAAAGAGGAGGGGGGAGCTGTCGTACGCCCCTCGCCTTGGATCAAGAAGTGGAAAGTGAACCACGACCTCATTAAAGCGCTTGAAGAAAATAAACGTAACACTAGGGCGGACGTGTAGCCTTCTTTTGCGGGGGATGACCTGGTGGTGCCGTAGGTAAAAGAATTGTCGTTGCTCTTGCAAAGGGACGATTTTTTGCTGGGAGGCGGGAGGGAGGAGTCTAGAGGGGAACCTTTAGTGGACGCGGAGGGGGGGACGGGGGGGGGGGACAATGGGGGGAGTAGAACGCCGTTCGTACCTTACGGTAGGGGTCAGAATGAATCGATAGTTTTCGGCCTAACTGGAGCGGAAGAAGTTTCTTGATAAAATGGTGCGCGAAAAAATTAAAAAAAAAAGGGGGGAGAGGAGTTGAGGATTTCAGCTTGATTTCGGGAGCAAAAAAAGGGGCTCAGGTTCGTGGGGAACAATTGGGGGGTCGGGGGGGACTTGTACTAAATTTCAGGAGGAGAGGGGGAGAAGGGAAGCGAGCGTTCGTGGGGGAGAAAGCAGCGACTAAAAAAGGACATAGGGTGGGGAAAGGGGGGGTACTGGGGGTCGGAGTTCCTGAAAAGGTACCAATACTTCTGCGGGAAGTCGCGGGCAGGACGTTCAACGGAGCGAGGGAGTACGAGTTAAATGGGAGAGTGGGGGAGAGGGGGGGGGGAAAAGGAAACTTCAGAGGAGAACGTCATTGGCTAATCTCGGTAAAGGTGGGAAGCACTGTGGGGGGAACCCGTTGTGGGGCGGACTCAACATTTCCGGAGAGAGCTGGAGGGGAAGGGAGGAAAAAGATATCGGGGGAGAGGAAAGTTCCATCTATTACGAGATCAAAAATGGAAGGGGAGCCAGAGCGAGAGAGAGAAAACAATCTGCGGGGGGTTACTAGGTCAAGAATTGTGGTGAGAGGTTCGATTATGACGATAGACTTTGGTGTGGCGATCACGGGGAAAAAGGGAGGGGTTGTTCGATCCTAGCAGGAAACGGAAACTATGAAGCACGTTCTAACCCTTAAGGGTCGCACGAAGGGACAAAGCAGGGGAGAAGGAAAGCCAATCCTCCTGTAGGACCGCATCGGTTTCAATAGGATTTGTAGAGGGGGGGGAGTGCTGAGTTACTTTGAAATCCCAGCTTAAAGGGGCCACATTGTTCAATATACCGAGTTTGCCGTCCTCGAAGGGACACCACGCTTGGGCCGAAAAAAGAAGAAGAGGAACTTGCTTTGAAGGAGAGAGGGGTTTTTTCTATCCATCTATGCGGTAG
>Ga0179593_1423431_pt1 | contig 16121 bp, 9 predicted proteins | sample CZODoug2_1_08_16_FD_185931 | JGI IMG/M metagenome (GOLD analysis project Ga0179593, IMG submission 185931) | Vadose zone soil fungal communities from Angelo Coast Range Reserve, California, USA - CZODoug2_1_08_16fungal (PacBio error correction) | ecosystem: Environmental > Terrestrial > Soil >...
CGCTCAACCGAAAGCGTCCTTGCCTCGGGGTACGCAAGTTCATACTATCAGACCCGGGAGGGAGAGTCAGCACTAGGGTTATGCGCCGTGGCCCGGGAGGAGGAGGAGAAAAAAAGAGGGCGGCGCGCAGTCAGCAAAAGGGATGGAGGTCACTTCGTTTTTAAGGGCCACGGCGGGGAGCCGTAAGGTAAAAAGTCGATGGAAAACGTGGACGAGAGGGTCCACGCCGTTCGCGGTCCCACAGGCTCTACTTCTTTGGGGAAAAGTCGGAGTGCGAGACGCATATGGCGGGTACAAACCGGACTCTGAAAAGGAGATCGCGTTCAGGAGGCAAGCTCGTGGTGCAAGACCCCCACACTCATGCTAGGAGGGGGGAGAAAATGAGCGGGGAAAACCGAATTCGTGAGAACAAATTGGTCGGAAGCAGCATCAAAGGAAATCGGAACTCTGATAGGGTTAGTTAGCAGAAAGAAAGGAGAATCAAACCCCGAGTTTAACGCGCCCCGAAGTTTCCGAAAAAACGGGGGGTCAGGGGAACCGCGTCTGACGGTCAAAAACATGCAGGAAGCTCCCCAGGACGTAAAGCAGCGAGCGATGTCTTCGTCGGGGGAAGGGAACGGCGGAATAGTACCGCAGATATTTCTATAAAAATTCAATGGTCATCACGGGGGGTCAGGGAATGTCTCTAGAAATTCACCAACCGGGAGCCCACGTCTCTAGCTCGACAGGCGCCAGAAGAGGGAAGGAAGGTCCAGGTCGTTCAATGTCGGTCAGGGGGGTGGAAAGCCAAATTCTGGGCGTGGACGATCAGCGTCGCCTGGCGAAAAAAAGGGTTTCGGGTAACTCATTCTCCCGGATCAGGGGGAGGTAACTGGAGAGATCCGGATAGAGGATTACCTGCAAAGCTACAGCCTGAGTAAAGGGGATTCATACGATAACTGTCCTCTTCGTTCAAGCGAAGTCTTACGTGTAAGCGGAGAAAAGACCAGAAGAGAAGGGGTTGGCGTCAATTACCCATAACATACAAGGACCTCTAGGTCCTGGGGTAGCGGAGTAAAGCCTTTCCTTTTGGGAAACCGGCGGTTCCCAGGGGGGGGTCTTGGCGCCGGGAAGGGTCAAGGGCTGCGAATAAAAATGACGTCAGATCGGGGGGATCTTAATGGCGTCAACACCAGCGCTCTGTTCTCATTAAAAGGACTGCAGGACGGGAAGGAAGGCCAGCGAAAAACAAAGGAAGTAGTCCGTATTAACGCTTCAAAAGGAAAAAAGCGCTCAAAGCGCGCAACCACAGGAGCTCTGTGTCGTCGCAAGGGTGTGAAGGTTTGGACATCCTTCAGAGCTGAAAGAGAAGCGATAAATAAATTGACGAGAGGCAAAGGGCTGAGAGAGAGCAAAGTTTCAAACAGTACCGCACAAAAAAAATAACGGAAGAAAAAGTACAAGGCGCCGACATTTGCAAATCGACCACGCAGAAAAATGGATCAGCGTAAGTTTAAGGAGGAGGGGAAGAGAGGCGAAAAGGGATGTGAAGGGGGACAAAACGGAGGAAAAAAGGGGCGGCCGAGAACTCTTGGTCAGGACTAAGACTACGCAAGAAAACAATGTCTAAGGGGTCGGTACCTAGGACAACTTGTTAGCTAAAGGGTAGCTGAAACGAAGGCCAACGCATAACTCGCCGGAAAGACTGAAGGGGGGGACTGAAGCCGGACAGAAAAGCACAGTTACGGGGGTGTCGTCGTGGGCACGGAGCCAAAAAAATTATTGGTTAGAGTTCAAGGCAAATCGTCTGAGGGGAGGGAATCTGTTCAAACTATCTTTACACAGGGGAAGGCTAAGAGCTGAAACAACACCAAAGTTTAAGAGCGCGAAAACGGGGGACGAAAAAATACATATAACAGCCTTTAAAAAATGGATTAGGGGAGTCGGGAAAAAATCAAAGGGGCAAACCTCACATGGAATGCCGGAACAGGCTGCCGCCATCTGACGAAATGGGGTCGGACTGGGAGTGGTACGTGCAGGACTAAAATCAGAGGACACGCAAAAGGGGGGCTGGGAAGACGGTTGGGGACTGGCGTGAAGAAAACTCGCACCGGCGCGGTGACCAGGGCAGGTCAGCCTTCAGCAAAGACCTGTGGGGTGAAAGGCTCGCAGAGGACTACTAAACTCTGACAAAGGCGGGAATTAGTTCGCCGCGGAGCGCTAAAAAAGTTACTCACGGGCTTAAAAGGGAAGAAAAACGTTCTGAGCGGTGAAAGTAGCAGATTAAGTGTCATTCACCTGCTCGAATAAAATGAGGTGCCTCAAACAAAAACCAGGTCACTCCCTAAAAGAGGGAAAACCGATGGCATTCCATGTCTGTCGCGCTCGAGAGGTGCAGCCTGGAACGAGATCCCGACGGACAGAGGGTCGTGAAAGGGCGGCCGGAACCAAATGTCTCTTCCCCCGAGGATACGAAAGCTTGGCCCGGCCAAAGATGGAGAAAGATGAAACTCATGGGGGAGCTGGTCAAGGGAGCGAGAGGAGGCGCTCGCCAGGAAAGAGTGACCAGGGACCGAAACACTTATCTGGTATTCGGGCCTTTACATGAGGGCGGAATGGCGCATACAGGGAAGCAGGCAGGGGAGAAGACTCAAATGCGGGGGAAAAAAGCTGCGGCTACACAGGGGGCGAGAGACTGGCCTTAGGGACTGGGCAAAAAAATTTGGCAGGGTGATGACGGTTCGAGGAGAAGGGAGCCGGCTCGCCGAGGGCCAGAACGGGATTAATCTCTATGTTGACTTCGTGACCTTGCCCAGCGCAGAAAAAAAGAGACCTCGCTTAAATGCGCGAGAGAGGTAGCCAAGTCTTAGAGGGATAAGGGAAAACGAAGGGGGTAGGGGAAGACCTTGAGGGCACAAGCTCTCTTCCTATCTCTCTTCAGGAACGAAAAGAGACGCCCTGAGGGGAACTCAAGCGCGGGCAAAACTTGCAGCCGACACCCTGAATCAAGTATCGAAAAAAGAAAGTACGGCTCACGCGGTGCAGCAGCGGACTCGTTTGACGCATGTGCAACGTGGCTTGAAAAAAGACGCTGAGTTTATCTCTGCACGGTCAAGGGAGAGCGAGCTAGATGGGTGAAGTAGCAGAAAAAAGATCGACCGAAAAGGAAGGGCAGGGGACTGATCGACATCGGAAAAGAAGGGTCTTCTTCGGTGCACCGCAAAAGCTACCCGTCAAAGGGATAAAACGTACATCCTTCCAGCACTCGAAGGAACAAACGCCCATTGAAATCATACCCAGTTGGGGTCTCTATGAAACAATGGAAGAACCAAGGGAAAAGCATGAGAACGAGCAAAGAAAAAACTCTGTTTGCGTTGAAGCCGCTGCGCGTGCCAAGGGGAAAGGACCGGACCAAGCTACCGGCCTGAAGACTCGAAACGAAGTCATGCTAAATCACCTACACAATGAGTAAGGGGGAAAACGGGTGGAAAAAAATCAGCTCCAGGGGTACCCGGGGAAAGGAGAGTCAAATTCTGAAGGGACCTCAAACAACACTGATTATGGGAAGTTAATTCTGCGAGCCCAGAGGGGAAACTAGCAAGGCCCGGGGGATAAATGGAGGGAGAAAAAACTTGGAGAAATCGAAAAAGTCAGTGATGAGAAGGTACGTCGTAGAAGAGTCGGTTAAACGATCAGGAACAAGTGGGGTCCTTTCCGCGGACACAAGGGACAAGGGCAATCCCCCCAAAAAATGAACGGGTCCATGCTGATAGTCACACAGGCCAAGCCGAACAGGGCCATGCGTACAATTTCAGTAGTGGGTCGGCGTGGAAAAAAAAAGATGCAAGGGAAAGATAGGGCTCGGACCATCGCCTGCGGGGGTCACATGCGTTATTTTCCAACAAGGAAGGAAGCGAGGACCGAAGGATCTTGAAAGAACGGGAGATGGGCCGGGTCGCCGGAGGCGATAAGAGTCACGACTTTCTATCCCTAGGACGTCGAAAAAGAAGATGCCTGCAAGGCAAATGAACTCCAATGCAAGCATTCACCAACATAGAAGACGGGCGAAAACGCCGGCCAGACTAGGTCCACTAAATTATTAGGGTATCAGAGTGGCAACGGTATCCTCGAGAAAGGGAGTTTGCCATCAGGGAGGAGACGTTCGACTCGAAACATCAACAGCGAAAGAAAGATGGCAGAAGTTGCGGGGAGATAAACGCCGGCAAAGTGCAGGTAAGAATGACCTAAGTCCACCTTTCTCCGACGCTCATAAAAGGAGAGTCAGCGCCGGGTCTGAGGGGCTCCGGGAAAGAGAAGTCACGAGTCGCAAAGAGCTGAATGTCTCGCGGGGCTGCAAACTCGCTAGCTCGCCGAAAGGACGGGTAAAACCAGGGTACAGCAGGATACATCTCCAGAACGCTCCTCTGCACTTCAGGAAAAAAAAAAAAACGTGGAAGGTCCAATCTGGGCTTCTCACCTGCTCTTTCTGCAAGCCGTCGCGAGACAAAAAGAACATATCTAGAGGGGGAAAGCTAACTAGGGAGCGAAGACGTAAAGAGGTCTCGAAGTCGCCGAAGCTCCCGTTGGCGACCACAGCAGCCAGAGAGAAAACGGCAAACAAAAAATCCCTGGAAGGGAGCAGAGTGCGCCCAAGAGTTAAACAAAATGGCATGCTCCTCATCATTCCGACAGGGGACAACCGCCACGTATGCGTCAGCGCCAAGGTACGCTACAAACAGAACGTTCGAACCGGACTGTAAGACCAACTAAACAGGCATACTAGAGAGGGGATAAAAGGGCTGACAACCTACATCCGTGGCGCGGGAAAATTAAAAAAAAAATTTGCCATCTCGGAAGACCATTAAAGAGAACCGAAGGCCAGTAGAAACAAAATCCTATCAGAAGAAACCGACTGCCTAAGAACTCGCATCGGGGAAGGACGTCCGGAGACTCCTGTACCTAAGTCCACACCACGTGAGTGAGAAGGGACCGTGGAAGGTCATGGAAAATACAGACCTGTCGGATAAGAGTAAAAACCCCTAAAAAAGAACACAGAGGACATCAAGTCTCCTTGTGACCTTTATTGTGAGCACGGGGGGAGAAAAGGATGGCTAGCCAGGACTATATTCATCAACTCTAACCGACCAGACCTTCAAGGGGGAAAAGATCAGTAGGAGATCAATAACATACATTCCAAACGTGTAGTAAGTGTGGCGGGAAAACAGGGGTGCTCGTCTGAAAAAAAAAAAAAAAAATCCCCCAGAAGTGGGGCAGACATAGGAAGTAGTGACTACGCAGGGACTATGCGCCAAGCGAAAAAGAGGTTCTCGAAAACCCCTTCAACTCCCTCTTGCTTCACGGACAGCCAAACCCGAGATAAGGGTCCGGGGGGATGTTTCGGGACGTCCAGGTCCCTTCGCGGAAGGATATGCGATGGGGGGGCATCGTTCCGAAAGAAATAAGGAGAAAGCTTAAAATCTCCTCGGGGGCCTACTCTAGCCACAGGGGGTATGCAGGAATAAAAAACATCAAACCAAAACAAGAGGATCGGGCCGCCACTCGATAATGACATGTCCCAAGTGAAAAACTAGGACCCGAAAAGGCGACCTCCCAGAAGGACGCAAAAACGACCTGATCAGAGGGGTTTCGAACGAGAGGAAAAAGGCAAATTCGGTGGCAGTCCGTCGTTGCCAGGGCAGGTAGCAAATGTTGAGTCACTAGGGGGGGACGTTAAAGTGAAACTTGCTCTCGCATCCCCTAGGATGGAGATCAGACTGCAAAAAGCCCTCAAGCCAGCTCGGTTGGAAAACTCTGCGACCTGCTGGAAGCCGAATTGTCCCCTTAAGCCCCGCGTCGTAATGATCCAGTAGAACGCCTACCTGTTTGGGCTGCGCAAAACAGGGGGGTAGGCGAAAAATCCGTAAAGCTGAAGAGCATACGGAGAACTGCGCCCAGAATGGGCGTTCTTTTGGGGCACGGAGGAAAGGGGATGACCAGCACCGGGCCCCTGCGTCTCGCACGCCCTAAACTCCTAACGAGCGCAGAGAGCTAACAATTTGATTGAAGCACGAAGCTTTCCTTCATACGAGGGGAAAAGTACCGTGAAAATGACTTCGGTAACCCTTTACGGGGAGAGAGGGCTAAACCACATAACCCAGACGAGTAAAGTGCTGGGCAAGAAAAGGTCATTCCAATCAACACGCATGGTCATTCAAGATAATAGCAAAAAGACTGCGGGAGTTGAAAAAAGAAGCGAAAAATTACTAGGTACTAATACCGGGCCCCACTTCGCGACTACTGGCCGAAAGAAAGGACAAGTCGAGAAATCAACCACCGGAAACTGCAAGAGGAGGCAGTGCCCACCGACACCAAAAAACACAGCCAGTCGCGCGGTTGAGGGAGTGGGGAAGGGTGGACAGTCAGAGGGTGCAAGGAGCACTCGACAAAGCCCTTTCAGTAGTAAAATAAAAGAGAAAGGACAAACCATGAAACTTCATGCAACTTGGGAACCGAGGAGAATTGACCGAGGCTGAGCGGGCCATCGAGCGGGATAAGACCAGAGGGGCACGGTGGAGATCCTACGGCGGGGCCCGAGAGTACCGCGTGCACAATGAGACGGCGGCGATTGCTCAGAACTCAAAAAAATCAGGAAACACGTCCGTTACTCCGACTCCTGAAAAAAAAGAGGCCAGAACTGGCAGACACGTCCGAAGGGGATTACGCTACGGGGCCAAGGGGTTGGGAAAAGAGATTCATCGGGAACTCTTTCTGGAAAGGAGATCGGAAAGCCGGGGGGGAAGACCGGCCAAAATCTCACCAACGGAGAATAAGTCTCGTCCGGGACATCGTCTTAAATTGAGAACAGGCCTAGGCATATCTTATTTAACCCAGCTCAACTCAACGAAGGCACCGACGACAGGGGGAGGTTTTTTGAGACGGCACCATACTAAGCCTGCAAACCTCGCAATAGCATCATTAAGGCTCGTTTCAACGGCTCAACGAACCCAACCCAGATAGGAGCGCACGACAAAAGCACGACAAAAAGTTCTCCTCAAACACCGTGACCTGGTTGGACTACTCCTTCGGGAACCCGGGGTAAAAGAGGTGGAAGCCGGCAGCACACTCAGTAGGGACCAAAGGCCAAGGAAAAAAAACCCTGTTTGGTCCGGAAAGCGGCTTCGAGAGACGGGAAGCTGGCGAAGCGAAAGAATAAGAGCCCTGAAACTGCGCGCAAACGGCGAGACTCTTTAGGAGAAGACGAGAAAAATGGGAAGGCTCACGATTCTACAATCGACCAGGTGACCATTACGAGGGCGGCCGCGAAAGTAACAACAACAACTTATTAGGGAAAAGAGGAGATTCACTCGAATAAAAAACTGGATGAAGGCGTCCGGCCTCGTTGAGACAGGGTGAGCAGGGAAAACATTAGGTCAAGAGACAGAGGTATAAAATTGCCGACATGGAAGGCTAACTCTTCATCAGGCTCATCGGAATGGAGGCCTAGTTCTTCCTGAACTGTGTGAGGGGGACAGGATACGGTAAAAAAGGCCGTTAAATTTCACTCTCTGACATCGGGGAAAAGGAGATGCAAAACGCAGGGCGCGACTACATCGCGCTTTAGAGGGAGGGGAGGAGGACGTTCTAGCCCCGAGTTTGATGGAATTCTAAGGGAAAAAAACGGACTCGTAAGAAAAGCGTGAGGAGTAGAAAAAAAGGGCTAACCAAAAAGAGGGGGGGGGGGTACGGAGCTAGGGATCTTAAAAAAAAACACTAATCGGAGAATCATTTGACCTGACACGCAGGAAAAGTCGAGGAGGCGCGGGTGGGCGTTCGCAGGCCCCTCGGCGCGTTAAAAGGTTAAACCACTCTTTACCTACCTCGTTACCGGCGACCTGGAGGTATTCGGCCAACAAGCTCGGAAAGAGACAAAAAAGGAGGCAACCAGTCTCGGGTCTCCGTGTGCGGCTACAACGAAACCCGGAAAGGGATTCGAGGCGACATCTTCCGCCACGTCGCTACCTGAAGGTGCGAAGTAGTAAATCCCAAGCGCCTCGGCATTCTAAGGGAGGAGAAATTGGGGAAGTCAGCCAGCCGCAGCGGGAACATTTTCTATTGCTTGTGGAACGTTGAGGGATTCATGAAAGTCGATGGCGGGGGAAAACGCTTGAAATCATGGTCTACCGCGGAGGGGGGGGTAAGGCGGAAGAGAAGGGAAAAACATTTCGTAGGGACACTGCAGAAGGGAACATGGAACCCCCGAGCCTCAGAAGGGTCGCGCGGGGAGCTATACATTGTTTGGTGGGTTGGGTTGGGGAGTCGGGGGAGGGAAAGGAGGGAGGTTGGAAGGCCCTAATTGGCGCAAGCCGTCAAACTCTGGTTGAAGGCTAGGTAGAGCGCGCTGACCGAGAAAGGGAAGGGAAGGGACTTTGCCGAGGCATCTAAAAAAAAATTGCTAGGGTCACAGCACTGGGGAGAAATCGGTCCGTCGTCACTATGGCAACGAACGTAGAGCAAAACTTTGAGGAGATAACATCGTGAAATCCTCTGCAAGCAGGACATCAGAAACGTGGGGAAGGATAGTCACACGTGAAGCCGGAAAACACGTGGGAATGACAAGGAGGCGATCAGAACACCAGTTAGAGGGAAGGGGAGTCGCGCCTGGGTGAAGTCAGATGAAAAAAAAACGTGTATCGACCGCGGAGGAGGGAGTCTGAAAGGGGAGGTGAAGGGACATTCTCCGGGACTGAGAGGCGAACTTTGAAAACAAATCATCCCTTCCACAGAAACTAGACGCCGGCAAAGGAATCTCGCGACTTTTACTCGCCGCGCCGAATAACATTTCCTCAGCGTTGTTCATTTTCAGGAGGGCAGCGGTCGAGAGGGACCCCCTTGGTTCAGAGGTTGGACACTGCCTGGGTAAACAAGGTACGGTGGGGTCAGGCACACAATGGAACAAAGATAAGTCACGCTTGCTGCGCAGCCTGTGGGCGGTAACGTCTCTCCTGAGCGAACATTATCTGACCCCGGAAAGGCCGCTTGTCAAAGAGCGAGGCACATTTCGCGTGCAACTAGGCCATCGCATAGCGCCTGATGGAATTTCCCAGGAAGGCGGCATAGAAGAAAAAACCGCGCTGTTTCTGAGGAACAGGAGCAACTGGAGTTGAAAAAAAAAAAAAAAAAAAAATGAACCAAAAAAAAACTTGGGCTCGAGGTGGTTTCGTCAAAAAAGCTCTTCAGTTCCCACAGTCTCGTCCCGCGCTCAGAACGAAAAAACACCCTCTCAGCGTTCGGCAAAAAAAAACAAAAAAAAGGCATAACTCTAACCTGGAAAATATCACTGTTAAAAAAGCCAGAAGGGGAATATATTCCTTATTAGAACCTGAGCAGGAAAAATAAAGTACGCCACTAAAAATGGAAGAAAAGACCTTTCTTGGCGACAATACGAGTCAATGCTGAAAACGCGTGGTTCAGTGAACTAAGTGGAGCTTCCAAAGGAGCTTAGGGAAAACGGGTGGGGACTGGCTATGACTCGCCTGCACTAGTGACCTTTCCTTAAATTCCGGAGGAGAAACGATGGTGGCAATCGACTGCCGCAGCCTTAAGTAATAGGGACCCAAATAGAGTCACGAATGCCGACGCGCTGTGGGGGAAAAAACTGAGCAAGGACCATTTTATGCGGAGTGCGTACAACTGGTTAAGTGCCCGATGAGGGGAATCCCTTTGACTCAGTGGGAAGTTGCCCAAGCCCCTGAACTAAAAACATCCTACGGAGACATATGGGGGGGGGAAAAAAAGCCATGCGTTCTCGAAAACGGGTCCCATGACCGGGCTACTTAAACCTGTAACGACCCTAAATCAACTAGAGTCGGGGACCGCGGCATGTAGCGCACCTGTCAGCTCGCAGACATATTTTCTCCCAAATTGGGCTTTCCTAGCGGGATGCGAAGATGGGACTCCTCAGGTGTTCAAGAGCGTGTTGTACGCAACGGGGAAGCGACTAAAAGCGAATAAAGAAGACTCGGGGTAAGTCAGGGGAAGCACCTGCGGAAGCTGGGAGATAGAAGTTTAGGAGATACTAAGAGAAAAGACCGTTAAAAGGCACGCCACACGGCTGAAGCTGCGCTACTTGTAAAACGGAGGGGGCGGCTGTCCTTCACTAACATTACCTCCAAAAGAGCGGGATGATAAAATAGGGATGGATGAAAACTCGCCTCTTTGGGCCGCAGCGTGGACAAGTCAGATGAAACGAAGGAGGGGATGGAAAAGAGTAATCAAGAATCTAGTATCTATGGAGCATACGAGGAGGGAAAGGGGAGTGAAGGAATACTCTAAGCCCGTCCTGAGGTGAGACTTCCCAATTCTCAAGGGAGTCGACTATAGAATCTCGAAAAAAATAGAAGAAAACTGAAGGAAATACATAGCTAAGGGGGATCACGGGCCCAATAAGACACGATCCACCTTGTATCTTACAAGGGGGCTGGAAGGAATGGTTCAAACGTTGTAATAACTTATCCTATGGTCGCCTGCGAGAAAGTTGTCTTTCAAAAAAAAGAGAGGCGGTTGTCAGGGACCAGAGCTAGAGCTGAGAGCGGCTGACCGGCCGGATAAGTCAAACAAAAGAGAGCCGCCGATACTTTCCCTTAATTACTCGAAATCTTAACAACTCTCAGGGAGTAAGTGGGGAAAAACGGACGCGGCAGAATTCCGAACCGCCTGATTTAGAGGCACCGCAGGGCCAAACGCCCATTACAATATGCGAAAACTTCCAGCTACTGAAAATGGCTGAAGGGGAAGGAAAAAGCTGCTGAACCAAACTAGGAGGGTAAACGAGGGGGTCTATGAAGCTTCGCGTGGTACTCGCCAGTACCGTTACCACTAGAAAAAAGAAGCAACGTACCGACCAGAAAAGAAAGACGTACTCAATAAAAGAGGGTTTGGGCAGACGAAGCTTTCACTTTATCAGACCCATTTATACCGAGGAAGGAGTGTCCAAGGTAGGGCTGATCTCGCAAGCAAACAAAACCATAGGAAATTAATATCATCACGGAAGGTATGGAAGGAAAGCACATCGGGTAATAGACCGGGATCAGATGAACAGCTACTCTTGAGGAGCAGCCTTCTAGGGAGAGGGTCTACCTTTGTACCGTTTTCCTCAGACCACGAGCGGAGGGAAAGAAAGATAAACACGTCTGACCCTCTTCTTAGAAGGAGGTCCGGACGGCATCAAGGTTCCTAAAAAAAAGGGGGTTTCCGATACCTGGGGCGGGGGAAGAGAGGGCAAACTTCTCGGGTCGATAGAAGGGGGGGAGGGGGCGCCGATTGCGGTTGTCAAAGAGAAACCACGGTGGAAGCAGAGGCAGTCCTGGAACGCGGCAGTCAGCTCAGAAGCGGCGGGGAAAGACGACCAGCGAAATCTACTAGGGATAAGTAGTAAGCCGTATCAAAGGCCGAGTAGGAAAGAACTGGGGACACCCGACATATGTAATAAAAGAGAAGAGCAGGCAATCAAAATCCTGAAAGCAAAGGTTGACATTCCATGGTATAGGGAGTAGGAGGGGCCATCCTGAGATTAGGTCCTGGGCGCAGGGGCTAATCGAACTTTCAAGCCTTCTCGACGACGAGCATTTGTACCATCAAAAGGGAGAACAAACGGTGCGCGGTGAATCAGCAGACAGTTACTCCTACGGCTCGACAATACATACAAGGGTAGGCGGACAGGAAGGAGAGTGCACGCTTCCGTCTTCACCATCGCTAAATTGGATGTCTCGGAAAAAGAGGCACCATAAATAGCTGGGTCGCTGGCATTCCAGTGCGCAAGTCCAAGAACAGGACGCCGAGCCGCGGCATGACCCCCAGTTGCTAGGTTTTATTAAGCCAAGTCATATAGCAGACGGACAAGGGAACTCCCCGCAAGAACCTTCCTTCTATATCTCCTAAGTTGGCAGAAAAGGCAAAAAAGAAATCTTCCAGTTCTACCTAAACGAAAGAAACCGGCGAAAACAACGGACGCGACCCTAGGGATCAAAGAGAAACAGATAGGGCAGACCAAAGCCCCCTCAGAGGAGAGAAATTCATGCGCCAGAAGAGTACAGCGTTTCACCTCCTTCGCGGATGGGTCTCATAAAAGTCAAGCACCTAGCGGGGAACACCACTGTAACACTACCAGAAAAAAAACTGTCGAGGAGGGAGATAAGTTTGTGTTCTTCTGCCACCAAATACCGTCTGGGCACCAGGGGGGGAGAACATGTTAACAGCTTCGGAAACCTGAAAGAGGACCCCCCCGGACAACAGGGGACACAAAGGTGGGAAAAGGGCCGAGGCGGCGACAAGTCAAGAATATTAAGGAGAGAGGCGTAACGAGACGGAAAAAAGCGGTCCTTCAATTAAACGTGAAGAACGGTCACGTATAAGTCGAGAAAGAATAGTGCCAAGGAAAACAACGAGCCACGAGAAGGGGGGAAGGAAGTATGACGAAGCAATACGCAAAAGCGTCTCGAAGGTTCGGTAACAACCGATGGAGAAAAAGTGTCCGCCTGACAAACAAGGAGGGGTCACTGTTGGTAGGTTTCAGGACTAGACTCGGGAATCATCCAATTCACCGGCCTCTTTGCCGGTTAGGGGAATAAAAAAAAAAAAAAAAAAACAAGAAAGGTATCCTTGTGAGTTCGGGGACCCAGAACGAGACCGATGTTGCAAATATCGGGAGAAATGCGGCGGAACTCGGGGGCGATCAAAGCGAAAAGTCACCGAAACAACTCGAAACGTCCCTGGCGGCTCGTAACGCAGGAACCCAGTACCCTGTCCTATTAAGGCAGGCGTCCGTACCCTGAAAAAGGTCAAGAGGGGAGATAGGGACTAAGAAGTGCAGAGTTGAAGAACTGATAGAGGATGAAAGCGCATCTTGCCGAAAGGAGACAACTCTGTGTCTACTCAGCGCGAAAAATCACAGAAACCACGGCTGTGCGTAGAATATTGGGAAAAGTGGTAACCTTCACAACATCTTTCACACCACTGGAAGATGGAAAAGGGCCACGCTAACAAGCTCGCTGTTAATTTTTTATGGCATGAGGGATAAAGGTTAGCAAAGGTCGGAAATTAAGGTAGGCCGAGAGGTATGGTTCTCACCCGTTAAAAAATTTACAGGGGGAGATATCATCCCGACAAAGGGGTCAATGGGACCGAGACCGCGTCTCTGTCAGCCGGGATGACGTCGGTTACAAACTGAAAACTTCAACACGAAAAAAGAAAAAGACTACTAATAAAAAATGGGGGGGGGGAGGGGGGCAGATGTCGGAATCCGTGCAGGGGAAAAACGGGCAGGAAGAATAAAAGGGCGCACAGAACAGGGAGGGAGAGAAATCACGAGGACTCAAAGAGGTAGAAAGGCCATCACCGCGCTGTCTGGGCGGGCCTCGACGAACCCCAGCAGGAAGAAAAAATACTGCAAAAAAAGTGAAGGAAAGCCCCGGGAAGTCTCAACAATACCGGTCCTCACAGGTAAGTACTAAAACCTTAAGTATACCATAAATACATAGGAGGAACGTGCAGGGCAGAACGGCGGCGAACCCAAACTCTCTGAGTCTCGAAGAGAAGGAAGAAATCCTCACGCGCCCCTGCAAGGGATTCACGCAAAGAAGTGGAAAGAAACAAGGTGTGAAACGCGGGCGACGAAGGGAAAGGTCCGCTAACCATGCGCGAAAAAGGGCACGAAAAAAGCGGGGAAAGAATTACATCCAATACACATCGCCAAATTTTGGAAAGAAAAGCCGCAAAAACACCAAATGACACGACCTTAATTGCCTCACTTGAACGATAAATCGAAGCATTCTACTGCAGAGGCCTCAGGTAGAAAAGAATCGGGCGGACTGGCGGAAACAACACCGGTAACCAGTGCTGCCAGTGAATTCTAATTCGCGGGACATCCTCCTAAAGGACAGAAACCGGAAATTGCCTGATCACTCGAAGCGCGAGAAAAGACGAGATGGGGGGGGGGCTGCGCGACAGCGCGCATTTTTAAAACGAAGGAAGAGGTCACCCTGTGGAAGAGGGTGAGGGAAAGCTCTGGGCTGGGGGGAGGTCCAACGACGGGGTCCTACTCCCTGAACACGCACAGTCTGACCTGAGAGGAGGGAGCTCACCTATTTCAATGGAGGTGTGAGAACATATCAGACTCATAAGGGGAAAATCTAGAGTGGGTGTGTTCTCCTCACAAACTCTAAAAGGCCTGATCCCGACTAATTGACTGGGTCCGGGTCTTTCAAAACCTGCCGAACGGAAAAGCACACGTCCGAAGAAAAACAACTACAACTGACCATGAGACAAACTACAAATGTTTAACGCCCTGCGTGACGACTAGGTAAAAGAGGTTTGTAAATCTACGTTCAAGAAACAAACGGGAAGGAACTTAAAACTTCGCACTGCCCCCCCACTCCTGTGCACGGCACTCCTACCGGCGGCCCTCGGGGAAAAAGCCCAGAAAGAGGGGACGAAGCCCCGTCCCCATCTCTTAAACGGGCGCTCATCAAAAAAGATTAGAAAACGAAAAAGAGGAAAAAGGATTCAGCTGCTACAAACTGGCACACGAGGGCCAGTACGAGTTATTCTCCGGCCGCCTCGATAACTCATAAACAAAAAAAACAAAGGTTAGGGAAATGGAAAGACGGAGGCGGCCGGCGACGCATCAGGCCAGGTCTCGGTGTGATCATAAAAGGAGAAGGACAACCTCGCTAGAGAGGAAAAGGTGATGACGACGGTTGAGTGCAGGTAATTTAAGACTAGACAGGGGCGAGGACAATCTAGGACTCGCCTTGGGTAGACTGCAATCTTTGGGTGGCCTTTCTCTCTTTAATCATGGGGTTCCTTTCCGCGCATTGACAACCAGCGAAAAGACGACACTCAACACGGAGCTTCCCACCAGGGCGGAACTGGGGAGAAAAGGGCTAGGTCACGCGCACGGGGAGAAGTTAGAAGGGGGAACGCGCGGACATTATCCAGGGGACCCATTCCGTCTGGTGAGGCTAAAAACCACTAGGGAGAGGTGTGGCAGATCTTAGAGACTGTTACACGCCGCGCTTCATTACGGTAAACGCCGCAAAGAGCTATAAGGGACGAGAACGGAGGAGTGTTGCCATGCCTAACCGGCTCGGGACTCAACACCATACTTTGGACGACCAGCGTACAAGCACCCGAGGGCGACCGTCTTAAGGGAACAACCAACGTAAACGACACCGGCCCGAGGGGCTCCATTCTTCTATCTGGAAAAAGGATAGGAAACGGCCAGGCCGTAGGCGAAAGAGGGAGATAGCGCCGTCCTGGGTAAAGGTACATTGAAGCGGGGGGGGCGATTGGGACATCGTCAACAAACTCGCTTCAAGTGAGGATTCCCGAAAGACGGGGAGATTAGCGGGTAAAAAAACATTAGATTTAAAGGTGGTGTGAGAAGGAGTTACTGGAAGATATAAAAACTTGGGAGAGGTGAACGGGGGGGACAGGCATGAATCTCGCTAATCTTGAAAATTTCCCGGGCGCGCTCAGGACAGTTTCGGTCTAGACAGTTCAAGGCGCGAAATACTGCAGGGGTCTTATCCTAGTCAAATGGTCAGAGTGACCTCTCGCCTTTCGACTTTCTAAAAGACCAGTCTGGTATATGGGGATGCAAACTTACGCCAACACAGAAGGGGGGTCAATTAGGTGGACGAAGGGAAGGGGATCTCGGGAATGGTATACCGACTGCCCTGTTCATGGGGGTAAATTTGCGAGTCGGGCCGTACCGGGCGGCCGGACATAAAAGGAGGTCCGATTTCCCGCCAAGGGGGAGGCAGACCGACCGCTATAAAAGGATTCGACTAAATAGTTGACGTAACATTCATTAAAAGCCTAGTTCCCATGGCCGGCAGTAAGTACTCTGAAATTGGTGGAACGGAAGCGGAATGAAAATAACAACTCCAAGGACTCCCCCGGTAAAGAAGTTGAGGGCAGACTGGTAGGAAAGAAGAAGAGGTTCTCTACAATCAGCTCAGTCTAGTACCATCTGATCCTGACCAGCGTTACTTATTAGAGAGAAATTTGCAACTCTTACCATCCATGGACCAGAACGAGAAAGGCCAAAGGGGGGAAAGGAGGAGAAATGTCTAAAAGAGAAG
>Ga0179593_1435169_pt1 | contig 16121 bp, 23 predicted proteins | sample CZODoug2_1_08_16_FD_185931 | JGI IMG/M metagenome (GOLD analysis project Ga0179593, IMG submission 185931) | Vadose zone soil fungal communities from Angelo Coast Range Reserve, California, USA - CZODoug2_1_08_16fungal (PacBio error correction) | ecosystem: Environmental > Terrestrial > Soil >...
ATAAAATCAACAGACAAAAATAGAATGGTAAAGAAAAACTCACTAAAAGTTGGAGAACCGAAAAAAGGGGGGATATCAGTTTCATATACCTAGAATACGCGTGGACGGGAGGAAAAAAATAGGGGGAAGCCTCGATGCATCTAGGAGGGGTGGTCGCTCTAAGCATCATAAAGAGAGAGGGCATTGGATATGTCACAGGTGTTCAGTTTGAAGACGACATTAAAGGATCTCGAGGTCGCCGCGATCTTTCAAATAAACAGAGAGAGGCTTATGGGAATCTATTTACCAGACGAAATCAAACGCTTTTCAGAGGCTCGCGGAAAATTCAGAGACACGGCACCATGAGGATGCAACAAAATCTACTCGGGGATCCTCTCCTTTGCCCGCCGACGGGGAGTGTGGTGGGGGGCGACCCGGAGCGCGAGCAGGTCTAAAAGGTGCGGAGGAGAATGACAATAATAAGGATGGTCGAACTAGCCTAACTGCTAGGGGGGGGGTTGGAAAAAAGGGTCCCTGGAGATCAAAAGAGTCGGGGGGGAGGCTAAGTATGGTGGCCAGATCGGAAACCCCTGTCAAAAAATCGCGGATACAGGAAAAGGAAAAGGTCTTTGAATCTAAAAGGATGTTCGAAAAGTCAAAAAAAGAGAAGGGGAAAGGCGAAAAGGGGACCTTCTCACAATTTCAGTGCATTGAGAGATCAGAAGCAACATGGGAGGGTTTGTCGAAACCCAAGGCATCCGCAAAAGGGGAAGGACTGTAAAACAAAGGAAATCGAAAGGGGGGGGGACATTCCTACGTCGGGGGGTCTCGAAGGGGAAGCAATTGGACGCAATTCAATGAAAATAGGAGGCTTGGGGTTTTTCCTGGAGGGAAGACATTTTCTGAGCAAAGAGGGGGTCCTATTCATGTGAGACACAGTCATAAGGGGAGACATTGTCTAATGGTGCACAGGGCCGCCCAGGAGTGTCTTGGGGGAAGAGGGACGAGTCCAGGATCGCAAGGAAAGTGCCAACAATACTAAAACTCGGGATGTGCAGGAAAAAAGGGTGGGGGGGGAGGGATTCATATGAGACTAGAGAGTCTGTCAAGGAAAAAAGACTGATCACCTCTTCTAGTTGGGCCGTATTGGGCAAGGGCACCATTCGCCGGCGGACAATAATCGGGAAAAAAAAAAAGGGGTTGGTGGGGATCGTCAAAAGAAGCCTCGGAGCAGGAGGGGGAAGGAAGAGACATCCATATCCCACCCGTTATTGGAGCACACAAGAGAGGAAAGAAGTCGGTCACGAAAAACTATGGAGAAAGCGGAACAAGGCGGAGGCTGAAAAAAAAGAGCTCAGGGAAGAAAAAGCCTGCCAGGTTTCAGTGAAGAAAAAACAGCCGAAAGGAGAGAAAGGACGTCGAGCCCGAGAGGGTCTCGCGCGAGAGCTCGAAAACCAGACAAAGGGGATACGTGTCGTAAACATGAATAAAAAAATAGCACAAGGAAAATGAATGAAGGTCGGGGACTCTAAGAAGATGTCGATTCTGCAGCATGAAAGGAAGAGAAAGGAAAACGGGGGGGAGGGAAAGCTTCGGGGAAATGAATAGGGGAGTAAGAATACTCGAAAACTGCAAAAAGAAAACCAGGGGAGAAGAGCATGTCCGGACCCTACGGGCCGAACGAGAGGGGAAAAGGGGGATTGGTCGAAGAGAAGGGGGGGAAAAAATCCTATAAAGGACGGTTATGATTTTTCTCACAAAGTTTCCACACCAGCTTCCAAGGAAGGAGGTGATGATCTCGAACTAAAAACGGAGGAGGGGGAAAAAAAAAGCAGAACGCAAGGGGAGGGAGAGGGTGGTGAAACACGGGAGAGAAAAAGAAGAAAGAGATGAGTTGTCAATTTCGCAAGACTTCTACCACGACATTCAAGATAAAGGACGCAGGAGGGCAATCACGGACATGCTCTGAAAATCGGGGGGAAGAGGGGTTCAGAGGTAGGGAGGAGAGGGGTTGCAGGAAGAGGAAGAGAAAAAAAATTTCCTCGCGCTGAGTTCAAGAATACGCATCAAGAAGAGAGTCAAAAAGCCAGCATGGCCCCAATGTTAGCTTTGGTAGTGAAAGGTTTATAGTAGGAGAAGGCCGCAGGGAGGGGTAGGTAAACGGCAGTGGAGAATCAAAAAAAGTCGTACGCCGGACTGATGGGGCATATTCGGTGCCGGGGGCTGCCAGACACCGTCAGGAGGGGGGGAGGCATAACGGATTGGGGTAAGTTCGGCGGTACTTCTCAATCAGTATAATGGTCAGGGGGGAAAAGGGAAGCCGGGATCACAGGGGGGGTCGCCACCAATAGGGTGGGGAAAAGAGGAGAATAGTTTATTCATGAAGCGGATTGCTCTCGATCAAACAAAAATCTGGGAGCCTCGACAGTGACTATCAGAGTCAAAAAAGGTGGGGAAGGGAAAAATAGAACCCTTCCAACAGAAGAGGGCAACTTTTATGAAAAGAAACTCAAAGTCGGAGAAAGAAACAACGATGAAGTAGATTAGCTCACATGAAACCGGTGAAGGCACCGAAACGAAGGTAGTAGGAAAGGGGGACCATCCGCGAAAGGGAAATTACTGCCCGACCTTGCCACTCAATCAGGCGTCTGTAACGACCATTACTAAAGCGAAAAAAAGGCTGAAGGGGGACCTGCACGCGAAAAAACAGCATGGGGGGTCAGGACAAGGAAGGGGCATAAGGGAAACCCCCATCAGATATTGAAAACGAAAGTAAGGGCCGCACGGATGTCCTTCCTGAGCACAAAGAAAAGGGAAGGAGTCCAAAGTCGGAGCAGGCGGGACCGGAACAACTTGAAGTATCTATGGAATTGGTCAACGGGCGCAATGATGGGGGACTTTCAACGAAGGTAGCAGAGACATTGGGCACGAAATGAGTCGGAAAGTGGAAATACATTGAAAGGGGGGGAATTAGCATTATAAAGAGGGAAAAGATAGACTAAGGTGACAGAGATGTCAAATGGTGTAAGAGCCGAATTCACCAAACCTACTAGCTAAAGTGATCCAAAAACGAAGAAAGTGGCTTCAGAAAGGAGAGGGGGAACCCATAGAATTAGGAGGTGTCCGATGTCCAGAAGAGAAATTTAGGGCAGATGGTTACAGAGAAGAAAGAAAGAAGTAGCGGCAGGGTCAAACCAGTACAAGGAGATGACAAATGGAAGGGGAACACTAAAGGTAGAGATCTCACAAGGAAAGGGCGGAGGGAATAAAAGAGATGAAAATAGGTCCAAACGTTACTATAAAGATAAGGGGAAAAGAAACCGATACTAGAGCAAGGGTTCTCGAGAAGCGGGGGTCTGGACTACATATTAATGGACGGAGGTAATCAAACAAGGAAAGTGCTAAAACGAAATTGATTATATATCAATCGCAAACAAAAGACTGCGCAATCTTCTGCACTAATATAAGAGACCGCGCCGCCGGAAAAGAGAGGGAAAAAAAAGAAGAAAGGGGGGGGGAGTCGAGAAAATTATTTGAGGAACATTTAAAGTTTGAGTGGATTTGAGAATCTCGCACAACACGAGGAGGAAAAACGGATGCCCTGTAAAATCAAAAGCATCGGGGGAGTTTAAAGAGCAGAAGTTACACGCGCCACAAGGCTTTCGTTGGGCAGCTCCTTCCTATGGGGAGGGGAGGTGAGTATAGTAATGAAGGAGCAATGGAGGGTTGGAAGAGAAATAAACCTGAAAAGGGCAGGCTGGGCATTGAATGTCGAAATGGGTGAATTGTTCTACAAGGGGCGGAAACTCATATTGAGAAGAAATAGGGGACCCTCTCAAACGGAGGGGAAAAAGGGAACATGAGGAGAAGATCCGGATTGGGTGACAGCTTCAGAAAAAAACAGGACTGGTCAAAGTGAATGCAGGAAAAGCTACAAGAGTTGATAAGAGGCCGTTTACCCGATGCTGGGGGGTTGGTGTGGGAGCCCAGAAAACAGGTCTCTTTGCTTCGGTCTGGAGCAGGGTAATTGACTTATAAAAGAAAGGACTAGAAAGAAAGAGATGGTTTTTCCCCACCAAAAACATTAGCATTTCATCTGTCAGCTTAGTGGGGAGTAGAAGGGGGGAGGATCGAGGGGTTATAGGGACCCTAAAGGCTCTGGGGGAGAAACATTCGGCTCGCGGTTCTCTAAATTAGGGTATACCGTCGATAGAAGGGAAATGGTATTCATGTAGAGTGAAAAAATGCTTGGATTTCCATCTGGCAACCAAATAGGAGAGGGAACTGCGTGTAGAAAACGTATTCCAGTTAATAAGGCCGCCTGATCCAACCAAAAAAAATGGGACAGTTCCTTGGATGGGGTGGGGTTGGAGGAGGCAGTACACGGGTCGTCAAGCATTACCACTAAGGGGGGAATCGGAGGAAGGCCTGTCATTGGTCCTGCCATTAGCAAGGGTAAAAAATGATTGTAGCGATGCCCAAGGGTCTCAAGACCGTTAGGGTAATGGTTGAAGGAAACGCCCTTATTGAGTTGTGACCGTTGAATTAGAATTACTGAGGCGGGCCGGTCCACCAAAGGCAAAAGAAAATACTCACTTTAGGGAAGGACCTTTGGCAAAGTTCTCTACAGAGTGAGATCTGACTGGTGGGAGGGGCATACTCCAAGTTACAAAGGGGGGGGAGGGATTAAAATGTAAGCTAGTGGATTTGCATCATTCTCGTCAGCGGGGATCCAGATGCAAAGGTTTGTGTGGAGAGTCAGAGGACCCTCGGGGAGCTTGCCTTCCTTAAAAAATAGAGAATAAATCAAAGTTGAGAAGTTACTCTGATGAGGCCCTTCTTAACCGTAAAGCACTACCTATGAAGGAGGGACGCGGGGAAATCGGTAAGGAAGGGGGGAAAAAAAGAAAATTGTACAGATAGGGAGAAGCAGTCCAAATCGGGTAGAGCTTAGAAACCCCTATCTATCTCGTCGTCTATGACCAGGAGTTTTCTCAAAAGCGGGGTAAGGCAGCACGACAATAAAGGGAGGCCTTCTCAGATCCTGTGAGACAGTCATAAACGAGGCAATGTGCTTTCTTCTAATTCCAAGCAAAAAAGGAGATAAAGTACTCAATATATTACAGGGGGGGGGGGGGAAAAAAATAGGCAACAAAATTAATCTTTTATTAATCCGGCGTCAGAGAAGATAAATGAGGCACTTGAAAAAACAAGCGGTGTAAGAAGGAAAGTCATTATTTTACGGAGAAGGGGTTTTTTCTAGCGGGCTAATTGTGAAATTCCGATAAAAAATGGTTAGGGAAAAGAAATGGTCCGAATCCACCAATTACGAAAACTTTCTTGGTCTTCTCTCGTGCAGCAAAAAAAAAAGGGGGGTATGAAAGAGATAAAAAAGAAAAGGACTTGCGGGGGGCCCCTGGGGGGCGAGCAGCCAGCACTATCTCTTTTGGGGGTATCGGCATGGGGGGGGATTACGCGGAAACCAAATTCGCGAGAAGGGGGAGCCTGAATCATGGCAAGGAGCGGCTACATCGGTGGCAGAGGGTGAGAAATAAGGTCATGAAGACGCGGAAAATTAAACCTGCTGCCCATGAATGCCGGCTGGTTCCTAAGCCTCGAGCAGAAGAAAGGAAAAGGCAAAAAAACGCATAGGGGCATAGGCAGGTCCGACCGCCAGGAAATGGAATCTGTCAGAGGTGGGGGAATGGGTTAAAAAGAGGAGAATGGCCTGGATGTTAGTTCCTTCATCTATGGGCGTCAAAATCATCGGGGAAGAAAGCCTCGTGCCAGAGGGTGCCTTGTTCAGACCAACAGAGGATGGATTCTGGGTTAGGTCTGACTACGAAAAGCGTTTCCCTTCCGCAGGCGGGACTAAAGGAGGGACCGGATGCATAGGTAGGGACAGTGAAAGGTGGACAGGAAGAAAAGAGTGGGCTGAACTAGAAACTTTGTTAGGTCATATGGGGGGAGCCTTACGACCAAAGCTCCTAATGGAGAGCCTAAACAAAAAACTAGCCTCGGTCTTGGTGGACGAGATTAGGAGAAAGGGGCAATAAAATAAGGAAAAAAATTCAGGGTGATAGATAATTTTCATGAGGATTCAAAAAAGAAAAGAACTATCATAGGGGAAAGCACACTTAAAAACGAACCCTCCGACACTCGGGTTATTAACGAAGGGGAACAGGACAGAGATCGCGATAGGAATGACCCTTTTTACAACGAAAAAAGCGAGTCAGAAACCAGTAAGGAATGACTAACCTGACAGGGGACATGCATCTGACCAAAATTTCTTGGAACCAGTTCAAAATTGGGATTAGGAACAACCGTCCATAATATTGAGAGTGTAATGATTTCTCTCACATTAAAGAACGCAGCAAAGAAAGACATGAAAGTTGGAAACTGGGACGGGAGAAGACTGACCTGGACCAAGAAGGGAAAGAGCGATGAGGTGGACGAACCAGAAGCAACATCGGGGGGTGGAGGGGAGGGATACTCTAGAGCATATGGGGGAACGAGGAGAAAACTGAAAAAGGGACAGAACAGAAAAGACGATGGCGCCAAAAAAAGAAGTGAAAATACAGCAGAAAAGAAGGAAGGGATTGGGGATCAGGGTGACTAATCTTCAAAAACACAGGACAACAACACGAGAGGAGCACCATAATAAAAAGGGTGCCAATAGCAGGGGAGAAGGACCGAGGTTCAAAAAGATCAGGAGGGTACAATCAACTAATCCATTACAAGGAGGAGGGAGAAACCCACACCACAGAAGCGGAGGGAAAACTGCGTATCAAAGTATGACGGGGATCGTTTTTCCTTATGTGAGGTTTCCACACTCCTGGGTCAACAGCTAGGAAGCTTGGGGGAGAGAAGAGAACCATTTCAGACGTAGAAAGAGGGGGGGGAGAGGGAGAGGGGGGAGGGAAAAATGGAGAATTTCAGGAGAGAAACAGGAACACATGGCTACAGGGATACCGCCACCTCGATCTTTATTATTAGGAGCGATGCAAAACCTAAATGAGATCTATCTCAAGAAGAGGAAATATAAGGGCCGGGTATATAATATGAAAACGAAAGAGAGGTATTATTAAAAAAAGGAATGTGGTCTCTAAGTTCAAGGATGTTTTATGGTGGGAAATCAAGCCTCAGAAAAAAAACAAAGAGTAGTAGGAAAAAGAGGAAGCAAAGTCCAACGCACATCGTTGAAACGGATCAGTCGATCAACGAAGACTGGTGGGAACGACGAAAAAAGGTATACAGCCAAAAGAAAAAAACAAACCCGAGTACTTGCAATGGCGGGGAGTGGTTATGTCCGCTCTATGCGCTATAAATTAGGTTGGGTCATCTATCGCCACCTCAAGCCGCGGGCGGTCTATGCTCGAAAAGGGGTGTGAGGGGAGAAGAGAATGATCCATAGCGGGACTCGTAGTGAGAACCCGCTCTAAGTCTAGGGAAGTTTCATCTTCTATTCTTGTAGCTCCATCCTTAAGAATTTGTAAGAGAGCTCCAGAAAGTAAGCAAGACATATTAGCCCTCTCAGAGCATAGGAGAAATACGGAACAGGCTGTGGGGGGTTGGTGGGTGCTCCTCCGCAGGGATAGGTGAGGAGTTTCTTGAAAAGGGAATGGACGGAAAGCAGGAAGGGATTTTGTTTTTGACAACCCGTTGCTGAAGGGAAGAGCAATCGGGGCGCGAATTTGGGAGGGAAAGATTCTTTTTAAGCAGGATAGCACACAAATGATCCTCTGGAGAAAGTAGGGGATTCTAATCTTGCGGCAGGAATCTGGACCTGGGTTGGTCCAGTTCGAGCATGGAGCCCAAATGAACTAATGATTATCAGAGAAAAAAGCCAATCAGGATTGAGGAGTTTTGTACCCCTGGAGAAGTGGGGGAATCCGCCTGATCCCAGCATGGAAAGTCAACTGCGTTCGGGTTGAGCGGCAAGGGGAAGACGTGATTGCAAGAATTACCACGAATCTCTTCTGGTGGGAAGTAAAGGGAAACCTTGGCAAAGGGGGGAAGAAAAATAAAAAGGGGGGGGGGGGGGACGGGAGGCAAGGACACCCGGTAAAGGCATTTTGATCAGTTTGAAAAAAACATCCTCCCTTAAGTTAGTTGGAGGTAGACGACGATAAACCGTATAGGGGGGGGGGGAGCATGGGAAAAAAAAAAATGAGAGAAAAAGATGAGGAGGGGGAGTGGGGGGAAGAGGAACATCTTCGCTTCGATTGGGCTTGGCAGAAGAAAAGACCGGAGCATTAAGACCAAGGAGTGCAAAACGTTTGGTCAGGGTTGAAAGGGAACCGGAGAAGAAGAGATAGAAGCGGCATAATGGGGGTGGTATGGAAGAAAAGCCCAACTCTGGGGTCCCAGTCTCTATCGCCGAGAAAAAAGGGGACACGAATGGGCGATCACTCTGCTGACTCAGGTAAACGTAAAGGGAAAGTACCTAGAGGGACGTTCGGCAAAATAGAGAAACTCTGGAAGTAAAAACAAAGCATGTGTCAATAGATACAGGAAACTGGGTGTCTGGCAAGGGGAAAAGCGATGAGCCGGAGGTCGAATCCAAGAATGATTTTCGCCTAAGCCCTCGATAACCGTAGACCACAACCCTCCAAGGGGAGGGGGGCCGGCCGATAAGTTGGAGAGAAAATTGCATAAAGAAAAGAAAAGGGGGGGGGGGGGGGGACATTGGGAGGAGAGGACTAGTCAATTCTAAAGGAAAAAATCATTGAATGCTATAGTATTTTGGAGTACGCGTTTCGTTCATCAAAAAAAGGAAAGCGTTGTGAAGAAGGGACAAATCTCAGGGATGATGAAACGACTGGAAAACTATTTAAAAGGGAGCATGTGTGATGATAGAACATTGTAGTTCGTGACTAAGCAGGTTCACTAAATTAATATAAAAAGAAAGAGGAGTGTGATGTCGGCAGGAGGGTTTGCCCAAACACCTACAGTAAGGGAGGGGATCTGTCAACACAACAAAGGCTTCGTCGTCCCCCTCATCTCGATCGCACGCAAGGAAGGGGCGATTTAAAAACCGTCTTCGAAGAAAAGCAGACAAGGTAGCGTTTGGTCTGCAATTTGTCAGTTTCTAACGAAGACCACGAAAGCGCAGACGGCGGCCGAGGAAATGGAACAGAAAGGAGACAGATTAAAAAAAAAAGGGGTCACCGCTCGTTAAATCGACGAAGCGACTTCAACGCTGCAATGATGCCAAAATACAAAATCGGAGAACAAAATTGGCAAGCGAGCAGAATGAACGAATCTCAATGGCATATGCGCCGGAAAAGGAAATCATGTCCTAAAGTTCGAGGCTGTATGAATTTTTATTTGGGATTAGGAGCAAGTAACTTGAGGGGAAATCATTCGGGATTCTAAAATCAGAGGTTAGACACCCGCTTAGCGTCTGAGGTCGGGAGGTCGGAAGACCACTATTGGCTTAGGAAAGAGATACTAAAAGATGTTTGGGGTCCCCAATTTCCGAATACGGGGGCTCCACTACGCTCAGATCTTGACGGCGGTGACCGTCAGCGCTTGTGTTCATCCAAACTGTGGAAGAAAAAAGGGTGTCTATTTGGGGGAGAAGGGGAAAACGGCCCAGGAGCTCCGATGAGGAGATGTTCTATCAAACAAAATGAGAAGATTACGATAGTCGGGGAAATGCATTCAAATAAGGCCTTCAAAAGGACCTGAAGGGATCATCAAGCTTATGCAATCCCCTAGAGGAAGAATGATCGAAAAGCAACTCGAAAGAAAAGTCCCGATAGTTAGTAAGAAGTGCCAAAAATGCCGCGATCCAGGGGATTTCGTCAAGAAAATACTTTTAAAAAGAAAATTTGCTTGTTTCTCAAAAAGTTACTACAATTCTGAAAAGGCATGAAGGGGAAATAGAGGAAACAAAAGGGGGGGAAACATGCGAATTAATGAAATTAACCACTGGGAAAGGTAAGAATTTAGAGAGAAGTAATGTGGACGGAAGAATCCACAAAGGAGTGGAAAAATTTACTTATATCAGTCATTAGAAGAAGAAGGAGCGAAATGGGGAGAAAAGCAGCACCTCGAGGATTGCGTATAGAAAACAATCTCCTGTCCTAAATTTCTGCGAACATGAAGAAAGGAGATGGAAAATAGGTAAACCGTCAAGAGAATGTTGATCCTCTATTTTGGGGAGCTATTCCAGACGAGAATCACCATGCGAAAAGAAGAGGAATGGACAGGAAGTGTGAACCAAGAAAAAGTTCTGATATAAGGATTTTCCAGGGCCTACCAGGGGAAAAAGGAGGTCAGGTGAAGCCACCGATAAACGGAGGGAGGGTCTCCCACAAAAAAAAGAAAGGGGGAGGGAAAGATTATCAAAATGGAGGGAGGCATACTTAAGCGGAAAGGGAATGGGGCAGTGAATCTCTTAAAAAGTGGAAAGTATAAAATACGGGGGAATATTCCCATTTAAACAGAGAGTCTTCTACATCTCAGCATTCAAAAGAGAGGGAAGTCAACGGGATATCTCAAGACTACACACTGGGTAACCTGAAAAGAGATTGAGAACTAACCCAATCACATTCGAGAGTAATGAGAATGCTTAGATACGACGGACAGGCAGAAAGGAATAGTAAAACTAATCATCTTTGGAGGAGGAAGAAACAGTAGTTTCGATCAAAGGGTCAAGATGGGGTGGTGAATGATCAAATCGACTAACAACGGAGGGGGGAATGGATAGGACACGCAAAGACCCGACCAACAGCGAACTATATCAGAATAACTTTGTAGAAAGCAAAGGAAGATTTCAGGGTTCGAAGGGATGCAAATCAGATGCCTCTAGTTCGAGAATTTCGGTTTTTCAGGGGAGAGCCCCTCTCAGCGAGGTGGGAAGTATGATGGAGACATGGTGGGAAGGGTGGGGATAGAGATGAGAAGGTCATAGGTCAGCCATAGATTGGACTAAAACCGAGAGAAGTAGGAATTTGTTGCATCTTAGAATTTGGAGTATCAGAAAAGAAGGAATCACTTGGGAGGGATTCCTGAAAAATTAAAACACAAAAGGATCTGCCTCTCAACTCTCCAGAGCATAACTGTGGGGGTGGTTTCTTCCAGAAGAGGGACTAGGTGGCATTCCGTTATCGTGGACAGAAGGAAATGATTTCTGGGATGGAAACCTTACTGTTCATAACTTCTATTTTTTGTACAACACCGGCGCCTGCATTGTGGAGAAAGGGGGACGGGTTTCTCAAAGTTTCAGTTCTAGGAGGGTGCGGCTCTAAACCATGATCAACAATCGAGGAGCAAAAGTAGTAGGAAGAGTTAGGACCTTCTGGGCTAACTCCTTCCTTTACCTGGTATGTACCAAGCTAGGAATGTCTTCACAAAGGGGGGGGGAGAGAAGGCTTTACCCTCTCGGAAAAGAAAAATCTCGAGGTGCTGCGCAAAAAAGTCATCGCAGTGACCGTGTGGGGGCAGCTGATCAAACGTTACATTCCTGAAGTTCGGGCTTCAGAAGGACATCTTTGGCCAGCATTAAGCCCTCGAAAGAGGAGGGGACTGGGGGGTTGGACTTGAATTTGCAGAAAACATTTAAAAACGAAATAAAGGTCTCTATGCAGGGAACAGTAACGTGTCATTGGGGTCTTGGTTGAGGACAAGCACGCTGATTAGAGGGGAAAAGACGAGTCCCTATCACTGGAACGGGAACCAAGCCGATATCGGGTAGGGGTGGGCAGACTATCTTCCAGATCATTAGCGGGGGTTGTAATCCCAGTACTATTGGAACGATGCAAGTCGCGTTTGGGACGGGTGGGGACACCAAAGTTGAGGAAGCAGAAAATCGCAAGAGAGAAAAAATGTGGTGGGGGGTCGGAAAAATCTAACTCCTCGGGGAAGCTAGAGGGGAGCCTTCTCCAAGCTCCGGCCCAAAATTGGTAGATGGGGCAAAAAGGCATGCTGGCCGGAGTCAAGGGGGGAGGGACGACCTGGGGAAGGACACGGAAAAGGAGGAAAGGGACAATCTTTCGCTGATCAGAGCCGAATCCAATGACTATTGTGGGGGGGGAATGGGAACGTATAAACAAGATGAGTTCGGCTGATCCGAGGATTTTAGAAGAGAAAGATTTAAGGAGAGACACCATCCATTCAAGAAGGGGAAAGGGGGGGGGGGGAGAAAGTGGGTAAAAAAAGTAATACCCCGCTCACCAGGAGACATTGAGTCTGGTAGAGTGGACTCATATTTGAAATGCAAAGAGGGAAAATTGGTGTTCAGAAACCGCTTACGCATCATGAACGGAAAGAGGAAAAAACATCTATCCGGCTTGTGCAACCTTAACCCGTTCTCCCATTTCAAGGAAGGGGAATAGGACCTCCTAAGAATGGTAGTTCTAACTTCTAAATTTAAAAGGACGGGGATAAAAAAGAAAAGGAGTTTTGGATAGAGAAGGGTTGACGAGAAAAGAAAGTAGGAGGGTCTCTCTACAACAAAAACTATTCTGGTAAATAACAGAAAAGATGACTTTCTTGCTTGGGAAACCCATGGAACACAAGAAACGATTTGTTATAGTAAGGGGATTTGGGACAGCTGAGAAAAGACATGAGAGAGTGTCGGGAGGGGAGTCAATCAAATGAAAGGGACGTCAAGTACATCTTTTTACGCTTGATCATAGGGTACGTATGAAAGGAAGGGTCAGTGACACCGATTTAGGAGAAGTAACTGGGAGAACAAAAGGAGAACGATGAAAATGATGGAATCGTACAGGGGGGACAGAAAGAAAGATCAAGACTGTGTTTCTTTCTGATTCAGGTGTTAAAAATCGGAGAAGTTCCTCCGGGGATGGTGCAGGAGTACTATGGGGTACAGGAAAACATACTTTACGAAGAGAGGGGAAAGAGTGCGTTCCGGAGTGTCCATAACACCATTCCTTCTGTTTCAGCCGGATCAAGAGAAAAGAGGTTTTAATACTCCGAGTTTACTACGAGTGAAGGGAGACAATTTCAGGGAAAACGTTGACAAGTCAGCAAGGGGGGGGGGGGGAGACCATATCAAGTGCTAGTGGATCCTAACTCCCATCAGAGCTCCTATTCTATAAAAAAAATCTAGCACGCTTGAGTTGGAGAAAATAGTCTTCAGGACATGGGGAATGGAAACTTCACCGAAGCGGGGGAGAGGTCCATCCAATCGTTTAATGGTTTCCCAATCCACCGTAGCTGAATAAAAACGAGATCTTCCCAGCTCCCTGAAGGGTAGTGCTGGGTTCCAATTGAAGAACGGGAAGTCTTCTTCTACCACTATTGTAGGGACACAATAATGGGGAAGGACGACAACCAAAAAAGTACAATGCCTAAACAATGAGGGGGACTTTCATCTCTGAACCAGAATGTTGTCGGAACAATGGTTGCCGTCAAATGAAAAAAAAATACAAAAACCATTGGAGAGGGAGCGTTCCGAACAGATGATTCCAACATCAGAAAAAACGACGCATTAAAACATTGCTGCGTGATAAGAGGACCGTCAAAAGAGAGGCTGAGATGAAAGTGTTAAAAGAGAAAGCACATCGGGAGAAAATGTCTTGGGGGAATACAGACAAAAAAGGAGAAGTTGGGACACGAAAATCTCTTCATTTTTCCATTTCACTCAAAGATCATCAAGAAACATACTGTATAGACAAACCGGACTAAGGATACGCGATGTTATGACATGGTTGAAAAAGTCAAAAACCCTAAGAGACCCTCCTAAAAAGAATATTAATCTTTCCAGGTAGAATACGGGGTTGGAAAAAAAGATCCAGTCGGAGAGAATAGGAAGGCCTTTTCCATCAGTCAATGGGAAACAGGTGAGGGTTAATAGCAAAGAAGCCACCATCAAAGGCGGCTCGCCCAAAAAAACAAACCCAACACCCAAAGAAAATCTGGGAACAGGAGGGAAGGAATTTAGAGAGGAAAAAAAAAGGGGGAAAACTGGGAAGGGAAAGAATCGCCATGAAACGCTTGATGACGTCGGGGAGAGAAAAAACTAAATTCCCATTTAAGAGACGTAGAGGGGGTACTCAGAAGATCACGGACAGGGGAAACGGACTGGGGAAAATCAGCAAAACAAATTAACACCATGGGAGTACATAGACATCTGACAAAAGTCTCTCGGGTGGAGGAGGGATTCTGATTACGAACCACACGACATTGCTCGCGCGAAGACGTGAAACCATATCGAAAATCCTCAGCCGGAAGGAAAAAAATATCTCTTGGAGTCTGAGAAACAGAGTGGAAGCAGTCTCCATTGAAAATTTTGGTGGGGGATGTAGAAGATATCTCACCAAACGAGTGAAAGGAAGAGGATATTTATCCAGCCAGACACAATCACTGTATCAAGGACCGCCAAAAAAGGTGCGAACGAAAACCCCTAGGAAGTCTGCTTGTGGATCGAAGTATACTTCAGGGAGGGACTTATATTGCCCATCGTAGCGAAGAATGAGGGAAGAGCACCTCATAATCAATCTCAAAACTTGGGAAAGGGATATGGAGACAATTTCCTGTTTGGGGGCTTCAGAAAAAGGCCGGAAATTAGCCAGAGGGAGAAGATAGCTTCAGGGAAGAAAACAAGTCTCTAAAAAAGAGGTAGGGGAAAGAAGGACCAAAATTTAACCTCCTCCGTTTTGACCTGGAAGGACTGAATTCAAGCCCGGACAAAAGGACGGGATTCCTCGCGAAGGGCTCCTCAAAGGGTTAAAGGGGGCAGGATGTCTTTGGGGGTTTGGGGTGGTGTGCTAACCTCCCCACCCCGGCGGGTTTCAGAGTGTGTAAAGACTGAGAAAGGAAGTGGGGCGGGACCTGCGGAGTCGAACGGCATAGGGGTTTTCACATGGAAAGGGAACTCTTCTGTTGGAGGAGCAGGGATGTCTAGGGAGGGGAAGGGGAGAAAAGATCCAAGACGCGGATCCCTTCCTGAAAAAAGGGAAAAACCTTAGGGGAGCCTGCTCCATCAAAGAACTTTACACTGTATTTCTCCTCAGTTAATGGGAAAAATGGAGAGTAAGATAATGCAGCCACTCAGGGGGGGAGGCTGTTCGACAAAAGCACTTCATCGAAAATTGAAGGGGGGGGGAGGTCCTCTAAAGCCCTAAGAAATAATTCCTGGAGTAGTTGTTGGGGAGGCCGTCAAATAACGGGGCGGAAAATCAGGACCCTAAAAAGAGGAGGCAGGGGGGGGGTTCCATGTTGGGGGCGGGAAATTCGTCCTTACAAGCAATGAAAGGGGTGTAGAGGTCAGTAGCCTGTTGAAAGAGGTAGAAGGGGGGGGTGGGGAGAAAGAAGCCAACGGGAAAGGGTGGTAAAGATTTATAAAGGACAGAAATTGCCCATCGCGGCCTGGGCCAAAATGCGCTACGAAACACTCCGGGAGAGGGGTGAATGACACGGGGACGTTGCTAAATCTGAGAGATGAATCTGGTTCTGTCAGAACGAAAAAGGACAAAGGGCTGATAACCTCAGAAGGCGAGGTGGTTCCGTATTTTTGCCCCTGTTAGACCGAGAGAAAAAAAGAGAAGAAGGCGGACGGATGTGGTGGGGGAAAGGGCATGGACGAAACAGAAAGGTACCTTCATCCACTATAGACCTACACACACTTTTCGATTCGATCAAAGAGGGACCGGAGGAACCGGTCAATCACGAACGAGGACTCGGCAGTCCTTTTTAAAGGGGGAGGGATTAAATGGAAAACAAAGCTGGAGAGGAGTCCATAAAGAAACTTTTGGAAGGGACCGGCAAGGCCGGGGCAGACTCGGTCTTAAGAGCACGCTTAAAATTTTAAATGCAATCGGGAACCTCATAGGAACAAAATAAGAGGAATGAACGCCGGAAAGTGGAAGAAAGGACGAAAGAAACTAGAAAAGGGAGGAAACTTCGTTCACGGCGAAGATGCCTATCTTCTCATCTGGCATGCAAAGAAGGAAGGTGGTCGTGCATCATGATTCTGTGGTAGAGTCAGAGACTAGGAGGAAAAAACGCAGTAAAAACCGAGACGGGGAGAGGGAATGTTGCCAGGCCAAGGGCTCGCGCATCAGGGGGAAGAAAAAAGCTAATTGGAACAAATGACTATAAAAAAAGAATAAGGATTTGTAGGAGGGGTCTCAGAAGTCCTTAAACCCGACTCAGACAGAAAGTTTCTT
>Ga0179593_1335432_pt1 | contig 16120 bp, 27 predicted proteins | sample CZODoug2_1_08_16_FD_185931 | JGI IMG/M metagenome (GOLD analysis project Ga0179593, IMG submission 185931) | Vadose zone soil fungal communities from Angelo Coast Range Reserve, California, USA - CZODoug2_1_08_16fungal (PacBio error correction) | ecosystem: Environmental > Terrestrial > Soil >...
TAGCGGACCTTTGTAGACGAGCTAGTTCGGAAAATCTCGACTAAAGGAAGGAGCCCATGAACCAGACATCATGCCCAAGACCCCTAGGTCCTGGGGGGCGGGGGAAAGTAAATTTACCGCCAAACCGTGCACCTTCTATTGGAGAAGGATGCCGTCAGGAAAGTTTGAACAACCTAGAGGGACAAGGACAATTCCTAAAACGCCGCACTCTGAGAAGACCTGCCCGTACTTGTTTAAGGGAGCCAAAGAGTAAAGGAGACCCAGAGATCGCCTGGCGGCGTCGGGGAACAAGAAAGAGCCTGCAAAAAATCTCGCCGAGGGAGGGGGGACTTTTTCCGGAAGGGGGGGAACTCACCAGAAATAGGCGCTGGTGTGGCGCGGGTTGCCTTTGGGGGGGTTAAGTGGGAAGGGAGGAACTGCGTTGCTACTTCGATGACCTTGAAGAAGGACCTCACCGCATGCCAAGGGACCCTTGATCTACGGGAAACGCAGAGGGGGGAGGCCCGCCGGTCCCACGGGGGGCCCCCCTTGAGATCTAAAAAAGGGAGAAAAAGAGAGCGATCATTGCACGCCAGTCGCGCATTAGGGAGGAAAAGAAAGCTGTATCAAAGCCCGAGGGTTTTGTCAAACCAACTGCTTGAAAGATTCATGACGTTGGATCTTGACTATCATCTGTCGAAAGGGAGGAAAGGATTTCAGGCTGGCCGTATCGTTCCACCGACTTCAGGATCGGAAAGTGAGATGACGCGGGGAAAGAACTACACCACCCCTGGCTTTGGGGAGGAAAGGGGAGGAAACCCGCCGAGGATGCCAGAGTCTGACTAAAAGTGGAGAAAAAAGGCGGGGGGGAAAAGTTCCTCGCCCCGGCATTCGATCCCTTAGCCCTGGGACGGCAAATCAAGGGAAACTACCTTCTTTTAAGACGAGGTGGGGAGCGGGGTCGATCCGTGAAAAGTCATGACACTCGGTGATTAAACCTGAGGGGGGTACGGGTAGCAACAAATGGCAAGGAGAATAACAATCATCCAGAGAGAAGTCGCTTGAAAAAGCAGGACGACCAGGTGCCGTTTCGCCCGATCTTAGGAAAAGGGGAACCCTCTACAGCGGATAGGTCTAAGTTTTTTGTAGAGGGCCCTAATCTAAAAGGAGTAAATCATCACACCGGCCCTGGGGGCGATCCTGACCCGGCGCCCAAGATTAACTTAAGGAGAGGGGGGAAGGGGAGGAAAGGAAGCGGTGGACGCAGATTGGACGGACAAAGAGAAGCGATAGGGGATTGAAAATGAATCTCCAAGGCTGTCGGTGGACCGGGCTGTGAAATCGGAAAGGGCTTACGAAAGAACGTCTGGATCCGCCACAAAGCGGGGAAACTGCGTCAAGTGGAGGGGGACAACCTTCAACTCGGCAAACAACCATGGGAAAAAGAGGGAAGGATGTGGAAAGAAGACTTGTTGTGGACTACCTTTACCACGCTAAAGGAGCTCACCTAAAAAAAGGAGGCAACGGGCAAAAAGAACACCCCCCTGTAACGCGGAAAGAAAAAGGGGCTTCAAGGCGTCGCCGTAGAGCTCATTGGAAGGTACCATTTGCTGGAGGAAAACGGAACCACAAGAAAATACCACTCAAAACTTCTGTCACCCCGGTCCTCTAAGAGCCCAGGGGATCAGCAGATCACTAAAACAGGATATCTACCTGACGATCGGTGGCGGCAGCACTTTTATCCGAGAGGAAAACCATCTCCTGTCTGGGTAGTTCACGAAGCTCTCGCCGCATGGACCGGGTTCAAAGAAGGCCAAAAGTCGTACGAAGGAACAACGGTAAGGAAGGGGCGGGACGTGCCTCCAAAAAAAAATCCAGTGCTGCAGGTGGGGCGTGAGGCCGATGATGGGGAGCAGATGAGTCTCCAATACAGAAGGAAAAAAACACAACCATATGGGCAATCTCCTCAAAGAGAACCGGGCGAAGTGGGTCTCCTCTCGACGACCGCCTGAACAAGAATCTACCGCGGCATCCACAAAGAGAGGCATCAAGGGGGGAAACAAAGACAAGGTAGTGAAAGATGGGGGGTTCGGGGAAAGGCCTGACCAAGACACCCAATTTAGCCAAGTATGGACACAGTGAGATAAAATTACACATCGATTACGTCAGTACACCAAAGGTACCCCATTGAATAAGGGGGGAACGGGACAACCTGTACCTGCACTGCCCGACAAGGCCAAAAGGCACCAACCTACGTTCACCTATCGGATGGAAACGGTTCTCGAGAGGACTCAACAAAAAAAAAGGTTGGAGCGGTCACCTGGGAGAATGCGGAATGGGACCGCCCCAGATCATTCCGGGGTGGAAAGGCCATGGCTGGCCGAACGTAGAAAATACAATACGAATGAGAAGGTGTGCGCATTGACAAAACCGGCAGAATTGTTAAAAAAGAGTCAGAAGGTGATGGGCAACAACGCAGTGGTCATCAAGAGCCAAGCCGACGCCAATTTTGCCTACAATTCCGGGAGAAGAAAAAAAGGGTCACAAGGTTAAGAGTAACCATCGCGGGAAAATGTCCCAAACGGGGAATCTAGGGTGGGAAAGGGGGGGAGCTGACGAGCCCGGGAACATTTTTTCTTCCGAACCTGGGGACAAGACCAAAAAAAAAACCTAGGAACCCTGAGAGACACAACGAACGCAAACTCTTCCGTTAAAGGTCAAAACGTGTCCCGGTGCAGAGTGGCGGCAAAAGGGTCGCATCCGGCCAGCCAGTGGGTCTCCGTAGAAAACCAGGGCTTGAGCCTAGCGTGGAGCAACGTGATAAAAGCTGGATGGGGTGCTGATCGCAATCAATCAATTTCATCAGAGAAATTAAAAAAACCCGAGAGAAAAAGAAGAACCCTTCTAGGGGGAAGGGGCGGTTGGCTTGGGCGACAGACGAAAAGACCCTAACAATACTTACCTAACAAAGGGGCAAAAATTGCACTTCGATGTTCGAGGCCGTGTGGTCCAACAGACGGCAGGGAAAAGGAAGTGGAGAGCTATAAACGTCAGTGAAAAAGTTGGACGAAAAAGACCAACCGCAGGTCATCCCCACACGCCAAGGAAAAACGAAGTAAGAAAAAAAGGCGACCGAGCTACCGCGGGAAAAGTCGGTCGGCGGAACCCGGGCTCTACATCTTAAAATGAACCGTCGATCAAAAAGAAAGTTAGGAGGTAAATAAAAGCCGAGACCCGGGGTGACTACCAGACAAACCGGACACCAGAAAAGTACGTCTGGCGAACGACCAGGAAACTAAAACAAAGGTATGACTTCTTCTTTCGGCGGGCCGACAATCGCGGGGACGACGCCGAGCGACGGTGGACGAAAACAAGGGGGAGAGGGAGGTATAGAGGAGGCGAAAAGCGGGAGACACACAAAGAAAGAGACCGACTAAACTACTCAGGTCCGACAGAACAACAAGGAAGAGTAAAAGATCACTAGGGGCCGCAGGAAAATACGAGGGTTTCAGCGAACCAGGGGGCCAGATCGCTGAGTCAAGGGAAAACCCGGCCCGGGGCAGAAGACCGGGGGGGGTACAGCAGTCAGGGAACTCTCAAAAAAAAACGGAAGGAGGAACCATGGGGGCACAAAAAAAGCCGAGAAAGGGACCTTCGTAGACCTACAATCGAGGGAAAGAGGACCAGGGGAGGAAACACTTAGTGGGGGCATGAGCAATGGGCGAGGGGAAAAAAGGGATGCCTGTTGGGGGAAAAAGAACTATGCATGAGCCGCAAGTCAAAATCGCCTGGCAGAAACGATCGCCCCGCCAAACATCAGGAGAACGGGGGGGGGGGGGTCGGGGACAGATAAAGGAGCGGCAGGAAAAAAAAAAAAAACGTTAGGCTCCCTCCGCCATTTAGATTGACGACTGGATCGTGTGCATCAATGGGCGCTACCACTCGTCGTTATATGTGAGAAAAAGAGGAGGCTGTATGTCACCAGAAGGGATATCGCCGGAAACGGGGAGAAGCCCGGTCCCTAGCCTAGAAGGTAGAAAAAGAAAAGAACCGGACCACTTGTCTGTGGGGGAAGAAGGACTTTAGAGGTCGCGCAAACTCTCAAATAGGGGACCCGACCGCGGGTTTGGGAAAAAAAAACAGAAAAGGAAAGGCGAAAAAAAAAAAAAGGTGTGGCAACCGGGAACTGGGATTGTCAGGAAGGATGTGAGCCCCCCAAACGCTGTGCAAAATGGTATGAGGGCAGGGTGCTCTCGAGGAGCTCCGTGCTTAAATTCCACCGGGAGGCTAGCAATCACAGAAAAAGAAACACCGAGCACACCACGAAAGGCCGGGTAATTAGAAGGCACACTAGTGCCTGAATTCGAAGGGAAAGGGGACTAAACACGTTCTGCACCGGAAAAAAGGGGGCGGTTACAGGTGACGAAAAGGCGTTCGCTGGGTCGCAACAGAGATCTTAGGTCAGAGGCTGAGTCGAAGTTGGGGGAAAGAACGGTATACGTCAGGCCGGGAAAAAATCAAAAAAAATCAGCCGACGTTGGAACTGAGGGTCGGAACAAGAAAACCCGTCGGACCTGTGGGGAGGATGCGCCTGAAGTATCAAAAGTGAGATCTGAGGAGCGTGATACCCAGCGGGGTGAGAACCTTAGGAGGATCTTTTTGGGTAGAGGTTACTTAGGAGGAGTTCACAGCCGACCGCGAGTCGGAGTTCGAATAGGGCATCCAAGTGGGATTTCAACGGTCGGAATGCTGCTGGGAGCGTCATCACTTCTGTCTAGAGAAATCGCCGCGGGTGGAGGGGTTGAAGTCCGAGCGGTAACAAGTCAAAAAAAAAAAACAGCTCGGTGAAGGAGATTATTGCCTTCCTTTTGCCAATTGACTCAATAGGTCTGAAGTAGCAGGGGAGATCAAGGGGGCTGAGGGAAAGGGTGGGGGTCCGTAGCTGTGGTTTGGTGTGGGGGTTTGGTTGAGGCAAAATAATGACTAAGCCGTAGGTTCGACGTGGACGGGAAAGGGGCCACGACATGTGTAGGTGGTCCGACCAAAAAAAAGGGCCGTTTCAAGATGGGAATGCGGACAGTTGAGGAAGTGAATCCGGGGTGTGAGGGGAAAAAAAATTCTCACAAGAAGAGCGAAGAAGGAAAGAGAAGGGGGGGACGGTTTAGATAAGGATCAAAAGGTGGGTAGTAGGAGGGGGGACACCTGGAGGGCGAAAAGAAGTAACCGCTTCATAAAAAAAGAGGCTGGGGACAGAAAAAGCACGCCACCCTGTAGAAAGGAAGGGGAGGGGAAAAAAGTGGCAGTCCAGACCGTGGGCAACCAAAAAAACCGTGAGAAATAACAGGGACCCAGCGCACTACAGCGCTGAAACGAAAGAAAAGCTGGTGAGAAAGAGCTTAAGTCACCCCCGATCGCAGCACCAAGAGAGCAAGACGGAGACTGCGGGCTGGGAGGAAAAAAGTATCGGAGGGTGTTGGGGGGAACGAGCACGAACCCAGTTCGACCTCACCGACTGCATCTGAAGAGAAGAATCCCCTTTGAAGGACGTCCCCGGGGAGGACGGTGGCAGCCGTTGGGGTCAATCACTGCAAAAATCACGGGACGTGAGTTGGGACAGAGCCAAAAGGAAGGAACACGATAAAGAAGAAATGGTGGTGTGCACGAGAAAATCAAACGGGGAAAACAGCTGTCACACGGTTTCTGAGAAAGACCGGGCGTTAGGAAAGCCGATGTAACGAAAAAAAGAAACCTCAGAATGTCGGAAAAACGGGAATACCATAGTCATCATCAGGGTAAGTCATCTGCGTACCACGCTGCCAAGGAAGACAACCAGCCGAAGACGAAAGAGAGGAGAAAAAATTCAGGATACCGCCCAACAGGCCGTGTTGGACCCGTTCAGGGTAAAAAAGAATTGAAGGTTGAAAGGAGTCCACATGAGCTCAGAGGGGGAGGTATGGAGAAAGGTGGTACCGAGACCTTCCAGAGATAAAAAAAAAGGCAAGATGAAGGAAAGGACCCAGCCGTGTCGGAAAGGACCGAGGTATCCACTTGAGAATCGAGGCTCACACAGGAACCTGGTTGATAAGCGGGGGAAAAGTTCGGCAGATTAAGGCCGTGGAACGAACCATACGAACGGAGTCAATGCTGGAGGTGGCAAGGTCAACCCTGGGGTCACAACGACTAACACATGGGGGGGGGGGTAGTGGGCAAAAAAACCGGAGTTACAACGAAGAAGGGGAAGTTTATTGTCTTTGGGGAAGACTTGGTGTTATGTCAGATTTCTATTATGAAGTGTATTGTAACCATTAAAGGCGAAGCGGAGAGTGAGGAACATAAGGTAGACGGAGGGAAATACTCGTTTATCATAGCGCAAATGGTTGAAAGGGAAAGAGAATCTGGTAAGGGGACACGAAGCTGAGGGCTTAATATGCGTGGAGGATAAGATTCACTAGGAGGGGGAGGAAGTACCCTACGAGGAGAACGCGAAAGTCTCAAAAGTTAGTCAGACCCGTCTGGTCTCTCAGGTGGTCGGGGGGGGGGGGGGGGGTCACGGGTTCTCTGGGGGGACCGAGTTTAAAAAAAAACAAGAAGAAACGTGGGGTTCCGAACCAAAAAAAGATGGAGGGGGGAAAAAGAAGCTCGACTTGGGGGAAGAACGGTGCAGAAAAGGGCGTTGGGGGGGGGAAGAGAAGTGGACGTTGATTGTGGCGGTTGTGCCAAAGAACAAGAAAAAAGACCGGCCACTGAAACCCGCCTGACAGGTGGACGGGGGAAAAGAGGGGAAGATTACACTCAGCCGCGTGGGTGTGTTAACTCCAGGACAGCCGAAGAAAAAAAGAAACAATCCAAGCGGCCAAAGACCCGACAAGGTTTCACCATGGGGTTCCCGCAAAACCCCAGCTGCAAACGAGGACGAACCCTACCGGTGGAGAAGGGGACTTTTTCCCGGAAAGGCGGACAGCCCCTAACCAAAACACACCCAGCAAGGGGGGGGGAATAACCAAACCCAGTTCCCGTACGAAATCAAAAAAGGGGGGGAGTTGCAAAAAAATCGGTTCGCATGAAAAAGGGGAAAGGCGCTTTTTAAGGGGAACAACTCATACGGGGCCGAACTCTCGCAAGCTGGATGAGGTGGGTGACAGCAAATTATATTATATGATTGGAGGGGGGGAAAAAGTGACCGACCCGGCAAATGGGGAAAAAATAAGGAATTTGTTTTATAAAGAGGCCCATGCCCCCACAAGATAACTAGCGAAAAAGGGAGGTCTTTTTCTGAGCCAAACGAAAGCAAAAGCGATAACCCACCTGTGCATAGGACATGAAGGGGGGTGCGAAAAAAGAAATTATTACCGGAGCAAGAAATGTGGTTCTGCAAAAAAAGAAAAAAACAACACCCAAAACCCGTTCTATGCGCCCCCGGGATGGGGGAATAAGTCTCTTCTGTTATTGAAGCAAAGAGGGATGCCCTTCGATTATAATTGTGAAGTTTGGGGGGGAAAAACTTGCTGACCAATCACTGCTGTGGACGAGGTAAGAAGAAGACAGATCAACAAACAACAAAAAGGAGGATATTAAAATATTTCTTGTTTGTGGAAAAAAGGAGCCAAAAGGGGGAGGCTCAAGAGGTCAATAAAAAACGACAAAAGAAAAAAGAAATAACACAGGGGAGGAAAGAAACTAAGAACACACCAAGAGGGTGAAGGGGGGGGGGGGTTGGGCAGTTGACGAAACTTGAAAGATGTTAAGGGGCGAGAAAAAAAACTGCCCAAGCAAGTAGGTAGCATCAGGCCGCGCAATGTGACAGGAAGACGTCAAGAACAAAATAAGTAAGGAGACACAAAAAACAAGAAAAAACATCTTTAAAAAACAAAGCGCAAGGTTTCCCCAGGAAACGGAAGAGGGGTAAAGGAAGAATAGAAACGAGGGATCCAGCAACCTGAAAATTCCGGAACCGGGTGGTGTGGGGGGGGGGGCCCTAATGTTGGGAAACCTGGAAACGGCACTCCGGGCAGGGAAGACAGGAGGACGGTTGGGGACAGCCCGGTTCTGAAAAAGGGGGCAAGGGACGGGGGGGGGGTAAAAAGTGGAAGGAAAAAAGGTGGAAAAGTGGAGGACTCCCCCGCCCAAGTGGGGGGGAACGGAAAAAAACTACAAGGCTTCAGTTCCAACGGGGGGTGCCAGAAAAAGGTGTTTTGTTTGCGAAAATGACGGATTCAAAAAAAAGGGGAAGGGTGGGAAGGCGTTTTCCCGGGCAAAAAAAGGGGGTGTGGAAAAAAAGCAAAAGTTCCGAAAAAGGAGGAAGTGAAACAGGACTGCGGCCATGGGCCGCGGATTTCCGCAAAAAAAAGGGTCCAAACAAAGCAAAAAAAATACCAAGCCAGATACACAAAAACCCGCCGGTCCCCTGGCAATGAGAAGGAAAGAAAAGAGGGGCCAGAACCAGATGAACAATGTCAATTGACAAAAAAAAAAAATAAAAAAAGGCTAGAAAGACCCCAACCTGCCAGAAAAAAAAGATAACAAAGGGGAAGCGGGTCAAACAAAGGAAGCGAAAAAGTTCAAAAAGTTACCGCTTTTCTGTAATAATAAAAAAGTAGAAAAAACCTCGAGCTAGGCTACCCCAGTGTGGGGAGAGGTGCCACAACGGTGAAAGCAACCAGAAACAGAAAAGGGAGTAAACCAGTAAGGCGGCCGGAGTGACGGGGGGGGGGGGAAACAAAAATAAAAACACCCTCCGTGCATGTGAAAAAAATTTCGGAAAGACAAAACAACGGCACAAATAGGATGAGACAGGAAATGGAATGGAAGTGCGCGTAGGGCGCCCAGGGGGGGGGGAAAAGGAAGAAAACCGTTGAGGTGTAAATCTTGGGCTGATATGCAAAGAAAGTTGGGGGGATCACTTAGGAACCGAACAAGCAATTGGTTTCCCGCAACGGATAGAAACATAAAGCAAACTGGCAAACTGAAGAAGAAACAACAAATCACCGGAAAAAGAAGGGTCAAAAGACAAAAAAAAAGCGTCGCCTACCAAAACCCCAAGGAGAAAAATCAGGACGGAAGAAGCGGTGAAGAGACGGGTTGGGCGTAAAAAAGGAAAGAAAGGGAAGAGAACGTTACGCGACGTTCGCCAAGACTGGGCCAGGGCCAAAAGAAAACATGGGGACGCACGAACCCATGTCAACGGAAGTAAAGAGAAATGGTTACGGAATTTGAAAAAAAAGATACCAAGAGAACCGAACAACACCGAGCGAAAACAAGGGAAAGTGAACGCCAAGGCAAAAGAATGAAAGGGGGACCAAAGGGGGGAAATTCAAAAAAAATGACAAATCGACGGGCTGATGAATTGGTTGAAAGAAACCTTGGGAAAAAGGAGAAAGGCAAATGGACAAAACCAAAGGGGAAAAGAGGCGTGAAAAAAAAAAAAATGGAAAGCCGCGGGGTGCCAAACTACAAGAAGTCAAGGGGGGCACGAGTAATAGTCTACGAAAAAAGAGGGCGAAAAAGAAATCCCATCATTCCCAAGAGGCAAAAAGGAAAAAGAAAGAACAAAGGAAGAGATATCTCCAACACAAAAAAAGAAGGAGGGAGGGAGGGGGGGGGGAAAGAGAGAAAACGGCAACTTTCTGTGGGGAAGTTGAAAGGTGGGCCCCATCAAGGGGCACTTAAGGTAAAAACAGTGTTTCCCATGGTTGGAAAAGCGGGGGGGTGGCGGCACGACGACGTTGAAAAAAGAATGCAAGGAGGCGATGGGGGGACTAGTTTCAGGATCTGGCAAAAAAACCAAAGGCAAAACGGGGAACGCCGTGGGTAGTTAAAAATCCCAAGAACCAAAGAGACCGTCCTTGCTGTGGGGAAGCAAAATAAAATGCCTCAAGATGAGGGGGACAAAAAACAGGGGGGGAAACAGAATCAACATGGAGGGGGGGTGAAGTGGGAAATGTTAAAGCCCGAGGAGGGGGGGCAACGCTGAAGGGATCAATGTCCCTTAAAAGGAAAGGGCCCATGAATGACAGGTTGGTTTGGGTGGGGGCAACTTGGGGGGAGGGGGGCAAATGTCATTGGGGGGTTTCCGTAATTGAAAAGTGGAAAAAAAAACTAAAAAAGGGTGTCGGGGGGAGGCCTGGTAAGAATTGGAAGGGACTGGAGACTTCACCAACGGGGGGGAAAAAGGCTCGCGCGGGCAAGCGGCTAAAATGGGGTCCGAGGAAAAAGAAGTTAACCGCTCTCACAGGGTCAGATTTGTGTAGGGACCAAAAAGGGGGTTTTGAAGCCGAAAAATGGGGTTGGGGGGAAAATCCGGGGAACTTGCTGGTACATTAAACGTTTTGTTACAAAAACAAAGAGTAAATAAAACAGCAAGGGGGGGCGGTAAGGGGGGGGGAAGGTGCGCGGGAAACCGGGAGGGGGGGGGCAGGTCATATCACAAAAGAGAACGCACTCGCATAGGCAGCTAAAGAATGAACGAAAACGGTGGTGTGCCCGAAGGGGGTTGGAAAAGGGGAGAAAGGAAGTAGTCAAGAAAAAGAATCGCAGCGGTGAAAGCCACCCCCGTGGCAAAAATTGGAAAGTTCGAAACCGCTCGGAAGTGGCGGGGAAGAAAGAAATGGGGGGGAACCGCCGGCAAAAACACGGTGGGGGGGGATGAAGGGTGGGGGCCAGTTCCAAAGACCACCCGCCACAAACAGAGGGCATACTATAACGTGATTCAAAGGGGAAGGGGGGGAATTGTCAAGGGGGGTCAAAAAGTGTCCAAAAACGCAGCTACAACATGGCGGGTAAGTTGGAACACTACTTTGAAATCGTTGGTATGGGAACAAGGCAGGTGTCAAGGAAAAAAAAAAAAGACAACGAATTGGAAGGGGGGGCAATGCAAAAATGGGGCTTGGGCAAGTCTTCCTGGTATGGCGGCAAAAAAAGGGGGGGAAATGCAGAAAAAACAATCCGTGTGGAAAGGTAAACTGGGGGAGGGAAGAGAATAAAAAACCAAAGAGTGTTGGGGGGAGAAGTGAAAAAAAACCGGGAGGGTTTGGTATCTGCCTTTGACGTTTGGGAAGGGGGGTGGAGTGAAGAGCCCCTGGCGGAAGCGAGGGCCGACAGGAACGGTACCCAAACGCAAGGTTGAAGGACGGCTTGGAGATGGAAACCCTAAAAAAGGTGGAACTCCTCGACGGGAAAACCAAAAAAAAGAATTCAGCTAAGTCCCGGGATACGGAGATTGTGGTTGTCGCAAAGGAAAACCAAAAAACTTGAAAAACACGGAAGAAAAATGAAAGAAACTCTGGGGGGGAGACTAAATTGTTTAGGGGGGCAGTGGTGAAAAAACCTAAAGAAACGTCCAAGGTGGTTGGTGGAAAAACTAACGTGTCACCGAATACTCCCAGATGAAGAGAATCTGCAACGAGGGGGGAATGTGGGCCAGGGTCCAACAACCTGGGGCAGAAAAGCCGATAGGAATTACCTCAGTTGGGGGGGGGGAAAAATCATTTTTTATTTTCGGTGTTTATGTGTATTTTGTTGGGGAAATGCCTAAAAACTAAAACAAAGAATGAGAGGGATTGGGTTTTTAAAATACAAGGGAGTGAAACCAGGGGATGATGCACGGGAACAGCTAATCCACTTTTCGGGAAGGCACAAAGAGATCTCACGGAAGGTATTGAAAAAAGACCATTCCTCGAGGAAAGAAGCATAAGGGGTCTAAGTAACAACAAGGACTGACATCGGGAGAATACTAAGAAAAGCGTTTACTGTGGGCGAGACAAAGGAAAACGACCCAGTGGGTTTGGGGTGGAAAAGGAAAGTTACGGCTCGACAAGACGGTGGCCCATTGAAGGCTGTTTCTTTTTGCGGGGGGAAGTGGTCCGTTGTTAAGGGGTAGCTTGACCAAGGAGGTAAGTAAACAAAAAAAGTCTCTCAGAAAAAAAAAAAAACGGGGAGCAAAGAGACAAAGAGAAGGGTGGTTGTTTAACCAAGTGCGCCAAAAAAGGAAACAAAAGGAAGAAAGAGGAAATATCGCCAGGGCCGAACGAGAACCCACAAGAGAGACAAGAGGGTGGGTGGAAAGAAAAATCGGACAAGAGTTCCGTTTAACCAGGGGGTTGAAAGGGGCTAAAGAATCGTAGAGAAGGAGAAGAAAAGTTGACGAGAAGAAGATCAAAACGCCCTAGTAAAAAAAGACGAACAAAAAGAAAGGCAAAAAATGGAGAAAAAAAAAAGCAGAATTTTCAGTGATAAGGGAGGAAAACACACAACCTAGATTCAAGGAGAAAAAAATTGTCGGTCAACCAGGTTAGAGGTGGGAAAAACGTCGACCCAAGGAGAGGACCCGGTGCCAACCGGGGGGACTGTAAAAAACAGGAAGAAGTGTGTGACGCGTTTTGTCACGGTATGACTCTTGGGCAAGCAGTAAGGCAACGTAACGCTACCCACAAAGGCGGGGAAAGAAATGGGGGGGGGCCGACCAGGGGGGGTGGGGGGAAACAAGGAAACGTGGGTCGGAGCCAGAAAAGGAAATGAGGGAAGGCCAAGGTGGAGGGGGGCACCAGCAACTCGGCCATTGACATCGTGCCACAAAAAGGATGAAAAAAAGAAACGGTCAGGGGCAGAATGGGCCAAAAAACTCCAAAGGGGACCGTCACCCGCCAAAATAAAATCAAGGGAAATAAAAAAAACCGGGGTCCCCCCAAATGCTCCCCAACTTCGAGTACAGGAAAGCCTTTCACACAAAAAGGGACGGAATGTCAGTGCCATGCAAGCGGCCCCGCAAAAAAACAGAACGGAGCCAGCCAGGAATTCAAAAAAAGGCGCGTCAACTTTGCCCCTCCCGTTTCCTGGAAAAGAAAAAAAGGGGGGTAAAAAAGGAAAAAGCAAAGTAGAACAAGTGGGGAAGATGGCGTGGAAAGGGGACCATGAATCAAGCATGGTCCAGCTAGTAATTCCAAAAGACAGGAAGACGGGAATGGGGCCAAAGAATAAAAAGAAGGGGAACCGTGGGAAAAAGATGAGAAAAGAAAAAAACAACGAAAAGAGGGGGAGAATAAAGACGGGGAAAAGAAGCAGAGATACCATGGTTTACCAAAAGAAGTAAAAGAAAAAAATGACGGTAATCTTGAGCACTGAGAGGCGCACAACGATGGGCCCGGAAATCAGGACACGGTTTCGCGCCCGGAGGAAAATAAAAAAACCAAAATCAACGTAGAAAAGAAAAAAATGAAGAAACGGCAAATAGAAACCATATGGTCTGGGAAAAAAGGAAGAAAAAATGCAGGAAGAGCTAATATCGAGTGGAGGAAGAAAAAGGAGAACGCGCGGGAGGTTTAACCACGAAAAACTTTCGAAAAGATGGGGCATGCCAAGACACGGCTCAAATCCGAAAAAAAGGAAAAACAAAAAATGAAAAGAATAAGCACCCATTCATACGAAGGGAAAAAAAATAAGGGACAAAAAAGAAACCCAACCAACCAAAAGGAAGAAAAAGAGATGCCAAGTAACGTCAGAGAAAAGAAGACGCCAAATTCATGAGGTAAAAACCATCAAAAAGGCAGGAGGGATGGCAGAGCCCTTGGGGGGGGGAAAACCACCAAGTCAGCAGGTCAAGAAGCAAGAAAACAAAAAAAAGGAAAAACCACGGAGGAGGAGGGGTTTGCCAAATGCCAATCCTAACTATTGGACCACGTAGGAATGAGGCCGGAGACGGAGACCAGAAAGAGAGAGGGCAGGAAACGGTCATGACATGCAACAGGAAAAAGAAAAACAGAAACAAAAGACCAGTTTGCCGATGAATCAAAAAAAACAAAAAAAAAAAAGGGGGAGGAAAGGAAAAGAATCTGGAAAATGGGCAGGGGGGGGAGTGTTTTCGGCAACGGGAATGATGTGGACAGGGTAGGTTTTTTGAGCCGATTGGGTAAGCCCGCTTCCAAGAAAGAATTCCAGAAGGGCCAATTCCAGAAAGAGAAAAAAGGCTGAAAAAGAAAAGGAGGGCCGGGTAAATCGGGGTCGACGAAAAACAAAAAAAACGTAACCAAAATTGAGGACATGACGGCCCCATTTTGGGGGCTGGGGACAAAAAAAAGGAAAAGGGGTACCTCATAAAACAAATAGACCGGATGGGTAAAGACGGGGGACTGAAAGGAAACGCAAGAGGATTTTGTGCGGGGGGGAAAGGACCGGTGGTTGAAAAGAAGTGAAGGACAGGGATATATGGGTCTCCCTCGGGGGGGGGGGTGGGGGGGTTCCTGCCAAAAACGGGGGAACCAGTCTTGGAAAAAATTCGTATTGAAAGAAAAAAACAATCAAAAGGCATTTTTAAGGGGGGGGCGGTTCAAGTGGACGCGCCGTAAATGCCCCAAAAGTTGTTGGTTGGGACGAAAGCCGTCAAGTAAGGGAGCGGGGGGTCCAATAAAAATTCCAAGGCGCACAACTATTTTCTCAAGGGACAAAACCTCTCACACTGAAGGAGGGTTGGGAACCCGAGGGGTGAAAAAAGCAAAAGGATGTGTGTGGGAAGCAAGAACCGGGGAGTACATTCTTGTTGCACGGATTATACGGGAAAGGGTGTCGTTTCTGGTAAGACGGGGCGACAGTTAAAAAAAACCCGGCGAGGAAACCTACCAAAAAAAAAGCGCGAGAGCCCAAATCAGGATGGACGGAAAGGGGAGTTACACGGTGGGGATCGAACGTGGGACTGTGGTTGACAAAAAGGGAGCCAACTAAGCTTGAACGCGCTGTGCAGAAAGACAGGGGGGGGCCGTGGAGGAGGTATGAAAAAACCGCTTCCTGGGAAATTTTTTTTGGGGTATCCTACAGAAGGGGGCCACAGGCCGGAAAACTTTTTTTTGGGGGGAAGCAAAGATGCGGGGGGGCCCCCATTCGCCTCCTCAAAAGGCACGAACAACCTGGAAAAAAGGATTTCTACTAGCTAGAAACATGGGAAAAGTGGGGAAATGGCCCAAGGTGCCCAATAAAAAGAAAGTAAAAAAAGGGGGGGCCTAAGGGAAAGGAGCGAGGAAAGTTGGAAAGGCTTTTTGCCCAAGGGGAACAGAAAAGGGATGGAACGGGAAAGATCTTGGAAGAGAAGGCTCGCCAAAGGGGAGAAAAAAAAGGGCGGTTGGTTTCGACGGGGGGGAGTCGGCCCTAGAAAAGGAGTGTTTTGCAAGGGGGTCAACCGTAGAAAAAAAGAAGGGGTTCCCTCTGGGGAGGGGAAAAGAGGATTTAAAAAAACGGGTGAGCCAGGGGAAAAACGAAGGGGGGTAGGAAGAAATCTGGTGGATGTTTTGGCGTTGACGCTTTATTAGCAGAAGAAAGAACCATTCGCAGTAAAGGACTCCAAAGAACAAAAAATGGGTGGCGAAAAAATCGGGGCGATGAACTAGACCGTGGGGACTCCAGAAAAGGAAGACCGACCCTGCAGTCTGGTCGAAAAGACACCGTCCTTTGTCGAAAAAAAAAACAAGACTAAGGAAAAACGAATAAAAGACCCTCGTGTGGGAAAAGTGCTTGGCCATTAACGGGAGGGAAACGAAGGGAACATACCCGACAAATCACAAGGTTGGGGGAAACAGGGGGTGAATTCAAAGAAACAGACCAGCCTGAAAAGGAAAAACAAAGAAGCTGGCCGGCGACGGTAAAAATCACAAACCAAAAGGGAGGAAATGGGTTGGGGCAGAAGATTCTCCAAAAAAAAGCGTTGGATCCCTTGGGTGTGCTCAAGGGGGGTGGGTTAGGTTTAGAAAAAGGTGTAAAGGACGAAAATATTCAGCATTGGGGACTTCTTGCCGTTTGGGGTTGAGATTAAAAAAGGGCCAGGAAAAAACCTAAAAAGAAAAACTTCCGCCAGGTAGAAATCACTGCGGGGGAGAGGATTTACGGGGCCAGGGGAGATCCCCAGACATCCGACAAAATCGCCCAAAAATAAGGCTAAGCCTTAAGGTGGGGCTAGCCAACAATTTGACTTCCTGGCGGACTCAAAAAAACGAAAAGGAAACTGGATGGCCCACCACATCAAGATAAGACCGGAAGGCTCTAATGGGTTTTCAAAAGCTGGACGCTTCGGATGAACCCAAAAACCTTTTCTTTGAGGGGTTTGGGGGACTTGGTTCGGTGAGGGGATCGCTTGGGAGACCAAATTGTTGCGGAAAAAAAAAGA
>Ga0179593_1384835_pt1 | contig 16120 bp, 20 predicted proteins | sample CZODoug2_1_08_16_FD_185931 | JGI IMG/M metagenome (GOLD analysis project Ga0179593, IMG submission 185931) | Vadose zone soil fungal communities from Angelo Coast Range Reserve, California, USA - CZODoug2_1_08_16fungal (PacBio error correction) | ecosystem: Environmental > Terrestrial > Soil >...
CAATAAATTCTCTCGGTCAAAAACGGTTAGAAGGTTGGGGCAAAGTGACAAGACTCGTAACTATGGGGCAGTCTGTCCCCACAGCAATTGTTGGGGAAAGTATCGAACTGGATGGAGGGGAAAGGGGTATTTCAAATAAAGCAGCACATCTGAACAAGTAAGACCGGCACTCAATCAGGGAACCGGTTTGCGAAGGTAGGGAGAAAAAGCGGAAGAGGTAGACAATTGAGAGGGGAATTCAATTATCGTTTACAGAGTGATTAAAGGGGAAGCGGAATTCTCGGGGCTGAGACAGTCCACGACAAGAGGAAAAAGGTAAGATTTTACCGAAGATCCTCCCACCAAACACAAAAAAAAAAAAAAAAAAACCCAACAACACACCCCCCCCCCCCCCAAAAATTTTTGTGGTTTTTTGGGTGGTGTTTTGTCAACAAAAAACATTTGGGGGGTGTGGGGGGGGTTTTTGACAACCCCCCTATTGTTGGGTCTTCCCCCTCTGAGACTCTCCTGCCCCTCAGAAAAATTCAAAATTGGGTGCAAGCTGTATCAAGCTCCCGCCGAAAAAAGGGACCGCTGGGACAAAGGCCCACGCTTTCCCTTCCCAGCATAGAATTGTATTCGGGGGTCGGAAGCTTATCCCGGCAAAACTCCTCTTGGTTAAAATTGGGCGTGCGGGTAAGGGACGGGAACGACTAGGGGAATAAAGGATACATCACGAGAAATTCAACTGGTTTGGGCCGGAAAAAACCACAGAAGAGAACTAACGTTCAATGAAAAAAGGCTCACTCTAGTCGGCGCGCAAGAAGAGTACCAAACTAGACGACAACGCCTCTGAAGAACATCAATGTAAAAAATACTATGCGCGCAGAGGGACAAGAGCACTTCAAAAAGGGGGAGAAATTCCGAGATAATTTTTGAATTGATAGTGGGATGGTTGGAGTGAGGCGGTTCTGAGCGTCGCCCAGCAGTGTCTCGGGGGAAGAATTTTCATTTCGTATCGCCGGCCCGGACATTCGTAAACATTGATGTCAGCTGAACGAAGGCAGCACTGGAGGGGAAAGAGATATCCGGCAGTAATGAGGGAGGGAAAGCGACGTGGGGGGGGGGGGGGGAAACTGAAACCATCTTAAAGGTTCTCTTTGAGAAAACACGAAAATTGTAACCTCCGTACAGAAATCGCCGGGGGTAAGGAAGAAGGGGGGGAGAAACCCGAAAAGGGGGAGAAAATATCCAGGGGACGAAAGAGATGAAGTTGGGAAAGAACGATCGCGAGCAAAACAAGCAAATGCTTCACGACTAAAAAAAAGGCGTAAATAAGAGTCAGCCGATGAAACGGAAAAAGTCAATCGGAAAAGGGGACCGTCGGAAGCAGAGCTTTTGGATCAAAATCTTGGGGCCAGAAAGCGCACCTTTCGCACGAAAAGAGAGAAATTGAAGAAGGCCTCAACCAAAAAAGATTCTTTAAGCCTGGGATTTTCCCTATACGCAAACCGCATCAGGCGGACAGTGGCTTGACACAGGGGCGGGGTTGGTGGGAAAAAATGAGGGCACCTGGGGGGAAAAACGGGAAGACATGTGATTCAAACCGGAAATGCGGAATCGAAGTCCAAGGAGCGACCAAAAGGGGGAAAGCGGAGGCGTGTGATTGCAGTATGAAGATAAGAATAAGCCGAATCCGGAGGGCAAAAGCGGGGTTAGAAACTTGCACTTAAAAAACTCATTCCAGGAGAGGCAAACGGCAGGAGAAAAATTGAGTTGAAGAAAGTGAAAGGAACGGGGTTGAAACGAAAGTGCGGGCCCTTTTTTTTGGGGCGCGTGGAATCCTGAATCTCAGAAAAAAAAACAAGGATTGGTCTAAGTAAATTTCGCGGCGGTAGGAGCGGCGGCGAAGGCCCGAGGAAGGGAGAGGGCAAGAAGAGAGATTGAAACCGCCAATTTCCGCGAAGAAAATGGGACAAAAAGGAAGAGAGGAAGCACGTTACTTAGTCCTTTAAAGCTTGTCGTATCAAAAGGGGGAGAAAGCGCGGAGAAGAAAAAAAATCGTCAAGCATTGTAAAAACCCGCTTGAAAGAAAGAGCGCAAAGTCTCGGATCGGTCGACAAAGCGAAGGGTTAAACAAGGCTAAAACGTGGCTGAACGGGATTGGGAAGAGAGGGGAGCCAAGTTGGGGGGAGAGAAAAGGAACACCAAGAGTCCGGCCGACAGGTCAGAGGAGTCGCAATGCTGGTGGCGTGAATACGCCATAAAAGGAGGGGCCGAGGGCGCAGGCGCTGCCATGAAAGGAGAAGAAAGGAGGCCGGTCGGGAAAAGAAAGAGAACAGCACCTGGCGGCATACGAAAAAGGCCGTTTAAACAGTTCCGCGGGAATTGCCCGAGAAGCTCAGAAAAAAATCGCATCGGCGGCAAGCACTCGGCCGGATAGGGGCAAATTGCCCGCTCCGAGAGAACGCAAAAGATAAAGGGGGGGGGAAGCGACATTGAAAACAACGATCACCGAAGGGAGGTAGTTTTTACACCGGGTCAAGAAAGGGAGAGGGGAAGGAGCACAAACCACTGAATGGAGGAGACACTCAAGGAAATTCCGATTACGTAAACCAAAAACGGGCAACGGGGCCAACGCGGAAGATTCGGGGAAAACGGAGGGGGGGGGGGGAAAAAACATCAACATAAACGACACAAGGTTCACGTTGACTCCGGCAGGGGAAGGTGACAGTTCAGCGGTAGAGTGAAAGGGGTGAAAAAGAGAGCCGTTTTCAAGGAGGCGGGGGCGAAGCAAAGTCAGAAAACGTTTGGCGGCAGACAGAGAAATACAACTGCCCGTTTTGGGGGCTATCAAAAAAAGGAAACGGGGGGGGGAGAAAAAAGTCGAGGAGGGAAGAAGAGAGTCAACAAAACTTCGGCGCATCACCCAATGGCCCTGGCTTTTGGCCGAGGGAAGGGAGGATCAGATAAAAAAGGGGGGGAGAGAGCTGTTATTAAAAATTGCGATCATTGGGACGCAGCGTCGGGTATCGACTACCAGGACATCCAGGACCAGTCGCCGCGGTCGACAAAGCCTATAAGGGAAAGAAGGAGAACAGAGGGACAATGATCGACAAAGCGTTTTAAATAGAAGAGAAAAAAGGGAGGGTGAACCGATGGGCAAGGCCCGGAATCAAATGCACTGGTGGAGAAGAAAAATTTGTGGGGGAAGGGAAAGTAAGGCGTAAAAACTATGTGAATCTGGTCGACGCCGTTTGTGGTATGGACGATCCGCTCGATTCCGAACAGCCAAGGAGAAAGGCAAAACAAAAAGCTAAAGGGGAAACCTCCGACGAAAGGAAGCGGAAAGCCCTGGCGAAACAGGGGATCTCACAGGGCAAACTCGTTGTCAAGAACCCCGGTTTATTCATAAACTTCGGGGAAAGGGCGACCAACAGGGGGGGGACAAAACAGAAAAGAAAAAGCGAACGCAAGGTTGATTCAAAATTCAAATGAAGCGGAAGAAAGTGGGGGAGAGTCGATCGCCGCGATCGTGAAAAAGAGACATTAGAAAAGACACCCTGAAGAAGCCGTCAAGAGGAAAAAGAGGGTAATATACCGGGGGAGGAAATGGGATAAGCAAAACCTAAATTGAGAGACAAAGGGGTCGTGGCGCTGGCAACGCAAGAGAGTCCACGTTCCGCGGGGGAACAAGACCGGCCAGAACGAAGCCTATGTTGATTTTCATGGGGCAAATCAGAGAGAAGGGGGGAGGGAAAGACGACAAATTTGGGAGAAAAAAGAGAGAGCTCAGACACAAAAAAAGAGATGTCAAGGACCAAGTCATCGAGGGACATGCGGTCGCGAATAGTCAGACAGAAACCATGCACGGTCTGGCCGGTTTCTTCGGGGGGTCAAAATGGCCTTCTGCATCGGGTTTGACAAAAGACCCCCATTTTTCAAGGAAGGGAAAGGTCAGTAGGGATAGAGGGGAACAGGAGAACCGGAAACGTCGGCATAAAATGAAATCCGGATTGTCACATATCTATAAAGGGAAAGAGGAGTTGATACCGCGATCGTTGTCGCCCGATAACAAGCTAATAGTCGCTCTTGGGCCTTGGGAGAAAAAAGAAGATAGGAAAACGGGAAGTAGGTCGCGGTAAAATCAGTCGATTGTGCAAGGGATAAAAAGAAAACGAGTTGGAACCGGGGTTCATAATTTAAGCGAGGAAAAAAAACCCGTTATCAGCCGGCGACGGTAAAGAGGAGAGGGATCCAGTTGGGCTGCGGATGTCTCGAACAGGATGTAATCGACAAAAGCGTAGCCTAGGAACAAATGTTTTTCAACGGCCTAAGATTCCGCCACATTTTTCGAAATCGGTTGATTCGAAGTCCGGAGGGAAACCTTACGGAAGCTAGATGAAACATGAAGCGACCAACCAGGAAAGTGATGAGAAATTGTCGACACGGAGGCTTTGTCGACCCGGACGTGTTTCCGGAGGGGGATCCGTGCCTAGGAGGGGATCACAGCTTGATCAGCTAAAAGAAAATGAAGCCTTCTTAATAACAAAAGAGCAGGCCCGGGGAGAGCTCTCCCGGCAAAAAAATTCAAAAGGGAAAGGAAGCTTGCTCAGAGTGGTTTATGATGATCGGAAGAAAGAAAGAAAGTCACCCACACGGTCCTTGTTGATGAAGGAAAAGCAACGTTGTGGGGGGAAGTGAAGGCCGAAAAAAAAATGGGGAGCTAAAAAAAAAAGAAACGGATCAGGGGGGAAACGGCAGCACGCGAAGCGAACGTTCTACTGACCCTCCAACGTGACCGCCTACGATGCTTTTATTCAAGCTGGGCCCTCGAAGCTTGGTAAACAAGGAGCCGTGCGGTTGAACGCACAAGGTCAAAAACGGGGAACTTAGTTCCCGCGCTCGCGTCACTCTCCACCAATTGGACGGGGGGCCGAAAATGCGCCCTTTGGGGGGACCTTGGTAAAAAACAAGCAAATCGGGTGTTTGAACTTCAAGGAAAGGCAAAGCACATTACTGCGGGGAGTCCGAGCGGACTTGCGCGCTGCAGGTAAAGGATTCAAGGGGGGTGGAGTTGGTCGAGACGGAAGAAAACGGCATAAAAATACAAAGCGGGAAAGGGCAACGAGTCGCTTGAGGACCATTGGTGTCTTCGGGGTAAATTGGCGGGGGACCTGACCGCAGCGGCGGACATGGGCGCTCAGGCATAGGCATGCAGTTAGAGGGAGCGTAAGACGAGACAAAATTGGGCGAAACGACAGACCTGGCACTTCGGGACTTAGTGTAATGGAAATAGGACCCACTCGGAGAAAGGTTATTCCCTGGAAACGGGTGGAAACAGCAACTTGTAAAAGGCGAGCGGGTCGACAAATCCGATCCATATTCTCACGCGGAGTAGAAAAGGAACAGAAGGGAAGTGGGAAAAAGGATTTCACTTGAAAGCGAAGTAAGCAAATGTGATAGACGCCGAGAACCGAAGGAACACGTCTTGAATAGAATCCGCCTGACGAAGCTTCCTAAATGAGGGAATGCTGTTTCAGGTTCTCATTACTTGGTCCGGAGGCGCAATGAATGAGCGAATCCGCCGACAGCCGCGCCACCTTTAATTCGCGAAGGGACCACTTCGACTTAGAATCCATTCTCCCCACGATATGTGAACGCACTGGGGAGAAAAGCGGGAAAAAATCGTCCCCGCGAAAAAGCAAGCACGAATCAAGTGCTCAAGCAGGTGTGGCCTCGCCGGGAAAATGAGGAAAGAGGGTCCTGGCACTACTAAAAAAAGTGGGGAACGTTCCCAATGAAGGGAGCTTCTTCGGCGTGCGCATCAACTTCGAAGAACTTGCAAAAGGGACAACGGAGCCGATGAAAAAAGGGACGGAAAAAAGGGAATAATCAAGGATTTCGTGGAGGTTTTTGCAGGGAAATCAAAGGCCAAAAACCTCAGGGGACCGGAAAAAAAAAAAAGAACATCTGTAATACAATGTAACGAAGGATGAATTCAATTAAAAAAACAAAAAGGCAAGCAAATATTTTGAGAGAGTTGGGGAAAGGGGAAGGATCGAGGAGAAGGCAAACGAATCGAACTTGAAAAATCGGGAGGAAAGCGCGGACGTTTTAACGACGCTCGACGCGATTGAAACTGCAAGGACGGGAAAGGAAGGAAGAAAATTAGAAGGAATGGGAAAGGAAGAGGGGAAGGAGATGCCAAACCTATTAGTCCGGAAGTTTAAACACTTATCAGCTCTCGTCATGCCTGGTATTGAGGTATAAAAACCGGAAAGAAGGGTTAATGAAAGGGAAAAGGGGCCTGGAGAGACGACGGGACCATAGGGGGTAGGGGGAGAAAGTGAAAGGAGATAGTTTCAGTTTCAAATACTTCGCCCGCAACGCCTCGAAAGGAATAGCGATGGAAAAGAAACAAGCAGACGGCTAAGCAAAGGGGGGGGAAGATGAAGAGAGGGGGGCCGTGGGGAGTTACGATTACGCGAAAGGGTCAAATACCACAAGGGAGGAAAAAGAAGGCAAAGAACTAAGAACAGCAAAAGACAACTCCCAATCAGAAAAAATCGAGGGAAAAAGGTAAAAAAGGCAGGACGAACGGGGGGAAAAACGAATGGTCGCAAATACAGAGCCTTATATTGTCGTACGGGGGAGGAAAGGAGACCAGCTTACAGGGGGCGGAAATCTGAAGAGGAGGAAGAGATGTGGACGCGTCGAATCGAGTGAGCCTTTTCCACACGAGACTTGAACAGAGGGCTAGAAAAGAAAGAAATTGGTTGAATGGGGGAAGCGGAGGGGGATTGTGGTAGTGACAAGAGAAATCGGCGGCGAAAGACACCGTTTCATCTTCTACCGGGGCATCTGTTTGGTTTGCGAGGGGGATACGGGGAAGAAAAAGGGGAGGCTTGCAAGGCAGGAGAAGGGGGAAAAAAATCCGCCATTATAAGGGAATTCAAGGATGCTCCTATCTGAAAAAATTGCAGTGTCGATGTGGGGGGGGAGGAAAGCTAGAGAAAAAAAAGAATAAAAAAGATCAGAAAGAGAGAGAAAATGACAAATGGAAATCAGGCCGCATCAAAATCCTCGGCTTTGAATCAATGGCATTCAAAGCCGTAATTCAGGAACTGTTCAGGGTTAGAAGAGGGGGAAGGAGGATCCTCGCAAAATTAAAGTTTTCAAAGAAAGTAGAGAAATTGTAGAAAGGTGAACGCGGGGGGAAACATTTCTACGCCGCGGGTGGTCAACACCAAGAGAACATCAATACCCTCTCTGAATCATCAAAGGAGGGGGGGGGGAAGGCCCCGAGGACGTACGAGGCTGGTCACTGGGGGAACATAGGAGAAAGAAAAGCATCGCTTCCTGGCTCGCCACACTATCAAGCATGGCAAATCCGGGGAAAAATAAAGATCGAGAAAGGGGGACGCGGGGGTGGAAATAAACAGTCGAGGATCCAAGGAGGGGATTCGAGAATTGGGGGAAGGTGTGGATTCAGGCGTTGCGGCGTGTTCTTATCCCGAACAGAGTCATGGAAGGGGGGGGAATTGTGGCACGGGGACGGAAGACAAGGAAAGTCGACACTTACACCATTGGGGGAGTCAGGCGCGAAGGATTTAAAGAGAGAAAGAGACTAATAAGGCTTCGGTCCAATGAGGTGGGTGAAAAGGGAAAGGAAAGAAGAGAAAAAGTGGTCTCAATGGGGTCGCAGAAAAAAGGAAGGGGTGCGTCCTCGGTCGGCATAAAACATCCAAATGTCGGTGGAAAGGAAACATAATGTTGGAGAAAACCCGCAGGGAAATGTGGAAAAGAACGTAGGCTGCGTCACTCAAGTTTCGCGCTGAACTCAAAGCTCTGAAAAGGGCTTCAGAAAACGAACGAGGGGGGGGATCGGCGAGTAAAATCGGTAAAAAAGGGGCCCAAGGGGAGAGATCTTGGCGCAGGTTCGAATTTTGGCTGGGAAGGGGAAAGAGGGGGGGGGGGGGGAGGGGGGGAGGGGGCAGAGTGAGTGAGTCGAAGTCTGTGGGAAAGGAAAAAGTAGGAGGGGGGTGGGCCCTATAAGGTCAGGGATGGGGCGGGTCGCCGCATAAGGGGCGTGACAGTGGAGGCCGAAGAGGTTTTGTTGCGCAGGCGCAACGGTGTGTGTGTGTGTGCATGAGTTGGTGTGCTCAAGTGAGGTGTGTGGAGATTGTGGGTACTGAAAGGAGAAATAGAAGGAGGCGGCTGAACCATTGTCCCGCAGCGCCGTCGGGAGAACGCAAAAAAGCAATTCCGCCCTGCGGAAGTGGCAACGTTCGACTACACTGCTCTCTTGAAAAGGGTGCCACAACTGGGGAAAGCGATCATTGCGGAAGGGACTGTTAGAGGGGGTCGGGCAAAAAAGGACGGGGCAAAAAATTCGTTGGGAGCAAGGGACGCCGGACAAGTCGAGCCATGTGGAGTGCGCCCGAATGTCTCGGGAGTGATCCGAAGAAAAATGCCGAAAAGGTGGAAAAAAAAAAAGAAGAAAGAAAGGGGAAAGAAGATCGCGTCGATTCCCGTGAAGAGTCCGGCGGATCGCGTCTAACCAAGTTAAATATAATCTCTTCAATCAGGAGCGAAGGAGAGTGGCAGGGTCATACCGAAGTCGAAAGGAGATACAAGAGACACGGATGAAGGTCGAGACACGCTCGAAGTTTAAACAAGGAATGTAAAACTTTCTTTCCCCGCTTGAAGGAAAAAATCTCGCCGGCGAATGAAAAAGGACGGCGGGGACCCTACAGTCTCATGGGAGCGGGGAGGTAAAGGCACAGAACCGGGGAAAACCACAACACGTAAAGGGCAAGACTTTTGCTAGCAGGGCGCTCAAACGTTTAAGCGGCGGGATCCGAAAACGTCAAAGAATCCACAATGCCAAACCGCGCTGTTGAACCCATTCCGCTAAGGCACGCGACGAAAGCAAAGAGAAAAAGTGGGCACGAATCGAAATAGAAGTCCCGCGCGAGAAAAAACATCGGCATGAAACTCACATTGGGACGCTGCAAAAAACAAATCACCCGGAGGATACAGGTCAAAGAGAAAAAAACAATGGACGGGCAGACCGTCGGCTGATGGTATCGGAAATAATACGGTCCTCAGCCAAAAAAACTGGGCTGCACGACAAAGCTGGTTACGAAAATTTCCGAAAGTGTATCAAAAACAATAACAGAAGCAAAACAAGGGGTGGACTTCACTAGAATAGAGGAGCTTAGTGAGGAAGAGGGAACGGGTTCGGGCATGCAGCCGGCGTGAAAAGCAAATCAAGAAACGTGGTGTGGTAGGAAACGCAGCGGCAAGGAGGGAGGAAAGAACAATGAAAAAATGGTAGCAGCGGGGGCGTCCAAAAGATCGAAGGAAAGATAGCAGAACATACAGAAACTCACGAGAAAAAACAAACCCGATGGAACAGGGAATGTTTATGCCGAAATCTGTATGCACAGGCTGAGAGGACATGAAGTAGACACTAGCAATCCTAGTCATCACATGGAAAAAGAAAGGGGGGGAAATCCCGAACGTCGCCGAGTCGGCCTATAAAGATCTATCAACAGTTGGTCCAATCCGATATAAGAATGTGTGAGGCAAGAAGGGAGAATTGATACAAAAAGTAAAACCGGCAAACGAGGAACAAAAGGTTGAACAGTTCTTGGCGGGGGAAAAAACTCTGTGTGCAAGGACGTAAAAAACGTTACTGGGGTAGAAGGCGGGTGGGTCATTTCCCGCCGCATGAAGCGAGAAGTCAAGAAGAGGAAAGGGACGCCCGGAAAAAAACGACCGAGGAAAAGCCGACGTCCATAACGTCAGCACCTAAGGTACGTGGAGCGACCTGGAGAAAACCTGGGGGACGGGGGAAAAAATAGTTGAGTCAGGCACAAGTTGAGGAAGGCAGACAAAAATGCACCTAACGACTATCTGAAGCAGCGTTGATTAGTCAGCGCAAGCTCGAAGAAAAATCGACTTGTTACCTCCAAGGAGAGTCGGGGATACAAAAGGACTCCACATTGGGAGAAAACCGACGTCCGCAGCCGGTCAAGGACGTTTCCTTGCGTTTCACTGAGGTCGAGCCAAGAAATGTGTGGGCGGGAAAAGTAACTCTCTGACGACTAAGAAACATTAAACCCACAGAACCGACCATCATCAGGTGGTGCAGTTGGAAATAATAAATCGCCCGGAGCGAATGTCAAAAATGGGTCAAGGCTCTCAACAAGAGGGAAGAAGAGATAGTAAGGGCCACTGTGAATGAAGACCTGCAGTCTTTCAAAAGCAAAAAGCAACCAAAATGCGCGTTACTGGTAAAGGGGGCGTGGGGAACGGGACGGGGGGTGGGATCAGGCTTCAGAGACTTTTTCCAACCGCAGTGGGAGATCTTGTGTTCCGTCGGGGGCAGAAAGGGAACAAGGAGCGGACTGAGAAGAGGCGGATGGGTCATGCAGCCCATTTTAACGCCGTTCGTAATGGGGTTCTACCAAGACGGGGCAATGGTCGCCCGGGAAGTACGCTGGAGGTCGAGCGTTTTTTTCATCAAAACGCGCAAAGGTATTCGAAGGAAACGGAAAACGGGCGAAGTGGCCAGTAGACGCGGAAGAACCTTGGTTCCCTGGCTAGAAAGAACGAAAGAAGTTCGTTACGTCCGGGAAGAGGGAACATCGGGCATATGGGGGTCGGGCTCAAAAGCGGGGGGGCTGGAGGGGCGGTATAAGACCCCAAGTCGACCAGAGCACCGATTTTTCAACGCAAGACCGGCAGGGAACGGCAAAAATTTTCGCAAGCACGGAAAGAATTCCGACTTGGTTCCGGCGGAAACGGCGGCTCGTGCGATAACAACCATTCGGCTACTCTTCAAGAGTGGAAGGTTCGACAGCGCATGACTTGCGACCAAAGGGATGAAAGGGAACTTGAAATCGGCGATCCCAGCTTAGCTGCCGGAATAAATGATCAGATTCTTATACTGGAAAGGGGGCAGATTCCCGAAGCAAAGCGCACTTCGAGACGGGGGAGGAACTGCGCGGGGACAAAGAGGGGAGTGGGCGAAACAAAGCCAGGGTGGGTTAAATGAAAGCCATCCTTACGGGGGTTCGTTTGCAAAGGAAAACGTGCATTAAAGAAAAAGAAAACGACATCGAAAGGGCGAGAGCGAGCAAAGCACTCTCTTTGAAAGGTCGTGAAGTCACGTGACCAATGGGGAACGAGTATTTGAGCCTAAGGTATCCAAGAAGAAAGTTGGAAACATTCTCATTGAGTGAGGCAAAGATGCCCTTAAGGAATAGCACAAACACACCAACCACATCAAAAAAAAAAGCCAAAGTCAGTCGGTGGGCCATCACCTCGCCAGATTGTGAGAGCGGTAAAATAACTCTCTCTGCTTGGGGCATGCGATTGCTATGCCTTAAAAAACGACGCCGAAAATAAAATTGCAATCGGCGAGTTCATACCCGCCTATGATTCTTCGAAAACCGGGCAGAAATCGAGGGGGAAAGCGTTCGTGAAGGTTGGGACTTCGCGTTTAGGGATGTGCTTTGGCCACGAAACGGATCAGGGAGGACTGAAGGGAGTGACCACTCGCATATGCTGTTACGATCTGCGTCTTGAACAGATCCAACGCATGGAGGGGAGACGTAAACGGTAACCTGTCCATTGTATCGCGAAAACACTCGGCGCGGTTGTAGGAAAGCGTATCACAGAGAAAACATTGTCGCCCGCATCAACTATTCTCAAAATCGCGGTGGGCGTCGGCGAGCGGGAGGTGGGAAGGACAGCGCTTAATCAGGGGATAAGACGAGACTACGTAACGTGGAAGAGAACTGACCTTTTGGAGCGTCAACTCTTGTACTTAACAAGTTACGGTTTCTACTTAAGGTGCCGCGCCGGAGATGCCGAAAAGCAGAGCCTCCATAAGTCCTCTAACTCGGTCAGCTTGAATCTGGAGATTTCCTTCGCCACCGACGCCCAAAAAGGGAGCGGAAACCCAATGTGGTCAAGACTACTCAAAGAGAGAACACCCACAAGAACTAGAGTCTAAGGTACAATGAATGTAGGCACTCACTGCCGGGCCGTGAGGTAAAAAGCCCTTTTTCCTTGCAAAAACGGCTTATTCGCTTCACCCACTCAAACTACGCGGCGGGCGGGGGGGAAGACGGTGACGTCGAGTGCAAAGGGGGAAAGTTTCACCTGGCTTTACCGTCCATCAACTGATTAATCGTTGTTTCAGCACAAAAACCTCTTTCGGGCGAAAACCCGCCACCAGCAAAGGAGAAAGGGAACGCCGCCTTCGGAATCGCTAATTACTCCATGAAGGATATGTGGTGCGTAGGGGATTTGTGGTGTAACGCGCGATTGAAAAAAAAGTAGAGCAGCCGAAATTTCGGAACTTCGCCCAAGATCGGGAGGGGAAAAGCGGGAACGGGTCGGGGACCTTCTCGCGATGAAAAAAAAAAAATTTTATGACGCTGAAGCAGGAGTACGAAAATTGAGAGAGGAGAAAAGGCCTAAGGACCCACTTAGCGGCAGAGTGAGGGTCAAACAAAAAAAAATCAAAGGTTACATGCCGGCACGAGAGGAAACGGAAAGCGGAGTGAAAAAAGGAGGTTTCGGGGGTTTTGCTAGAAAAATTAAGACGAGTTCATCTCTAAACCAATTCCAAGCCATCTGTCGCAAAAAAGAAGAGGAAAACTGGACGAGTGTCAACGGGGGGAATGGAGGGAAGATTAAGAGAAAAAATTTTGGGCGGAAAGAACGACACGCGGGGCAGTAGGTCAACTAACCACGCCGGCCCCCCCCGAAAAATCCTTAGTAATTCAGAAGGCACGCCCGATCGCAGAAGACCTGTATAAATCGGGAAAATCTCGTCAAAAAAAGCAGAGGAACTCCGGGCTAGAGCCGTGGAAAAAAATGGCAAAGACAAAAACGGGACGCGATGGGGACTAGGGAACCAACCGCAATTTATTATCGCAGCGGTGTCGATTGTGTTGGAAGGAGGAGGAGAAATGGAATCTAACCGAAAAAAACGGCTGGAGTGAGAGGGGAGAGAGAAGATAGAAGGGAAAGGGCGGGGAACGGCACACTGGTCAAGGGAAGTCCGAGTACACCTCAAGATTACAGCCGAGAAAAGGAGCAGGGAGCGCCTGATCACGCTGGCACAAAGGTGCATTTTTTGCGATCTAAGAAGGAGAGTAAAAAAGAGAGAGGAAGCTGGGGTCAAACGAGAGTAAGAAAAGGGGTGGCAGGCGTGATAAGCTCATCAAGTCACTCGCGGACGATTGAGGAAGGAACGGCAAGTCGGAAAGTGGATCTCGTTCTTATCCAGAAAACTTTTTGAAGTAAGGGAACGCGGTGAAATTTGAAAGAGAAGTACGCGTGGGAAAATACAATCAGAAAATCAAATATGTCCACAAGTGACTGGGTGAAAAATAGCTTAACAAGGACACAAGTTAGCCCCGTACGAATCATAAGGCCGATCGATGACGAAGAAATTGGACAGTCGAAAATCAGGTCAAAAAAATCAGGGCGAGAGGAGGGGACGGGGAAAGGTAGTCATACCGCTTGGTACTATGACCTGGGGTGGGGAATTAAGAGGAGTTGGGATTTCGTTGAAGTCTGTCTTTAGACAGAAGGTGTAGACAACTGTTTGGAAAGGGGGAATTCGTAAGAAAAACCCCAGCATTCTTAAAAAAAAGGGGCGCGGGGCGAGCAATTGGCGAAAATGAAACTGCGGGGAAACGGGAGGGTGGGAAAAAGAAAACGCCACTCCACGTTTACTCACGGCCCACGACCAAAGGTCAATAGGACTTCCCCAGGTCCAAAGAACGGGCTGTTTGAAAGACAAAGAAGAAAGGAATAAAAGAGAGTAAGTTAAAAAAACCGGCGTTCGGCGGGCGCAAGAGGGTATGGACACGTGCATGCTTACTCTGGCAGGAACGCCGGGGGGCATGAAAGAGGCGCAAGTGAAAAACGCTTAAAAAATGTCCGCGAAGGGGGATGCCCGAGGTTTCAACAGACCTGATCTGAAATCAAAAAAGACGAATCCAGAAACAAAAAAAATACCAGACGAATATTCTTTTTCAAAAAGGGGGTCAAGAGGAAACGCCACACTCAGGCTGCGTGCGTTGTATTTCTGGGCGGGTGGGGGAGGCCGCAACTGTGGCGGGCGCGGTTGAAGGAAAAAAAAAATGCCCAACTAAATTCATATTGTGACATTCAGAAAGGACGAAAAAGAAATGTGGTGAAACGGAGCACCGAAAAGTTGGGGCAAATCGGCCGCGGAGGTTGTAGGAAAGGGTGATAGCGAACAACGAACCGAATTCAGGAAAGGCAAAAAAAGTGGGACACGGCCGGCCTAAAAAAAGGAGAAATCCACAACCAATAGATCGTGATGGGAAGAGGGGACAGGAGTTGGGCCTGTCCGAGTCCAAACATGGGGACACGACTCGATGAGGTTCTCAGGGGGAAAACATCAGAAGAGACAAGGAGGGGGGGCAGGAAAAGGAACGAAAGGTGCGCGGATTTCTTAAGGCGGAAATTCTGAAAGCACTTTCAATAGTAGTTTTAAACGACAAAGAAATATAAAAAGAAGAAAAAAAGGAAGCGAGGGAGAATGAACGGAAGGGGGCGGGAGGGAAAGCCTCTTACACCAGCTTTGGGGAAATTGAAAAAATCGCTCAGCCGAGCGCATTGGCTACAACCCGAGGAAGCTAATAGGGTCAACTCGAATTGGGAAAAAAAAAGGGCGCTGGAAACTTGAGAAAATCTGTAATAAATTCGAAGGGGGGGGTCTCCGAATGACGATAGTCGAAAAAAAAGGCCTCTCCAGCAGGGGTGTTCAATACCAAAACATAGGAAAGGCATGCGAGAGGGGGCTCCTAAGGGCTGAAATGGAAAGCCGGTAGTTCAAACACAAGACAAAAAAAAATTGGGAGCAAGAGCTTGTGGGAAGGGGAAGAGGGAATTTGGGTCCCCGAAAAAGAAAAAAGAGCGGCACTCGTATTCGCTCGAGCGAAAAGGTAATATCGGAAGGGGGGGGGGGGGCCGCGCACATGGGAATCAAAAGACACCGAGCGGGTTTTGGGGGTGAAAAAGTCATTGATTGCGAATGAAGGAACAAAGAGAGGGACTTATTTAGAAGTAGTGGAGAAATCTTGTAATTGAAACGTTGTAAGAAGACAACGACGGCAGAGGGGTCGAAACAAAGAAATAAGTAAAAAGCGTCCAAATCTGAATATCCACACCGGGAAAATCGAAAGTAAGAATTGGAGAAGTAAAAACGGAGGGGGCTTTGGGGAAAGGTCGGTCTATCGCTGGTAGGGGGTCGGCAAGGGCACAAGGACTAAAAAGTTTGGGGGAGGCAGAAAGAGACAGAAAAAAGTGTGGGCATCAAGGAACTCCCTTCGCTGGACAGATTTAACATAAACCCCAGGCAATAGGCAACCGAAGTCCTGGAATGGGATTTTCATAGTGTCCGGAAAGCACTCGAAATGGAGAAGTTATTGAATAATCCGAGACATGTTTTTCTCAATGGGAACTAGAGAAAAGGAGTTACCAGGGATACAAGAAGAGAAGATAGTCCAACGACTGAGGGGTCGAGAATGGGGGCGAGGGGGGGGAGCCGGGAAACCGGAAGGGGCGATTTCAAAGGTTCTGCAATTGGCCATAGAAAAATTTTTAAAAAGATTTGAGAATCGTGGTCATGCGAAAGGTTGGCGGGAACTAACTATGGTCGATAATTAAGCCACGCCATTAACCAGAAGGGAGCGGAAAAGGAAAGAAAAGGGACTAAGACCTCCGTAAACTTGGGTAGTTGAAAGTCACAGGACGTTATTCAGTTAATGAACATAGGGGAAAAAAGAAACGAGAACGAAGAACGCGACATAAGACTGGGGGATTCAACTAAGCGGCTTCGAAGATCGTTGGTGGGAAAGCGCCTCTATCCAACCATTACTAAAAAAACGTTGCAGAACCAATCTACCGAGAGGGAGGATCCAGAAGGGAATGGCGATCGAGCAAAAGAAAGAACGGGAAAGATCGTGGAAGGGGAAATCATAGTAGCATACGTCACGGGACCCACAGTACCACAGAGGAGATTATTAAGTTTGGATCGATTCGCCGCATTGTACCACGAATAAAAGGGGGACCAAAA
>Ga0179593_1392403_pt1 | contig 16119 bp, 16 predicted proteins | sample CZODoug2_1_08_16_FD_185931 | JGI IMG/M metagenome (GOLD analysis project Ga0179593, IMG submission 185931) | Vadose zone soil fungal communities from Angelo Coast Range Reserve, California, USA - CZODoug2_1_08_16fungal (PacBio error correction) | ecosystem: Environmental > Terrestrial > Soil >...
AAAACCTCGAGGGGGAAGAAGAACCCGTTTCAAGGAAATGATGATGAACAAAAAAACCTAGACAGTTTAAAAAGAACGGGGTCATGGTAAAGGAACTTAAGCACCGGTGCGATGCCTCCCCCATGGTCAAAGGTTGGGAGAAAAAACCACTGGCCATACAAAAGCGTATCATAAAAAGGGACAAAGAAGACTTGATGATCAACATCTCCTCCGTTGGGGGTCAGGGAGAAAAGATACATTCCACGTATTTAGGGGGGGAAGAGGGGGATTTAGGGAAAAAAAAAAGCGGGGGGGGGGGGTGGCGACTTCAGTCCCGAGACGGGAGGGAAAAGAATGTTTCTGTATCAAAAGTCCTGAAAAAATCAAAAAACTGACACGTCAATGGAAAGGGAGACCAATAAGAGGAACCCAATAGTGAGGGTTTACGGGAAGGGTGTGAAGCCATTCCGCCCTGTTCTGGAATGGATCGTAAAGGGGGACAGGACCGCCCCCCGAGGCAAACAGCCTTCGGGCAACCTGACATTCAGTTATGTGGGGGGGAGCAGACTCGGGGGAAAGAAACCCGCAAGAACGTGCAACAGAGGAAGAAAAAATACCAGCGTGGGCGTCTGAAGGGGAACCCCTTTCGTCAAGGAAAAATCGGCAGGACCGATAAAAACAAACTCATCGGACGTTCTCTGAGAAAAACAGTCTCTCCCGGGGGGCCACGACATATAACCTTGGCTCTAATAACACCCTTAAGAACAAAGAGACCCTCTTACAAGGGGTAGCAAAAACTTAAATGAAAGAGGGGGGTAGCTGAGCGTGGGGACTTCTGACCTGGGCAAAGATCAACGTTCAGACGAAGAGAAACTGATCTCCTCTTGGCCGATTCCCAGCGTTATACCCGGGAAAGATGCACGAAAAAGAAACAAAATTTATTTGATAAAAACATGAATGTTCCTGTCCGACGAGGGGGCCCTAGGGGAGGAGAACACGACAAAGATTTTCATCAATGAGTCCTTAATGAACTCACACAGGGGAACGCTCCAAGGGGGGGAAGAAACCAAAGTTTCCTCGCGCCGTCTGCGCCAGAGAGTGGGAACGGGAAACAAAGGGACAAAAACTGGTTCGGCTGTCGGTGTTCTCAGGGTTGATGAACTGCCAAAAGGGCGAAAGGTCCAGACGGAAGGGTGAGAAAGGCAGGGCAGCCGTCCGTTGACGGAAGGCTGAGTAACAAAACAGGCCGTTGAACACAACGGGCACGGCCCAATCGGTGAAGGGCCTCCCCGGAAGGGTTGTGGAGACGGGGAGGTTTTGACAAACGCGTAAAAATCGGGGGAGGAAGCAAGAGGAAAAGAGCCGCTCTCCGTCGTGGGCAGCCAACTTTAGCACAGGTCTGAAGGGAGCGCCCATCTGCGGGAGGGAAAACGCAAAACCCTTTTCCAGTTCTTTCTCTTACACTACACCGATGAAAAAATCAAGGTGAGTAAAAAAAACCCACGCGCGATGTCTGAGTCAGCGGAAAATCAGAAAGTAACCAAAGGAGAAACCGTCCGCATCCGGGCATAAAGTATATAGGGGGAGCAGAGACCCTGGAGAACAGATATCGCGCTTTCCCGCGAACTAGAGACGAAAGAAAAAAAAGGGAAAAGGCCGTTCCCGGGCCATTTACTTGGGTGGGTTATCGGGGGGTCAAGCGGTTACAACATAAAAAGGGGAAATCAGCCGTCCGAAACGACACTTGGGTCTGTGACCTGTTCCGTGCATGAAGGAGGGAGGGGGAGTCACCCATGCCCTGAAAACGGAAGAATGAAAAAACTCGCTTTTTCCTGGTCCCTGAGACACGGAAGGGGGAATCAGACTGACGGAACTAGGAGAAACCAGCGTTGAGGCATCCAGAGACCTAGTAACTTTGACCCCACAGGAAAATCACGAGCACCGAACCAATTGCGATGAAGTCAGGGGGGGGGTGGGAAAAAGATACCCTGGAGAACGCACTTTGGCGGGGAACCAGTTTTTGGCCATAGGCCGGGGGGAGAGATTTCCACTGTCTGTTGCAAGGGGCACCAATAAGACAGTGGAGTATTGTGAGCCAAAGGGCCGAAAACATTTTCCCGGTCGGCGTCGGACTGGCTGTCGATGAGCAAAAGCGCTATCTGTTTTCAGGGGGGGGAGCAAAAGACGAAGGAAAAAAGGAGCAACATCTCGGGGGGGCGGTCAGAGGGAAGATCAAGGCCCTGTCGAGGAAGCGCGAACGAACCCCCATCCGGTAGTGAAAAATACGTCACCATATTTCCTCGATGAACAGACCAAAGGGGGCAGGAGGGCAAACCGCCGTGAAAGCTCTCAAAAAAACGAGGGGGGGGAAGAGAAATTACGCCGGTGGGCCGAAGAAGGTGGAAGGGCGTTCAATCGAATGTTGACGGAGTCAACAGACCAAAACAAATCCCCTCCCTCGCAGGGGCGTGTTAACAGATCTCAAAGACACGCGCTTGCGCCGCCCGCTCGGTGAGCGAGAAGTGAGGGGGAGCCAAAAAAGAGCAAGACAAGGAGGTGCTACACGGGAGAAGAGAGCTCAGCACTACTACAATGGTAGGGGGTTCCAAAAAGGTCACGGGTCGTCACCGGACTGCACGCCGCTCCAAAAGAAAAAGAGAAACAATGGTGCCTCTGCCACACCCGCGAAGGAAAAAGGAGGTTGCGCCATGGAGCCAACCCCACTGGGATTAAACGCCAAAGAGTAAAACGTTCTGGCTGCAGGAAACCCGGCGTTGTCCAAAAAAAGGGAGCGTCAAGGTACTTCGGCCTTACTCACTAACTGGGGGGGAGATACCAGTCGGGGCCGTCCTCACCGCCCCTATTCAGATACGTTCCGACAACAGGGAGGACACTGGAGATGGGAAGGGTCACTTGTAGGCGCCGCAATTGGCCGACGAGGCCATCAAGGAAACATGTGGCAGTTTAAGGACGCCTTATTCCGTGGTTTTTAATGGCGAGAAGGGGCGACGTCGAAGACGACGCCAGGGCAGGAAACGCATTCCTCGCATCCGTGGACGGAGCGGGCCACGGGGGAAAGGTCGGCGTTAAAGTCATGAGCAGGCTGGGGAAGCCCTACCAGGTCCCCCTACCTACGCTATCCTCGAGAGAAAGGGTTGAAACAAATCTGCCTATAAAGGGGAAGGCTTTAAGGGACAGAATGCCTCTGTACCATCGCGCCACTTGGTAAAGAACAAAAAGTCTAGCGTTTCACGGGTTTGGGGAAAAGAGGGCCAGGGAAAAGGGAAAAAATTACTGGGGGGGGTTCACTCAAAAACTGTGTACATGGGATGGGGACAAACGGTTGATTCCCCAACAAACGCGATCGCTGAACAACTGCAGAAAGGAAAATTTGGTGGCCTGGGATCACAAAGAGGATTGTGTCTGGGTCATGAACAGAAAAATCTGCATCCTAACAAAGTGTCCTTTTTGGGGCAAAACCCAAAACCTCTAAACACATTAACCACACACCTACGAATGGGAGAGTTAACACTACGGGGGTGCATTGCCATGGTGTAATGAAGAAAACCAGGGTCGACTCATCATCGAAAGGAAAGCGATGAAAAGGGGCTACAGCCAGAGGAACCCTACTGGGGCCGGTTGACAAAAAAAGTGACGACACACTTACTCGTAAGACATCAAGCCCGGGGGGGGCCGGTGTCAAAGCATCACGGAAGAAACAAGACGAGACTTGACCGTTCGCGGAAATGTTTTGCCGTCAACAGCGGTGGGAAGTTCGCAGGGGGGGCGAATAGAAAGGAATGAAAGAGGGGGAGTGAACTCCAGGGGCAACGCCAAAAAAACATCAGGTAGAAATTTGGGGGATGGTGCAGATGGGGCGACAAGCGAGAAGGGCTGGACCAGGTCAACTCGAGATGCACAAACCGGCGAAGGGACGGCCGATATTATTGTGGGAACTATGTTACCTGAAAACATCAACCCCCGGAAAAAACGCAGGTAAAGCGGCCCGAGGCGAGGAGAGCTAGAGAAGCGGCCTTACAAAACGTACAGGCTAACGTAGGTCAAGGTGGGCGCGGGGCCAGGCGGGGGGGGGGGGGTCGGATGGGGAGGGGTGGCTCGCAACCTCTACAAGCGCCTGGGGGTCCCGAAGCAAACCTTGGACGAGGCTTCTGGGATTCCGGCCCATAACTTTGGCCGGCGGGGGGGGGCGAAGCTGCCGCGAAAAAAAAAAACGACTTGGGGAAAAACCCCACGAATCACCCTCATGGATGCAAGGGGGGGGTGCGTATTAACCAAAACATAAGGTGCCTCTAAGGACTGATCGACAAAGAGAAAAAATCTAAAATACACCCGCCGAATGTGGATCCGAAAAGCGGCGGAATATGAGGGCAAGGACTCATAGTCGAGCACCAAGCACGAGCAAATCACACCCCGGGGTTTACAATTAATGCTGGGGGGGAAGCGATCCCCCGTTGTCCGGGGGGGGAAAATGGGCTGGAATAAAAAGGTATTTGCTAACTGTTGAGGGGGGGGAACCGGACGGCCGCGCGATGACTTAACGACGGGTTGCCAGATCCTTCTCGCAGGAATCCAATTAAAGCGCCGGGCATGTTGACTAGTTTTTTTGAAAAGTCAGGAAAGGGACTTCAAAAAAGCCGTTGGAATTACAGCTCGGGGGGAGGTGGCGTTGAAATGCCTACATGCGGCGGGAACACGCTGTCCCTGGGGGGGGGGGGGTGTTAAGGCCCGACTGGGGGAATACAAAAACAAAAAACAACAAAAACACGGGGGGGGGGGGGGCGGGAGGTATGGGGGGTGGTGGGCAGAGGGCAACAAAAAAAGGATTTTGGGTGTCCTCATAAAAAAATCCAACCACAAAGGGAAGCACCTCTGTTGGGTGTTGGGGGCAGTGGGGGGGGGGTTTGTGGGTGGTGGGGGGGGGGGGGGGGGGGGGTTTTTGGGGCGGGTGGGGGTGGGGGGGGGGGGGGGGGGGGGGGGGGGGGGGGGGGGGGGGGGCGGGGGGGTTGGGTGTGGTGTCTTGGGGGGGCACAGGGGGGGGGGGAGGATCTCTGGGTTTAACAACCAAAAAACCACAAACGAGGGTGCGAGGTGGGCGGGAAAGAAGAGAGATGATTGAGTGAGACCGGGGGGCAGGCGGGGGGGGGGGTTGTGGGAGGTCCTGTTGTGAGGATGAATGGGGGCTCCAAAAAGGGGGGGTCAGTGGTTGGGGCGGACCGGGGGGTGCACGGCAGGACGGGGGGTCACCAATATAAGACCGAAGGTGGCAGCCCCACAACGGGGGCACGTTAAATGGTCGCGCGCTCCCCACAGGGGCGACGAACGGTGGGATGGGGGGCGCGTGAGGGGGGCAGCGGGGGCGGGGGCCTGGAGGGCGGGCGCATCGGCGGGGCGCGTGGGGGGGTGCTGGGGGGGGGTCTAAAGGAGGGTGGGGTGGGGCGCCGAGGAGTTAGTCGCGAGGCAAGAGGGTAATGCACACCGCTCGGTAATGCGGAGCGGATTTCTGGGGCGGGGGGGGAGGCTGTGGGTGGGGGGCGCGTTCAAATCAAACGAACCGACCGTCTGGGGTGGGGACCAGGGGGTCGGGGGGGGGGGGGGAAAAATGCACAGGGGAACTTGTGGGCGGGGCTCGAGCACATGGAGCACACAGACCGCCTGGGGGGTGGATCGCGAAACCACGCCCGTCCCGGGGGCTGTACTGTTCCGTGGGGGGGGGGCAGGGGGGTGTGACTCGGAACGCCTCCTCGTCTGTGGAAAATAACAACAAGGGGGAAGTGCAGGGGGGCGCCGCCGCTGGGCACCGACAGTGGGGCACACCAAAAACAAAGACAAAAAAAACAATACATCGCGTGATAGAGAAGAGGTGGGAGCTCCGGGGGGGGGGTCGCGGGCGTCGGTGTGCGGTGTGTCAAAGGGGGGGAGGGGTGGGGGGGGGGGGAAAGGGTCCACCAGGCAGGGGGGTGTCGGCTGCCAGCGTGGGTGCGGCTGTAGAGGAAAAAAAAAAAACAACTCCAAAAAAACAACACAAAAACAAAGAGCAAAAAGTGGTCACCCCCCAGAAAAACATCCGGGGTGACCAACGGCCAGGGTCGGGGGTGGGCAGGGGGGTCCACCAACCCACCACCACTCATGGGCGGGGTGGGGGGTCCGGTGAGACGCCGGGGTTGCCACAAAAATGAAAAAAAAAAAAAAAAAAACAAACCTAAAAAAAACAACTAAACTAAACCACCAACCCCTGAAAACCCAGCGAATGAATCGGTGTCGCTGACTGACGTTTGCGGAAATCGAAGGCACCTAAATCCATTCAGGCGCCCTGTCCGGGAGCCCCCCGATCAGCACGTCTGAGGCTGCCAGCACGCCCACCCCCACTTGTGTGACATGAGTTGGCCCCGCCCTGCCCGCCTGGGGTGCCACGCCCTCGGTTCACAGGAATCTCGAAGATATACAAGCCGCAAAGAACCCGAAGCGACCGGGTACCTCCGGTCCTCTCGCGTCCGCGCATGAAACCAGGGAAAACCTCACCAGGTGGGCGGGGGTCAAGTGGGAGGGCAAACTATGCTACGGAACGAGGGTGACGTTCACCTTGGCCAGGGCAAAAGCAGCAGCGTGACGAGGCGTGGAAAAAAGTACTACCGCGGAAAAGCCCGCGGTGGGCGGCCCGCAAGGTGAGTGACAAAAGGGGAGAAAAACCGGCCGGTTGTGGGGAGTGTGTGAGGTGGAAATCTGTAACCGATCCCGGTCAAGCCGCCTGCCCAGGCCCACCACACAAAAAAAACAGCGGTTCATTCCCTCCGCGCCGAAACCCAATGCTCCATCTGACGTCACAAACTTCCATCATCGTCGGTGATTATCTTCGCCCACCGCAGCTGACCAGTCCCTTGAAAACTTTTGCAGGGGAACTTCACCATGAAAAAGCAACGACATGGTAGTACCACTGCGTCCGTGCGAGGGGCAGAGCGGGGAAAGGGGCTTCCCGACCCACCACGAGATCAGGGAGCATAAAAATTGTCCCGGAAAAGTCGAGAAATCGCTTCCAGCACCAGGTAGACAGGCGCCCCAGAATCGACTTCAAGCCCGGGAAACCTGCACCCCCCTTGAAACGGGGAACGGTCACTCGGGCGTCGAAGTACGGGTTTTCCTTGCACTGTCCATGTGACAACCCACGATCGCTCGTCGAAGGACACGGAATGGCGAGGGAAACCTGCCGTTCACATCGGCGGGGGAACAACACATAGGCACAGACGAAGCTCGTCTTGGGCCCTCGGAACGATTACCTCCCGTGAGGACCGGGGATCAATGTGGGCAGTCGACCCGCTCCTTGGAACGCCCCAAGCCCGCCACGTTCATGAACGAGTCAGACGATGATCAGCGTCAGTGGGTTGGACAGACCGGCGAACAAACAGGCATAGAACGCCGGTTTTGGCAGAGGACGATGGGTGGCAAGCGGGGCCGTAAGTCGTGCTAGCCAGATGGAACAAGGGAAGGAGGTAGCCTGCCGAAACAAGTTCCCCGTAGGTAGTCCCTGATTCTTGCGGTAAGAGCAACGTCAGCACCGCCGCTACTTTTCGGAGCCAATCGGGAGTGCACGAAACGCGGCGAGGGAGCCGGGGGGGAAGAGAAAAAATCGCTTTGCCGGGAGGAAAGCTCACGCGACTGCCCATCTCACCCGCAGAGAACAATTGATCCGTCAACATACTTTCGTCGATGAACGGACGACAAACCCCAGCTTCGGTGGAAAACAACAGTCTTCACCCCCAAAAAAAACGGGGTATAGATATTACGTGCAAAATGCCGGTTGTCGGTGCGTGTTTCATCCGGGAGGTTGGACCTTATGTGCACAGCGCCCTCCCCCGGATCGACGGCTTACAATGGGCTCACCCTGGCACTAGCACTCCACCCCCCTCGCACCCGAAAGTCCGTAATTGCCCGAAACAAAAAGACACTTGGCGGGACCTAAAAAAAGCCAGAAGGACCACACGGCCATTGTTTCGGCAAGGCCTCACAGGAGCTTAAAGGGAAGTGCAAACGGAATCGGCCCACGCAAAACCCTCGCCTCTTGGAAAACACCTGGCGCTATGGACGCTGTGAGAAGGTTCTGCCACAACTAAAGTCGACAATCCGTCGGCTTCGGCAATGACCCCGGCTGGCGGGCCAGGAATCTTACTGAAAATACGGCCTGCGCACCAGTACTCGAGGGGGGGAAGGAAGCCAGAATGCTACGACCCTATCAGGACGGACACAAGAACGCATGGAGAGCCTTTCGCGTCCTGGGATAGAACGCCAAAGGGCGAAAGGCTCCAATAAAGCAAACGTGTCGTTCGACCGAGCTGAGTAAAATTTGGTCGTAAGATGACCGTTCATAAAAACTCTACCCACGGGAACCAGAAAGGGATCAACTGGTTTTTCCGCGCCAAAGGGGGCATGTCAGGGGAGGGGGACGATCATCTGGGCAGCACCAAGTCCCGACCCTGGGCAGGAACCCTTCCTAGGCAATCTGAACGGAGAGCGGGTGGTACTCCCGATACCAGCCGACCATCAGGACGCCCGTGGTACGATACGACGTTTCATCGTGAAGACGGAAGAAAATTACTTGCGCAACCCGGACGAAACTCCCAAAGGGTGCTGACAAGGTCCTAAATCAAGTTCGATGCAGGCCCGGTGTTTCGTGCGCGAAGCGATCTCGATAAACCGGTTGCAAAAAAACAGAGCCCCACAACGCCAGGGGGGACAGAAAACATGGTCAAATCCTGGCACAACCCATCGGGTTTCACGCTGGTGAAGAACAGCAGCGTAACGCGAAAATCTGCGCGGCACGGGCCGGCTCCCCGTTCAAAGCGTGAAGAAAAGTCCATAGTCGAAGACTACACACTGGGGTTGGTACCGCCCAATAAGGATTGCGCAGTACTCTTGGACACCGGGGGGGGGACTGGGGGGGAGGAACGGGGTAGGGTTGACTGGTGCCGGGGGCACAGATGCTGCGCCTGGAAAGCCTGCTGTAAAGGGGGTTGACTAAACGTCCAAGCCGGGCAGGGGTTTCCGCAAAACAGTGATAAAACAAGAAGTGGGGGGCGGGGCAGGGCAGCTCGACGACCCGGACAGATCCGCCGCGAAGAAAGGGCGGAGCGGCCGAACGGTTTCTTCGCGAGTTTCGAACACACGTACGTACGACGAACACCCAGAGTCGCGCTTTTGGCAGGGGGCCAGACGCGGGCCAGACCGTTAATTTGAGGGCCATGCCGGGGGGGCCCGGAAATCGTAAAGGGGGTGAGTAGCGCCAACTGTAAAGAAAAGCTGCGCAGTGAACACTGAGGTGTAGTTCGAAATGCCTTGAAACCGGCAGAAGAAGGAACCGCTACGGGGGAAACCCACGCGGGGGGGATCCTTCTGGATGCCTGGGGCATTCCCTATTTGTGCACATCGTGGTCCTCTTTCGGCTACAACAATCACTGTCAGTCTCAATCCAATCGCGAACAGGAAAGGTGACCAATCCCGCGGACTTACTCGAAGGCGGCGGCAGCGAACCGAAGTATCGAGCAAAGCAACAGAGCAGAAGAGAACACCAGTCACGGGGGGTAAGCACGAAGAATGGGGGACGGGGCCGCGGATTGGGGAACAGCTGGCCGGTTTGTCAGGTGAATGGAAATCAGACGTGATGTCCCGGGAACGGTTCGTGGACCACAGCAGCCAGAGGGATTTCCGGGTCCCCCGAGAGTTGGCCAAATAACTCGTAATCCCAAATTACAAAGGTGAAAGAACGCGCGGGATTCACTATGTTCAAAGGAATTCAAGACTCAAAACCGAACGTCCTTTGATCCACCGCAGTCGCTGGGGCTGAAATGCAGCAATAGAGCGTGCGGGAGGACACTTCTTTGGTGTTTGAAAATACAAAGTGCAGATGGCATAGCAACGGAAGGTGGGGGGGAACCGGCAGTTCTTCACGTGCCAAAATTTTTTTATCCCAGTCATCATCAACCAGGCATCCCCCCAGCGGTTGAAAGCCTCCGCCGGAAGCAATCTAGACAACAACAACGAGGAAATAGAGAAGGAAAAAGACGGGGGGCCGAGTCCAACGCTGGGGATGCGGAGGATGAATAGAAAAAACCTTTCGGGGAAGTGTCCGTTCTCTATAATCGCCGGTCCTAAAACCCACTGTATCCAACAAACGCCAGGCAACAGCAAACGGCAGGGCAGTATGATCAATCAAAACGCCCCACGAAGTTGGCGGATCACAAGTCAACGCAAGCAGTTTGAAGTCGGTCGACAATTACATCCGAGCCGTACTTTGGTGCAGGAACGTGATGGGGATTCTGGGGCCCCCGCTGCGACGGGCCATCATTACCGTCAAAAGGTCCGGTCCCTAACAGTGTGATTACATCAAAGGGAAATGATACATAAAGCAGGGGAAGCAGCCCGCTTCCGGGTGCGGCGAAAACAAAAAAATCCGAGCTACCCATAATCGTCTTCGTACCCACCAGGGTGTGCTTTCCCGCATTACTGGGCAGGCTGATCTAGCCGTCCAGCACGAGACGCAGCAGCCGACCGGAGACGACAGGAAAGAAGTACGAATCGGCAGCCAGCTTTTCCCGCAAACAGCTACAGTAAGAGCGTGTGCAAAGAAAGGGGAAAAGGCCAGGGTAATCACATCACAGTGGGGTGCAGGCGAGTCCGCGGGTTCTCCAAGGAAAAGCGCAAAAGGGCAATGCCATCTCGCTCCTTAAATCAAAGCTCAAGACGGGGCCCGAAGCTGCGAACAGAATTCTGTTCGATCCACGGGTGCTCCAAATTCAGCGCATGGGTTCCCATCCTCACCAATACCATCCAGGCCACACATGAAAGCTAGAGAAGAGGTAGTTAGACTCAGGAATGAGGGGGTGGGTCGCGGAACGTTTAACGGGGGGTGTGCGTGTCAGAAAAATATACCGTTTCGGACGCCGACTCAGAGCATCTAGAATCCGGGTCCAAAGAGAAGCTGCCCCCGCAAAGCAAAAACAGCCCCCGCCCCCAAACTTTGATGTGAAAAATATGATGTTTTGCGGGCCCACGCAATCGACCGCGGGGAAAAAAAAAAGCCGATTGGGGGCATATTTCGCGAGGTTGCAGGGGGGGGTCACTGACTGGAAAGAGAACAGGAAAACGGACGCAGGGGGAACCCCCGGACGACACGTTATCAATACCCAGACGCGGACCTCTTTCCTCACGAAGACGGAACCGGAAAAAAATGGAGGGGAGGAACGCGAGGGGTGCAAATAACTAGTGAGGCCGCAGGGGCCATCGAAAGGGAAGAACTCCCTCCCGGGAAGAGTCGCGTTGCGCGGAGGACTCTACCAAAGGGGGGAAAAAAACCGCGGTGTCACTGCCAAGTAGGGACAATGCGCCCGGGAAGGGTGGGGGGGACGTGGAGGTTGAAACGAGGGCAGATAGGGGAGGAATAAAAGCTACGTGAACAAAACCGCGCTGCCAGACCCCTGAAAACAGAAAAAATGCTCCCAGGAGAAGGGAAAACAAAACAGACGCCAGTCTAATAGGCCGGGAGGAAACACCAATACAAGGTGCTCCAAGTCTGGATTTCTGCACCGTCAAAACACCGATAAAGACCCCTCGAGAATGTCGTAACCAAAGCGGCCGATCGAGGAGGGGAATCGGTGACAGGAAGGAATCCCCTCGCACGGGGAACATAGAAAGGATAGCTCAGAGGGAAGAAAATGGAGCCAAAAGAGGAGGACTGAAGCCGACCCCTGCCCGAGCGAAAAAAAAAAAAAATGATAACGTAAGGGGCGGGTATTTTGGGGGGGGGAAAAAAAGCACGGGAAGCCGTGTCCAGGAAAACGGAAACTCAGCAACTTCGACAATTAAGGGCAATCCTGGAGAAAAGGTAAAAAGGGTTCGGCAGTGGAGCGGCGATCAAAACGGTCCCACGAAGCGCCAAAGCCCAAAGCGCCACGGGGTGTCCTCAAACGAAGGGGTCTCGGCCGAATATGGGGAAACAAAGAACACACCCGAGGAGCAACATCTTGCAGACCGGGCCGATCAGGAATGCTCTTGAAACCCAGCCGCAGGTCAGGCCGCCGGATCCGAAACACGGAGGTGAGTCGGAAGTCAGTGGGTGGGGGAGGGGGAACGGAGTCACATCCGGTCATAGCGCCATTGTTGGCATGGCCGAGGGGGGGGGGGCCAGCCCCATAAACTGGCCGATTCGAGGAGAGCCATACCAAAGGGGTAATTTTGAAAAAAAACTCAGACTCAGTCAGAGGTGCCGGCCGGCAGTAGGGCTGGGTAAACAGAAAAAACTGATCGGGGAGGGGGAAGCAAGGAAAGGGATTCGCGCCGAGGACCGGGGGAGAACGAGGGGAAACTCAGGGTGGCCAAAAATCCTGTAAGTATGCAATTTAATCGCTCGCCGTCAACGACAGCAAAACGAGTGGCCAGATACAACAAATCTTCTCTGAGGGGCACAAAAACCTAAAAAATCTCTAAAAGAAAGATAAAAGGCGGCTGTTACCTGTGTGGGCACGGTGGAAAAAACCGCGCGAGAACTCACACAACAAAATGAGGAGGAAAACCTCTAGAGAAGCCAGGACCGAGAAAAAACCGGGGGGGTTAAAGGGGTTACGTTGATCCGAAGATGGGGGGGACTGCAGGTGGTGCAAAAATCGCGAGGAAGCGCGCACTCATTCACTCCGAAACCGGATTTAGGGGACGGGTCACACACGCTGCCAGACAAAAAAAGAAGCCTCTTCCGACTTATCGAGGGGAAAGTTCCAAACACCGAAAAAAGCAGCCTGGGGTCGGGCTGAACGGAACTCCAGACTCAGAAAAGGATCCGGCACGACGTGGGTACCATGGTTCTTCAGAATCAATAACCTCAAAAAAGTGGAATATGGCCCGGGAGGGAACCCTTCCGAAATTCCCGGAACAGCCGCGTACATACCCCGGGAAAACATGGGCGGCTATCCCCACTGTGGGGGGAAGCCGGTCGATGCCACACACGACGGAAGACGCCATCTTAGGGGGCTCCGGCACATCCCTTTCGAGGGCGTCAAAAGTGACTGAAGCCAAAAAGTCCTGAACAAGCGCAAGGGTGCTCGAAACACAAGGCCGGAGCAAGCCACCTTCAACCGTCCCAGAAAAGTACACCGTAGGACAAGCCGCAGGTGTAGAAGGGAACAGGAACGAAAAACCTGCCAGGGGGGGTAATAGGCGCCAATCGAAGGCAGGGCCATCAAAGTCCGTGTCAACGTTCGACGGGAGAGGTCACGTTTGCAGTTGACCGATGACGGGGGAAGAACAAAGTACCGACGGGCCAAAAAAAACCAGGAACAAACTCCCAGGGTTCTCTGGCGGGAGATAGAAGGCAGGTCAGATTTAAGGTCGATCAGAAACATCTGGGGGAAGGGTACCGCTTGGAGCAGGAGCTTGATACGTAGTCCCACTCTGCGGCAAAAGAAATCGCGGGGCTTGGCCGAAAATGCCGCTAACGTGACCGAAAAGAACGAAAAAAAAAAAAAGGGTACAAAGAAAAAAGGACGAAAAGGCCAGTTTCAATGGTTGGGTGTAGCGGCAGAAGGACTGGGGGGGCAAAGCTGCACGGCTAGTCAAAACCCCTCAAAAGGTGGGAAGACGCGCAAAAGGTGGGACAGGGACAGCATGTAGAGGTCTTACATCGGGCCGCGTGATGCCGCTCAAACAGTCAGAGTGTGCAACTCAAGGTCGCACACAACTTCCGCTCCCCTGGAACTAAGCCGGGGCCGTGCACAAAAATCGGTTGGGTGGGGGTGGGGGTGTGGGTGGGTGGTGGTATTTCACGGCGGCGAGTGAACTTCAAACAGGTAACGCGACCTGCCCGAACGTGACCAAAACAGACAAACGCAAAAAAAAACAAGGGAACCAGGGCGGGGCCGGTTTGGGAAGCCATTTAGACCTTCCTCGTAAACAGCCAGCAGGGTGACCAGGTGGGTCAACCCAAAACCAAAGCCCAAGAGTCGGAAGGGAGGAAAGGGGGAGAGGGACGGAGTAAAAAAGGGCAAAATCAATTTTCCGGGGCGGGAAAAGACACCGGAAAGCGGGAGCACGACCCATAATTCAAGAAACACGGGCGTGGTGCGATAAAAGCGGGCAAGGGAAGGGAAAGAAAAGGGAAAAACCATCAAATATTTGGCGGGGGGGCGGCGGGCAAAAAATCGGGAAAGGGGGCCCTGGGAAAAGATCGCCGAAAAAGATCGGCGTAGAACAGGGCCAAACACGGTATTTTATGTGCCGAAATCGGGCAAAAAGGAAACGTCAGGGCAAAAAACAAAACCGGGGGGGGGCCCATTCGCCAGGGGTCGGATTTTTCAGGGGCGGGGGGGCGCACTCGGGGGGGGGGAGGGGGGCCACTGCACAGTACCAAGAATGCATTCAGGCACCGTCGCCAAAAGCAAAAAACACAGGGGTGGACGAGGAAAAAAAAACTCTTCTGGGAATCTATCTGCCGAAGCGGGGGAAAAAAAAAAGAACCTGCGCCCGACGTTTGGGACCCCCCACGATGGGAGCCCCCGGGGGGGCCATTCACCCTCAAACACCAAAACAAAACACCGTGTGCAATAAACAAAAAGGGAAGCTGCAAAAAAGAGAAGAATCCACGCGAACATTAATGGACGGCCGCAAGCACGGGGAAAGCTCAGAAGTGGGAGGTAGGATGGATAGAAAGAATCGAGCACACACGAGAAGTGGCCACAACGGATGTAGTCAAAGAGGTTAGGGAAAAAGGGGGTTCAACCAGGTCACTCCCAAGCGAGTTTGCTCAATGGAGGGAAAGAAAAGACAAGGATGGTCCCCAAAGGGGTTCGGGGGGAAACTACTGAAGCGGCGATGACCGGTGAGCACGGGTTGCAGAGTCCAGGAAGGATCAGGAATACATTAAATCGGGCGACGGCAAAAATTTAAAAAGAGGCCGTCGATACTCCAAACGCTACTTGTGATGAGGGAAAGGGTGGGTCAGGGGGAAAAGGGTCTCCAAAAGCGGCGGGGCGGCGGGGGGGGGCAAGCGTTGGGGGGTTTTTGGGCAACCGGTGGAAAAGTGGGTGGAAGTCGAACTTCTAAAGGTAATGAGACAAACAAGTCCGTACAGGGACGGGAGGGTTTTTTGATGCAAGCAAGCAACCCGGCGAACCCCATCTGGGAAATCGGGGACGCGAAGGGTCATCAAGAATCAGAACAACAACACGGAGGGGGGAAGAAAATATTAGGTACATCGCGCCGATGCAAAAAAAGAGTGGGGGAATGCCGGGGAATGAGGTCATCAAACACCGCAGTTAAGAATGTAAGGGCAGAAGATAACTTTAGCCAGGGGAGCCCAGCGCAAAGGGAAGACACAAAAAAACAAAAGGGGAACGCCTCAAGAACGGGATGCATCCCGCACACCCGACATTGGGCGAGAAAAAGGTTTCTCAAGCCCGGTTTGGGAAAAAAGTAATTCCTGAAGGGAAAAGGGACAGCCAGTGTAAATCCTGGGGGGCTCCAATGCCCTTACTTTGGGGAACTCACCGGCAATCTACTTATATCCGAAGAGGTGGCGGTCAACGAAACAGTTCAAAACCATCCAAAAGTGGCTGATTCAGCCATTAAGCACAGAAGGTACGGGGATCCAAAACGACCACAAAGTCCGAGAGTCCACCCAAAAAAGTAAGAAAATAAGTTAGGGGAAAACACAGGGGTGTCGACCGGATCGGGTTGGGAAAAATCGGATACTGAAAGGTAAGCATCCGCCCCCGGACAAGCACGCCGCGAGACAAAAGGAAAGAGGCGCAGAATGAGGCAGAATGCACCCGTGTTGGTATTCCCCGCGACAGTCCACATGAAAGAGGGAGGCCAAAAGCGGCCAGCAGAAACGGGGGTGCCACGTTCGCGCGTTCGCATCGGCGGGGAAAAGCATAGACCCAATCCCCATACTACCAAAAGTCCCCACCGGACAAGGGACGACACGAGTCCGGGGAAGGATAAAACCCAGAAACAAGTTCCCGAAACCCCCTCAAACCATCAAGAGCGCCAAACAGCTGCCCCGTAAAATCCGTGCCGCAGAGGGTGTGACAACGGAAAAAAATGACGTGGCGGAAAAGTACGATGCCAATACATCCCTGGGGACGG
>Ga0179593_1431404_pt1 | contig 16119 bp, 11 predicted proteins | sample CZODoug2_1_08_16_FD_185931 | JGI IMG/M metagenome (GOLD analysis project Ga0179593, IMG submission 185931) | Vadose zone soil fungal communities from Angelo Coast Range Reserve, California, USA - CZODoug2_1_08_16fungal (PacBio error correction) | ecosystem: Environmental > Terrestrial > Soil >...
CGACAATAACTGTTGAAGCCCGGCAAAATAGGGGCGAAACAGCAAACTAGGCTCGTGAAGTTATAAAAACCCGCGAATCTCTTTAAAAGTCAACTGTTTAAATCATCTTGAGGAGACATAAGAGAAGCGGGGACACCATTGCACTCTAGCGCAGTATTGAAAACGAGAGGGGAAAAAGAAGATTTGGAAACCGCGTATCCTAACGGGTGGGACGTTGACCGTTATTAGCAAAAAGGTAAGATACGGGGAAAGAGATCGAAGGAGGACGCAAAACCAGAAGAAGTGGTTGTGCGGGAGATGGAGGAACAACCTTCTGTGAATAGGAATTGAAGCTTGAAGAAAGGGAAAACGAAAACTTGGGGGGGGTTGGCAAGAGGGGGAGGGGCCAAAAAAGTAAGTTGATCACTCAGCCCGCTGAAGGGAAGAGCATGACTTATTCGTGGAACAAAAAACGGTTAACTAGACCTTTAAAGAGGCTCGAAAAAAAAAACCCAGTAGATGAAGAGACATATACTCATCGACTCTTATCGTGAAAAGGTCCATCGTCGTGAAAGTGGAGGCTGGGGAGGGATCCTAGTACCAAATCACTAAAGCGTTTGGGCGAGGGGTTACTGACGCGCGATAAAGGACGGCGACTGTCACTGGGCGCAAAATCCGCGTGCAGGAAATGAAAAGCCTGGGACTCAGGAAAGAGAGGAGTACACTGCTGCCGTGCGCGAGAGTGAGGTGGCTGGGGCCTCTCATAGGAGACGATAAGGAAGAAAGGGGCGACTGTGACCCAGGTGTGGATAGGCTCGATCCAGGAGATGAAACCCGAACGGGAGGAGGAAAAGAAAATAAGAAGGCAAGGGGGAAGGAAAAAAAGCATAGAGCAACAAAAGATGAGTCCCTGAAAAACAACAAACGAGTCAGAAGAAATAAAGTGATTCCGAAATGGGTGGAATCACAGACGCGTTGAAATGAAGCCAATCGGTAAAGGAGGAAGAGAAAATGTGTTCGAGAAAAAGAACGCCAATATTGCACGGAAGAAAGGGAAAGAACAAGAGATCAGGCCGATTACTAAAACTTCCGATAGAAAAACACCGAAGGAAGGGGGAGTGTTCAAAAAAAGAAAAGAGAACAGCACCGACGCGATCGCAGAAAACATGCGAATAAATTATTCGTAGGGAGGGTGTACTCCAGGGGGAAAGAAGAGGGAGCAGCCGAACAGTTTCGAAACGATCGAGGGGGAAGAAAAAAACGTAAAAAAAGGGAAGTTTGAACTAACAAGGGAAAAAGATTTGGGGGGGTCAAGCGAGAAGACGAATCTCCAACAAACACCGTGGATTAGGTAAAATAGGAGAGGTGAGGGGAATACTGACTGACAGAAATAGCACGGAGGGGTCGCACTCTCGTGCCATGGCTATGGTGAGTAACGAGATAGTCGTCGTCTGGTCGAAACGCGCAGGAGGGGGGGATGAGAAATCACGTCAATACCATAAGCCTACTAGAGTCTTTTTTGGCGATCGGAGCTTTTTGAGGGGGGCGCAAATGGGGTCAAGCACGAACGCTGGTCAATACAATGCTGCGGTCCTGGCCTGCGCAAAGACGCTTAAACCAGCCGAGGGAAGAGGGAGAGCACTCCTCTGTGTCCGCTTCCAGGCTAGATGTCTGACGTTGGTTTCCTGCGTCAGTCATACCACGAAGGGGGGAAAAGGCGAAGTAAAAGTGTAATAAAGAAACCTTCTTCGAGGAGAAACAGTGCGCCGGGTATCAACGCTTGTCGACGACGCGGAGGGGGGATGGAGAGGGGGGGGGAATACTGGTGATAGGCCGGGGGATCGGCCTGACTAAGGCAGGTAAAACAGAAGAGGGGGGGGGAAATAAAGAGGATCGCGCCTATTTCATCAAGGGGGGGGAAACTTGCAAGGCAAAGGATGGGGCACCGTCAACGTCATAGAGTACGAAGCCTTCATACGAAGGGCGGAACTAGGGAGGCTTTCTCGGGACGGTGTTGATCACAAAGTTCCTGGCCCTTCTTTCAAGGGCGCTGAGCGAAACACCAAAAAACCCAGTCTGGCTGGCATTTAGTTCCATTAAATAGTCAAATAGTGAACTCCTATGAGCGCTCAAAAGGAAGAAGGAGAGGGAACCTATCTGAAAAAAGTATCAAAAGGGAGAGAGGCATTCGTTTCCAGTGCTTGCCGCGCCTTGGACGTGGCCCGTATCCGGAACGCGTCGGGGGGGGCACTAAAAAATTATCTCTCACAATCGCGGCGCTTGGAACAGAGGGGGCTTAAAAAGGGAGCCGCCCGGCCACCTGTGCCCAACGGGATGGGGGGAAAGGGAGTCATTTTTTCACCGCTGTTTCAATGACCTCCGAGCCGCAGGTGGAAAAGAGAAGCAAAAAGGCGTAGATGTGGGGCAGTATGATTTAAACAAACGGAGGGGTCTACAGAGAAACGAAACTTACCCATGGAGACTTAACAAAGAATTAAAAATTACGAGGATATGAGGGTAAAGGGACTGCAAGTCAAACGCAATAAAAAGGACCGGCTTCGTCCTCGATGGGAAAAAAACCTGCGACGAAAACTACCAAAAGCGGTCGCAATTGGCCGTTCACAAGGGAGAGGAAAAAAATTCAGAGCACCAACGCAGCATAACTAGAAAAAGGAAGGGTGCAGGGGAGGGACAAGCGTGGATTTCTCCAAAAAATCAAAGAGGAATGGAAAACTGAGCTGCGGGTCGGACAGCGGAGGGGGGGAGAAAGTGCTTTCAAAAAGAGGAACTCCGAAACGGGCAAAGAGAGGGAGGCAGGATGGTTTTTTTGGAAGGCTTGGGGCCCTCAATATATAGCTTAAATAAACTAAACCAGGGGTGAAGCCAGAAAGAGGGGGGTGAAATCCCGATCTGCGGGAGTTAAGGGGGGGGAGCGTGCATCAAACTCAAATCACTCAAAAAAACAACAACTTATGGGAAAAGAGAGAGGGGAAAAAAAAAGGGTGGTTTTGAGGGGGGGGGGGGGGGTCGCAGGCCGCCAAACACCAACGCAATCGCTCACACGGAAGGTCTTATCACCTCAAAGAACACTCTCTAAAAATTGGCAATCAACAAAACAAGGACACTAAACACCGAGAAAGGGAAATCTACGATAAAAAAAAAAACGGGGGGGAGGATATTTCCTGGACTCGAGTACACTCCCCAAAAGGAAAAAGATAGAAGGGACATCGAATATCGTCCCCTGCCGGAGCCCATCTCGTGTAGACCCTAAAAAAAGCGGCGGCGGGACTATATGGCAGGAGAAAACGAGGAAGGTTGGTGTAAAAAAGGATCTCAGGGGGAAGGAAAAATTTGCGGCCTTTTTATCTCAGTTCGAGTTTTCAACGTCGTCGGATCTCGGAAAGGAGTGGGGGAAGGCGCCTTTAAAAAAGAGGGAAAGAGGATTAATACCAGTAAGTCGTGACGGGGGGGGGAGAAAAAACGGAAAAAAAAAGAGACCCACATATCCACTTGGTTCTGAATTTCTGCCTACAAAGAGGCGTCTGGAGAAAGAGGAAGACTGAAAAAAAAAAAAATTGGGGGGAAGAGGGAGGTGAACGCCGCCCACGGACGTTCAACGCAAGGGGGAGCCCGAGACCAGCTCTAAAAACTAAACTATAGCTTACAACCGGGGCCTGATACCGGAAAGGGAAGTAGGAGGGAACCGAATGCCTCCTGAGCTGGGGGGAAGGAAGTGTTCAAACAAGGAATATAACTTTATTCTTTCGTAAACGGCTTTAAGGGGAACCAAGCACGCAAAGAGGGGGCGCTGGAAGGGGAGGAGGGAGGACGTCAAAGCCGCGAATGTCCCGGGTGGGGACTAAAAAGAAAGGTCAAGATACATGAGATCGGACCTTGCGATAGCGTCCTGAGTCGTTCGGGGTAGCGAGCCGCATCCCACAGGGGAAAAAGTGAAATGCGCGCTACCACGACAACAGACGGCGGGAGCGAAACGGAGTCAGGCCCGATCATCACGGAAAAAATATCCCAAAAATCCGAATACGCGCGCCCAAAAGGAGGGACTAGGCGGGAATTACGGAACGGGGGGAAACATTGGTTAACCGGCAAGAAACGGGGGGAAAGGGGGACGGCCCTCACCGCTGCCCCTCGTTGTGCTGGAAAACGTGACGCAGTAACAAATAAGGGCGAACGACATGTCCACGGGGGGAAAAGAAAGTAAGTGATCGGCGTTCCGAATGGCAGAACTGCAGAGAGGAATAGACCGATGCTTATTCATCGGGGTCTGAACACTGACACGGGGAAAAATCTACGTATGATGCAAAGAAGAGGAAAGCCTACAGAAACCCATCTTCTAGGAAGGGGCAGGGAGGAGGCTTGGGACTCACAGAATAAAGGAGCGAATCGACACCGTCTATTCCGATGCCAAAACTAGCCTACTAGGGAGATGGGTCAGCGGAGCAATACGAAATAGACTAGAAAACAACAACGGAACGGGAGAAGGGGAGGGGATGAGAGGGAGAAAATCCTCAGTCTGCGGAGGGGAATACATCTGTTGTTACTCTATATCTTTAGGTCAAGGGAACTTAGGGCGTGCTGCGGTACCACGCGAAACCGGGGAAAGAAGGAAAGAGCTAGGGGGCGTTGAGAAGAGCGCATGGCTGTGAAGAGTGTTTACGCCCGACCGCTGGCGCACCTTGGAGGGGAAGCTTCTTCGGGAGACGCAGGACCATCGCGGCCGAATAGAATAGACTGGCTGGTGGAGCTCACTGTCCGCCGGGCATTGGGAGCAGGGGGGTCCAAATGCAGAAAACGAGGTGAATCGGCTTCTGGATAAGGGGGGGGAAGGGGATTCAAACGCTTTCTTCGCCGCAAAAAATGGTTCGGAAGTGGTATCAAACGGCTATGATAAAAAACACCCAAAACGGGGGGGGGCGCGTTCAGGGAAAACGAATGCAGGGGTGTCTAGTCCCGGATGTGGAACTTACGGTCCAGGTAGGCTCTCAATCCGGGTGTAAGGACGGAAGAAGCGAGAAGAAGTGCAAACTCAAGAGAATCCCTGATGCTCAATGAACGGCGGGACGAAAAGAAGGCGCAAGGCTTCAGGAGAAGGATGGAGGGGGAAACACAAACAGGGGGACATTCAGGCCTCTTTCGACGGCGCAAAACTTGCAAAACACCCCAACTCCGTTCTTTCACCAATTAAAAAGCAAGGGAGAATAACGCCTCTGGAGCAAGCGAAAAAAGGCCGCAAAAAAGAACGCCCAAGGAGAACGGCGCGAAGGGACGACGTCTCGTCCTACGAAGGACCAGGTCAGAGGGGGAAGGGGGGCTGTAAAAATAAATTTCAGAGGACCCGTCCGGAGGAGAGAGCTTGAAAGGGGGGAGGAGGAACCTCAGTCAAACCTTCCAAACTTCCTTTTAGTGCGTCACGCTGTTCACAGAGAAAGAAGAAGGGGTTGAACAGAAAGGACCGCACAAAGGGTTTGAGGACGATTTCGCGCTTCTTAAAAGCCGACTTAACCGCTCGACTTACTTGCAAGCGGAAGGAGACTGGAACCGGGTCACTTTGTGGCAAATCGACTGCCCCGTTTCGCTCAATCCGCGATGTTGAAAACCTGAGAAATGAGAGAAACAGAGGAAAAAAAATTGGCGAAAAAACCTTCGGCGAAAAATCAAAGGAACCACGGAAAACCGTGAAATCAAACGAGCCGAGGGAGGGAGAAAGGCGGGTGCCCCGGCCAGGCGATCGAGATTGAAATACCTCGCGGAGCTAACGTTCGGAGAAGTGAGAAGGGGACAAGAAGGGCTTTGCGTCGCCGGCACACAGGACCAAAGAGCGTGACGAGAGCAGTGGGTCGTTGAGAGGAAATACCGAAAAGGAGGAAGATGATCCTTATCTTTCACCCATGCTAAAAGCCGCGATCTGGCTTAAAAAAAATTTGCGGAGCATGGCACCCAGCATCACGCAAAGAGGCAGAGAAAAAACAACGTAGAGATCAGAGGAGGGGCGTGAGGATGTTGGGTGTCCCATGTAACGAAAAAACGCCTCATATCCGAGACGAACACTATCAGTATCCAGCGAGGGATCACGATACCGGGAAGGGCGCGCCCAAAACATTCGTAACAAAGCGGAGAGAGGACGCACGAGGCCGTGCGGCGATCTTTCCTGAACGCCAAGCTAGTCCACTCGAAGCAATCCCGGAGACGCGATTATCTGGGACCTAGTCTCAAAGATCGCTTCAATGGAAGCCCACAGCTTTGGAAAATGAAAAGAGGAGACTGGGAATAGGAAAAAAACCACGGAAAGGGGGGAGTCTATGTCGCGACGGAAAAGCAGAGCGGCACCCTTTAGGGAAAAGGGTCCAATTCACATAGCGGACGAACCGAACGGCTTGTCGGAAAAAGAAAGTGCCCTAAGAAAGCCGGACTAAGAGGTTGAGTCGGTGGACGTACCCATGCTTAAGGGGAGAAGGATCGAATCATAACCCACACGCAGCCTTGGTTCGGTCGGGGATGGACCGGCAGAAAAACATGCGTGGCCGAGAAAAGGATCGTGATACCAACCAGTCCGTTGGTCCGGGGGAAGACGGAGGGGGGGGACGCACAAAATAAAACCCCGCGAATCGGCGCCTCTGTCAGTAGAGACCGAAACCTCAGCCGAGAACCTTGCACTGTTGCGGAGTAATCCTAGGACGAAGACCTAGAGAAGAAATCTGCAGAGGTCAGAGGGGAAAGAGGAGGTAGAGCTAGTTCTTGAGAAAAAGGAGGGTTTACGAACCGCCTATTTTTTCAAGCGTGTTTAATTTTGAAAAGTCTAACGAATGTAAAGGGGGTCCACGACAAAAAGCATAAACAATTAATATCGGAGTTGAGAATGGAGGAAGGCGGGGAGGCTGTCTTAAAAAACCTGGAACTTATCTCTATCCACAAAAAGCAGGGGTGAAACCCGTACTGAGGTGCGCAGAAAAAATGGGATAAGTAACAGGAGGCCAAGCTCGAAGGATCACAGCAGAAGGTCAAAATGCTACTCCTCACCCGGCAAAGGCGGTCTTAGCAAAAAGGGGAAATTTTTCCTAACAGGGTTTGACGCAAAAGACATAAAGGGAAGTAAAAGTAAAAAATCCTTGAGTGACTAAGCAGGAAAAAACTATGCAAGTTTTTTATCTAACCAGAACAGAGGAGGGAGAAGTCGAATCGGAGAGGAGAAATTCCTGAAAGCGCGGAGGAAAAAGACGGCTGGGGAATACTTATATAGGGGCGAACTCTCCGCCGACGCGTCCATCGTCCTGTCGAGGCCGGCGTTGACACAACAAAAAAAAAAAAAAAAAAAAATCATCCGAAAAAATGAAGGGGAAAATTGTGCTAGACGACGGATGAAAAAAATCCCCAGGGGTTCCGAAGGCAAGAAGAGGGAAAAAAATCGAATTGGGAGGAGACATACGAAAAGAAGAGAACAACCACACGAAATCTAGAGGTGGAGATTCTCGCTGAAACAATGTTCGTCCGGGAAGGCCAGGGCAGTGGTGGTGACGGAGTCGTCGTCGTCACTGGTGACGAACGGGGGGTCGAAAAAAGGACAAGAGACGCCGCCCCTAAAGATGGCACGCTAGGGAGTGAATAAGAGGCTGGTATTTATCCCGGAGGGCATAAAAGCATTCGAAGGGGGTCCTATCGGCATTAGCAGAGGACCCAATCGCTACTCGGGAATTTCGGGGGGACCGGGACCGGTCGCACTTGGCCGTCTGGACACAAAACGAGGTGAAGCCGGGGCTTCAGGAAGAAAACGGGGGCAGCATCTAACCGGGGAAAGCGCCGGCTTCACACTAGGAAAGTTAAGAAAAGGGCTATAAAACGGAGAGGGTGGAGAAAAAAGTAGATTGTCTACAGGAGGGTCTCCTACTCCCGTCTCTCGCAGCCGGACGGGTTTTCTTCCGCAAGAGGGGAGCTGACAGGTTTAAAAAGGGGCACCGCTCAACGGCTCAGAAAAGAAAAAAGAATCCGCGCAGGCCGATATCATGTAGAAGGGCGTTGAAACACGTGCCTTCTCAGGCTGAGAAGGAGAGAAATCACAAACGAATCTTGCGTGAGGTCCAGGATTCTAAAACCCTCAACCCTAGAGGGCATCTGGAATCTGACATAAGTCATTGCCAGAGGGAATTCTAAAAGTGCTTTACGAGAAGACGTACCGTTGAACTTGGGGAAAGCTCTACTCAGTAGAAACACTGCCCGGGAGCTTGAATGAGGTGGGAGGCCAGGCCTCTGCCACGGGAAAGATTGTCAGTCTTGGAATGTTCATTCCTAGACGCAAGAGGGGTATGCCCGAAAGTCGGGGTCCGCAAGCGGAAAGATGGCACAAGGTGGCTAAGCTCACTTACTTCGACTTAACGGAAAAAGGACGTTACGTACGGCCTACCCCCAAAAAAAACAAAAAACCGGGTCACGAAAAAAGACCATCTTCCGGAGAGACGCGCATGGGAAAAACGACAGACGCGAGAAAAACCGTCACAATGGGGGGGAGCTCGCTACTCAAACATCACCTGAAAAGGGGGGGGGAGTAAAAAATAGACTAGTCCCTCCAGTTTGCAGGCGCCAAAAACCGGAGTCTCACCTGCCATCTTCGGCGTCGATGTAAAGATCCTTAAGAGCGTAGGGTTCGTCTCAGGACCGAGGGCTAAATCGCAGGAAACGGCCATCGTGGATAACGCTCCGCTGGTGCCTGAAATGGGGGGGGCCGAGCGCTTTCTTATGCAAAGCAAAGGGATCCTGACTTGAGAGGGACCTGGCTAAGGCGAATGCGATTCCGGGGAGAGGGGAAATGGACAACACATCAGAAAAAAAACGCAAAATCTCACACACACAAGAGTTAGTGAAGGTTGGGGGTTGTTAATCAAGAGCCCACAGGACGAAGGGCGGCGGCGGAAAAGCTAAAAGGAAAGAAAAACGTAGGAAGCAGGAACGAAGAACGGGATCCACCCAACATCATTAAACGAAACAAATATGTAAAACTACTATCCTGTGGCCGTGCGATCTTTTGTGGAAAAAAGCTAGGGGAAAGAGAAAAGAACATCATCTAACAGAAATCTTCAAATCGCGCCAGGAACAGTTGATAAGCCCTAAAAGGGCGCAAACTGCAGAAAATAGGCGAGGGGGAAATAAGTAGGGACCGCGGCACTTGAAAGGGGGGAAAGTGGTGTCTTCTTAGGTACACTAGCCGAAAGGATCGCAAAAACATTTCCAAAAAATGGGCGCGGAATTTAAAAGAGCGGGCGAAAGCCGGGAAAGAGGGGGAGGGGCTGGAGCCAAGGAAGGGCCAGAATGTTGGACGTGACGTAAGTCGAGCCCTTTCAGAAGTGTTCGTTTCGAATAATCTGACGAAAACAACCTACCGCCAGGGGGAGGTAGATGGGGTGGGGCAGGACAGAGGGGGAGGTCGAGGAATTAACGTTAAAAGAAGGGGGGGACAGGGGGGGGGGGCAGCTTCTTTTATACCTCACAAGGGAAAAGTTCAATCTCCCCGCGAGAAGGAGGGACGGAGAGGATCCGCACTTATAAAAAAAAAAACTTGAAACCTAGGTGAAGGAATGGGGTAATACCAAAAGACGAAAATTCAGAAAAAAAAGCTTCTCATCTGGGCAGATAGTTCAAAAGATTACCCGGTCGGTGAGAGATCATTTGTAGAAGGGGGGCCAAAAAAGGGGGGGGGCGTTTTTCCGCGAACATTCGAAGCCAAGGGCACTGTGTGCGCACTAAGCGCGACGATACCTCTAATTACTGCGCGGGCAAGGGGAAGCTCGAGCAAGCGGAGGGGTGATGAAAAGTGAGGAAAGGCGACGGCGTTCAACCCCTCACAAGCGTTGATCTAGAACTGCAATAAGAAGAGACAAGAAGCGATGGACTTCTGCCAAGAAGATACGCGGCCCAGCGGCGTCGAAGGAGAAGGCCGTTGATAACCAAGGAAGTGTTTGCCGGCAATACCGTTGTAAATGACAAAAGTCGGAAAAAAACGGCGGCCGGGGTCGTGAAACGAACAACGTCAGGCGAAGGGGAAACCCAGCAAAGTTGCCTCGGTACCCCGCGGAATTCAAAGAAAGCAGCCCGAATAAAGTTATAGTTGACGGGGGGAAAAAGGCTCAACAAAGCGCGGAAAAGAGGGGCAACAAGGCAAGAGAGTAAGCTGGCTAGGGCAGGGTCAGCTGGACGAATGAAAACTCAGCCGAACAAATTCATGGACGCATTCGGAAACGACGATCGCGTCATCCACACACGATGACAGAGGAAAAAAAAGGGACCCGCAATTGGGCAGACGGAATCAGAGAGAATACTCAAAAAACACCGAGGAGGAAAAGGAGGATTTCAGGGGGGAAATGGAAGGGAAGGTACAAGCTCCTTCTTGGGCTTTCACAAGAGGGTAGTGGGGGTGTATGAACGCGAGGAGGCATTCGAAAGGGGGGGGATTTTACGATGACGGACCAAACGAGAAAAAAAAGAGACAAAAAGATTTCGTGCGGGCAGATTAAAATCGCGCTGGTGAGGGGCGACGTGTGGAAGAAAGACCGCGGCATTCGGGAAGTTCAACTAGAATTTCTCTGCAAATCTACAAAAAAAAAGCTCCATGTTGACTTTTTCTCTTAAATGTCGCCGGAGGCGGCGTTGTGAATGCGCGGCACGACACTAAGTTGAATCCGGAGGGGGGAAGGTGGCCGAATGAACAGGGGAGTTCGCCGGCTTAAAAACAGGGTTCACTTTTCAAAAATCTATCTCACCCCTCGGGGGGGGGGGGGTGAAGTGGCTGCGCGTATCGTTAAGAATGCAGGGGGGTGTCTATTTCATGGAATCGCCGACTTATTTTCCAGAAGCGCGCTGTGGGGTCCGGACCGCCGCAAGGGAGAACCATATCCTCACGGTGGTCAAAATTAGCCAAGAAGAACTCGACAGACACGACGGCATCGCGGCGTAAGAGAAGTAGGGCCAAGGGGGGCTGACAATTACTTCCGCGCGCTACGGGGTAAAGCTACCTGAAAAATCGAAAAATCAGGGGGAGTGCTGGGGATCCAACAAATAAGAAAGCTCAAAAGACCTCAAAAAGCCGATTCATGGAAGAGAAAAGGCAGAGCATCTGCTCTATACAGCTTCCTCTGAGTCCTCCCGCAGGCAATCACCAGGTATTGAAAATGCGGTTCAGATTAATGATCCGGCGAAGAAGACGAACGCGTGGTTAGCTTACATCCGAAGCCAAACCGTTCCCCCTGTCGTTAAGTTCTGAAAAGGTTCAATAAAGCATTGGAGAAAATCAACAGCCCAAGAGAGGGTGGCGTAAGACGGATGCGAAAAGGACACGACTTACATGGGCGAAAGATGTACGTCAACGATTCCACATTCTAAGGGGTAAACGACTATCGTGACCCGGAATCCACAATCTGAAGAGGACATGGGGTGGAAAAAGAGAAACCGACAGCTCAAAAAGACGGAGCAGGGCCTCTGCCGTCCGAAGAAAGCGAACACGGGAAAAGTACCGTGAGAATCTATGAAAAAAAAAAAAAAGGCAGCGGAGTAACATCCACGCCAGGCGATCGAGGCGAAAGTCCGCGCGGATCTTCCTTCGGGGCCGACGAGGGGACAAAAGAAGGAGGGAAAAAGATACGGCACACGGCAACGGACACGGAAGCTCGCGGGTGTCGTGTTAAGTCTTTTACGAAAAAGAGGTTAAGAGGAGCTCTCTTTGATCAAGTCGGGGTTCACGAATTGCCTCGAGAAAAGGAGTCTTTCTGGCCTGGAGCGGAAGGGACAAAAATCCTCACCGAGAACCGCGACAAAAACAAGTAGGGGAGAGAGATGATTGAAAAAAGATGTTGGACATGCCGCGACCCAGCCAAGCAGAGACTCGGCGCTCGGCACATCGCAATCAAGATCACCAAAAAGACGAAAAAAAGCAAATCGCGTATTTCGCACAGAAGAACACAACACCACCAGAAGAGTTGGGCTACTATTTCCGTGGTTAAAAACGTCTAGATTTTACAAGGGCATCCTTTGATAAACCCAGCAGCTCAATATGATCTGGGGTCAGAACCGATGAGCCTGGCCGTTGTAACCCCAGGTGGGAGGAAAGAAAGAGCCGGCAATAAGTATACCGCGGAAAGTCGGGCCCTTTGGTAGCTTGACCCCCATGGGAGGATCGTTTGGAGAGGAGTTCTCGTTTTCAACAGGGTCGCGGGACCTTTTGCGACACGAAAAGCCGTGACCCGAAGAGGTCCCCGTCTAGAATGTGTCAGTCGAAAAAAAAATGGGTACGGAGTGAGTGTTTCTAAACGCATCTAAAGAGGGATCTGAACAACATCTCCGTGGGTGCCGGTCGATGTCGGCACTAAGGCGGCGGTAAGAAGGGGCAGAGAAATGGGAAAAGTTGGCCGCGATGACCCCCCATGTCAAAAAAAGCAACGCGCCTGGAGATATGAACTAGAGCTGAAACAAGAAGCCGGGTCAGAGACACGGAAAACGGGGGAAGAAAGAGGAAAGGCACAAGAATGCCTCTGCATCAGGGCAAGCGCAGAAAAAGTTCAAGGAAAAGTCAGGAGGGGAGATTGCTACTTAGGCGTTCTTCAAAAAAAAAACGAAAGCTCAGCAAGAACCGGGCGAGGGGGGGGGTTAAGGGCGTAGGGAAAAGCCATTAACCTGGGCTTCCACTCCCTTCCAGGAAAGGGGTGAGAGGACCTGAGGATACGGGGCGTTCCGTAGTTGAGAAAGGCTCGAGCCTTGGAAAGGGACCACCGGATAAGGCGCGCAAGTCAAAGGCATAAAACGCTCTTTCTAAACGGAAATAAGTCAGTCCTAAAAAAGCCGGCATAGATCCCAAATTAGTCCCTATAAAGCAGGCAAAACGTCCGCGGTAACTGAGAAAAACATCATCCGTTATACAAACTTCAAGGGGACGGGTTGGCCGAGATAACGTCCTTCCCCACAGAAAAGGTCCAAGCCCGTCTGCAAACGAGTCGTGCCGACCAAAAAAAAGACGAGAAAGGAACACAAAAGGGGGGAATGATCCGTCGAGGCCGCCCTGGGGAGAAACAGGGAGACCAAGATAATGCCTAATGCGTTAGTAAAGGGGGTCGTGATGCAAAAGCGAAGGAAAAAAAGCAAGATACGAGCCCAGGACAAGAGAAAGATTCGGATGGCGGCGTGAATCATGAGGGCGACAATAACGGAGGCATTTTCGACGACTAAAAGATCGAGAGCAGGGAGAAAACACGAGGAGAACTGCTATTTTCGCGAAAAACATCTCTCCACCATTGAAAGATTAATATGCTCACCTGAACAATCTAAGCTTGCGGCCGCGTGATGCCATAGGACGTGGGGGGACGCGACGGAGGAGGAGAGTAATGTCACGATTTGTTCAGGGCGAGAAAGGGAACCGACAAGCATAATACGCGAAAGGCCGAGGCGCCGAGGGCGATCGTCTCTGGGCATGTGAGAAGGGTCATCGACGCGTAGAAGGGGATTGAGCCGCTTGGGAACATCGGTCGCGTAACATATCGGGGGGGAACGAAAAGTCACTCCGGGTTTCTCTGACGTCCGGGGGCGGGAGTGGGGGGTGGTTAAGGCGTGCACGAAAGAAGGGACTTAAAGAGGGCAAGAAAGTCAAAATGCTGTCAACCACATTGACAAGGGAAACACTACTACCTTTAAAGGATTGAGTCTCTGTATCGAATATTCAGGGGGGGGAGCTATGCAGGCAGGGAGCCTGACTAGCCAGGGCATAAACACACAGGTCGTTTTCATCCAGGAACTGGACGCGCCTATGGTAGTGTTCACCCTAAGGGGGGGGGGAGGGGGGGGGCTAGGCGAGCCGAGAAAGGGAAGTAAAGACGATTCAAGATATCATTCTGTCGCCGTTCTTTAAACGAAACCTTACATAAAGGTAAAACACGGCAGAAAAAGTCACACGAGCAACTCGGGCGTGCAGGTAGATTGAGAAAACCGGGCACGGAAGGGCATCAGTGAAAAACAAAGGCACCATCTTCAGAGGGCTACATCTTTCAAGCCGCCTCCTTCCTGTCCCTTAGCGGCACCGGAGGAGGGGGGACATGAGCGAGCAAGGCAAAAAAATCGAAGTCTCTTTACTGGCCGGGAAAAAGGAAAAAAACCGCCGGCCAACTTCAAAATGGCCTTTTGGAGGGGAAGTCACATGGGGCAAGTACCCCTCGAGCCCAAGGGCGACATCGACGCAAAAAGCGGCGATTGGTGCTGGAGATTCTGCGCTTCTTCTCCACTAGACTGGAAGTATCTACTTGACGTCAACATTACAGAATAGCGGTCACGCGCAGGCCGAAGAAGTGCCGCAGGCGATAACGAAGTTGAAAGGGAGACTAAAAAAGCGCGGGTGAACGCCAGAAGCGAAAAAAAGTCAAAAAAAAAAAAAATAAGTGCGGGTCCCAGATGCAGGCGCCACTCTGCCGGGCTACCGCCCAGTCTAGCGAATGGGGAAGATCCTAGGACTGCCGGGAGGGGGTGAACGGTGCGGGTGCAGGAATATCAAGCAACACTCCATCGTCAGGAAAAAAACGGTGGTGGGAGTTCTTGTAACATACAGCGTGCTGCGGGGAAAGCTCGCGGTTATCCGGGCGTAAGTGCCTGCTCGCAGAAATGCGAACGTCCTGTGGCCGGCATGGACAAATGAAAAAATCAACAAAAAAAACAACAACAAGAAAACTATAGTTTGCGTGAGGGTTGGGGTCATCCGAGCCACAAAGCCCGCAGATAGTGCAACGAAACAACATCGGCACGATCAGATCACAAAGTGGCACTCTCAGGGAGATAAGCAAACCAGGAAAAAAACACCAAAACCGCTCGTTACACTCTACTATGGCGTGTTCAGATCTTTCAATGAAAAATCTCGGTCACTCTAATCCTAAAACCGAGGCAGCTAAAGGAGGCGGGGGAACATCGCGGCGATCGCCTGCGGGAGAAAAGCCAAAAAGTTGCGCCAAAGAAAAAAGCGTTTAATAGATACCGGGCGGGAAACGCTACGGGTCGTGTGTCGCTGAATGGATACGTCCAGCACCAGTGAAACGGGTGCGTCGTTCTGTTCAACATCTCGGGAGCGGAGCAGAACGTTATGTCGGCCTCAACGTGGACCCATAGGTCTTCAGGGAGAATGGGGAGGTCCCGGGTGGTTTTAACAAGGAGGACGACCCATGTAAGGTGAGGAACGAAGAAGTATCGGGGCCCCAACATCAACAAGAATATTCGCATAACCTAAAAAATGCGGGGAGTTACCCATAAAACTGCAACCAGGCGCTGTGTTCAAGGGGCCGCGGAAAGCCGCCAACCGCCTGGAAGCAAGCAAAGACGACGAGCCCCAAAAAGTAGAGCTTTAAACATCCTCTTTGCAGAGAAGGGCACGTAGAGTGAGTGAAAAAAGCACGAGTACTAGGCCTCCGCAGAGGAGAAGGGGGAGTACAAAAGAATCCCTAAAACGGAAGATGTGGAGGCGTTCGAAGTCTTAGGACAAAACCCACTCCCTATTGGGGGAAACGAGGTGGTGAAGTCTCGGGAAAACTTCGAAAGCGTTAACGGTGGCAAAGAACGAGACAGCCAGGAGAGAGAAGCCTTTCTAATGACGGGGCGGAAGGACCGTTCGAGGCTCGAGCCGCGGCAACCCTGAATAGTACAGACATCGTAATTAACCCGGCGTGGCTAGAGAAAAGTGAAATAAGTCACTCGATGGAAAAAGCAGAGTAAACGGAACCCGATCACGCTCAGGCTGATCATAGAAAAGGGTAAATGCCGAACCCTGTGAAATCTTCGAAGACAAGGGGGAATGTCTCATTATGCCGGATTCAAATCGGAAAGGTGGCAGCTCGTACCAACTGGGGGCAAGAAAGGGAGAGTCATACCCCTACATGACTCGATGCCGATAAATGGGACGTAGGGGGGCGAACTAAAAACGATCCCCCTTGGAACGGGTGAAAAGTTTGGAGACAAGCAAAGCAAAAATCGCACTCCATCGCTCCGAAGACCCAGGAACATCGGACTTATGGGCCTGAGTCGGGGGTCAGTGAAGAAAAAGACCAAATCACGGGCGACAGTTTTACGAGACGAGCCCGTCACTGCAGGGCAAAAACGGCGAACGCTGAGTTGTTTTCT
>Ga0179593_1465213_pt1 | contig 16119 bp, 23 predicted proteins | sample CZODoug2_1_08_16_FD_185931 | JGI IMG/M metagenome (GOLD analysis project Ga0179593, IMG submission 185931) | Vadose zone soil fungal communities from Angelo Coast Range Reserve, California, USA - CZODoug2_1_08_16fungal (PacBio error correction) | ecosystem: Environmental > Terrestrial > Soil >...
CCCCCTTACACTGAAGTGTTGAAAAAAGTGGGGTTCCATCTCGCAAGAGCCCTTCTTAAGTGTGCATGCCCCACTCAATCTTATTGGGCACGGCCATGCACCATAAAAACCATGACACAGGCTCCTTCCTGGTGGGCAGTGGGAGATGTGGAATCAGGTGTTGGGCTCCCTCAGCACTCATACATCTCCCACGCACACTTCGAGAACGAAGGGAAAAAAAGAGAGACGACGAAAACTGTGTGCTTGGGGAAGGTTTTACGGCGAAGGTTTCTGCCAAAGGACGTGAAAGGGGGTCCCCACTGGCACTACAGACAGTAACTTGACCAGCGACCCATGGGAACGAATCTGGAGAAGGGGAAGAAAATCTGGGGGTGACGCGAATAATAGCACATGCAAAGACAAGAAAGGGAAAGCGGGGAAGAAAACATAGGGGGAGTAGCGACATAACAATCCAAAAGTCACAGGGTGGGTGGTCACTGGATTTGGGTGGAAAAAAACCGTCCACGAACAGATAACATCCCCAAAAGGATGAAGGAGGAGAAAAGCGGGGATGCAGGGAAGAAAGGCTTAGAGCCCGAAGTTTGTGGCACGCGAAAGGAACCAAGTTTCTTTCTGAAGTTGGCAAGGAGCCTCCCCCGTAGACTTTAAAGGTAAGATAATGTGTGCAGAGGGGTAGTCTAGAAGAGACATGGATGGTATAGGCGTTATATTCAACGGGTAAGTTAGCGTGGCAGCTAATGCGGGGGAAGGTACTTCTACGAAGGTTAAAAATGCAGAAGAGGGGGGGGCGAATTGGGTCTTACTATTTGAAGGATCCGATGGTCCGAAAATTTTGTGAAAAGAAGCTCTACCAACAACTGGATGTGGCCGGGAGGTGAGTTGGTAGCAAATTGCACCAATTCTCTATCCACTAAATATCCGACCCAACTTCGTGGATACTGCGATAAACAGGCAATTTTACAAGACTAAAAGCAGATAAGGAATGAACGCTTACCTTCGACATGAAAAGTAAACGAACCCGCAAGCAACAGAGTGACATCAGGTATCTCTAGGCTCGTGAGACTTCTTTCGGCGAGCCCCCCTCAAACTAAGATGAGAAGTGGTCGAAAGGCGCATTCACAATCCCATGTGCTGGGTGTCGGGTCTTTTCAATTTGGGTGCACCACCTACAGAGGTGGGGACCCCCCCACTGGGCTTCTTGGGTGGAGGAAGGGTATAAGGCAACCTGGGGGGGACTCTCCCGGACTTTTGTCGGTGGGCCCAAAGAGGTAGTCTTCGTTATTGGGAGTTGCTTGTCTCGTGAGCCCAGGTTTTTCGCACCGAAAAAACTTGACCAATCGCGGACAGGCCGATTGAGGCCAGGGGAAATGGAAGGGGGCAAAATCCTCGGAAAAAGACCCTCTTTCGGTTCGGTTCGCATCTGGCTGGTGCGGTACAAACCAAAAACTGCTTCAAATCTATAAGCCATATTGGCGAATTAAGGGCAAAGGGGGGGGGGGCCTGGAACATCCATTTGCAGTCTGACCCTTCAGAGCGTCGATTCGGGCGTTTATCAGCGGCTTAGTCCGCCCTAGCACTAGGCTTAATTTTGTCGGCCCGGGCGCGTCCCGTTCGGAGGGGTACCTGACAGGCTCAACCGCTTCTTGGACGGTCAGAAGGACGGCTCTCCTTGCTCAATTCCTTAAAAATGAACAGGACCGTTCGATTAGTTCTCCACGGCAAACTTGTCCCGACATCCGAGGTAACTACCAGCCCGTGGAGGTGGTGAGGTTGGGTAGTCCAGCCGATGGTCCTCGAGCTGAGTAGTTAAACTTTGTCCAACCTCCCAAAAAGACGAAGCACAGAGGACCACAAACACACCAGGGTTAGCCAGACCCTGACAATTCTTCAGCTGGGAGGACAACTCGTATTTTCTTAGCTTAACATAGGAAAAGTCTGGGCCTAACCGGAAAAAAGGGAAAAAGCGGGAAAGTTAGATCTACAACACCATAAGCCATCTCAATGAATGACGAAGAGGGCAAGCTGGGAGCTTCACTAATTGTGGGGGTCAAAAGAAGGGAAGAGGAACTGATCTTAAAAGCACGACAGGGTTGACGCGTGTCAAATCCATCTAGGGGGGGAAAAAATTCCTTGTAGCCGAATTTTTCTGAAAGGGAAGAATTAACAAGGGGGGAAAAGAATTGGCCTCGAAGCGGGATGATTGCGAGCTTCATTGTTCAGGTGCGCGAGGGTACCAGGTATCCATAAAGTAAAGGCGCGGGAGAATCGGAGAGAACCTTGATCATTGGTATTCGGAAAAAAATTGTTTTCTGAAGTTTGCTGTCTCTTTGGTGGACTGTTACGCAGTGCATTGGGGAGTAGGGTTAAGGAGGGTCTAGAAACTCCGGCGGAACACGACTAGGAATGAAAACAACCCAGGGAAGAGTCACGACATGGAATGACTTAAAAAGTCCCCTCAAAAAAAGGGAGTCGGGGGGAGTTATTGGGGGAAAGGTCAGAAAAGGGGGTCGGCGGGTAAGGAAACTGCAGGCTAGCCGCTGGGAAGAACTTAAGAAGCCATTCTTTCTCCACAATTCTTAAAGGGGGGAACTATTCGGAAAGGTGAAGACAAAAAGAGGCTCGAGTAGTGAGAGAGGGAAAGCGCTGAAGGAACACTGACGGTTTTATCTACCACCTAAGTGAAGGGAATTGACTCAGTCAATAGCTCAAAGAGTCCAAAACAACAACGAGGAAGAGAGAAAGAAGTGGGGGATTCGAAGGGGAGGGCAGGGCCAGACAGGTCTAACGATCTCCAGAAAAGAGGACTGGTTATGTTAAGGAGTCGATCGCTCTTTGGGGGAAGGGAAAAAAAGCAGAAGAAAAAGCAAAACACGAACTGATCGTAGGAAAGAAAGAAGATAGCGGTAGTTAAAGAAGTACTTGGATTAGGGCCGGAGGGCTGGCAAAGAAGGGGACTGACGACATCGTCAAAGGGAGGGGAAGGAAAAAGGCCAGCCAATAATTCTAAAGAAAAGAACCAACATTATCAGGCTTTAAAAGAGGTTTGGCGAAGGTCAGAAAGAAGGGAAGAGGGGATAGTACCCTCCAAAACTTCTCCTGTGTGTTATAGAGGGTATCTTTCCTGGCCTGAAAGGAGGGGTTCCCTCCGGTTGTGGCTGACTTACATCCTCGAAACGATCACTAAACATGTGTCATAGTCACCCTTGCTAGAGTTGTCAATAACCTAAGGGAGGGTTGCGAACGGGGGCTTCCTGAGAAACAATGGAGCTATAAGTGGCCAGAATAAGAAATCTGAAAAGTATAGGACAGAAAACCAAATTAACTACTAAGAAGGAAAATGCAATAAAAAGGTCTGCGGCCGAGGAGGCATTGTCATGAGGAGCGGAGAGAGACAGGTCCGTTTAAGTTCTGACTTTGACCATCGGGAAATTCAATTGAAGCGCCCTGGATCCGCGCAGGACGGAGAAACGTTGGCCGCTTTCATGAATATATTAAGTTGGCAGAATCACTTACCTTACCGATCCGGTCACTGAGAAAAGATTTCCCCGGCTTCGTACCTGGTGTCGGTCGTGGCGTCATCCGTTTCCTCTCACGCGGGTGTTGGGGGTTTTTAGGACGTCAGCATTCTAGTTCTAGAAGCGGGAGACTCTTTTTAGGAGCATCGTCTGGGAATTGGTTGTGACACACTACAAGGTGCGGGAGGGGGGAAGAAAATCAACGCTATAATAACGGCGAAAAGAGAGGAACTTCAAATTGACAGAGGTAGATGGGTTGCGCCGGGGATGGGCTAACATGGACTGAAAAAAAAAGGCTCCCAATATACACGGGGGAAAGGACCGAGTCTAGTACCTGGAGTGCGGATTCGTTTTGAAAGGGGTTTAACAAGGGAGGAGAGGGATACATGAAAAGTGCAAGCCGAAGGGAAGTTCGGCAAAACAACTGAAAATCCTTTTTGAGATGAAGGGTACCTAACCAGCGGGGGGGGAGGATGGCGGAAAAATGAAGAGAAGGCCATTTGGAAGCTTGGTGAAGCAGGCCATCTATGAGAGTAACGGGAGGCCCTTGCAACAGAGGAATGTGATTTGGGAGTCTAGGGCAAGAACTTTAGGGTCGGGCAGTGCCCCATAAGACTCGAAGTGCTGGACTTCACCAAGCACCATGAGCTCTCAGATAAGAGAGGGGGGGTCTGGGGAAAAAGGGTTTGCAGCAGGTTTTGCGAAAAAGGAATCGATCCAGAGGCCCACGCAAGGACTAAAAGTGGGACGAAGAATAGGGACTAAAATTTCTTGAGTATTTGAAGGAACCTTTGAAAAAGGAAAATCCGTAAAAAGAAATCACCAAAGAGACTCTAACATTCCTTACCAAGAAGCTGAGTACACAAAAGATTTGGAGAGGACGGAAGAAAAAAGCTTGGGTGACGTCAGCCCTAGCCACACCTAAGCCAGACTCCGGGAGGGAAAAACAGAAGGGGGGGGAAAATGTAAACTAAGAGTCAATAAAAGAAAAAACGGGTGTGGGTGCACAGGCTGGGGTGGTCACCAGCCCGTAAAAGAAAGAAAAATCAACGCCCTGATGCTTCGGGGAAGATAGTTTCACAGAAGAATGGTATGGATGCTCGGGGAATTCGAATCCCGTAGAAGTGCGTTTAGAGGATGGGAAGTAGACGAAGGGGGAGTGCCGAGAAAAAGAGAAAGGGAAATGTCTAGGTGTTTTGAACCTGTAAGGGGGGACAAGGGGAGATCAATTAGGGGGGGGGGCAGGGGGGTCGAGGGAACGAGGAAAGAAAAGTTGGAAGATTGGAATAAAATGGCAGAATACGTCCTTGTTGGGATTAAGGTTGATAGCTAGGTTGAACTCGTAAGATGGTATTTGTGCATGCCAAAGGTCTCAGTCCTACATCACTCGAAACCCCACCCATGAGGCCCTAGAGAGAGGTTCTGGGGTGAAAGAACCCTTCGGCACCAGAATAGCGCGGTCTCCACTGAACATTCAAACCAAGGACAACCCATTCGGAGGGAGAAAGTCTGCAAGAGTGGTCAAAAGGGGTCCTAGAAGCTCAGACTGCCGCACATCGAAGTAACCGCTGAACAGATAAAGGTTCGACAGGGACTAAAGATAATTGTAAGAGAGCCTAAAATATTGAGGAAGACAATAGAGCGAAGGGAAGAGTATAAGTGAATGGACCAGAAAAGACATCCGCAATCGTTCTTGGAGTGAAAAATCAACACACCGAGGGGGGCAGTTTGAGGGTATTCGGGAAAAAGGTGAAAAAGTACCGAAACCATTTAGTCAAAACAAGGGGATGGAGGGGGGGGGTCAGGGAACATTGGAGGGAGAGACCCACAGGTAGTCCAAGCTGCATGGAGAGTGTGCAGATGGCTTCGAGCGAATAGTTTTAGAGGGCAGTCAAAGGTTTGTGGTAAACTTCGGGGAGCGGGGGGGGGCACGACTGGCGGGATCGAAAGATTGGTAGAAAAACTTTCACTGAGGTAAATAAAAGCAGGGAACGAAAATAAGGAAAAAAAACGGTCAGGTAGTGTAGATCTTAGGGAAACTTCGGGCGGAAAAGGTAGAGTGTGAGATGATGCTGGTAAGAGAGAACAAACTTCGGGAAAGCAGGTTCCAGCACAGGAGAGTTTGAAAGGGGGAGCTGTCAGGTAGGACGGGCAAGAATAACGGGAAAGACCAGTCATAACTTTCAGAATGGGAAAAAAGGAAAAAAAAAATTGGGGAAGTGAGAAAGGGCCAGGCGGAAAAGGACGATGGGGAGACTCCAATAGCCCCGGGCATCTCTTCATTGACGGGAAACGGCCGTGATGGATGGCAACGGAAGCGAAAAAAAGTGAGCTGAAGCGGGCAACTGGCAATTTCAAAAGCCCGGAAGTAAGGCCGGACTATGAACCAGCGATCCCCTTGGAAAAGAAAACAGGGGAGAAATTCACGACGAGGGAATAGGAAGGGAATTGAGGGCACGGCGGCAACTGGGGGCAAAGAGAGAAAGTGGGGGGAAGGGGACAAGCAAAAATGCCGCCAATTCACAGAAAAATTTCAGATTTTGAAGGCGTTCAGACTGGGGGAGAAGGGGGGAGGGAATCACATCCCGTCGAAATGGCAATACTAAACGGCTTGAAAATCAGTAAGGATATGGGAAAAATAGAAGTTCCGGAAAATCTCCAAAACGTTAGAGAAAAAGGACCAGAAAGCTAAAGAGGAAAGAGAGGCAAGAGGTAAGAAAAGAGGAATCAATGCTACGGAAGGAAGCAAGGGAGGACAGCGCCACTTGGAGATAGTCCAAAAAGACCGTGGGAAGCTACGGGACACGATGGGGTAATTGGAAAATAAGCCATGAGGGGTACGGGCTGTAGAGAGGTATTCTTAAAGCAAAATAAGAAGGGCCAGGGGGTACAAATAAGGGAATTCATGATCGGGTGGGGGAGGGCAGAAGTAGTCGCCAGAGGGAGTGGGAGGGTGTGGGTGGGGGGGGGGGGGGGGGGGGGTGGGGGGGTGGGGTTCAATAAAGGAGGCTAACGATGTGGCCGCTGACAAAGGAGCAAAAAGGGATAGGGAAACTGGACAACGGATTCACAAATGGTGGGAAGGTCAATTTGAGACTTTCTCGGGAAGCTCAAGGAAAATAATAAAGAGTTAAATCGAGGGGCGCAATGGGGTCTCCACTTTCCAGATATAGTTAAAAGAATCACATAAAGAGAGTGGTTCACCTAGTTCTGGAGTCAAATGATGAAAAATATTAGAAAGCCGTCCATCGGGCAACCATGGGTGCAGGGTAATGCGGGAAGAGATTTTGGGGAAAAGACTAAATGCAGGGGACATGGTCGAAGAGGCTTTGGGAAGAACTCGTGCGCACAAGAACGAAATGTCTACGGACAGATTAAAAACCAGAGACCGAGAGGGAAAAGAAAGCAAGGAAGGAGTAGGAGTTTTTGGGAGGTCTTGAGTTCAAAGGAAAAAAAAAGTGAAATAGAGTCATTTAATCAGATGCCAAGAACACTGGCAGGGCTGGGGGGAAGGGGAGGAAAAGGTAGAAAAGAAAACCGGATTTCGCTAAAAAAAAATATCGAAAAAAAAAAAAGAGGAGGAGGGAAAAGAAGGTTTGGGGGGGATATGAAATAGGAAGGGTCAGAGGACCTTTCAACGCACTACAAAAACCCTGTTTCGGGGAGCGCAGGGAAAATTAATTCTTGCGCCGGCTCGCATAGGGGTGGGAAAAGTTCAAAGAAGAAAACGCAAACAACGCCGACGAATTCAAAATTGGGTTAATAGGGGAAAGGCAGTAGAGAGCGATCTGAAAAGGGAAGAAAAACTCAGGGGGGGATAGGGAGGAGTTGAGGCCAGTCCAGAAGGGCTAAGATAGTCCCAGGCAGGGGGGACCTGCCTATGAAAAGACTGAGCCAGACACCTCCAGGACCTTTTGAGGATTAAGAGGGGGGCAGAATTTTGAAGCACATGAATCGCATAGGGGGGGAACAGATAAGGGGGGGGAGTCATAATTCTCAGTGGCTTTTAAGGCGGGGCGACCTCGGACAACCATGCGCCGGCGTTAAGTGAACAAAGGAAACCCTGCCTAAATCTGGGATGTAAGAAAAACCATTGGGAGCTGGAGCCCAAAAGAGGTATAGGGGGGAGACAGTGGGGGGTCAAACTGCGGCCAAAGGCGCGGGAAAGGGGGGAAAGATAATAATCGAAGCTCACTCCACAAGAAGGACTGAGGCATGAAGGAAATTCGTGGCCAGGGGGGTATCATTCGGAAGGGAAGGTTCCTGAAGACGCGAATAAGAATAGCAATGATTACCATTGAGGAGCCCAGAGGGGGACAGGGGCAGCTTGAAAGTCAAAGTGGGAGTACTCGCGATACAAGGCTCGACAGCCGGAAAATTCAAACACCAAAAGAATTCATAAATCTTCGACAAGGGACCGAGTCAAGGACGTCATTTCCTCTTGTGGATAGGGCGGGGAGCATGCTCACGGTGGGGGGGAGAATAGGCTAGGAATAGAAAGTCTCTGGTTTCCCGGGTAAAAGAACCGGGGATGTATTGGGCCAAGTGCCGAACGGCGGGGGGTGAACAAAGGAGAAACTACAAATGACGAAACGAGGCCAGAAAAAATAGAAAAATCGGAGAGATGGGAGAGGGGAGGGCGGGCTGGTATTCCGTCACTAACACATGGGCCATACAACGCGCCCAAGAAAACCCTCCGTCCAGCTATATACGGCTAAAATCAGGCAGAGTCTCGTACACGTGCGTGTACTTCGTTTTCCTGGAAGAAGAACTTTATTTATCAAAGCTGCCGAGGCATGGGACTTGAACTTGCACAGAGCACCAGTAGCCGCAATAGAGAATTGGGTTTTCGCTTAGGTACAGCATAATGGTGCTCCGCTGTCCCTACCGGACGACTAGGTGCCTTTGGCTTGGAGGGTAATCAAAATCGTTACACTCGAGGCGTGATAAATTAGGTTGAATTTTGCCAAGCTCTTCAAGAAGAGGGATGGGAGTGACAGTGAATACGTGAGGCCGTGGAGGTAGAAAAGAACCATCAAAGGAGAAGCAATCGCAATCCATTTGGGAGGGATTAAGAGTTAAAGAGGGGGGTTTTGCTCGAGGTAAAACGTCGAACAAGCACGTCGAACGAGGGGACAAGAAAAGAAATCGATCAACGAAAAGCAGTTTTTCTTATGTGGGAAGGGGACTGGCTTTTGAGGCAAAAAAAAGAAACGGCGAAAGGATCCCAAAAATTCCCTCCAAAAGTGTTAATCATACAACATACGGAGACTCAAAAGCTTTTGATCGCTCAAGAAACGGCAAAACTCCATCAAAATCGGTGGAAGACGTTGAACGCACAGGGCCAAACCCTCCAAACTAAACAGGGGTTGTGAAGGTTGTGGGTTACGGAAAGAAGATCCCGCCTAAGAACAAGCATCAGAAAGTGGGGGAGGCGTGCGCTTACCTCAGAAACAGGGTGATTGTCTTCAGGAAGATTCGCTCCACGTACTTTCTGGAAAGACTTGGGGGATGACGCAATGCAGTACAGGCTAGGTAGATTGGGATGGAACACCTTTCGGGAAAAGGGTTGTAAGAAAGGGCATGGTCAAAAGGGAGTATGAGGATTTTGGAGCGGGATAGGGCCAAGGCGAGGGGAGGATAAAAATTGGGTGCTTACTGGGAAGTTGTCCGGGGGAGGGGGGGGTGGGGGATAGAGAGCTGGTTTTGCCAGATCAAATGAATATTTAGACAAGTCACCGTAGCTCGACACAGAAAAGGTCATATTAGTTCAAAAGAGAATTTGAGAAAGGCCAACCATGGCCCGTCAGGTGCGTCTAAGCCAAATTACCGTTCAACGACGAAAAAACTAGTCATAGCATTAAAGGAGGGTTGCCCCTTGGAATAGTAAAATCGGGAAAAATGAAGAACTAATTGAATCGAGTGACCTTAATAGGATCCAATAAATAGAGCCTGGGAAGATCGCCTCCCTCGGTAGACAAAAAAGACAAGTAAGAGAGAGAGAAATGCGAGGATCTAAAATATGGCAGCAACAACGGGTCGGAAGGAGCGGCGCAGGCGCCGCAAGCAGGGCTGGGGGAGTGAGTCTGGGTCGGGAAATACAACAAATGGTTGAAAAAAAACCACCCTTGTATTCGGGGATAAGGGGACATTTACGAACGATAGGAGTCATCTGCCTAATGGTCTTGTGGGAAGGTATAGGCTTCTAGAAAAAAGAAGGTGCGTAAGGGGGGCCTTTCTCACCATTTTAAAAAGGCTTGTGTAACGGAGGTGAGGAGGAATGGGGGTAGGAGTGGCCGGAACGGTCTCAAAGGTACAGAAGGAAAAACTCTGTTCGGTGAAAATCTTAGGGGACCTTCGTTCGACGTGACGTTGGAAGAGGGCACTTCTGAAGCTATGAAACCAAAACCCGGGGGATCACATCTTAATCAAGCCCAATCTGCGGGAGAAGGGTTATGGGGGCACGGTGCTGGTAGGAGGAAGGCGGGGGGGGGTGCAAGGGGGTCAGGGTGGGGGGGTGCGCCATACGGGGTTGGTGGGTAATGGAGAGTGTCAGGGGGATGCAAGGGCAGGGAAAGGATAGGACGGGGAAAGGGAGGGGTTTCCATCCATATGAGAAAATAGATCGATGTGTGGGGGGTTGTCTTCATAAGGCAGAGCAAGTTGGAGTTACCTTACCTAGGACAAAATTTGAGGGGAGGAAGATGGGCACGGATGGACAATTGGGGAATGGGGGGGGGGTGACTAGGGTGGATCACGAACTTAAACCGAGGTTAACGGGCGAGGACACAAGGAGTAGAAATGTCCCGACAAACGGCGCGGATAGGGGGTGGGGAGTAGTGTAGAGGTGTGTGGGTAGTAAAAAGAGGTGGGAGGGGATAGTAGGGAGATTGTGAAGGGGGGGCCCAGACAACGCCGCCGTTGGTGTACTGTGTTGTGGTGGGGGTGTTGGGGGGGTGTGGGTGGGTGTCAGTATCGAGTGAGGTGTTCATGGGAACGTTGGGTTAGTATAAGGGGATGTAAGAGCAAGTCGTTGAAATGATACACAGGCTGAACAAATCCCTGAATTATCAGGTGGGTTGGCAAAGGAGCCATCTACGAGAGATAAGGCACCTAGCCAAAGAAGGAACGAAAGGGAAGTCGAAGGGGGAGGTGAAGTCAGCTGGGGTTAGAGAAACGGAACTTCCTGAAAAAAAGATTGGGGGGGGATGACGATCTTTAAAGCCGGGTGGGAAGGTAAAAGGGGAAGTGGTCCTTTTCACCGAAGCACAAGGAAAGTTGGAGCGGCTTCTGGAATGACAGCACCCGCCCAATGAAGAGGGGGAAAAAGTATTCCATTCAGGCGGGTATTGGCGAGCTGACGCAGGGTAGGGTTCGAGGGCGAGAGGTGAGAGGGCAAAGGTGTTGTTTCTCCGAAAGTCGGGGTTAGGTGGGGACTTGCGTCGGGGTTGGCCACCGTGGGAGAACAAGGGTGGAGGCCAGTGTGGTGGCGGGGGGGGGTTTGCGGGGGGGGACCGGGTTGGAATGTCGACGGGAAAATCAAAAAAGAAAAGCGCGAAAACGACGTGGACGCATAACGAGAGTAAGTAGGATCACAGGTATGGTGTCGCGCGGGAGAGGTTAGGGAGTACTGGGGGGGCGGGGAGACAGGGGGAAAAAAAAAAGTGATGTCATGGAGGGGTTATTGAGGGATTGTGGAAAAAGATGGCCTCACTGGACAGGATTCAACTGGAGGGGGGGGGCAAAACAAGAAGCACAATCGGACGATGTAAAGTGAAAGGGATGTGGAGCGGGGTGTGGTTGGAGGATTCGGGGTCTTGTTGGTGTGGGGTTCGGAAAGGATGCCACAGAAGTCTTCGGGGGGTGGGGTGCTCTTCTAGGTGGGTCGCTGCCAGATTGTGGGGGGAAGGCGCTGTGTGGGTCAAGGTTATGTGAAGGAGAAAAAAAGGGGAGAGGGAGGCAAAAAAGGCGCGTCAAGGGGGGGCCCGGAGTAGATTAGCTCAAAAAGAGGAGCACTAAAAAACAACAACAGGGAAAAAGAAGTGTTTGGGAGAGGGAAGTGCAGGCCTAGAAGGGGGGGGGGGGCGAACTTCTTCGCCAATCAACGCCCGGCCAGTGTTTTAAGAGAAGGAGCCAACAAGGAAAAGACGTTTTGCGGGAAAGAATCTCACAAAAAGCAAGTAGGAAATGGGGTTGGGCAAGGGGGGGGTGGGAAAGAAAAGTCAGGATCAGCGGTAATCGGATGGTCAGGGGGTCAGATGGGGGGCCGGACATAGGGGGGGTTCGTTTGCGGCCATCGAGCAGGGGGAGGACTCCGTTCTTTGAGGGAAAGATTGGTGCAAAGGGGGTGCAAGGGGAAATCACCCAACAGAAGGACCTTGGGGTGGGGGCGGCGGGGTCCGGCGTTTGGGTCACAGATCTATGGTTGGGTAGTGGAGCATGCGGGGTGACGACAGGGGGGGGGTTCGGAAGTGTGAGGGTCGAGAAAGTGGAGGAAGGTTCGACCGCGGCAACTCGGCGGACTGGTACGGTGGTTTCTAATGAGAGGTAACCGGGACGATGTGGTGGTGGGGGGGGTTTACTACAAGTGGAGGGATGGGGGGTACCTTTCTGGTGGGGGGGGGAGTGAAGAAGGGGGGGGGGTCATGGTGTCTTGGAGGGTGACGGTTGCGGAAAGGGGGGGTGCGGAGGTATCGGGGGTGGGGGTGGGTTCGGCTGAAAAGGACAGCGGGGGTGCGATTGATTCGCTGTCTGGGGGGTTTTGGGGGGTGGGGGGGGGGGGGTGGGGGTGGGGGTTGTGTTTGGGGGACTCCTCACGTGCGGGCGCTACGGCTTGGGAAGGGGGAGAACTTGAAGAGGGTTCGGTCTTGCTGTCTTGAGTGTGGAGAAAGAAAATCGCTAAAGGCCAGGGGGGGCCAGCCACTGTGTTTATTGGGGGCGGGGGGATGAACATGTGGCTGGAAAATTGGGAACTTAAAAAAAGACGACTTTACGAAGAAATGGGGGGTGGGGGGCGTTGGCGTGGGTTGAAGCAGCAAAGGGTGGGTCGAGGGTCAGGAGAAATAAAACAACGGTGGCCTTGGTGGGGAATGTTGGGGGGGTGGCGTCGACGTGCCACAGGGTCATTTTCTCAGGTGGGTGTGGGCTTGGTGGTGTGATCGGGAGAAAGGGTGTGTGTAGATCGGGGTAGGATCTGCAGAAATAGAATTTTCACCGGTGAAAGGGGGTGGGGGGTGTACCAAAGAAAGCCTGACGGGATGGGAATAACGACCCTCTGGAACTAATTCGAGTGCCGCGGGAGCCGTGCGGCACTTGGGTGGGCGTTGGCGCGAGATAAAAGGGTTGCTATGGCGCGTTCTGGGCGGGGGGGGGGTGCTGGGGCAGGGGGTGGGGGGTGGGGGGGGGGAGAAGTACTTGAGCTGGGAGGGGCGCGGTTGGGGGGGGAACGGGGGGGGTGGTAGGGAGGGAGGGGTGGGTGAGTTTACGGGTAGGGGAGCCTGCAGCCAGGGTCGACAGTGGTGCGAATTGAAGGGCAAGAGCAGGAGTGGGACCGGCACGAGGGGGGGGGGGAAGAATTGGGTGAGATGAGGTGTGTGGGAGGGGGGGGGGGGGAGGAGAAATGCGTCTTGTGTGCAGAGGGGGCCGGAAACGATCGGTGGGGTTGGCCTTGGGGGGGTTGTTGAAAGAAAGGGGGGGTGGGGGGGAGGGGCCGGGAGTATGGGGAGGGGGGGCCTGGTGGGAGTTGGGGAGGGTGATAGTAATGCCGGGGTGGGAAGTGTCAAATCAGCAAGAAGGCTTCTGGCGTTGGGAAACGTGGGTGGGGGGGGGGGCAGGTCGTAGAGGTACAAAGGAAAGGAACTCAAATCTAGACGTCGGGAGGGGTGGGGGCGGGGGTTGGGGAAGCGGGGGTGTGGTGGGGGGCTCAGTCTCATAGGACGGTCGGTAAAACACACACGGAAAAAAAGGGAAAAGGGAGAATCGGAGGGAGAGGCAAAAAAACAGCATTTTTGTCTTTGAGATGTCCGAAACATGTGCAGTGCCCCCAATCAAGTCCAGGAGGGGGGGTGAGGAAGAGCAGGCCATGCCGGTACGGGAGAGGGCCTAGAGAAAAATTAGACGCATGGGAATCGGGGGGTGCGCAGGTGTCCTGGCTGGGTGGGGGCCGCACAGGAAGGTAAAAGGAAAAAGGGATGAGTGGCCCCGAAAGAACGTAATCCGGTTTTTACAGGGAGTGTGGTTTTAACCAGGCACAAAAAAACAGGGGCAAAAAGGGAGGCTGTAGGGGGGGGGGGCGGTAGGGGGGGGGGGGAGGGGGAGGGTAGTTGGTGTGTCAAGTCTGTGTGTCGGGGCGGTCTCGTTTGTCATGCGGTGTGGGGGTGGTGGGGCGTGGGGGGGGTGTTGCAGGTGTCTATGTGTGTGTGGGGGGGGGGGGGGCGGCGGAGGTGAGGGCAAATGGGGGGTGGGGGTCGACCTACGGTAGCGGAAAATGGTGGGGTCGTGGGGGGTGGTGGGTGGGGGGGTTCTAAAAGGAAAAGGGATAGTGAAAAGGTCGTCAAAAAGCTAGTTTCTGTGGTGGAGGAACACTTCTGGTGGGGGGGGCACTTGGGAAGAAGGGCAAGAATAGTGCGGAAGGTGATTATCCGGGGGGGGTCGGTGTTCGAGATTCAGGGGGTTTGCGGAGAAAGCGGCGTTTTCGGAGTTTGGTTTTTCAAAGAAGGAAAGGAAAGGGGGAGATGGGGACATGGGGGCTGTCGAGGGGGGTGAGACTGCAGATGCAGAACAAATTCACACCCGACCAAAGAGTCGAGGGGGTAGGGGCAGTTGGGATGGCAAGTAAAAAATTGAATCGGCATCAGGGGAAAAGCTCAGATTGCAAGTTGTAAAAAAAGGGCAGAAAATCAAACGGGTGTCCCTAGAACTTGGAGTGGTGTCGGGTGGGTGTGGCACGAAGTCGTGGGGGGGGTTAGACATAGGTAAGAGGGGAAGGGGGTTTCGTTTAGAAGGTGGCGATATGTGGGAAAACAAAGGGCAGCAGCAACGGGTCGGAGCGTATCATAAGGCCAAAGACAGATCGCGGAGGGGGTGTGGTGGGGTGATGGTCGTCGAGGAAGTGGGGGTGAAAGAGGAAGGGCCAACAATTGGGTCGGGGTGGCAGGGGGGGGGGTGGGGGGAGTGGGAGGGAGAAGGGAACTACTCACCCATCTGGGGTTTGGGGGGGGGGGGTTGGGCGGTGGTTGGATTCGCACGCGAAGGGGGGGGGGGGGGGGTGTCCTCCGTCTTCTCCGTGGGGGGTTTGGGGGGGGTAGACCTAATGTAGTGGAGGCCTATGGATCTGGGGGGGGTGAGGATTGGCAGAAAACCGCGACGAGCGGAATGGACGGGTTAGAGGGGGGGTCAGGGCTGGGGGGGGGGGGGACGTGACCTCTACAAGTGAGGGAGGTTTTGGGGGGGGGTGGGGGGTGGGGATGTGGGGCAAGCTAGACAAATTAGTCAAAACTCTTAAGTCAAATCCCACGATTTCGGATAAAAGGAAATGGGGGGATGGTGAATGCCGTCAGCGAGAGGGGTTGAAATTAACAGGCCAGAAAGACTTTTGCAGGGGCAGCAAACTCAGGAAGGGGAGCAAGCATTCGTAATGGACGCGACAAGGGTGACGGGGGGGAAGCTAAAAGGGGGCCAAGCTCAGTGTGTGGTGGAGGGAAAAAACAAAGGAACGTCCCGGAAATGATGCCCGAAACAAAAGGGACGGTGTCTGCGTAAGGGGAGAAAGGGTGTGCAGGGAAAGGTGTGGAACAGGACCATGTGGATGTGGCCGTTCTATTTTAGACAGAGATCTCACGTTTGGCAAAAACCGGTCATAAAAAAGGGGAGACGGGGCCGGTGGGTCAAAAGGGGGGTTAGAAGGGCAGAAGCTTAGGGGTGGTGGGGGGCGCAGGCAGGGGCAACCGACGACCGATAAAAAAAAAAATGGTCGCAGAAGCTTCGAGGTTGCGCAGTGGCAGTTCGACTGTTTGAGCGGGAGGGTTAACAGGGCCGTGAGAAGACAAAGAGAGGGGCACGGCGGGGAAGTTATGAACTTCTAGCACCAAAAAATAACAGACAAACCGGGGGGGAGAGAATGCTAATCCTCGGGAAAGGCAGAGAGGGAAGATGTTCGAGGAAGTGTGGGGGGGGGGTGTGGGGAAGACGACGTATGGGACGACCCGTGGGAACGGGGGGCGGTTGAGCGCGCTCGAAAGCTAGGAAGGCTGAAGGCTGGTGTCAGAAGGGAGAGGGAAGCTCAAAAGGGGGGGGGGAGATGTGCGGTGCGTGTGGGGGGTCTTGGGAACTAGGGATGTATGGGGAAAACTCAATAGGTGATAAATATCTAGAAATTGGGAAATCAATTAAGTTGTAGTAGGGGGTCGGGCTAGCCGTGCACAAGCGGGGTGGGGGTCGGTGTGGTATGGTAACAAGGGTCGGGTGGGCATAAGGGGCACCTGGTTTATCAAGGAGGGGTGCGGGTCGGGATACTCTTCTTAACCGACAGAACTAACCAGGGGAGAGAACAATTGGGGCGGTAGGTTTCGAGGTTTGCAGTTGAGGAAAAGAAGCTCATAGGGGA
>Ga0179593_1685620_pt1 | contig 16118 bp, 17 predicted proteins | sample CZODoug2_1_08_16_FD_185931 | JGI IMG/M metagenome (GOLD analysis project Ga0179593, IMG submission 185931) | Vadose zone soil fungal communities from Angelo Coast Range Reserve, California, USA - CZODoug2_1_08_16fungal (PacBio error correction) | ecosystem: Environmental > Terrestrial > Soil >...
AGTTCTTTGCCCGGCGGCGGGCGTTTGATCGAGGAGGGCAAGAAAGAAAAAAAAAAAAAGGAGGGGGGAGGGGAAAAAAAGAGGGGAAGTGCGCGCGGATGCGGCGAAATGTTTCGGTACAGAGTGTCTTTACTGTCGCCTTTTGATCTTTTTCGATGATCGAGAGGAAGGGAAGGAAAAGAGGGAAGAAAGTGTGGAAAACCAGGTCGGCCACTTTCTGCCCCAGCGCGTCGAGGTTGACTTGCGCCGAGCCGGGCGGGAAGCTTGCCGGAGGAAGAAGAAGAAGAAAAAGGGAGGGGGGTACGGGGAAAGGGGTGGGCCCGCCTCCGCGTTTCCCCGCGACGGGGGGAAGAAAGGAGGGGAAAAAAAAAAAAAAGGTGAGGAAATCGTACAACCGGCCATGTCGATTTTGATAGTCCTTCCTTGATCGATCGCGAAAAAGAAGGAAAGGGGAAAAGGGGAGAGGGGGGGGGAAAAAGGGACTCCTGGCGTCTCTCCCCCGGCCTCTTGTCAGGTGGGGTGGGTCCGGAAAATGAGGAAAGGAGGAAAAAGAAAAGAAAGGGTCGCGGGGGGGTTGCGCTCGCCCGCTTTTCCTTTGTCCAAGACCGCTTTCGGCAACTTCCGCCCCGACAAGGGGGAAAAGGGGAAAAAGGGAGGGACGACGGGGGTGGCTGCGTCCTCGGTTCTGGCTCCTACCTGGGCCAGGTCCGCGCCGCCGCCTGGGGGGGGGAAAGGGGAAAACAAAAAAAAAAAAGAGAGGCAAAACAAATCCGGCGAGCCCCGCTCCGTCGTCTTGCGCCAGGTCCCACGCGGGAAAGGGAAAAAAAAAGAAGAAAAAAGAAGGAAACTTCCCTCCGCGCTCGCGGATCGCCCGGTGGAAAGGAAGGGGGGGAAAGAAAAAAAAGGAAAGAGGGGCATGAAAACCTTCCCTTCCCCCCCCCCGAGGAAAAAAAGAAAAAAAAAAGGGAAGGGGGGGGGGATGTAGAGGAAAAAAAGAAGACCGATCGTTCGGTTTCCGGCTCATTTCCACTTCCGGTCGTTGAGAAAAGGGAAAGAGGAGTTGGGAGTGCGGACGCGGGCTGCGGTGTCGCTCGCCTCTTCGATCCACTCGTTTGATTTTTTTTTGCTGCAGTGAGAGAGGGAAAAAAAAGAAAAAAGGAGGGGGGGCTGGATCGCGGGACCCTCCCGCCCCGTTCGACTAGCCTGGCTCGAGGTCTTTCGTCGGGTCCGTGCCCGCAGGGAAGAAAAGGGAGGGGGGGGGGGAAAAGAAGGCAGGGTGGAACAGTCGTGGTGCGTGCCGACCCGTCAAGGGGTTCCCGTCGGCTTCCAGCAGTTTCGCCCCCTGACGGGGGGAAGAAAAAAGAAAAAAAGAAAAAAAAAAAAAAAAAGGGGGGCGGCAGGGCGGCGCACAGGCGGCCCTGCGAGGAGAAAAAGAAAAAAAGGGGGGGGGGGGAGAGGGGATTCGTTCCGGTAGGTGGGCCAATGCGGTTGTGTCCCGCAGCCGCACCAGGGAGAAAAAAAAAGAAAAAAAAGAAAGAGAAGACGTGGGGGAGACCGAATGCGAGGCCGGAAGTGTCCCGCGATTCGAAGCGCAACGTAGCACGAAAAAAAAAGGGAATGAAAAAAAAAAGAAAAAAAAAAGAAAAAGGGGGTGGAACCCTTCCCCCTCTCCGGGAAAGAAAAAAAAGATCTTCCCCCCTCTTCCATCGCGGAAGAGGAGGAAAAAGGAAAAAAAAAAGAATTGCGGAGAAAGGTTCGCCGAAGCTCTATTCGATCCACGTTTCTAACGTCCCGAGAAGAGGGGGGGGGGGGAAGGAAAACAGGAAGAAAAAAAAAAACCTCCACAACATACACAAATATACTAAAATTAAATTACTAAAAAAGAAAAGAAAAAATCCGTCTGCGAGAAGAGGGGGAAAAAAGAAAAAAAAAAAAGAAAAAAAAAAAGGTGAATCCATCCAGCACTCACGGAACGCCTGTTCTAGTCCTTCTTTTCCCGAAGAGAGAGCACTGGGAAGGGTAGTTTCTATTCGCTTCTGTCCTAGGCCGATGGGAAAAAGGGGGGGGAGGGAGGGGACAGTTCTGACCGGCTGTTCTCAGGTCTTTCGCGGTCCTCGATCAAGAAAGGAAAAAAAGAAAAGGGGAGGGGGACAAAAAGGTTCGCTTGAATCCCCGGCATCTTTCCTGCGTCAGTTGGGGGGGGGGGAAAAAGGAAGGGAAAGCAGGAAGGGCGGTGCGGTTCATCAGGCCGTCCGCGGACGGCCCTGGGGAGGGGAGGGAGGGGGAAGGAAGACGCACGTCCGTTTTCCTGAAAAACCGGGCCCGAAAGAAAGGAAAAGGAAAAAGAAAAAGGGAAAGGGGACAGTTGGGAACCCTGGTGTTTCTCCAATCTTCGTCCCACCTCTCGGCCAGGGGAAGCCCCGGGGAAGGCTCGCTCCCTCGAAGCGGCGCACCCGGGTTCGGCGTTCGTCGGCCGTGGTCGAGCCGGGGGGGGGGGGAGGGGGGGGAAGGGGGGAGAGGGGGGAATCCAGTTCCCGCCGTTTCCTGCGGGCCGAGGAAAAGGGGGAGGGGGAAGAGGGGGGGGGAAAAGGCCCAGTTTCCTCGTCCAGACTCGGGGAAAGGGGGGTCGCTTTCTGCGGCCGGAGAGAGGAAAAAAAAAAAAGGGGGAAGAAGGAAAAGAGAGAGAAAAGCTGCGCAGGAATCCGAAGCGCAACTACTAATTGTAACCCTTTCCAGAAGGAAAAGGAAGGAAGGAAAAGAAAAAAAAAAGGAAAAAAGGAAACGAGAAAAGGAAACTGGAGGCGTAACCCTTCGCCCATTGCCCTACCTAATTTCTGCCACCAGAGAAGAAAAAAGAAAAGGGGGGGGGGAGAAGAACTCGAGTATCGACTTCCACTCTTTCCGAAAGTCCGGTTTGGGAAGGGAGAAAAGAAGAAAAAGGGAAGAGACCGGTTAGCTGATGCGGCATTCTTCCCCTTTTTCATAACTACCGGGAAAAAAAAAGAAGCCAAAGATTCCTCTACCTTCTGTATTACGCCTCAACCTCAAGGCAAGAGGGGGGGGAAAAGAAAAAGGGAAAAAAATGGAGAAAGGAAAAAAACCAAAAAAAAATATGCCCGATTCATCAGAACCTTTCCTAAACTCCCTCTAGCAGCACGGCAGATGGGAGAAGAGGGGGAAGGAGGGAAAAAGGAGGCAAGGTCGACTCCTCCCCGCCAACTCCACTCCCTACATGTTTTTCAGCGCAGCGGAAAGGAAAAAAAGAACCTCGACCATCTCTATCTCCTGCACTTAATTCCTCTGCACCTGCCTTCCTTGAAGGGAGGGGGAGGGGAGAAAAAAAGAGGGGGTCGACATACTTCCTCCTACTTTCTTTCTTCGTCGTGAATGAGGGGGGAAGAAGGGAAAAGAAAAAAAAAAGAGGACACAGGGGGGAATCTACTCCTTCTCTCCTTCGAAACTTTCGCAATTCTTCCTGGTACGCGACAAGGGGAGAGGGAGGAAGGGGGAAGGGGGTGCAGGGACAATCCACATTCTTCCGTCGCTTTCGATCGCGTACACTTCCTCCCTCGCCATTCGGGAAAAAAAAAAAAAAAAAGGAGGGGGGGGGAAAGAAGGAAAATGGGGTTTCGCTTCTACCACCCGCATTTTCGCCCACCTACCGTGAACTTACTCTCGGCACCACGCCGGAAGAGGGGGGGAAGAAAAAAGAGAAAGAAAAAAAAAAAAAAAGGGGAAAAAAAAAAGAAGGAAGTTTTTTCCTTCGTTAATTAACCCGGGAGGAAAAAAAAAAAGGACTTTCCCTTCACTCACCACTCCTGGAAACGCGGCAGAAGGAGGAGGAAAAAGAAGAAAAAGGAAAAAAACAGGGGAAAAAAAAAAAAACAAAACGCCTACCTCTACTCCCTTCCTCGACGGAAAAAAAAATAAACCCGAACTGGAGGAAGAAAAAAAAGGCGAAGTTATCTTCCTATCTAATCACTTGCAGCAAAAAAGAGAAAAAAAAAAAAAAAAAAAGGAGAAAAAGCCGCCCGCGTCCTCCTGCACAAGCAGCGCCCCGCTCAGGCAGAAAAAAAGGGGAGGGGGAGGAAAAAGGAAAAAAGGGGAAGAAGAAAAGCCAACCAACATCCTACGCTGACTGGTCCCGCCTCCCTCCCGTGCTTGCGAAGGAAGCCGAGGTCCACCGAAAAAAAGAAAAAAAAAGAAAAAAAAGACGGAAACGGGCAACCGCGTGAGCGCGAGCATTACCTTCTTGGGTTGCTCGAAGGCTAAACATTCGCAAGGCCCGCGTTGGAAATGGGAAAAAAAAAAAAAAAAGAAAAAAGAAAAGGGAAAGAAGAGGAGGGAGAAATGGCCCAGCGCGGCCGCGTACCTGCAAAAAAGAAAAAAGGACGCGACCCCAAGTCCCTTCATTTCTCGAATCCAGTTAGCGATCAGGGGAAAGAAGAAAAACGGGAAATTGGAAAAGATAATCTTCCTATTCCCCACAAGGAAAAGTTTTCCCCTCTTATCTCTACTTTTTGGAGAAAAGAAAAGAAGAGCTCCGCCTTTTCCGACCACCTGCAATCTCCTTTTGTCCTAGCAGAAGGAAAAAAAGGGGGGGGGAAAAAAAAAGAAAAAAAGCCAAAACTAAACCTGCGGGCGAATCTATTTACAACTTTCTCCTTAAACCGTCCTGAAGCGATTAGGATCAAGGGGAAGAAGGGGGGAAAAAAAAAAAAGAAAACTAGAGGGAAGCGCCAAGAAAGAAAGGTCTCCGGACGCGGAGTCGGTCCCACCATCTACCCCCGCCCGAAAAAAAAAGAAAGAAAAAAAGGGGGAAAAAGGGATCGGCCGCACGTCAAACCGTACTCTCTTTCAAGAATTGGCCTAACCTTTAAACTCTCGTGACCATAATCAAGACCCAGCACGACGAATTTGGAAAAAGGAGGAAAAAAGAAAAAAAAAGAAAAAAATAGGTAAAAAAAAGAGGCCTCCATCCGGCGCCGCACTTTCCAGGGAGGGGGGGAAAAGAAAAAAGGAGGGGAGAGGAAAGACGAGAATACACATCCTGATTGCGGCCATCTCTGATCCAACGCCTCCCGCCGGGCTAAAGAACTATAGAGAAAAAGAAAAAAAGGGGGGAAAAAAAAGGGGAGAGAGGGCCCGCAATCCAGTCATGTCGTTCTCGTCTTCGAGCAGAAATGTTTTCTGTCCATGCCGCCGCCGAAGAGAGGGGGGGAAAAGAAAAAAGAGGGAGGGAAAGGGATGATAATGGGGGGCCGTTGACCTTTCGATGAATCGCGAGCAGGTCGTGGTGTGTCTGGCGAACTTTGGCAAAGGAAAGGGGAGGAAGGGGGAAGGAAAAAGGGGAAAAGGGTGTCAAAAAAAAATTCTTGCAAAATCTCCCCCCCCCCCCCCGTCGATGTTTGACGGGAAGGAAAAAGAAAGGGGAGGGAAAAAAAAAAAAAAAAAAAAAGGATCATCGGGCCCTGGTCCGCGGGCGGTTTTCGATGTGGGGCGCCTCCCGCAACGGTCCCGGCGAAAGGGAGGGGGAAGGGAAAAAAAAAAAAAAGAAAGAGGGGGAAAAGGGCGGGAGTTGGTCTTCTGAACTCCATCCGCTTCATAGCCCGGTCAGGAAGGAAAAGGGAAAAAAAGAAGGGAAGGGGGGGGCGTTGACGCGGTTCCACTTTCCCCTCCCTGGCGCTCGGGCCCCGGCCCGACTGAAAAGGGGGGGAAAAAAAAGAAAAAAAAAAGGAAAAAAGGTGGTTCCGCGCGAGAAAGAATGAAAAAGGGCCATTCCTTTTTGGCCCAATACACTCTTCGGCCAACTCCTCCTGACACCTTCAGGAAAAAAAAAAAAAAAAGAAAAAGGGAATGGGTCGCGGGAACCTCTCCTGCTCCTCCGACTTGGCCCATTTCGCGCCGCCGCCTGGAAGAAGAAAAAAAAAAGGAAAAAAAAAATAACGAAAACAAGCCGGCGATCCTCTCTTCGGGCTTTGCTCCAGGTCCCACGCGGGCCCTGAGAAAAAGTGGGGGAGAGAAAGAAAAAAGGGAAGGGAAGAGCTATCTTGTAATTCGCTCCGGGACTGCGGGGGGAAAAAAAAGGAAGGGGAAGGGGGGGGGAAATCTCCCGTTCTTCCCCTCAGGCCGACAAAGGGGGAGGGGAAAAGAAAAAGGGGGAGAGTCGCCGAAACACATCCCTTCTATCTCCTTTTCTGCTCATTTTCCCACGTTCGTAGGGGGGGGGGGGGGGGGGTCCTTATCTTTTCTCTTGCTTGGTGGAGAGGGAAGGGAGGAAAAAAAGGAAAGAGAGAAAGAAAAAATCGTGGATTTGGGTTCTTCCATTGATATATCTTCTTCCCGCTCCCAGCGCTTTACCACAAGGAAAGAAAAGAGGAAAAAGGGGGGGAAGGTCAAACGTTCGAGCGCGGGCGTCGATGTCTTCGGCGGGTCATTTGCCGCAGTTTTTAGCCGAAAAAAAAAAGGAAGGGGGGAAAAAAAAAGGGGCCGGTTCCCCCGCGTTTGTGTTGCCGTGCCGACCCGTACAGGGTGCCGAGAGGAAAAGAAAGGGGAAAAGAGGAAAGGACCGTGTTTGGAAAAAACTGCCTTCTCTTCCTTTTCTCCACTTGCGGCCCGGCGAGGGGGAAAAAAAAAGGGGGGGGGGGGAAGGGGAAAGGAGAGTAGTTTCCGGTAGGTTGGCCAACCGGGCGGGTGGGGGGAGAAGAAAAAAGAAAAAAAAAAAAAACTCCGGGGACCTCTATTTCTTCCCCTGTCCTCGCCCCTGTTGTTACCGGAAAAAAAGAAGAAGAGAAACAGGCAGAAATGTTACCGCCCCGCAAACGGCGACGCCCGTTGTTCGAAAAAAAAAAAAGGAAAGGGAAAAGCGCAGGTAAAAAGGAAAGCATTGTCCCGCCCCGTTCGCCGAGGCGCCCGAGGGAAAAGAAGAAAAAAAGGGAGTGAGAAGTCAAGCGTAGAACCACGATCCCGACGAACTGCAACGACCCCAGTCTGGCGGCCGGCGGCGAAGAAGGGGGGAAAAAGGGAGGAAAAGGGGGGGGGGAAGAAAGTTGTCCAGCACTTGAAAAGGGGGAAAGAGGAATTCGTGCCCTTCGCTCATCTTGGTCGAGGAGGGGAAGGGAAAAAGAATGAGCTTTGACCAGTCCTGCCTGGAGTTTGGCGGCGCGTCGGACCGGCGGCCGCAGGTATGTAGGAAGAGGTGAAAGTTGCGCCTCTCTTGCGTTCTTCTTCCAGGTTCTGCTGAAGAAGGGGGAGAGGGGGGTGGTCAATGGTGAATCGTACGACGCGAAGCTTTTCCCGCTGCCTGGTGCGTGCGGGACAGAAGAAAGGGGGGGAGGACGGAGGGGTTCCAGCCGGGTTTTTTTTGAATGCTCACCACGAGGAAAAAAAAAAAAAAAAAAAAGGGGGGCCCGACCAGAACCGCATCCGCCTCCAGGTGCTCGGCCCCCGGTCGGTTTTGTAGAAACTGGGGAAAAAAGATCGTCCCCCGCCCGTGGAGTCGCTCCCAGAGAAAAGGGAGGAAAAAAGAGAAAGGGGGGCGGGGTGGGTCCGAGCGGTGGGCCGAAATCGGCGGAGGGGGGTCCGGGGCTTGTCTACTAACGGTTCGCCCGGGGGGGTCCAGTGGAACTCTTCTCGGCTCCTCCTTCACCGAAAGAGGAAAAAAGGGGAGGGCCCCGCCGTTGCGGGCCAGTTCCGCGTCCAGGAAAGGGAGGGGAAAGGGGAAAAAAAAAAAAAAACCCTCCCCGTAGTTGCGGTTCTGCTTCCTGCGCCGAGGGACCCGGTCTCAAAAAAACCCCCAAGGGGGAAAGAGAGAGGAAGCGCCTCGGCGCAGGTCAAATCTGTACAGGCTCAACTACGAGGGGACCGCGGTAAGACAAAGAGAAAAGGAAACAAAAGAGAAGCGCCTAGTTCCTCCGTCCCTCTGCCGCGTACTGGAGGCGACAGGAGAAAAAAAAAAAAAAAAAAAAAAAAAAAAAAAAAAAATTCTCTAACCCCACTCCCCGACGAAACAAAGGGAAAAAAATGGGGGAGGAAGAGGGAAGCACTCATAAAAAAAAGGGAAAAAGAAAAAGGGCTGCGCACCCAAGTCTCCCCCCTCCCCCTTTCTTTTCCTCTCACCTTTATCTGAGAAGGAAAAGGAGAAAGGGGGGGGGGGAAATAAAAAACAGAGGACAACCTCCGCAGCCGTCTGTCGACGGCCCCTGATGACCCCTCACCGCCCCCAGAAGCGGAAAAAAAGAAGGGGAAAAAAAAAGGGAAAAAAGGAAATTCAGAAGAAACCCTGGCCAAGAAACCGCCGATCAGCCACGGCAAGATTATCGAAGGACCCTCTAGACCTGCGCCGTCCGGGTCCGAACGAAGAAGAAAAAAAAAAGAAGAGAGGGGGGGGGGGAAAAAAAAAGAAAATCCACTCACAGCCTCTGAGCGCCTGCCACTAATTCCTCGTTCCAAAGGAGGGGGAAGGGGGAAAGGAAAATCAAAAAAAAAATCGCCCACGTGGAATCCCGGCCCATCCGCTTCTCGCCGACGTGAGAAGGGGAAAAAGGGGGAAAAAGGGGGGAAAGAGGGAACTGACGGGGACGCCTCGCTACTTCGCCCCCTTTTTTATCGACCTCCGAGCCCCGAGAAGGAGGGAAGAAAGAAGAAAAAAAAAAAAAAGGAAGGGGGTGGCCGCGCTGGGGAAAGGGCTCGCCCGTTTTGCGGGTCCCTCTTCACATTCTGCCGTTCGCCTGAAAAAAAAAAGGAAGGGAAGGTTTGGGGGTACCAACGGCGAAGCCGGGCCGCATCCGCGAACCGGAGTGCGTGCCCGCCGACCTGGTGGGACGGGAGAAAAAAAAAAAAGGAAACACGGCAAACCAACGCGATCGTTGCCGGACCTCGCGGGCCTAAAGGAAAAAAAAAAAAAGGACCTGCGATTCGTTACCAGTCAGGGCGAACTGCTGGAAGCCGACGCAACCCTGACGGTCGGCACGCCCCACAAAGCGGGAAAAAAAAAAAAAAAAAGAAAAAAGGAATGGCGGCCAAGAAAAAGCCTCCGAACTCTACTCCCCTGCCTCTAACGGCGGAACCGCAATAAAAGAAAAGAGGAAAAAAAAAGGGGAAAAAAGCGGCCGATCTATGAACTTGCAAGCAAAAATCCAAACGAGTGATCGAAGAGTCGAGCGACACCGCCGCGCGGACGCCTGGGAAAAAAAAAGAACAAAAAAAGAAAAAAAGGAGATCGACGGGCGGGGTTTCTCGTAAATCGACCACCCAAACTCGACGCTGAAGGGGGGAAAAAAAAAAGGGAAAGAGAAGCCGAGGGCCCCACTCCAATCAGTTGCAGGCCCCCTTTCGTAACAGCAGAACAGGGGGAAAAAAGGAAAAAAAGCGCTACATTAACCTTCCCTTTTTTCCGAAGTCGAAAAACGTACAGCAAGGCAAAAAGGGGAAAAAAAAGGGGGAAAAGAAGGAGCGGCTCCGCAAGTTCTCCCCCTATCTCCTGTCCCGCACAGACGGGGAAACTGGACCAGCTTCTCTACCCCGAGGAAGGAGGAGAAGGCACATGCGAAGAAAAGGGGATTCCTTCCCCCAAAAAAGAAAAAGAGGGGAAAGAATAGCCATTCGGGCGATCATGGAGAGAAAAGGGGGGAAGAAAAGCAGTTTTGGAAGAAGGATAATCGGTCCTATCTCCAACAAAGAAAAGAGACCTCTACCTCGTGGGGGGGGGGGGTTTTCCCGCTGAGCGCGAACGGGGGGAAGCCCCCGGTCCCTACCTGAGGAAAAAACCGCAAATCTTCCTTGTCCTTCTCTCCAGTTCCTCCTTGGAAGCCAGGGGGGAAAAAAAAAAAAAAAAAAAAGTGCGGGGGAGGGAGCCGTCTTTTCCCCCTCTTGGGAAAAGAAGGACGATCAAGGGAAGACTAATCCCATCCGACCTTGTCCGAGTTTGTAAGAGAGGAAAGAAAAAAAAGGAAGGGACCGGACCGGGATCGTTCCCAACAATGAACCCCCAACCCGCCCTCCTCTGAAAAAGAAAGAGGAAGGGGGGGGAAAGGAGACAGGGCTCCAGGATAGGAGGGAAGAGAGGGGAAATGCATTCAACCCTCGACTCGGAAAGGGAAGGGAAAAGGGGAAGGCTTGGACTATAATCATACCCATCACTACTACTTTGTCCAATTCCGGAGGGAAAAAAAGGAAAGGAGCGACATCTAAAAAATATCACCATCCGAAAGAAAAAAAGAAAAGAAAGAAAAAAAAAAAAAGGAACTTCCCAGGATATGTTTCCGCAATCTCCTTTCGGCGGCGGCATGGCCAGAAAGTGAGGAGAAAAGGGGGGGGGAAAGACAGCACGCCAAACCCCGCCGGGCAAAAGAACTATCCTCCCTCAACAAAAGGAGGGGAGAGGGGAGGGGCTTGCCCGGAAAGGGTCTGGCGGTTGATCTTCTGATTCCCGCCCCTCCAGGAAATTGTCGTGCCCAGAAGGGGGGAAGAAAAAAAAAAGAAAGAAAAGGGGGAAAAAAGGGAAAAAAGGGCCTGGGAGTTTGGGCATCTGATGTCGGCCGAATTTTTCGGTAAAGAAGTGGGTAACGGTGAGGGGAGGGAAAGGAAGGGAGGGGCGAGAATTGGGCCAAGTCGTCGTTCCTGTTGCGGAGGGAGAAGGAGAGAAAGGGAAAGTTTCTTGGAAGCTGCTTCGAGGTTTACGGCGGGCAAGGGGGGGAGCCGTGCGTCTTGCCTGGCCGCAAAAGCAAAAAAAGAGGGAATGGGCCGCTTCTGTTTTCTCATTTTTTCCCTCCTCAAGGAAAAGAAGAGACTGGGGTGGGGGAATTGGGTGGTGTTCTCTTCTTCCGCAAATCGAGGGGGGAGGAGTCGTACTTCCCCTCTTCCCTTGTTTGAAGGGGGAAGGGAAAAAAAAGAGAAAAAAAAAAAAGAAAAGGAGAAAAAAAAAAAAAAAGGCCCGGGAAGGGCCGCAGTTTGTACTCGCGCACAGCAAGGAAAAGGGGGAAAAAAGGGGAAGGGGAAACTTCTCCTGCGATCGTTCCCCTCCCGCTTTGCATGTTTGGGAAAAGAAAAAAAAAGGCCCGAGAAACCGTCCGCCGCTCAGGAAAGGGTCGGGGTGGGGGGGAAAAAGAAGAGAAGAGGAGAAAAAAAACAGCCGTCCGGAAGGACGGCCCATGAAAATCGCCGAACTGTCTTCGCGTGAAGGGAAAAAGGGGGGAAGAAAGGAAAGAAAAAGGACCCAGGTCGAACACGCCGCTGGGCCAGGTTCCTCCTCCGCTCTGGGCCAGGAGAAGGGAAAGAGAAGGGAGACCGCCAACTCCTTCTGCTTTTGCGCCAAGGGGGAAGAAAAAAAAGGGCTAACAGTTTCGCCTTCGCGCAAAACAGCCTGGTTCCGGATTAGGAGAAGAAAAAAGAAAAGGGAAAAAGAGGTTGTAGCCCGGGGAGTGCCACCTGCTGGGCCGTTGACCCAAAAAAGAGGGAAAGACCCCTGAGAAAAAAAAAAGGAAGCACGGTCGGAGGCTTCCCATTCCTCGTCGAGTTGGGTGATTTTCGCGAAAAAAAGAAAAAAGGAGGGGGGGAGAAAAAAGAAAAAAAAAAAAAGAGAAAGGACGTCCCGTTGGGGGAGGTCCCCCTTAAGCTGCTGGGCGGCGGGGGGGGAAAAAAAAGAGGGAGGGGGGGTCGGCCCTCAAGCCTCTTCTATCCCACTCGTGATTTTTGCTGGCAAGTGAGAAAGAGGAAGAAAAAAATACGCAGTTTCGGTCCCTGATCGCGGGTCCCGCCAGGGCAGAAGGAAGGGAAAAAGGGAGGAAAAAAAAAAAAGAGGAGAGGTTGTTATCTCTCCAGGGAGGAAAAAAAAAGAAAAAAGAAAAAAGGGGGAAGAAACCGCGTGGTGCGGGGCCCCGACCCGTTCAAGGGGTGCCGGTCGGCCTCCACGTTCGCCATGGAGGGGGGGGGAAGGAAGGGGGGGAAAGGGTCCGCGGGCCGGCGCACGGGCCGGCCCCGCCCGAGGGAGGGGATGGTCTGTTGTTTTAGATGAAAAGGGAAACAGGAGATGCCGCTCCGGTTTGGTGCCGAGTTAGTAGTTTTTCCGGGAGGGGGGGGGGGAGGGAAAAAGGGAAAAAGGGGGAACCAGGGTCCGGGTCTTGTCACTCACTCCTTTCTCCGGATTAAAGGAGGAGGAATGGGCGAGCGGAAGTGTTCCGCCCGATCGAAGCGAACGGGCAGAAATGTGGAGGGGAGGGGGAAAAAGGAGGACGGCCCGTTTCTGTCCTCCTTGTTTCACGGAAAAAAAGGGGAAATCTTCTCTCCAGCGCGGCATCGAGCTTTTCGCCGGGTTCCGAGGACAAAAAAAAAAGGAGAAAAAGAGAAAAAAAGAGTCGATCACCGGGGCGGTCGCGCGGCGCCTGTCAGGGCGGTCCTGCCACGAGCCAGAACGAAAAAAAAAAAAGAGGAAGGGGACGGGCTCCCGTGATTTGAATCAATATTCCATCCACTTCAAACGTACGCCCCCGGTGCCGAGGCCTTCAGGGGGACAAGGGAAAAAAAAGGGGAAAGGGGGAGGCTGGCCAGGAAGCTTTTTCCGCTTGACAAACATGTCGGCGTGATTGGGCGGGGAGGGGGAGGAGGAAAAAAGGAGAGAATAAAGCGGGGCCGTGCTGCTCGCGGTCTTTCGGCCCAGGGGTTGGAAGGGAAAAAAAAGAGGGAAGGAAGGGGAGGGTGATCGAGCCGGAAACCGACGAGCCTTTTTCGCGCCTGGGCGGTGGGGGGAACAGAAAGGAAGGGAAAAAGGAAAAAGGGGGGGGGAAGAGGCCTCACCACGTCCGTTTTCCTGAAAAAAAAACCTGTCCTCCTGCCCTCATCAGCGAAAAGGAGGGGAAAAAAAGAAAAGGGGTGACCAGCAGACTCTTTTCCTAACTTCCTTCCCCCCTCGCCGCGTGGAAAGGGGAAGGAAGAAGAAAAAAAAAAAAAGGGGACGGGCGTTTCTGAGGCGTTTTTTCTACCTTTTTCGAAATCGGGGGGGGTCGGAAAACTTTGAAAAGAAGGGGGAAAATGGGCGTTACGGTCGCCTGAAAAAAAGTTTCCCCCTCTTCCTCTTTCCTCTTACCTCGGCAGAGGGGTCCGCGTTGCAAATGTCCATTTTTCCCTCCGTCCAAGCTCGGCGGTAAGCGGGGCAAAAAGAAAAGGAAAGGTCCTGGCTAAAGCCTCGATCCATATAGGAAAAAATAAAAAAAGAGAAAGAGAAGCTAAGTCTCAAAATAAAAGGTTACTCTTCCCTCCTATCTTACTATTAACCTTTTCCTCACTCTGAGCAAACCGCGAAGAGGGGGGGGAAAAAAAAGGAGAGGGGGGGGGAAAGGAGCCCAGGCCCGAGATTTTCGCCACCCGTCTCTACCCACGCCGACTAACGCCTGCAAAAGGTGAGAGAAAGGGGAGGGGAAGAGGGAAAAAAGGGAAAAAAAGATGCGCACCCATTTCGACGACCCGTTCCCTATCACCTTTATGTCTGATGCGGCCAGGCGGCCCCCGGTTGAAAAAAAAGAAAGGGGGGGGAAAAAGAAAAAAAGACCCGTCCGCGACGAAGGAATTACCCGCACTCCATTCCGCTTAAACCGCCTCCTCGTCGGTTAGAATAAAAGGAAAAAAGAAGAAGGAACAAGGAGAGCAGCACGGCAAGATGGAAAGAGTAACCGTCTAATACCTTCTCCTTCCCCGTTCCGCCGCCGACCAAAAAAAAAGAAAAGAAAGGGAAGGCGCAAGCGTCCCGCCCATCCCTCATCCTACCTCCTCGACCATCTCTAGCGCCCGTCACGGAAGGACAGAAGAAAGGGGGGGGGGAAAAAGAAAAGAGACCACGGGAGCCCGGAGATCTCTTCTTCTCTACGTTCCAGTCAGAAAAGGGAGGAAAGAGACAGAGGGGGCCGACTTAGAATTGAAACTTCCTCCTGCCCTCTACTTCGCCCCCTTTGAGCGGAAAAAAAAGGGGAGAAAGAAAGAGGACTGGGTACCGGACCATAAGGGCGAAGCTCTATGCCTCTCTTAGAAACTGGCTTCGCCCGTTTGCCTGGGCCGCGTAAAAAAAGGGAGGAAACAAGGAGGAAAAGGAAAAAAAAAAAAAAGGACGGGCGCATCCGGGGACCGGATGCTGTGCCCGCCGACCTGGTTCTCTGGCGACCACCAAATTGGGGGGGGGAAAAAAAAGAAAAGAGGGAAGGGGGCCCGTACACGGAAGTCCATCCCGTTTCCTCCTCCGCGACGCCGGAAAAACTCCGGAGTGAGGATGGAGGGGAAAAAAAGGAAAAAGAAAAAAAAAAAGAGAAAAAGGAACACCACAGCGGAAACCGGAAACCTGTCGCTAAAAGAGCGAACTTCGCGAACGCGTCACGACGCCGCCGACCTAGAAGAAAGGAGAAAAAAAAAAAAAGAGGAGAGAGGGGGGAAGAAGCGCTTAAGCCCGATCTATCACTTTCAAATCAAAAAATCAACTAGTGGATCGAGAGGACAGAGAGGGAAACCTCCCCTCCCGTCCTCCTTCACATCATGCGACGCTCCGAAAGAGGGAAGGAAGAAGAAGGGATCAGGTCCTGGTGAGCTAAAATCACCAACTCTAAAACTCTTACTGGGACAGGAAGAAAAAAAAAAAAAGGGGGAAACGATCCCCAGCATTGAGGAAAAAAAAGAGAAAAAAAAAAGGTGTCTATCTCGATCTCTCTCGTTAACCTTTCTTTTTCGCGAAAGGCGAAAAAGGAAGGAAAAAAAAGGAGGGAAAGCCGACGAGCGGCAGGACCTTCCTTCTTTTCTCTAAATCAGGAGGGGGAAAAGAGGGAAAGGGGAGTGCGCCTTTCCCAAATCTGCCTTTTTCCTCTACCGTGCCCAGTATGGAGAAGAAGGAAAGAAAAAGGAAGAAAGGGGAGACCATTTGGGAGCGTATCTCCTTTCCGCTTTCTTTCGGGAGTTGTCCAGAAGAAGAGGGGAGGGGGAAGAAGAAAAAAAAAAAGGGAAGTGAGCTGTTAACTTTTCTTCCAGAAAAAAAAAAAGAGGAGGGGGAAGGGCAAAAACACCTTCAAAAGGAAATCTTGCCTTTTTCCTACTCCTCCCCATATAATTTGAACCGCGAAAAAAAAAAGGAAAAAAAAAAAAGGAAGGGGAAAACTGCGCCTGACCTGGGATGACTATCGGATCAAGGTAATACTTATCAAATCTACCTTGTCCTAATTGTACGAGGCGCAGAAAGAGGAGGGAGGAAAAAAAAAAAGAGGGGGAACCCCGAAAGGGCCCCAGCCCGAGATCGAGGATTTGCCGCCGCAGCTACGCCCAGGATAGGAAAAGGGGGGGGGGAGGGGGGGGGGGAAAAAAGGGAAACTCCGCCGTGACCAAAGCAGACCCCAGTCAAACCTTAAACTACTTTGGCCAAGTCCCGCGCAAAAGAAAGGAGGAAGGAAAAGAACAGTAAGACACTCCCGTACCGAAACATTCCGCCTCCATCCTGCCCCGCTCAAAACTTCCAGATCGGTGGAAGAAAGGGAAAGGGGGAAAAAAGGGAAAAAAAGAGGATAGGAAAACGAGAACGTACATCCTTGGGGGGGGACGGCATCCTAGATCACCTTCCCCCCCGCCCCGCAAGAGAAAAGAGGAAAGGGGGGAGATAGGTTGTCAGGACCCGGCGGGCGGGCGTTTTATCTCGATGCCGCACTTCCAAAGAGGAAAAGGAGAAGAAAAAAAAGAAAGGCAAACGTCCCCTAAGAGCTTGCGACAGATCCTGGTCAGTTGCCGCCTTATGGCGGGGAGAAAGGTGTGGGAGGGGAGAGGGGAGGGAAAAAAAAAAGGGGGAGAAGAGCCAAGGTCGTGGGCACGAACTTTTTGGCAATTCCCCGTCGTTCTTTTTTCTGCCTTCTTCGGTCAACGCGAGTGTGGAAAGGGGAAAAAAAAAAAAAGAGGAGGGAAGGAGAGGTTGCCCGCTGGGAAAAAAAAAAGAAGGGGGAGGGCGGCAAACTCCTCAGGGGATCTTCTCTTTCTTTTCCCTGGCGGGGGGGAGGGGGGGGGGGGGGAAGACTTCGGAGTTCCCTTCCCCTAACTTTTTTGGCCGCTTCTCTTTTCCTCCGATTTGCGGCGCTCCGGAAAAAAGAGGGGGGGAGGGGGGGGGG
>Ga0179593_1692382_pt1 | contig 16118 bp, 19 predicted proteins | sample CZODoug2_1_08_16_FD_185931 | JGI IMG/M metagenome (GOLD analysis project Ga0179593, IMG submission 185931) | Vadose zone soil fungal communities from Angelo Coast Range Reserve, California, USA - CZODoug2_1_08_16fungal (PacBio error correction) | ecosystem: Environmental > Terrestrial > Soil >...
GGGAAAAGAGGAACCTGGCATTTCTCCATACTCATTACGGCACGTCCGCGTGACACCTTACCATGGTCTCGTGATTGCACCAGCATCGTGCCTCGCCAGGAAAGAGAGGTATTAGGGGGAAGAATCGAAGCGGTAACGCCGGAAAGGGATGGTCCTGTGGGGAAAAGACCACTACGCCTTCCAGCTTCCGGCAAGGAGGAAGCGCCTAATCTGAAAAAAATCACGAGGGGGGAAAGAGGCAACCACATCGCGGGAACAGGGGAGCGGCATAAGGAGGAAGCGGAATCGACACCACACGTCTTTTCAGGATGTAAAATGTGACGTTAACCTTCTCGAAAAAAAATCTCAGGAAGAGGAGAAAAGAAAGTGTGCTCGTTGCGTGTGCCGGGAAATGGCACGGGGGCGGGAGGGGAAAAATCGGGGCTACAAGAAAGTAGGTCGTTTACGATACCAGGCAAAAAATCGCATCCAGCGAAAGACGCCCGTGACAGGAGAAGGGAACTCGGCCTTCAGATTCAATCTGGAAGAGGGAAGCGAGAAGACCGGCCGTGGCGAAAACAGAAATGAGCTTCGAGGGGACTCTCAACTTGTTTGAGACAGCGTGGCGAGTTGAGGCGCTTAAGGGGACGGGGGGTACTATTGAGGGAAGAACTATGGAGTAGCATGAGGGACCGAGCATGTTGCCGAGCGAAACCACCGAATCGACGTCTGGAAAGGGGCTCGGGGGGAGACGAGACCACAAGAGGAGGTCATTTTCAAAAAAAGGGCGAAACTTCTGTTTGAGAGTCTCTCTGATGGAAAGGGGGCGGCTCGATTGACAGGGAAAACGACCGAGGCACAGGCGATAAAAACGCGCACGCGCTTCGGGGGGGGGGGGGAAGGGGAGAAATAAAGGGCGGCGGAGAATCAGAGTCCCTAATAAAGTTAGGAGAAGGATAACGTGCAGCACCAGAGTTTCTCTCGAGGGTGAAAGGACAAGACGAAATCTTCGAGAATACAGGGGTCCAGCGTTGAAGAAAAAGGTACATAAAACCAGCATACAGAGGAAAAAACGCTGATTCGGAAAAGGAAAGGCCGAGAGAGTCATAGAAAAGGGAGCGTACCGCCGCTGGGGGTAAAAAATTTCACGCGGTCATACGGAAAATCTGTCTCCTTCATGGAGAAAGGGGGAGGGAAGAGACCTAATCAATCATAGCATAGGCCGGTCTCAAAGAGAATTGGAAAAGAATGGTGGACGGAAATGTCTCTCACGGGAAGGTTACACTGCACACCCAAAACCAAGGGCGTAGAGCCCGAAGAAAATCGCGGAAAAATCTTCAACACAAAAGGGGCATCCGCCCTCCATTAAGGTAGGGGAGCCCCGGCACCGGGGGACCCTCCGTGAAAAAGGGGAGAGCTTAAGGGAAAACCACAGAAAAAAGAGGAACCTTCTTAGAAAGTTTCAACATCGGGAAAGTCTGAATCTTAGGAAAAGGGAAAAACTGCGAACCCATGGCAGGGGGGAAAAAAGGGCGTTTTACTAACGAAGGACGAAAGCCTTGGAGATATATGCGTTCTTGCCTAAGGGAAGAAGTACCAACAACTCTTGCACTGCGGTTGCACCGTCTTCGTATGCACGAAAGTAAAAGGGGGGATGAAGACGAGGACCGGGCGGCCTACTAGAAGTGGAAAACTCCTGAAAAGGAAACGCTTTATCCATTTTTGGAAATGGAGAACACAAATGGTCGCAAGGACTCGCTAAGGAGAAAAAAAAGGCGGGGGGAAAAAACGGAATGTTACGGAAAGGGAAGAACGGGCCGCAGCGGATGCGCTCACGAAGACCAAGGACTAATCGGACCCGGGGGGGGGACGGATTATCATGCTTCCTGAAGATGAGATCAAAAGAGTTATTAGCCAACCCGCCGTACAAATCATTTTGTATTAGGAGGGGGGGGAATATGGGATAAGAATTGTACTTGGCTACAGGGGGGGCATCTACTTTTGGAAAAAAAAAAAAGGGGGATCAGAGTTGCCACAAGAAAAAGAATAATGACTTACTCCTGAACGAGGGACCCCTTGAAAGATTATTAGGAGGGGTTGGAGAAAAAAAAAAAAAGGAATTCAGGGAAGAATCCTCTTTCTGCAAGATTTTGGGGGGGCTCCATTCGTGGGGGAAGGGTGGCAAACAGAAAAAGTCTAGGGTGGAAAAAGGAAAGTATGGGAAGACCTCCCATTGTGATAGGTTAAAACGGCTACTGCTGCCAGCCCAAAGGAAAAGGGGATTCGCAGTCCTAAAAATAACAAGAGTACGAAGAATGAAAGGGGGGGAGGCCTCGAGTTGGATGTGGAGAAAGAAGGGGGGGTATTCAGAAAGAGTCGAGCTTCTCTAGTGGCATCTCTCAGAAAAAAAACCTCGAGAAAGAGAGGAGGGGGGGGCGTACCCGGGTTCAGGGGAGAAAAAAAAAAAAACAAGGTAAAACCATCCAAAAGAAAAAAAAAGGGGACCTGTCAGGGAGGGGAGAGAAAATTCTTGTGGGTTGTAGAGACCAAGGAGACCAAACGGGGGGGAATCCTACTAAAGGGAAAACCTGGCAGTCTTGGAGAGAAAATACCACTTGTCCTGCAGAGGAAGGTTTGAGGGACAAAGTTATCTTTGGGCGCCACCACAAACAGAAGCACGGCAAAAAGAAGGAGGAAGATGGATCAAAAAAAGAAGAAGAATGGGTATCCTTACTAGCAGTGGGAAGGGAAAAGGCATATTTTCCGGATGGGAAGAAAGGTAATGTTTTCTATTGGAAACGGTTCAAGCCCTGAGAAAAAGTCCGCGGGGAAGGAAAAAAGTAAAGGACTCAACGGGGGGGAAAGATCATTAATTCCATACATCTTCAACCAGAAAGAGAAAAGATTTTTACGAGAAAAACACCATGTCGTAATCGTTGATCTGGGAGAAGGGCCGGAAAAGGGGAGGACAGCAGGCACACAAAGGGGGGGGAATCTTATCGACGGAATTGTTAGCGGGGAAAGAACCCCTTCTTCCTCTTCTGAATCGCGGATATGTACGTAACGAAATCCTCGGGGGAAGGGAGAGTAGCGGCGGAAAACATACAAGGGATCACTTCCAAACTGGGGCAGGGGATTTCAAAAGTGGGGGAAAAAAAAAACAGGTTAGAGAAGTCTGGGGAACGCAGGTCCTTCCGAGGCATCAGAAGAAAAACGCTTAAAAAAAGTGCCGCAAGAAAGGGTGCAATCACGGGGGACATAAGGGAAGAAGATCTGAAAGAGACTCAACAAACCCACGGCGGGGAGACGTGAGGAAAGAGTTCTCCGGAGCCCCTTCCAGGGTCGAGTTGAAATCCCTTGGAGAAAGCCTGTGTCAGGTGAAAAATGACAACCGACCAAAGGAGCTTGCTGCGAGGAGGGGAGCGCCAGCGCGCAAGTTTGATACTGAGGGCCGTCACTGCCGAAGGGATGGATGAGGATGCAAAAACTGTTGAAAAGATGAGAGGGGAAAAAGCTCGGCCGAGAAAAGGTCTATTTTTTGTAGAAAAGGAGATGCGCAGGAAAATCGTCCTAAACAACTAGTCTGATGCAATTCGAGCCCTCGGGTCGGAAGGGACGTCTAAAATCAGGGAAATACGCAAGTGCATCGTTTGGAAATCGTGTAAAAGAGAAAAGGGGAAGCGAATCTGAGTCGCGGGGGAAAAAACCTAATCTCTCGGCGGGACATTTATTGGGGTATGGAGAAAAGGGACCGCTTAAAAAACGAAATAGCTCGAAAGTCGCAAGAAAACAAAGAAGGGAGAGGAAAATCCCGTTTTCCTTTTTATGGAGATCTGGTATTAGGATAGGGGGGAGGACGAAAAATTCGCGAAAATTTCGGTTAGAAGACATCTCTTCTCCCCGAAGCTTGGGAGTGCGGGGCCCTCGGAAAGAAACGGGGTCAGGAGGGGAACAATCCGAAGGTGAGGGAAAAGAGAAAACTATCTATAATTTCTCCTTGAAGGGAGAAGGGAGAGCTCGGCGCTTGTCCTGGAAAAGAAAGGCCGCAGGCAAAAAGGATGAGGGAAAGGTGGGGGGACAGTCGAGGGGACAAGCATTCGACGGAAACATCAACAAATACCGAAGAATCGTATTTAGAGAAGAGGAAAAAACCTTTCAACATCCCTTGAAAAAGAGGAAAAGAACTGACGAAAGAAAGAAGGCAGGCTTCGATCCTTCAAAAAAAATCAGCTTCGGACCAAAACAGCGTCGTCTGCTCGTAGAAAAAAAGGAAGCTGCAGCCGAGTGAGAGGCGCTGCTCGACACCAGTAAGGCGATGAAGCTGAACATAGGGGGAAGGGCGCACCCTACTTTTTAAAGGGGAACCGAACGCGTCGGAAAGGAACAGCCCGGACAAAACGATGCACCTGACTAGAACGGGACTCTCGAAAAAAGGAGGAAAAAGGAAATCCTCGTCTCCATCCAGAAGCAGGGGCGCGGTCTAAGAGAGAATTCTGTGCCAGAAAAATCTGCGGCCCGGGGATGTGTGTTGAAGGCGCGAAACTAGAGGCAGGAGCCTGCCTTAAAGCGTCACGCGCATTGCTTAAGAATGGTCCTTACTCTGCGGGGGAAAAAACCCAGAAATCCATCCTTCAAAAAGAAAGATCTCGCGCCTTGAAGGAGAGGGGGTTTATCCCTTACCCATGGTCCGAGGGGGTGAAAGTAGTAAAACCGACGGAAGGGCAAGCATGAAATGAGCAAGAAAAAAAATGCGTCCTCATGAAAGGCCGGGGAGTTACCACGAAATTCCCGAAAGGGATTTAAAGAGAGAAAACCAACCACCACGTAGGATGGAGGAAAAAAGAGAGAAGTCCTTTTCTTGAGGCTAAAGGCAGGGAAGTCATCAGAAAAAACGGCACGGCCATTCCGTGGGGTTAAAAGGGAACTGAAAAGACGGGAGGGGAGAAAGCCCTCTACCATTTTTCCGGGGCAACACCAGGAAGTCAATTCGCAAGGAACTCTGCTTTGCTGTGGGAGGAAGATAAAACTGAAATCCTTTTCATTGGAGTGAAGGGTGAGAGACCACTTCGTCGCAGAAGAGCGGTCAGATTAGCAGGGGAGAAAGGGCCAAGGCAACTCTATTGAAGAGAGGACCACATCGCTTTACCAAGAAAGGGGAATAAGAAGGGGAGAGCATTTGAGATTCGCAGGGCTCAGCTTCGGAAAAGTAGCCGAGGATTTTGACGGGGGGTCTATAGTCAAAGAGAGGGTACGAGGCGTCAGTCATCTATTATCTCAGCTCTTGCGTTCCCGGAAAATTTGAAGCGGGATGGTGGTAACTCAGGACAAAAATATGTCGGAAAAGAATTCTTTCAGAGGGGAGTCCAGGCTGCTCAACGGGGGGGGGCACGATTCGCAAAGGAAGGGTACGACGAAGCTTCTATGGCCTGAGAGCCCGCGACGCCGGAAGTGAGGCTGAGCTTTTTTCGATTAGAAGGAAAGCGCCAAAACAACTTGGCGAAAGGTTTGTTGAGCGGAATGTTGAAAAAGAAGGGGGTTTCGAGGAGAAGACTATTTCTTAGGAAGGGTAAAGCGGTTCGAGGCAAAAAGGGCCGAGCTAGGTGAAAAAACGTAAACTCAAAAAAAAGATCGGGGGTCAAAGAAGGGACGAGCAAAACCCGACGAGAATTCCCTGTCAATAGGCGAAACGGCTATGGAGTTCTCTCGAAGAAACCTAAAGGGGGGGGAAGTCGAGGGTCTATGAAAGAAAAGCAAGCTCACTCTCTTCACGATATCGACAGACAAATGGATCTTCTCGAATCGTGGGAGAAAGTATAGAATCGGGGCACTGTAGGAAACGGGGGAGCGCTGCAGGATGGGGGGAAGCGACTTTCGAGATCTCGGAGGATGTCCATCAGTACCCCAGCCACTCCCTCAAATGCAAAAAGAAAAGAGGAAAGCTCGTGAACAGGAAAAGCTGAATCAGAGCCAGAGTCAGAGAACGCCTCTTTTTGGGGTCATGGGGAAAAAAAAAAACGGTACGGTCAAGTCACGAGAAGGTAGGGGGAAAAATGTGCATGGGAAACCGTTTCTCGAAGCGAGGGCGAATCGTCAGCTGAGTTTGAGGGCTGGCGCCGAAAAATATCCTTTTACACTGCACACCCTAATCAAGACGGAAAGAAGGGGGAGAAATCGCGGAAGATCGCGCGTGGAGACCGCCCACTAAATTTCGGCAGTGACGGACCGGAAGCAGTGAAAAGGGGCTCTCTGCGCCCTCCCAAACCACAATCAGCGAAAAACAGGGTCAGAGGGGGAAACATCTGGAAAAAAAGAGCGGCGGAATCGTCGTCCAAAGGGAAACTCGTAACCCATTGCATGGCGAAAAAGGAGGGCAAACAAAGGAAATCCGTGGGGTGCATATAGAGGCGTGAGCAAATGGGAGAAAAATTAAAAAGGGAAAAAAACCCTATTGCACTGAGTGAGAAAACAGTTCTTCGGATGTCACTGTCGGAGAAGATCCTCGAGGGCGGAAAAAGGGGTCCTCCCGAGCTGACAGACCTTCCTATCAGACGGGGAAAGGGGATCCACAAAAGTTTATTGGAAGAGAGACCTCTGCCAATATCCGGAAAAGGAAAACCGGGGGAGTATCGACACGGACTCCTAGGAACAGCCGAAGAGGGGGAACAAGAAAATTCAAGGCTCTTCCATTAATCAAGGTGTATCTTATTACATTCTTCCTTGGAAGAGCAAGAACCTCAACCGAGGAAACCATATCCGTAAAAATACAGGGGGAGGAAGGAGGGACGAGTTTAGAGGTGAGGGGGGAAAGGGACTACGGCCCGTGGAAGGATGTTTTCAGACCCAGGCGGACTGTGAGAAGAAAAAGAGTCTTTGAAATTATTGAAAGAATAGAAAAAACTATGAACCCTTATCTTGCTGAAAATGGTCTAATATTATAATGTGGTGTAAAAAAAAAAAAAACAAAAAAAAAAATAAAGTTTTTTTTTGGTAATTTCTAAACCAAAAAAACACACGAAAACAACCGAAATAAAAAGATCCCATGAGCGCGTTTATTCAGGGGGGGGACGGAAAAAAGATGGGGGGGGGAATCTCACTTGGTCACAAAAATGTAAAGACATTCGAGGGGGGGGAAGCTGTTATTTTCTCATTTTCATGAAGGATAAAGAAAGGGTGGGGAAAAAGGAAGGACTGCCAAGAAAAAAAGTTGTGGGGGGGGGGTCGCGTTCTACAACCCCAAGAAAAAAAGCCGTACAATCAGAGGGCCTCTACGTTGTATGGGAGGAAAGGTTCAGGGGAGTGGGGAAGGTGGAAAAAAGGAGAAAAAAAAAAGCTCTAGAAAGAAGAGAGATGCACCGAGAAGAAAAGAGGGAAAATGCGTGACACCCCTTGTTCCTGAAAAAGAAGGAAAAAGTACGAAACAAAGAAAAGAGGGACCCTGTCATGGAGGAGGGATAAGAGGGGGGAATGGGGGGGGGGGGGAAAGAATCAAGGAGCAAACGGGAGGGGGCTGGCATCAGAGCCGAATACAGGGAAAAGGGGATGTCAGGAGAAAGGGAACCTTAGCCCAAATGGGAAAAAAAAAGAGAATGGAGGGAGAGATGTTCCACCAGGGAGCTTTCCACCTTTCGCCACCAAGGGGAGCGGAGGAAAAATTCTCCCTACGCATTTTCTAAAAAGGAAAAAAATCAAGGAGGGATAATGGGGAAGGACCGATTGGTTCAAGCTACGATTCAGGAAAATAGTTCCGATTAATCCCTGGGGAGGAGATGGGGAAAAAAACGCTTATTTTTTGTCTCACAGGCAGCGGGATTAAAAGGGGAAAAAGAAAGAACCTACAAAGTCTTCACCCTCTCGATCGAAACAGGCCTAGCAACCTGTATTTTACAAAGGCGGGAAGGAAGCGCATGGCCGGAAAGGCAACGCCGAGCAAAAAAAAGGGGAGTTCCGGGGCTCCGAGGTGGTAGGTGTTTATCGAGCCCAAGGAGACTTCGCCCGGCGAAGCGGAATAATTAGGGGGGAAAAAGAGTGCCTCTTGACCGGCGCGGCACCTACAAAGAGGCGAACCATTTGGGGAAAGATCCAATCCCTCCGTGTAAGGTATTAGGAAGCTCTTAGCCGCCGTCATCCCCGCGTCCTAAAAAAGGAAGAGTACCACTTTGCAATCACGGAAGTGGGAACATAGGCAGGGGGGGAGGCAACTAAACAGAAGCCCTATATTCTGCCACCCGCTGGGGAAATTCGAAAAGAAAAAGGAGGAGCCCCTGCCCATGGGTTATAGTTAAAACACTGGGGAAAAGAAAAGGGGGGAATTTTCAAGGGGCTACTGGGCAAAAAGGCCCCTTATCCTAATTTGAAGAGGCTATAATTGGCGAGGCGAGAGACGCAAAAAGGAGGGAAAAGTACTGCCGGCAGGCATTCAACTGCCGACATATGAGGGCTGAGGGGAAAAAGGCGACTACTTTGGAAAAGAGGGGCAGATGGGGCCAGAGAGGGGAGAGAACTTCAGGAATGGCTAGGTTGTCGGTAAAAGTATAGTGAGAAGGACCAGAAGAGGAAAAACTCCGCTGCGATAGAAGGAGACGGGAGGAAGAGTAAAGAAAAAAAGGCCCATCGTCGAAAAATCGCAAGAATCGACCGAACTTGAAGAAAAGACGTTTTGCCCATGAAGCGTGGAAAGTAAACGCGAAAAGAGAGGATCGAAGGGGAAAGCCGCGGGCCAACCGGGGATCAACGGGAAGGGCATTGATACTGTAGGGACGCTGGACCATACTGTATCAGAGATCAGATCGCTGCTCAACCCATAAACCAATCGGGGAGAAAGGGGCTCGAAGGGAGGGGCTCTAGGATGAGACGTGCCTCACTATGCTCGAAAGGGAGTTCAAATCGATCTCGGCGCAAAAAGAGGGGGGAGATGAGAAGCGGCACCGCGAACTGGCTGCCGTCGAAGCTAGGGAGAAGGTTCATACTAGCTACTCGGAAAGGAAAGGGGGAAAGGAAAAAAGGTGTTGCTCGTCGAAAGGTCACCTGACCCCCGAGAGGAAAGAAAATTCAGGATTTGGGGTCACAACCGGCGGAGGACACATTCGCGGCAAGAAACCGCCGATCGTATTTCTCCAAAGGAAAAAAAAGTGAAAGGGAAAACATTGAAAAAACTCGCCACGGATCGGACGTGGAGAGGGCGGAGAAGAAATCGAAAAAAAGACGCTTCCGCGCCTCGAGAAAGAATATGCCGGCCTATTCTTCCAGGGCGAATCGTCTGCTCGACAAAGGGCCGCAGAGGGGAGATGGAGGGAAGGGAAAGGAAATCTCACCCACTGAAGCTGCACCTCCCTATCAGGAAAGAGGGCTACGGGAAAAAAAGGAAAGGGCCTCTCAAATCTTGAACTGAAAGAAAAACTTGCCTCGAAGAAGCCTCGTCTCATCCTGCACAGCCAGGCGCGGTTCTAATATGAAAGAAAAGGAGGGGAGGACGAGCGCGTTCCCGCGTGTGGTTGCCGAAGAGAGAAAACGGCACGGAAGAGAGAAAACGCGCTTGGAGAGGGAGGAAGGCTCCGACGGAAGGAGCTGCAACAGAACTCCTACATGACCGGATAAAGAGGGCCTCCGCATAGAGAGCTGCGCTTGCGAGGGGGACCTGGTGTTTTGAAAAAGAGAGGAAAAATTGTCCAAGGATCCCGCCGTCGCGGACTGAAGCAAAGGAGACAAGTCACAAAGACAGCATGGGCATTGCTCTTTCGGAAAGGCCGCGGCGCGAAAGGAAAAAAAAATTAGGGGAAACAACGTATGAAGGAGGAAAAGAGAGAAAGCGACCCTAGGGGAATGAAACGGAGAAGGTCATCAGAATGACGGCCAGTCCCGGGGGGGGTGACTTCCAAAAAGGGGGGGACGGGAGGGGAAAGAAGGACGGTCTTTATCGATTTCGAGCGGGAGGGGGGTAGAAGAATCGTTGCAAAAAAATGCTCAGGCGCTCTGATTAGCTGTATTGAGGAGGGGGAGAGAGAGGGAAAAAAAGGGTTCGGGAGGGAGACCCGCAGCGAGGACCACGAGCTGGGCCTTCAAGAGGAGAGCCGAATCGGAACCATGCACTCGAGTTTCAGGCCAACCAACATCGCTGTAAAAAACGGCGAAGAGGGCTGAATTTCTACCCGCAAACGCGAGGTGAAAGGAAAGGAGATATTCAACCAAGAAAGTCATCGAGAGCGATGGGTGCTCGTGCGAGGACGGGGAGAGGTGCCGCGCGAGCAAAGTCTTCAACCTAGGGGTCGGAAAAGAAGACATCGCATGCAGGAGAAGCGATTCGCCCGTCTAATGTCGACTCGGCCTGAAGGGGGGGAGAAGGGGGCCGCTACCGAAGCGGGGTGCTAGTTTAAGGCTCGAATACCAAGAGGGGGGACCCGGAGAGTGGAGGATTGCGAGGAAGGAGTGATTGATCCGTAAGGAAGTGCTTTGCGGTAAGCTTTGAAGGGTCCATAAGCGGGGCAGTCCTCCTAATTCTGACGTCTCAGGGAGATGGGAGACCCAGTAAACACGCGCTCTTGGGGGAAATTTCCATTCATTCGAAAGAAAGAAAATTAAAGTCTCGTCCTTCACTACTGGGAAGAATTGAGGAGGGACTCGGGAAGAGAATCACGCACATCGGAGACGCTTCTGCAGGACCAAAAAGAGACATTCATGAGGATGCTTCCGTTAAATTCAAAGAAAGAGAAAACATGGATCCACCGGGCGCTCGATTGGCTTGGTTTTAGCAGAACTTTCGTATATTCGTCGGGGTACTCCATCTTCCTACCGGTAAGAACCAAAGAATCAGCAGCGCAAGACTATTCGGTTTTCATCGGAAGGAGCGCCGCCAAAAAAAAGAAAGAGATTCGACGGGCTCCGCTTTTAAAAAGGGAACGAGAGAGGTCGGAGCGCCGTCATCATGGGGGTTTCGACGATTAGAATAGAAAGCCTGTCTCCTGAGCGCCTTGGACGAACGGGGGCAGAGGGAAGGGGGGGTGGAGAAGACTCGGCCGCAAAGAAGTTTACCTGCACACCTATCCAGGGCGTATAGCCCGCCAAGAAAGACCCTCAGGGGAAAAAGTCTCTCGTGGGCAGAAAAAAAAGGAAACGAAAAGGGAATTCAACAAAACGCACTCCGTGAACGTTGGCGAACTTTGCGCCTCGCAAAGGACAGCGGACAAAGCGAGTTTGCCCATCTTGTAAACGAAAAGAGGGGAAAGATTAAACAAAGGGCAGGGGCTCCGCGCACGAGGAACGCCGTCTGGAATGCAAAGGTTGCAGAAGAAGACCCGAAATTAACCAATCTGCGCCGAGGGGGGATCAAAGAAGACGGAAATGCACGGTCGGGCGTGATACGATCCTCGAGTACAGAAGACGGGCGATACTAGAAAGAAAAAACGGATCAAGGGGGGAAGGGTCGCATAGGTTTTATGTGTCCGCAGAACGGCAAAGAAGGGTGGGGGGAAAGCTGACAGAGGAACGGTCCGCCGAGGACGCCGGGGGGGATGCGCTCACCCGTAGCTAAAAAGGGGTCAGACCTCAGGGAAGGCTGTTACGTATACAGAGCATTAAGACAGGGAAAAAGCCGCCTGGGAAAGAAAAATACAGGTTTGTAGCCTGGGCGGGAGGGGGGTGAATATGTTCTGGAAGACAGGAGGGAGAACGGCCGAATGGGACGCTAACATTTTGCAGACCCTGCAGGGCTGTAACAGGAATCGGGACCACGGGAGCAACATGACTTATCGGAACTAGAAAGTCGTGCGGGAACCACTGGTCTAGGAGAGGAAAGAGTGGACCTGATCCAATGCGTCGTCGACTTAATTCGGCTTTGAAAGGGGGAGCAATTGGGGAAAGTGGAAGCTCCCTTGTTGGCAGACAAGCCCGCCTTTAAGCCCAGGAAGGGGGGGGTCCGGCGGAAAGAGGATGGCTCAGGTTCAAAAGCCATGGGGAGCTGGGGTCAAAAAGAAAAAACCCTCCCGTGGAAGGAGGGAGGGCTAACAAAACCCCAAAAAGAAGGGAGCCACTCGGCGAATCAATGAAGGGGGGGAGGGGGGGAGTTTGGAAAAGTAAATTCAGGAACCCTTGTTTTTTCACGCCTTCAACGAAATTCGAAGGGAGACTAGCACCAACAAGAGGGGCCCCTCGGAGAAGCTCGATTCGAAGGAAAACCAACTTGCTACTGAATCCCCAACCGGAGAGGAGGGCCAATCCACAAGAAAAAAATACGAGTTGGATTCCTGATTCTGGGGGTGTAACAGAGGAACCAAAAAGAAGAGCCGAACATACAAAAAAGTATCACCACTGGCTGTCTTTCGGAGAACTGAGCCCATACCAGCGGGAAAAAAAGAAATGGTCGGAAGGGAAGGCCACCAATGGAGGAGAGGGAAAACAAAGGAAAAAGAAAGGGAAAAACGGAGCACGGAAGAGAGAGACGACGCCATTTGATCCACAGAGAATGAACTATCGAATAATTGGGGGGAGGGGGGGACACGCAAACGGCAAGAGGGAATTCAGTCCCTTATTCTTGGATTTAAGCTATGAAGAAGTTTGAAAGAAAACACAGTAAAAAGGTATGAAAATTAGCTTCCCAAAGGAGTCGGAGAGACAATCAATTATTCCAGAACATCTAGAACCCCTCGAAAGAGAGGGATTTTTGACAGGAAAAAGAACCACACAGTCAGGAGGGGGGGCTGATACGCAAAGGACGAAGCAAAGCCTGTCATCCTTCCCAGCGGGTATATTTCGGATAAAAAGGGGGAAGTGGGTAAGAGCAAGCCGCCCCTGCGTCCTCGGCAGGGAATCGCGTCTATGTCCGTAACATTCAGAAAAAAAAGAGTGGCCCGAGAAAGCACCTACAACCTCCTGAGACACATTTTGGAGAAAGGAAAAAAAAGGGGACATGTAGAATTCAGGGGCGCCAGTCCTTCCGCTTCCTCGAGGATGAGAAAGAAGGAGGAAGTGTCAGACAGGTTGCAATCACGCATTGCCATATCCGCAATTGGGGGCGGAAAAAAAAGGGGGAGGCAACCCACACCGAAAGAAAAAAAAGGCGTTTCAGCACAAGCGGGAGGGACCCCTGCCATGGGTTTCGAGAAGGAAAGGAAGTCCGCCAGCAGTAAGTTCCAAACTCGACCCCGTATCCGAAGGAAGTAAGGGGATGGGGGGAAAAGCTCGCAAAAAGACACGACTGGCGGCCGGTCAGGCACTAATTTTTAGCATGGGGGACGGAAAAATGTGGACAAGAAGGAAGGGAAACTCTCTTCTTTCTCCTAACGAAATCGTTCGGGGGACAGGAACCTGAAAGCCCGTACCCCACTCGCTGCTATAACAATGCGCTCGTTACGGCTGACGAAAAGGAGGCCAAGGAAAAAAATACGCATTTATGACGCGACAATGGAGGGGGACCGGAAGAGTGTTGGAAGGAAAGACGGCGGTACCGGAGGATCTGGACGCGGCGCGGCGTTCAAGAGGGGGGACGAAAAGGGCGGAAAGTACCGAAAAGGGAAAACCGTATCGCACGAGAAAAACGGAGCGCTGGCTCAACCCATCCTGCAGAAAAACCGGTGGAGACGGTGTTCTCGTCGACGATGGATTAGACGGGGGCAGGAGGCTGGTCGAATCGGGGGGGCCGGGAAAGGAAGTGTGCGTGAAGGAAAGTGCTGCACCGCGAATGCGGTCGAAAGATGTCAGGGCAGAAAAAAAAGGAATGAAATTATAGAATGAAAACTGAAATGAAATTGACCTTGAAGAGGGAGGGGGCTAACCTCTTGTCAGAAAACCAACACCCTCTGCCAGGCTCCAAGTCAGAATTCTGTGGAGTGACAAATGAACAAACGGGGCTTACCCCGCCGGAAGCGTATTTCAAGAGGGGGGAAGAAAATTCACATCACAGCGCCATATTGAACTCTCAAAGGGGGAGAGGGAAAGAAGAAGAAAGGAACTCGAACCAACGAAAGAAAAGCCGCCGTCGCGGCTCGGAGAAAAAGAATCTGCGGACAGTCTTCAGGAAGGGTCTAAGAGAACACCGTCGCACGATTGATGCGGGGAGCAGAGAGAGCGTGCGTCACACGAGGGGGGGAGAAGCACCAAAAGCTCCCCGTGATTGCGGAACTCCAGAAGCCAAAAAACGAGAAGCGATCCCTGGACGATCCGCGACCAGAGAGACGAAAGGAAAAAACATCCAGCAAAAGGGCTTGCGGTCGAATAGCGGCTCGCAAATGAAAAAGGAGGAAACTCTCGGTAAAAAGGTTGGTTTTCCTCGCGAACCGTCCTGGAACAAGGAGCGTACAACGCGCAGAAAAAAAAAGCTTGAATTCGCCCGAGTCCTGAACGGAGAAGAGGAAACGCCTGAAAGGAACCATCGCGATTATTACAATAGGAATACATCGAACGGGGCAAACTTAAGGCCCTGTTTTTGCATCCCGGAAGGTCCGCGTGTCTTTAAGAAGAAATTCTCGGAAGGAAAGGAAATCTCTTTAGCAGTAAAGAGAAAAAGAAAAGGAATTATTGGGGAGAAAGGCGGATTACCTTCATCGGAAAAGACACCCTCCCGAAAAAAAAAAGAGCTCTCAACAAAACATGGAGTAAAATATAGGATCATTTGATGAGGGAATCGAAGAAAAATCAAAAGAAAAGATACTGCCATTCGGTGACGTTCTCCAAAAAAGCGGCACGGAAAAAGCTTTATTATTTCAAAACCAGGGAAAAAGGGGGAAAAACGGTCTAACCCTCTCACTTCTCGGGGGAAGCGGGCTTTAGCTGTAGGCTATCGTTAACGAAGGGGGGGGCTTTCCTGTTGCACACGCATCAGGCAGGAAACCAGGAGAGGAAGAGAGAAAAGACTCGAAAAGAGGCGTACCCATCCAAAAGAGTTCGCGCGGCAAAGAAAGGGGGGCATATGGAAAGGCATCCTAATTTCGCGAGTCTGTCGAAGGGGCAAAAAAGGCGCCGAGGAGGGGGACTTCGAGAGTCCCTCTGCGGAACGCATCGTCAGGGCCTCCAAAAAGAAAAAGGGGAGTTGGGTGATCTGCGAACGCGGTCAGCACGGTTAGCGGGAGGTGCGGTCAAAGAGGGGTGAGATTACGATAAAAAGACGCATCCAGCTTTCGCAGTGTGGGACTATTCAGCCCGGCTTCAAAAGATGCATAGGCAAAAAAAGGAGCCGATCCCGCGACGCGGCCGGGTAAGGGATGGGGGGGAGAGTTAGAAAAAAACCAGCATAAAAAGGGGGGGACACCGTCGCCGCGTGGCGAGGGGGGGCAATGGAGGGGCCGAGACACTGGGTTCCGATTGGATAACAGAAGGAGTGAAGGCTGTGAAGAAAAGTGGTCCGAATCGATTTGAACGCCTCAAATTCTGACTGGAGGGAAGGGGGGGGAGAGGGTGGGAGATGGGTAGGAAAGGGGGAACTAGGCACAACGCAGGAAAGGGTCGAGGGGGGAGATCGAACGTCGCTCTTCTTCAAGACCCTGCCTAGAACTGTAGGAGCTTTGCCACGCGTCAGGGAAAGCAAGAGGGGAAGACGCAGAAAGGCAGGGGGAGAACAGACCATTCATAGGCGCGAAGGAGAAAACCATCCGGAGACTTGTCATCCACCTGAAACGGTATTTCGTAGGTTCGCAATAAAAAGAAAAAATCGTCGATGGGAGGCCGGGAGTGTGGCCAAGTGCGCGAAGAGAGAGGCGACGCCAGGTCAAGAAAAAAAAAAACGATCGTTTGGCGTGGGCGTGGCAAAAAAAAGTGAAGGGAGTGTCGCGAACAAAGGCGCCGCTTCCACGAGGCAGGGCCAACCTGCAGGTTCGGGAGAAAGTGGGGGTTTCGAAATGACATGAAGAAATAGAAGGTCATCAAGATCGCAGCGAGTTGGGAAGATCAGGGCGCCAGCTTTTAAAAAAAAACCCCAGGCGGGGCGTGAGACCCCAGGAGAGGACCAAGGAAAAAAGCCGCCCGAAAAGGGGAAACTGCCCCGGCGCAGTAACCAGACGAGGGACGCCGCTGCGCCTCGCAAGGCAGCCAGCGGAAAAAAGGGGCCCAGCTGGTGAACCTGAACCGGCTGGGGCGGATCGAAGGGGATGAAAAGGCCGTCGAAAAGATGGAATGCTGAACGCCGTGGGGAGGAGAGGCTGCGTGCCTTCGTTGCC
>Ga0179593_1480261_pt1 | contig 16117 bp, 15 predicted proteins | sample CZODoug2_1_08_16_FD_185931 | JGI IMG/M metagenome (GOLD analysis project Ga0179593, IMG submission 185931) | Vadose zone soil fungal communities from Angelo Coast Range Reserve, California, USA - CZODoug2_1_08_16fungal (PacBio error correction) | ecosystem: Environmental > Terrestrial > Soil >...
TCCGAAATCTGTAGACAATCTGGGGCAAATGGGAGAAATAAATTGTCAGCGACATCGAGCACGGACGGAAAGTAACCCACGGGCCGTCCTCTAGAAAACGGGGCCAGGAGGCATCAGAAAAGGGGCACTTTGCAAAGTAAAGGTAGGGCGAGCCACGGGCGGAAGGCGGAGAGGGGAAGGAGTTCTCGAGGAGACTTTCCGCAACGAGAAGACGAGAAGTAAAAGCTCCACCAACATCAGAGGCTAAAAAAAACCAAGGGCCGGATCTAACGACAGATACAAGAAAAGAAAAAAAAAAAAAAACGAAGGGTCAGGGGGTTTATCTGCACAGAACCACGAAGACATACACCGTATATACGAGAAAGGCTGAAGGGGCCTTCAGTAAGTAGACTCCGGAGACATGGTAAAGGGAGAGAAGACCTTCTCTAAGTACGGAGTGCCAAACGAGGAAACTCAGATAAAAAAGATCAAATCGAGCGAAGAAGAGGGATCCTCGAAGATAAAGAGGGGGGACTGCAGACATCGCGGCCGAAGAACTGCAAAGTTTCCCAACTATGCGAAAATAAACGGGATTCCGTAGACGAGGACCAGGCAGGAACAAGGGAGAAGAGCCCCTCTGTGAGATCGAGAGGGCGGCATTCTAGGGAGCTACTAACAAGGGGGGTTTGCGACCTGTTGCAGGCTAAGAAGGGAATAGGATCTACGGAGACGGAGAAGGACACGAGAAGAACGACTTCCGAGCCGGTGACGACAAAAAACCTGACGCAGGACATGGAGAACATCCAAAAGGTAGTTACACAGAAGAGAAAAAATGAGACCAAATCCGCGGTGAAAAAGAAAAAACTAAGCCACAAAGAGATCGATGAGACACAACGGTTGGAAAAAGATGAAGAAAAAAAAGGTCCCGGACGCGTGGACGCACACTGCAGTTTGGGAGTACGGGACGAAAGCCGAGCTGCCTCAGAAAAAAGAAGAGTAGTCTCAGGAGGAGGGAAAAGAAGAATAGTCCGGGACGGGAAAAAACGACGTCGTCCCTTTCCAAACACACAACCCCGCGGGACGAAAGCGGTGGCGGAAAAATCCCAAAACAGGAAAACGGAACGTAAGGCGGCCTTCGTCAGTCTGGAAAGCCGAGTGGACACGGGGAAGGAGGTGGGGAGTTTGTCTCTGAAAACCGACGGAGGTCTAAGGGTGCACACAGGAAAAAAAGTCGAGCAGAGATGCAGAAAACAAAGGCTCCGGGGTTGGAAAAGACGAACTCGAAGACCGTTGACGAGATCGTGTTAGGTCGCAGCAGACGAAAGAGAGGCAACGCCCAGACGAAAATAAAAAATGCAAAAAAACCAACTAGCGATCGCGCCAGAGTCAGCAGCTGCAAAAAACGGGGCGAAAACACAGAAAAGGAGTAGAGCAGGCAGGCGAAAGACGGCACGGAAAGTCTACAACAATTAATCCAAGACGAGGAGGACCGCACAAAGAAAAAAAAAAAGAAAAAAAAGCCAACACCACGGGGGGGTGATCCCGTCAGGCGCCTACCGATTGGAATCAAGTACACGTTAATCCATGTAGAAGTACGAAGACGATGATGATCCCGGGGTCGGACAAGACGAAACCGTGCAACCAAAAAAAATTCGAAAAGGGCCTATCATCAACCTCGTAGCAAGAGCAGCCCGTCGATCAAGGGAAAGGAAAAAAAGTTTGAAGTCCAGAAAAACCTCGGGATCCCGAATGGGTCGACCCGGACCGGGGACAAAGTACAAGACACCCATAAATTCCTGTCGACGGAATCGGGCCGAGCACCGTAAAAAGACTGGTGCATAGTGGGAAGCCAGAATTAAGGTCTGGGGGGTATAAAAAAAAATTCCTCAAACCGTGCCACTCAAAAAGCGGGAGAAACTATCTCAGAGGCCGCAAAGAGATACCGAGAAAGAAAGTAGAGGAAGAGCCACCGCAGTGGTAGATTCGCAAAAACCCCGTTTAAAAGGAAGGAGAAAGGAAAAAAAAAGAAGTCAACCAGGTTCGAAGAGAAAAAGTCCGCCCCCAGAAGGAGGAAAGGAAGGGGAAGCGAAAATAGAGAAGAGCACGTTATTGCACGGAAAAAAAGAGGGTCGGTGGTTTGGACAGCCGCCCGGCCGCGGGTCGGGAGTGAAAAAAAAAGCCGCGGAACATCACGGCCAATGTAACCGCAAAGCGGACAAGCGGGGGGGAGAACGTTAAGAATAGAAAAGGAAGCACACAATCACACACGTACACGTATACGAAGGAAAGATCACCCGGCTCAACGGGGGGTGGGTAAAAAAACAATGCTGACGCAAGAATCCACGTGGAATAGGGAGGCTGGGTATCATACAGGAAAACGAAAAAGATCAAAGAAAGGGAAGGAGAGTCATCATCGATAATCAAAAAATGGCAAGACAGAATGCGGATAAACCCAACAAGAGAGCGGAACAGCGCCGAAACGAGTATCACGCCGCTGAAAGGGGGGAAAAGGGGACACGAACGAAAAGCAAACGAATTTAGACGCTGGAGCGGAGCAATCATTGGCTGACAAAAGGCCTGTGGCGGAACTCGGGAGAAAAGAAAGAACATCACGGGGAAGCCAAAACGGAGAGTTGCCGGCGAGGGTGCGGCACGGTTCCAAAAAAAAAGAAACGCTTCCGTAAAGACGAGAGAGTGTTCATAAAGGGAGAACAAAAACCAAGGTCCGGAAACTTGCCGTAAAACGAGAGTGAAAAAGCTGCAAGTAGGGACTTCAACGAACAATCGAGGGAACAAAGAAACTCGTCCAGATGGAGAGGCGCCGTGAAAGCCGTAAAAACAATGTGTACTAAAAAAAGAAAACCATGGGACGTTTTGACGAAACCGAAAGAGGAAAGCTCAACCGTGGAAGTGGAAGCCGGCACAAAAACCCGAATGACAGCTACCCAGTACAAATTAGTCGAAGGGAGAGGAGAGATCCTGAGAAAAGAACAGGGAGGGAAGTGGAACGGTCCACCGGCCCATGATTCGCGTGAAACTTTGGCGCAAGTTCTTTTGCGGGTGCAATTGCGTGTTTCCCAACAAAAGCCCGTGATACTAAAATGAAACCCGATCCTGTCAACGCCTCAACGGACTACTAGAAAGGAGGTGAACAGTTAGCACGCCATGAGGCAAAAAAAAAAAGAGCAAGCAAAAGCTCGAAGAAAAGGGTGGTTAGCCGGCCCACGAGGAGAGTCCTACTACGAAAGGGAACTACTCGCACCCGGAGGTGAACATCGACCCCGAAAGACCCGCAAACCAGCAAACGAACGGGACGCCAAAAATCCAAAACCTCGAAAAAAAAGAGGAGTTCCCGTACGAAATAACAAAAAAGTTCGAAAAAAAAAGAGAGGAAAAAAAGAAAAAGAGGAATTTACTCCTCACATTCCCGTGGGAGCCATGAGGAAAAGCAAAAAGACGATCGTACAAGTGAGAAAAAAGCAAGAAGAACATATTCAAGCGCCGTGGCGAGCTCCAAAAATCTCGGCCAAAATCCCACAACTCGAGAATAGTGAACGGTGACGTGGAAAGAAAGAGACAACTGTGACAACAATCGTGAGGAAGGCGAGGTTCAAGAATATCCGAAGAGGATGCATCCGCACCGGAGACGAAGAAGCAGATGGGACGAAGACAAAAAAAAAAAAAAGACACACAAGGAACTAAAGGGAATAAAGGGGTCAACTAGTGGGACCAACGAAAGGGAGCTGAAAGGAGAGGGGAGGTGAGGATGCAAGCGAAAAAGTACGGGAGAAAAAAAAAGAATATTCTGAAAAAGCCGAGCGGAGGGATAACTGGGGGACCCGTCACAGAGAGGAGGAAGAAGGAGGGGATCCTTTTTCGAGCTAACGGGGAAACAACCTTAAGAGTGAGCCCCCCTGAGACCTGTGAAGGAGCGTACGAGGCCTTACACTCGGGAATGCGCAGACGGACGGAGGGGCCAGATGACTCACCTAGAACAACAACCAAAGGAAAAGGAAAGATTCTGCAACTTTCCTACGGCACGCGACTAAGAGAACCTGGAAGGTAAGCGGAGGTCCGGAAGTTGAAAGACGGTAGCCAAAAAACAGAGCTTTTTCCGGCAGGGGAAAAAAACTGCGCGCCAAGACCTGGTGAAGAAAGGTCAGAGGAGGGAAGCGCGGAAGGACTGGCGTAGCCCCTCGAACAAGGTCGATTACGAGAAGAAAGAAGAAGCAGGTCACGCTAAAGGAACGGGCAAAACGGAGTGAATCGTTAGGAACTCTAAACGATGGGTAAAAAAAGAGGGGCGAAGGGGAGGGGAAAGAACACGAAAGCATCTTTGGAGTTCATAGAGGGGGCTGAGACCACATATCAAGAAGGACGAGAGAATAACGGTGGACAGCATGACCTTCTCATTGTGTGACAGACGAGTTCTTCGCATAACAGGGACGTGGGGTTCTTTTTGAGAACTGCGGGGAGAAAAGTGAGGTGGCAGAAATCCATCAGGACTTCGTGAGCGTCTCAAGGGAAATGGAAAAAGAACGACTGGAAGAAGCGTCTATCTAAAAGTCTTACATCGCGATGCTGCGGGGGGGAAGCAAGAAGGGGCAGGGACCTGTGCTACCAACTAAAAAAATAGAAAAAAGGACGGGCATACCAGTTCCACGGAGTGAGGGACCCAGGAGTAAAACGCAAGCGTGGTGCGAGGGATTGAGTCGGAAGACAAGGAAATACTCAGTAAAGGGAGGTAAGGTTGGAGCGGGCGTTTGGGTGGGTGCAAGCACTGCAAAAGGTACCGTAGAGCGGGGACCCAACGGAAGGACACGGCGAGCCCATCGAAGAACTTGCGTACGAAAAAACCTTCGTCGACGCAGGAGTCGAAACGAAGTCGAGTGTGGACTGATTCGGCTCTAAACGTTTGCGACTGTGGGCAACGACGGACTAGGGAGCGAATGAGAGAAAAGGATCAGTGCCAGTGGAGATCTGAACGGAAACGGATGAGAAAAGAGGGAACCGCCGGAAAAACGGACAAAACGCGGCACCGGTATGAAACTCGTCAAACAAAGCACCTGTAAAAGAGAGCTCATCAGACGCAAGGAAAAGGAAGGGTAAAAAGGGAAGAAAGGGTCTGTGCAACGAAGGGGAAAACGCGAGAAGAGACACTAGGACTAGGACCGTTGGGAGCAGTGCGAAAAGAAAGGGAAGAGCGGATTCAGTCGGAGGTTCCTGAGGGGTCGAAAAAAAATTACCAGCAAAGAAGCTACTAGACTGTAGGGGGGGGGAATGAGTTCCAGCGATCGGGGCGCTTCACAGGTCAAACAAGCGGTTATGCACAAACAACGCGAGAATGAGACAGGCACTCGACGTTGGAAGGCATAAGAAAAAGAGAAGGCACGAGATGGGGATAACATACATGCATAGGGATCGGGAAGCGGGCAACAAGCCGACCGGGAAAAGAACTGGGACCGAAGGAAAGAGCCGAGGAAAAATAGGGAGCAAAAGGAGCAAACAGTGAGAGAACACGGCAAAAAACCAGGAGGCGTGATCAAAAACGCGAGGGAAGGGGGGGAAGCGAAAAGGGAGGTGGAATAAGTCCAGCAGGGCGTTCTCTAAATCAGCTCGGCCTTGCGAACAGGTGGAAGGATGAGGGAAAACGTAAGAAAGCCGAAGTTTACGACAGGAAGAACAAATCGGACCCGTAACAAGAAAGCAGCGAGAAAAACACGATAGGGGAATGACAGTCGAGGGCCAAAGGAAATGGAAAAGGGCAGAGTCAACCGGGCAGTGGCGGCGTTCCACTTTCAAAGCTGGCGTCTTTTGGCAAACACAGAAAACGGACAGGGGGGGAAGAGACCAGCTCGGAAGAGGTCTCTTTGCAGGCGAAGGCCAGCCAAACGGCTGTCAGACCAGCGGTGGGGCTACGTTGCGACAGTGCAACGACATCAGCCTTGGGCGAAACAAGCTAAAAGTCCAATTCAGAAAGGGAGGGGGGGGGGGAAAGACATGACAATCCGGGGAGACGTAATAGGATGAGTTTTAGTCTTCCGTATGAGCAAGGGGCCTCGAGTCAGCGCGCGCGGACGCAACGTAAAATCAAGGCTAAGGACCTACGCACCGACCGCAAGAACGGAAGATTCGGGGCAAAGGACCCAGAGAACCATATGAAGGTAACTGAAAGGGACGAAGCAGGAAGAGAACAATCCCTATAACAAAGGGTCGCGCACGTGGGAAGACAGACGTCCACGGGACAGCCGGGGGAGAGAGGTGCAGACATCCCACGTCCAGGGAGCACCAAATGCCCGGTCTAGAGAGGAATGAGCTAATCTCTAGGACTACTCGTAAGCCAAAATGCGAGAAAAGAGGGAAGGAGAGTTGACGGCCTTACAAAAGGATTCGTAATGGGTGAAGTCGTAGACACCCACCCCCCCCCTCCAAAACTATTCGATAATCAAGCAAGGGAGACTAGACAAGGTAGGCTCCCATCGCGTAAGCGCCAGGAACCCTACAAGAATGACAAAAAATAGCGAGAGGGAGGCGGTGGAGTTGAAACGACTGCCCCAAGACTCTTCGCCGCAGGGGATAGAACAAGGGAGAGTGGTAGAAATACTCTCTCGGGTGAACAACGAAGCTTTTGGGGGCAAGGGGGGGGGGGTTGAGACGGTCGTCAAAAACGTGCAATATTTAGAAAGAGAACACAGCAGGCCGCGGGAAACGACGACGTATCCATGGAAAAAAAGCGCCGGCGGTTTGACGACACCCGGATAGTGAACATGAGCGCAGACAAAACCGCCGTTAACGGAAACCCAGAAGGTTCGGCCTAATCGCGGGGGGGGGTAGAAAAACAGATCGCAAGAACCGCAGCCGGACAGCAAGAGGACAGCAAGCGATAAGGGGAAGAGAGGTCCCTAGTTGCGGACTCTGTGACTCCAGCGCCCGAGGTGGTATTGCTTGGGTGGGGGAAACCAAAGAAACAAAGCGGCCCACCGTGTACTCTCCGAACAAAAAAACAAAGAGCTGGAAGGAATAAGGAAAAAATGCGTCCGTTTCGAAGACGCAATCCTTCCAGGCAACCGTTCAGTGAAGACCACCACAGCCGTGGCAGCCTCTGGGCGGACACAAGTCCGAGTAAATAGCGTAACCAGCTTTAATCGGCTGCTAGGGGACCGGCGCATAAGGTTGGTTCCGATGGACACGGCTAAGGCACCGCGAGGTCACCGCGGGGCGCTGGGACGGGCGGGTTAGCCTAAGCCATGGCGAAGTCCAGACACCATTGTGGGGGACTAAAAACACTCCCTCACTCTAGGTTCACGAGGTGGGAGGAGTAGACGAGATCTCAGGGAAACAAATCGCCACATTGAGGAAAAAGAGGCAACAATCGACACGAGTAGACGAGCACAGCATCTCCCAGTAAATCGAACAGGCGACCTAAATTAGGGCTCAGAGTGCCCTTTGGCAAGGAGTCCGAAGAAGGGTCAAAAAAAAAAGAGTGGGGGGGGGGGATCGAGGTTATCAGGCCACTCGTACGCTAGGGGTATCCAAAAAAAACGTCGAGCCGAAGAATCCGCCCTCGGCCACAACTCGGAGAGGCTGTGGAGGGCGATCACTGGGGGGTCGTAAAAGCCCAGCCGGTGGAAGGCCCAGAAAGGCAGAAAAAGGCGGAAGCAATGAGAAAGAGCGACCGGGAGAAGAGAACCAAGCGAGCGGATCGGGCCGTCGACTCGGAAAAACAAGAAGGCGCAGGGAAACTCGTGGACAGTCTTCACAACAAGCGATGGAGACTAGTCCTCAAAAAGCTGGGATGTGAAGAGTGAAAAGAACCAGTCCGCGAAACAAAAAAAGGACGGCTCAACGACAGATATTAGTGCAGGAGCGAGCTCGAAGATCCTGTGGACTATGTTTTACGCGCACCAAAGGGAGGGTTCAATTCGGTGGAAGTAGCCAAGCGAACGATACACAAAGGGGTGCCAGCAAACTCAAAAAAGCCAGGAGCCACTCGAGCAAGAGAAGAACTGAGCTAGCATCCGGAACGAGCCGAAGTGCGCCAAATGTCGTAGATGCGAACACATGTGGAGTGAATTCACTTAGAGTAGAAAAGACGCTCAAAAGGAAGTGAAAACTTGGAAATAGACCAGGGCACAACTCAAAGGTCGGGGGAAAAAGAGAGTGCGGTCGTCTAGTTGCACGGAAATAAGAAAGAGAAAGGTGACGGACACCCCCAATCTTAGTAGTGGTTTAATTACCAAACAAGTCCTTTGCCGGATGTGGAAACAAAAGAAAAGTTTCAAAAGGATGAGAAGGTGGAAACGCTTCTCCTTGCAAACGAGACCCCTCCCAGCGGGCGCACGTACTGCCGCGAAAAACCCCTGTTCGGTACAGGGAAAAAAGAGCAACTGGGACGTCGGGTCGGGAAAAAGGGGAAGCGGTGAACGCTAACGAAAAAAAAAAACGGGAGAAAATCGCGGAAAAAGCCGAGAGACACCCATAATGTGTCAAGAAGAAAAAAAACTGAGGGGCAGAACACAACCTCACAAACCTACACCGGCAGCGCGCGATGAATCGAAATTATGGCTTGACGGTGACGCTAAGCAACTCCGTTGGAGAAAAAAAAAAAAGAAGATCACTGTCAAGGAGGAAAGGTACCTTCCTGTAGCCGGTCGCGAAGAAGACAAAAAGAACAGCCAAAACAAGTGGTTCGCTACCGACAAAGAAGTCAAAGGACCCTGAGAAGGGTGCAAAAGGCGCCAAAAGGTTCGAAAAGACAACTCGAAAAAAAAAAAGCAAAGGTGGGGTTGAAAAACCGGCGGTAGGTCTTAAGGAAGAAGGGCCGCTCACGCCAATCGGAAAAAGGCAGCGAACCGGGGTGAACAACGCCCTCACCGAAACGCTTCGGCAGGTAGGCTAAAGGGAAAAAAAGAACTAAACGCCGTAGACGAAGCCCACTTTTTTGGATGGGGACGGGCAACCTTGATCAAAAACAGCCTATCATCGTGGATGTAACCTAAAAGGTTCAGGAATGGACCTCGTCCATAAAGAGGGGAAGTGGGCCTGAAAGCTCCGGTCAACTTTTAGAAAATTCTGGGGCAGGTTACAGATTCTCAAGGATGAGCGCGACGGAGGCTGTTGCGGTAGAACGTTTTGGAACAGAAACAAGGAGATCAAAAACACAGATCCGAGGAACCGCCCTCATGACTAAGAGAGCCTCGGGAGGAAAAACTTGGCGCGCAAAACGTGAAAGAAACGTAAGTCAGGGGAGTCCGATAGGAGTCAAAAGGAAGAAAAAAGTGTGGGGGGGAGGGCTCCAAAGGAAGAGTCGTTCTCCGAGAACATAAAAAAACGGTGGACAGCTCAACTATCAAGGTGAAAAGAAGCGAAAAAAAGAAAAAGGAACCCGAAAAAGAGAACGCAAGCAACTTTTTCCACCTCCAATGAATAGGGGGGCGGGGTCCAGCTCGCCACAACAGCGCAGCGGAAAAACGGCAATTGGATTGCCCGCCAAAGTCCGTCCGTGGTCAAAGCAGAAAAGAACGCAGCATCCAACCGCTGCGGACCGAAGCATGCAGAAAGTCTAGGGGGGGGGGCATCTCAGAAAAATTGTCACTTCACGAATGCGGCCGCAACGAAAAACAGAGACGAAGGCAAGAGTTAAAACCGGGGGCGTCAGAAAGGAAAGGCAAAAGCAAAAGAGAATTGGAGGAGAAACCTGTAGGCGGCTTGCAGAACCAGGGACCAGCGATGAAGAAGGACCACAGACTTATCACTAGCCCCTCGTCAAAGCCCAGAAACTCCTCATCCAAAGTCCCGATGTCAGAGGGGGTTGAAAACAATGGAGCGAACCAGCACGATCGTAGTTTCTGACAGAAAAAAGAAGAGACATCCCCGAGAAAACGCGAAGAGAGTTCGGGAAAGGGGAGCCACCGGTCCAAGACGAGAAAACCCAGGGTTCGTACACGAGAACTAAAGCTCTGTGTCGAGCGAAAACAAAAAAAAAAGGGTACCCGGAGAAGTCCGCGTAAACTCAAGGGGCGACGTTTCTCCTCATTGCCGGAAAGGTGCCAGAACTCTCAGACAAAGAAGACCAACAACGGAGAAGGAAAAGGATAGGAACGCAACAAGAGAAAGAATCAAGGGCAGACAAGCCCTGAGTTACAGCGCGGAGAAAACGGGTAAGGAAAGGGGTGGGATACCCATCACCATATACTTTACGCAGAAATACACCCAACGGCGCGCAAGCAGATGTGTTACATGTCAGACCGGGCCGGGGCACCGCGAGGCACGTGGCGAGAAAAAAGAGACATTAGGAAGTTAGTGCCCGAAACTGAGCATCATCGGGCCAACGAGGGGGGACATCGGCTGGAAAAAAAGGACCTCGATGACCAAGGGCAGGGGGCCGTGATGCAGCAGGCAGACGGGGAATGCGTAGAGATGGCAGCGCCGCCTAAATAAAGGGGGCAAGGAGCAATCGCCTTCCGAAAAGCACAGCCGGCGTCCCGGACCGCAACAAAAGGAAAGGGTTGAGGTGCCTTACCCGCAGTTTGGCGTTCGGAAACTCAGCTCGGACAAGCAAAAGCCAAGGGGTCTGCAAAACGGAAAACGCTTGAAAAAAGCTCGTTGGCAAAATAGGCGGCACATTTCAAAGGAGAACAAAGGAGACGAGGTTTCAGGCACCAGTCGCGTGAACGCCGCTGAAAGTGCCCGGGGTTTGCGAGCCGGGTATCGAAAAAAAAATCCTCCAGAGGGTGAAAAGGATGGTCTGACGGGAAGGGGGGACCCGCAAGAAAGAAGGGAAAGGGGGGGGGGGTGCCCCCGGTGCAAAGGGAAATGCTATAGGACACCAAGAAGCCGAACGGGACACAACACTGGTTCTCGGGGTCCCTAACGAACAGGCCCTCTTTGCCTCACTGGGGAGGCGCAAGAAAAGTGTGGGAGAATGGACCGACTCGCAGGGACGTCATGCGTCGGGACAACGAAACGGCAAGGGAAAAAAGCATTGCGAAAACGAAAGAACGCAACGCCACGCCGAGATCAACCAGGACGGACCATCAGTCCAAGACCAAGACAATGCGACCCAACGAGAAACCGCAAAGAGCCTAAAAGACGAAGGAAGGTTCTTACAAACAGACTAAACCTTCCGCGACATCCCAAAAGCAAAGTCGGACCAATGAGAAAGGTTGGAGCCGCGGGAAAGCCAGCGTTCTACGTTACCAGGACTGCAGATTACATCGCTGCGGGAGTCTCACATGAATCGTGGGCGCAATGACGTGAAGAAGCTGGAAGAGCGGACCGGGCATAAATCCTCCTTGAAGTTTGGCAAGCGCACCTTCGAGACGGTCGACGTTGAACATCCTCACATCGCCAAAAACAGGGGAGTAAAAAATGGACGGCTAACACGGGAGAGAGCATACAGAAAAGGAGCAGACTGCAGAAGAGCTCCAAAAAAACGAAAGGCCTCAAGAGCACGAAAGCCGTCACGTCAGACCACAGCAAAGGCCCGGGAGACAAAGGCGTAGCGGAGGTCAGCTACTTGGGAAGACGAATTCTCAAAACGGTCCCCAACTGATTCTCTCGGAAACGGACGGGGAGTCTTATCGGTGCTTCCGGATGCTTTGCAAAGAAAAACAGGACAAGAAATCGCTAATCAAATTACAAGAAGCCCGCCCCACTTGAAAGGACGGGGGGAAAGATTATGCCTGCGGTGATGGGGCGAATGAGCAAAAAGAGTGGTTGGTGGAAAAGCGAGGCCATCAAGAAAAGCCGTGAGCCAGCGGTTGGGAAAAAACACATAAACCGCCAAACAGAAAAGGCATAAACGAATAAAGAAGGGGGCGGAAGGGTACACCCGAATAAATCTGTCATCGAAGGGGACCGATCAACACACAAAAAGCGGACTCACAAGAGAAGGGGGGAGGAAGTCAGAGGGAAAAAGTCAACAACAACAGGCGCCAAGTAAGAAAATCTGACGGGGGAAAGACCCCCGCGTTGAAGAAACGGAATAAGGGAAAGCCCCTGGAGGGTTTGCGCGTGTAGGTGAGAAGGTGTCAGAAAGGCTCAAGGCGATGAGCGGGAGAGCTCACTGATGAAGAACCGGTAAAAACGGATCGGGACGAAAGAGGTGAGAAAATCCCAAACTTCTAAAACCCTTAGGCCAAGGATGCTCAAAGATATCACGAAGATAGTACAGTCAGATAGGGTTTCGACGCAGGTTTAAAAAATGACTTCGATACAAAATAGAGACGATTCCCCATACTAATCACCGTCGAGCCCGCCGGGCCCACACGCGAAATCGAAACTTCTACGAGAAATATGGGTCTACTCTTAGAGAAGAAGAGCGCCAGAGGAAAGAGGGAAAATGACGTTCAGCCCTTAAAGGTTAAGGTGAATTACGAGACAAGCGCTTAACCCATAAATAGAAGAAAAAAAAAAAAAGAGCTTGGAAAAGAACGAAGCAGACCCGGTATGGCGCATAACACAATAAAAGTACTAACACTGTCTTCCCCGTTCGAGACCAGAACGGCAACCACTCCGAAGGTATGGTCGGCGAGGCAGGAAAAAAACTTTAAGCCTAGATAATTGGTCGCCTTGTGTATGGGGTCGAGAAAACGAAAGGAATGGGCCTACGAAGACTTCGAGGGTGGTACAAGGGGGGGGTTCGATGGAGGAAAAAAGGCGATTCACATACTGAAGGCGTCGAATACACGCTCAAAGACACGCCACCCGACGGACGTACCAACCCAAGCAATAATGGGCAGACGCAAGGCCATCAGGTTCACCGGCGAAAACGGATTCGCAGGGAAGATCGATCGGGTAAGCAAAAAAAACCATAACCGACACGCAAAGCAAAAAATCACAGCAAAAAAGAAAAGATACGGGGGAAAGCTGAAGGAGAAGGGGAACAGGACTGCTTGGAAGCAAAGTGCGCCAATCGAGTTTTTTGTGTCAAAGGTGGGACGACGCCGGAGAAAAATGATCCCGTTTAGACGGACTACGACGCAAAACAACAACCGAATGAGGAAGGGAGACGTCATGGGACCTAAGAGATGTCCAAACTTCAGATCCCGAAAACAATATGCGCAAAAGCTGTGAAAAGGGCCAGCGGCAAAAAGAAGTCACAGGTCCCACTGATACGGACTTATTCCGTCGTATCCGCAGGCGGTGTCGGGTAATGGGTCACGTGCTCAGGCAAAAGCGAGACTGCCGAATTCGCGTCAAGTGGAAACGCGTGCGCCGACCTCAAAAAACCAATACAACAGGCGAATCCGGGGGGGGGAAAAAGACACCCGCCTTCGGGCACGGTTCTAGGAAGAGTCAAAGAAAACGGGCAAACGCAGGGGGATGGGCCAAGTCGACCCGTGACGCACATGAAAAAAAACGCCAAGAGGAGGAGGAAGCACCAATTGCATGAAATTATCGGAACCCAACGAACCCGTCTGAGAGAAAACGGACGGCCGAGGTCCGAAAGGCAGTCCGGACGAAAGTACAGCGCGATGGGTCCAGCCGCGTGGGGGAAAGTCAAACCGTTGACGCAGAGGACAGCTGGGTGAGCAACACTCAGATACAAGACTGAGAAAAGCACGTCTGACGGCCAAACAATGAACTGTCGTTTGCGCTAATTCAGCCATAAAAACCTACAAACGGGCCTGACCGGCTAGGCACTCCAGGGCGCGATGATCGAGAAGAAGCAGACGACCCGGACAACCGGGAGGGCAAAGTCTATACAGAAAACAAGAAGGAGAGAGACGGGAATAAAAAGGGGGTCGTCTTTGACAAAAAGTGTCATTCAGAATGGGATGGAAAAACAATGGCCCAGTGCACACCGAGAAAAAGACCAACAAACGGATCTCTTCAGGATAAGGAAAAATAAGCAGCTCGAGATCAGGGCCCTGGGGAAACTCCCCTGCCGAGTTGAGTGGAGTAGGCCAGACTTAGTAGAAAATCGAGGGGATCATCGAACCGCGGGCAGCCTGAGGGCAGAACTACGCTCATCTCCAAAAAAAAGCAATGCCGCAAGCTCAAAGAAAGGAATACTCGTGAGAAAACAAAGCCTGGGTGGTGCGTCAAACCCCAAAAGTTGGGACGAGAAAGGATGACGTGAGATTTATAAGCCGGCAAAAAAAAAGGATTCGGGGGTGAAAACTGGTACGGAAAAACACCGCCAAAAAAAAAAAAAAAAAAAACACAACAAAAGAAATGTCGACGCGGGTAAACCAAACATAGCCTGTGAAACCCCGGGCGGGCACAGGGAAAACTCGGATTCAGTGGGTTGAAGTACAGGGGCCAAGGGCCACTGCTTACAGGTGGGGGGTTGTTGGACTCGACAAGCAAAGGAAAAGCTCAGAAGGGGGCAACGCCAAAAACGGAAGTACAAAACGGCCATTTCAGGAAGACGAACGAAACGGTAACCCTCCACAAAGGAATGACCGATAGGCATTTACGTCAAGTCGATGAAAACTCCGGCGAACGTCAGGAAGGGAGAAGAATATGTTAAAATAGGAACCGCACGTGGCTCGGAGAGGAAGAGGACGATCATTTTTTCAAGAGAAAAGGGCTCGGGGGAGAGGACTGGTGGAAGGGAGAAAGTCTAAAGACCACCCATATTCTCCCTCACGGAACTGAAGAGAAACCTTAGGGATTGGGAAGTGAAAAAAACGCTCGAAAAGTTCTACTGTAGGAAAGGGAGCGGAAAAATCGCAGGAAGTGTGTTGGAAGAGGGGGGGTACTCTTGACAAGACAAAAAAACAACGGTTCTCACCCCTCACGAGCATCCAAAAAAGGCGAATGGAGAATTGCACTTCCAAAAAGGGAAAGAAAACGCACTGCGCGGTCGACGCCAATTGCATCAAGAAAAGGCGATGGACTACTAAAGTGGGCCTGCGACAAAAACACAGAACAGAATGGGGCCCCACAAAGGAAGAGAATACACGGAAGAGGAGGGATGTAGGCTCCAAAGTCCCGAACGCCTGTAGAAGATCTTCAGTTGGCGCCCTGGGGGATCAGAGAAGTCTCGGGGGAAGTCTCTTGGATGGTTGAACGAACAAAGGAACTGTCGGGCATAAAAAACACGAACCAGAAGGACCCTAAAAGGATCTTCGAAAGTGCGTCTATCGACCGGGACTAAAATGGGGTCCCGGGAGCAGAGGGGGTCCCATGGAACGAAGTCGAAGTGACGCGGAGGCGGGCTCGGTTTGCACTGGGGCACATGCGGTTTCCATCACCTCCTTATATCCGAAAGTTCCCGAAGAGGGGCCAACCTCCTCTACGAACAAAGCGGGTGACCATGGAAAAAGACGTTCTCCCTACACCCAAAGAGGGGAAAAAAAAGGAAAACTTATTGGGGAGGGGGAGAGAGCTTCTAGGACAGGGTTGCAAACGCAGAACACGTTCCACGCTCGGCGAAGGACCGAGGGGGAAACCCGCAAGTGAGGGGGGGGGGAAAGGGGGGACGGAAGCCTGCAGACAAAACACATCAAACAAAACCCGCTCACTCACCGTTCAACCCTCCAACCTGCAAGGAGTAGTCCGATAAACAATCCGAGAAAAAAACGAAGCGCAAGGCGACAAAAAGTTGCCCCGAAGAAACTCTAATAAAGGGGGGGGCGAATGCATGCGAAACAAAGCCCGCAAGCAAGAGGGTCTCCTACCGGAACCGATCGGCAACGTTCCGCGAGAAAATGGGAGAGCGGACAAAGGAAAAGTGACGCCCCAATCACCAACTACGATAATGAAAAAAACTTTAGGGGGGAGGAAGAGAACCACCTCAACTCAGGGAAGGAGAGGGATGTCAACAGAAAGTCTTCAGGTTCTTGCACCAAAACGCGAAGAAAATTGTCACCGGGATAACCTAGCACTGACAGGTTCAAGGCGCGAGAACAAGCAGCCCCGATAAAAAAACGATGTGGGGTGGGCCCGCATGGGGAGCCGAAATAGTCTTTAAGGGGAAGAAGCGAACTATATGAACGAGCGAGGAAGATAACAGCCCAACTGGCAACGGCCTTAGGAAAGGTCAAGATGGAAAGACGGTCGGGGAAGCCTGAAAAATTCTTGTAGACGGAGGATCACAACGGACCCTTCCAAAAAGAGGGTCGCCTTGCAAAGGAGGTACGGAAGGGAAAAGGGACTCGTTCGCAGCACGGGAAAAAAAATGCCG